>Ga0209050_1003756_pt1 | contig 10884 bp, 9 predicted proteins | sample Araplavi_mTSA_r2_FD_184276 | JGI IMG/M metagenome (GOLD analysis project Ga0209050, IMG submission 184276) | Arabidopsis root microbial communities from North Carolina, USA - plate scrape MF_Cvi_mTSA_r2 (SPAdes) (version 2) | ecosystem: Host-associated > Plants > Roots > Endosphere | place: USA...
CGGATCATTTGCCTTCGGTTGCCGGAGAAGAATGCCATCGAAGGTTGGCTGGCTTGCGATCACCAGTGTGGAGCAAAAACGTATTGAGGATGCCCCTGGGAGGGAACATCAAATCCCAAAGGTTCTCACATTTGGGTCTGATGTCCCCCGCAGAAGGCGGTGTCAGCTCAGGCTACGCGCCCGGCGCAACGCGTCGGTGATCGCCGATTCCAACAAGTCCAACGGAGCGCTGATTGCCGCTCCCGGTGTCAAGGTGATGGTGACCTCGCCGGCCTTCGAGCGCACCAACGTCCCGAACTTCTGGCCATCGGACTGGACCTCGACCCTCTCGCTGCGCTCGAAGCCTGGAGCAGAGTCCAGCAGGCGCGACAACACCAGTGCCGGCGACAAGGTCTGGCCCCGCAGCTTTTCCACCCGCTTCAGGAGAGCTCGGCGATCGAGCGCCATGGCGGCATTGATCTGCTCGGCGTGGCGGAAGCTGATTTCCAAAGGAGAGCGGAAGCACTCGACCACGGCCGACGGCAGTTGCGCCACCATCAGTGCCTTGCGCACCCAGGTGTGGCTGACGCCCAATCCTTCGGCGAGCTGGCGCTGCGTGGGGAACAGTTGTTCTTCCAGCGCTCGCTGGTACATCACGCCTTGCTCGTACGGCGACAGATCGGCGCGTTCGCGGTTTTCCCGGTCCATGGCCGCGAACAATGCGGCGTCGCCGAGGTCGTCCGTCCAGATCGATGCCAGTACGGGAATGCCCAGCTCCAGCGTGGCGCGATGCCGGCGATGCCCGAAGACGAGTTCGAACTGCCCCGGCTCATCCTTGAGAGGACGCACCAGGATCGGTTGCACATTGCCGCCCGCGTGTTCGATGTCTGCCTTGAGGCCTGCAAACTCGCTGGTTTTGAATGCCGTTTCGTGACGGTTCGCCCAGCGGCTTGGCCGGATCGTGGCGGGATCCATCTTGCGGGTGGGCAGCGAACCTTCGTACTGGCGCAGCTTTTCCCGCAGTGCAGCCATCTCGCCCTCGACCTGCTGGATCTGGCCGCGGAATGCGAGCATCTGGCCTGGCCCTGTGCGCGGAACGTGGCTGCCGCCGACGGCTGGTGGAAACCGGGTTTCCAATCCAGTGCCGGAGCCAGTGTTGGTGCTGGCGACGCTTGCACCGGCCTGCGCTGCCGCGTGCGGTGCCGGTTCTTCCGGAGGCGCTGCTTTCGGCAGATCGACGACAGGTTGGGCGGCGGCCTGCGGAAGCGAAAGGTTGGCAGTGAGCGCTTCGAGGCGCTTGCGGGTACTAGACATGGTGCGGACTCCTTGGGCGTGGAAACCAGGTTTCCACAGACGGGGATCGCGATGCCCCGATCGACGACGACGGCTGCTGCGTCGGTCGCGGTTCGGACGGCACATGGCAACGCCCGGTCGTAGGAATGCAGGCTGCAGCCGAGCCGTTCCAGTGAATTGACTCGTGACAGGCACGCGCCTGTTCAGCATGAAAGCCGACGCGCTGCGCGCGCCGTGGAAACCTGGTTTCCACGATGCCGCGCCCAAACCAGGGTGCCTTGCGCACGCTCATATATATATACACGTCAGGCAACGTGCCAGCGCGGCCAGATGCTGCCGCGATCTCCGACCCGCGTGCTGGCGGCGAATGCTCGCCACATGGAAACCAGGTTTCCACACCGCAAGACGCAGCCCCGCCTTCTATCCGCGTCGGCGGAATTCGATTCAGGCTGAAAGCCGTTCCCATCAACGCGCCCTTCCCTGCGCAGCCCAGGCGCCCACCACCGACTGCTCGACAAGTTCGACGAACGCGTCATATGCATCCACTGCGCGCTTGTACGTCTTGGCGGCGCCTTCGTAGCGCTGCACATCATAGACAGTAGCGAACTCCGCGGCCTTGTTGCTGGTGACGCTGGTCTTCGGGATCTCGACCGGCAGCGTGTATTCGCCATAGGTGGCCTGGATCCACTGGCGTACCGCCGGCATCGCGGGATCGGCCGCGTCGACGCGGCTGAGCAGCACGTGCAGGAACTCGAAGGCCTTGCCCTCCCGGTCCTTGCTCTGGCCATCGAGGTTTCCCCCGAGGTCAGCCAGCAGCGACCAGAACTGCGCCGACGACGCAAAGTCCAGGCCCGAGGGCGGAACCGGCACCACGATGCCGTTGGCGGCCCAGAGTGCGTTGATGGTCACGTAAGAAAGAGACGGGGGCGTGTCGATGACGATCACGTCGTAGAGGTCTCGCACGCTTTCCAGGCCCTCGTTGAGCACGTCCCAGAACTTGGCGCCGGGCTCCTGCATCTGCCGGGCCGGCAGCGCGAACTCTGCCGAGAACAGGAAGGGCGCCGCGGCCACCAAGTCGAGGCCGTCCCAGTAGGTCGACCGGATCGCGTAGCGGATGTCGTTTTGCGTTCCATCGCACAACGGGCCGATGGTCATGTCTTCTGTGACCTCGGCTTCGGGCAGCAGGCCGTGCAGCGTGGTCAGCGAACCCTGCGGGTCGGTATCGATGGCCAGCACGCGATGGCCGCGCAGGCTCAGCCCCTGTGCCAGCACCATCGCAGTCGTGGTCTTGGCGACGCCGCCCTTGAAGTTGCCCACCGCAATCGTGATGGCCTTCCGGCCGGACGGGCGCATCTTGTCCGCGCGGTAGGTGCGCGTCCAGCGGCGCAACTCGTCGAGCTCGAAAGTGCGCTTGCCGCCGGACGGTGTCAGTCGGCCGGCCGGCAGGTCTTCCTTGGTGATGCGGTACGCAACGTGCGCCTTGTCCACGCCGCACAGCGCGGCAAGCTGGGCCGTGGAGTAGACGGGAGGAATCTTGCGAGCCTCGGGAGCGAGCAACATGCCCCGGATCTGCTCGACCATGGAGCCGGCACGCGTGGCGAGACCAGCGATGCGCTCCATGTTGATGACTTGCCTCGGTGGCGTCTGGGAGTCGGTGGAAACCTGGTTTCCACTGACGGGAGGCACGGGAACGGACATTGGGTAGACCCTATTCGACAGAATTCGGCAATTCTACGAGAATCCATCGAATGAACAAGTTCTGCCGAGTCTTCAGTGCACGCCCACCTTTCTAATGTGAGAACGGTTAGGGAACCCCAGCCGCAACGCCGCCAGTGCCGGTGGATTTTGCAGCGGCCGGAGCCTGCAGGCACGTCTTCGACGGAGATAGAGGCGAGTTCGCCCCGCTTGAAGGCCCGGACGGACCCGAAAAGAGCCTCCGGCAACCGGATGAACCCATATCCACTCACATCAGACCCCATAGACATACACAGCAACGGTCCAAGAACCCCAATGGATCTCACATGAAATCCCATCCGGTCTCACATTGAATCCCATAAGTACTCACACAACCGCTGCCAAGTCCTTGTCACAGAACGAGAAATTCGATTGCCAAACTCTTCAATGTTCCAAGTGTCTTTTTCAAATAGAACAAGCCGGCTCGTTTTTTTTGTGAATTGACCGATTCACAATACGGAGGCATGATGTGAACCCGAGCAATTGCGATACATCAGACATGGCCGAGGAAGATGCTCCGCCCAGCGCCCCGCGCCAATCCCCCAGTGCAGACGAACAGAGCGTTGCCAAAGCCAATGAAGCCATTGCCATCCGGCCCAAGAGAGGCCGGCTCACGCTGCTGTCGCGCCGCATCTACAACGCGCTGCTGTACCACTCGCAAAGACAGGGCGTCGACGAGCCCGTCTACAAGCTCGCGCTGAGCGAACTCATCGGCGACGCCCGCTTCAACTCGAACAACACCGAACTGCTCAAGGCCCACCTGCGCGACATGCAGGCCACGACCATCGAATGGTCCACGAGCGGACCCGCGCTGAAGCGCTGGGTGTCTTCCCAGCTGCTGGGCACCGTCACCATCGAAGAGCAGGGGCGAGGCCGGGCCTGCATGGTGACGTGGCGCTATCCGGAGGAGATCAAGGAGCGGCTGGTCCGCCCGCACCAGTACACGCGCGTGCTGCTGGAAATCAGCGGCCAGATGCGCAGCTATTCAGCCGCCGTGCTCTACGAGATCGGCGCGCGCTATCTGACCTCGCCGGGCCGCCTGTCGATGCGGGAGGACGTTGTCTGGTGGGCTGCGGTGCTCACCGGTCGCAGCGACATCAAGGAGGTCGACTACCGCTTCCTCAAGCGCGACGTGATCTCCAAGGCCCTGGCCGAAATCGATGCGCTGTGCGAAGACTTCAGCATCGAACTCATCGAGCACAAGCGCGGTCGCAAGATCGAGGAGATCCAGTTCCGCGTCGTGCCCAAGATGCAGCAGCGCCTCGGCGAGATTTCCGGCGCGGAACGCAATGTCTTCGACCTGGCGCTCGTCGGCCGGCTCATCGCGCTCGGCATCAAGCAGGAAGAAGCGCAGGACCTCTACGCCACTACCGACGAAGCCCAGTTGCGGGCAACGCTCGACCATGTCGACCAGCGGCTGCGCAGCCCGACCATGCCGGAGCTCAAGTCGCCCGCCGCCTACTTCAAGGACGCACTGAAGAAGGGCTACGCCGCAGTCAAGTCGCTGCCGCCAGCCGAAGCGGGACCTGCCGTGGCGCCCAGCACCCCGGCCGCCAACCAGCCGGTGATGCAGCAGCAGCTGTCGCCTTCCGACCGGATGCAGCGCATCCGCGAGCTCTGGGAAAACGACCGCATGGCGCAGGCGAGGGCGATGTTCGCCGAGATGCAGATCCCGGCACAGGGCGAGCTGCGCAGCCAGTTCGAGACGCAGCGGCTCGAGCAACTGGCGGCTCCCATTGCACGCGCCTGGCGCCGTGATGGCCCGGCGAGCCGCGTGGCGGCCAGCACGTTCTATAAATGGGTCGCGCAGACCACGTGGCCTGAGGAACCGTCCGATCGCGTGTTGCTCGATTTCGCGTTGCAGCGCGGTGTGGCCGGGATCTGACCGGTTGGCGAGCAGAGGGACGCTGCCATGCCCACGCTGCTCGCGGAGTCCAGCACGTGTCGAACGGTCGTTGTATTTCCCTCACCGGCCGTTAGTGGATTTCGATGAAGATCACTGTGTCGGCGTCGCAGGAACATCCTCGCAGTTCGTGAGCACGGCTGTCCAACTCGTCATCGGCTCATCCGTGTGCGGAGCTTCCCGTCGCTTCGCATCCTGCTCCCTACGGCCGCTCGCGCTGAGGCGCACGAGCCAGCCGATGAGGAAGTTGTCGACCTGCGCAATGCGCAGCCCGCCAGCAGCAGTGCCAGCATGCATGCCGCCACCGCGCCCATGCGGCAGGCGTTCCCACAGGTGATGGTGACCTTGACGTGGCCCACGGGGGGCCGCGAGCTCGTTGAGGACCTCGGCTTCCTAGGCTGCGTGGCGCTCCACGAAATCCGGCCGGGCCAGAAAATCAGGGTGTTGGCCGTCCGTCATCAGCGGGAAGATTCGACGGCGGCCGGAAAAAGCCGGCTTGCACACGTCCCGCAACAATTCGGCGTGCTCGTTCCGCTCGGCGGTTGCGTCGCAAAGAAACGTCTCCACCGCACCGTCGAAGCCGTACCAGACGTTGCGTGTCAGACGGCACTGCCTTCAAGGGGCTGATGCCAGCCCGCAGCCGCGCCTCGCAGGCACAGACGAAAAGCCGCAGAAAAATTCGGACCGATCGCAGGCACCATGCCGGCCGGCGTGCCCTCCTTGCGAACGCCGGGCATGCCCGGCTCCTTCCTCAATAATCCGACGGATTCGGCGAATCCGTCGGATTCGCGATCACCTTGACCAGCGCATCGCTCATCGGGAAGCGCAGGTTGACGCCGCGCGGCGGAATCGGCGACTGGAACCACTTGTCGTAGAGCGCCCTGATCTCGCCGCTGGCGAACAGCCGCGCGATGGTCTTGTCGGCCACGGCCTTGAATTCGGGCTCGCCGCGCGGAAGCATGACCGCATAGGGGTCACGGCTCAGGGTGTCGGTGCTCAAGGTGAAATCGGCCGGATTGAGCGAGAACGAGATTTGCCCGACCAGGTTGATGTCGTCCTCGAAGAACGCATCGGCCCGGCCCGAGGTGAAGGTCAGCATGCTGTCCGAGAAATCCTTCGCCTGGATCAGATTGAGGTTCAGGCCCTCCTTGCGGTCGATGCCCCGCAGGCGCATGACGGTGTTCGACCCGGTCGTCGCCACGACGGTCTTGCCCTTGAGGTCCTGCAGCGTGGCGAGCCTGTCGGCCTTGCGCGACACGAACTTGGTGCCCACCACGAAGTAGGTGGTGCTGAAGCTCACCAGCGCCTGCCGTTCCGGGTTGTTGACGGTGGTGCCGCACTCGAGGTCGATGGTGCCGTTCTGGATCAGCGGGATGCGGTTCTGCGAGGTCACGGCCTGGCGCTTCACCGCGAGGTCCGGGCTGCCGATCGCGGCCTTCACGTCCTCGACGATCTTCTGGCAGATGTCCTGCGCATAGCCGATGGGCTGTCCGTTGCCGCCAAGGTAGGAGAAAGGGATCGAGGACTCGCGGTACGCCACGGTGATGGTGTTGCGCTCCTTGATGGTCTTGAGCCGGCCGGTCAGTTCGGCGGCGTTCGCGCCCAGGCTGGCGAATGCGAGGGCGGCAGTGGCAGCGATGACGAGATGCGGAAGACTGGATTTCATAATGGGTTCGAGAGTTGGCATTCAGAGCAGGTAATCGGGGTCTGTCTTGAGCAGGCGTCGCTTGATGCTCGCCAGGTGCTGGATCGCGCTTTCGTTGCCGCCGCTGCGCATCTGCGCATAGGTGGCCGCGGCCAGGGCCGGCGGCACGGGGCGGAGCTTGCGTCCCGTGGACTCGGCCAGCACCTGCACCTGGCAGGCGCGCTCCAGGTAGTACAGATCGTTCCAGGCCTCGGCGATGGTCGTGCCGACGACCATCACGCCGTGGTTGCGCATGAAGACGACATCGGCATCGCCGATGGCCGCCGCGATGCGGTCGCCTTCCATCGCATCGAGTGCGAGACCGTTGAAATCGTCGACCGCCGTGCGCCCGTAGAACTTCAGCGCGGTCTGCCCAGCCCATTGCAGCGGCTGTCCTTCGAGCATCGCGAGGCTGGTCGCGTATGGCATGTGGGTATGAAACGCGACGCGAGCGCGCCGCAGGTTCCTGTGCACCCGCGCATGGATGAAATATGCGGTGATCTCGGGTGGCCGGTCACCCTTGAGCACATGGCCATCGAAGTCGCAGATGATGAGGTCGGAGGCACGTATCTCGTCGAAGGCCAATCCGAAGGGATTGACGATGAAGCAGTCGTCCAGACCCGGCACCACCGCCGAGAAGTGATTGCAGATGCCTTCCTCCATGCCAAGATTCGCTGCCATGCGAAAGCAGGCGGCGAGATCGACGCAGGCCTGCCGCACTTCGGGCGTCTCGAAAAGGGCGGGGTCGATCTCATGCCGTGCGGTGTCGTCCACCGCCAATGAATGCGCCATAGGTCTCCGATGTGGGTTGTTGCCATCGACCTCCGGCGTGCCCGATGATCGGCGCGCCCGGATGTCTGCCATGCATCGAAGTCTCCGATTCGGGGGAGGGGAGCGTCAAATCAGAATTTGAGGCAACGCGATAAGGTCTTCTAATGGGGCCTCATGAAACTCAAGCACATCGAGGTCTTCAACGCGATCATGCTGTCGGGCAGCGTGAGCGCCGCGGCGCGCATTCTCAACGTCACGCAGCCCGCGGTGACGCAGACGCTCAAACACGCCGAACAGCAGCTCGGCTATGCGCTGTTCGTGCGCGACAAGGGCGGCATGAAGCCGACGCTCGAGGCGCGACAGCTCCACCTGCGGGCGCAGAAGATCTTCGAGCAGGTCGACGAACTGCGGCGCCTCGCGCAGTCCCTGCGGCCCGACCACCTGACGCCGTTGCGCATCGCGATCGTGCCCTCACTGTCCACCACCTGCCTGTCGCGCGCGCTGGCCTCGTTCAAGACCCGCCATCCGCACAGCGCGGTCTCGATCAAGATCCTTCATTCCGACGAAATCGCGCGCGCGGTGGCGCTGCGCGAATGCGACCTGGGCATCGCCTATGGCGAGATCGATGCGCCCCCCGTCGTCGCCGAGGTGGTGGCCACGGGCCACCTGGTGTGGGTCGAGCGCCGCGAAGCCGGCACGAAGAAGCGCGCCGGCACCGCAGACATGCCGACCACCAAGATCGCGGCGCGCGACTTCATCGGCATTGACAAGGACGACCTCGTGGGCAGGGTCCTGCTCGGACTGCTGTCGGAGAGCGCGGTGTTCGCCGGCACGCGGCTCTCGGCGCAGACATACCAGTCCGCGCTGCTGCTCACGCTCGACGGTTTCGGGCCCTGCGTGATCGACTCCTTCACCGCCGGCTTCGCGCGCGATGAATCGCTGTCGATCCGCAGCGTCTCGCCGCGCATACCGGTGACGGTGTCGGCGCTGTCGGTCGCCGAGGGCCGCAGGCGCGCCGATTTCGACGACCTGTTGCAGGCGTTCCGGACTTCGCTGGTGCAGATCGACGACGTGCAGGATCGCGAGACTTTGGGTCCGGCACAGCCGGTGCACCGCGTTCGCGATCGTCTGCCGAGTCCCGCAGAACCAGCTGCGCTGCCACGCGGCTCGTCAGGCTAGGGGAAGGAAGCGCAGCAGCTCGCGCCGGATCAGCACCGGATGCAACCGCATGCAGCTTCACGCATTGCCACCCCCCGGTTCGATGCGCAGCTCCCGCTTTGGCTGGAACCAGCGGCCAAGTCGACACCAAGGCCGCTGAGCGGGGCCACCAGCTGATCGATAAATTGACCCGCGCATCGAAGTTGGCCTCGCGGAAGTTGAAAGGCGCGCCATCCGAATCTTCGCGCGTCGAGTGAGTGGCGCGTTGCGCGAGCCTCTGATGGCATCCGTTCGCAGCCCCCTGAGCTTCGTCCCTCGATGCGAAGGATCAAGGGCACCCCGCACAACTCGCAATATCCTCCTTGCCCGCCTGAAACAGCGCGAAGGAGGACTCATCCTCAAAGCAAGTCCTCGCGGTGGACTGAGGAGCGGGCGAAGACAACTGCGCGACACCGCACATGGCCCGGGCGACGGGGCTTCGATAGACTGCGGATGGATTCACTCAACGCCAGAGGACACCCATGCCGATCGACACTCTCGCCACATGGCACCAGCTGGTCGAGCGCCAGGACGCTTCCGGGCTCGACGCCCTGCTCGACGACGACGCGGTCTTCCACTCGCCGGTGGTGCACAAGCCGCAGGTCGGCAAGGCCATCACGCAGAAGTACCTGGCCGCCGCGTTCCAGGTGTTCTTCAACGAGAGCTTCCGCTACGTGCGCGAGATCAAGGGCGAGCGCGACGCGGTGCTCGAGTTCACGCTCGAACTCGACCGCATCGCCATCAACGGCGTTGACATGATCCAGTGGAACGACGCCGGCCGGATCACCGAGTTCAAGGTCATGCTGCGGCCGCTGAAGGCCGTGAACCTGATCCACCAGAACATGGGCGCGATGCTCCAGGCGCAGGCCCCGGCCTGACCTGCCCGGGAGCGGCCTGAGAGCGGCCGCCTTCGCGGTCAGTCGACCCGGATGTTGCGCGCTTTCACCAGCGCGCTCACGCGGGCGCTCTCGTCCTTCACGAACTTCGCGAACGCCTCCGGCGTGGTGCCGGCCGGCTCCAGGCCCAGCTGAAGCAGCTTCTGCTTCACGGCCGGTTCGTTCACCGCCGCCTGCACCGCGCGCCCGAGCTTCTGCACGATGTCCGGCGGCGTGCCCTTGGGCAAGAACACCCCGTTCCACTCGACCACGTCGTAGCCCGGCAGCCCTGACTCGGCGAGTGTGGGCGTGTCGGGCAGGCCCGGCACCCGCTTCGCGGAACTCACGCCGAGCGCACGCAGCTTGCCGCCCTTGACGTAGCCCAGCGTAGAGGCCACGTTGCCGAAGTAGGCCGACACCTGCTCGCCCATCACGTCGGTGAGCGCGGGCGCGCCGCCCTTGTAGGGCACGTGCATCAGGCCGATCTTCGCCTGCTCGTTCAGCGCCTCGCCCGCCAGGTGCGAGCCGGTGCCGCCGCCGGCCGAGGCGAAGCTCAGCTTGCCGGGGTTCCTGCGCGCGAAGTCGATGAACTTGGTCACGGTCTTGTACGGCGCCGTGGCCGGCACCACCAGGATCTGCGGCGCGGTCGCCACCAGCGACACCGGAATGAAGTCCTTCGCCGCGTCGAAGGGCAGCTTGCGCAGCGACGGGTTCACCGAGAAGGCCGATGCGTCGTACAGCACCGTGTAGCCGTCGCCCGCCGCCTTGGCCACGTTGTCCGCGCCGATGACGCCGCCCGCGCCGGGCCTGTTGTCGATGATGATCTGCTGGCCCAGCGCGCTGCCCATCTGCTGCGCGACGATGCGCGCGGTGTTGTCCGCGCCGCCGCCGGCCGCATGGGGCACCACCATGCGGATCGGCTTGTCGGGCCAGGCGGCCCAGCCCAGCAGTGGAACGCAGGCGGCCAGCGCGGCGGCCAATCTCAGGAGTCGTTGCTTCATTGGGGTGTCTCGAGGTTCGTCGTTCATGAAAAGCCGTAGAGCCGCGCCGGGTTGTCGACCAGCACCCGGCGGCGTGTGGCCGCGTCGGGCACCCACGCATCGAGCAGGTCGAGCAGCTGCGCGTCGTCCGGCTTGGCGCTGCGCTCGGTGGGATGCGGCCAGTCGCTGCCCCACACCACGCGATCGGGTGCCTGCCGCACCCAGGCCTGCGCGAGCGCGGTGGTATCGGCATAGCCGCCCGCGGCGCCGAGCGCCGAGTCGAGGTAGGCGCCCGACAGCTTGATCCAGGTGCGGCCGTTCTCGCGCAGCCGGCGCACCACATCGAACGCGGGATGCGCCTGCACGGCGGGCTGCGGCATGCGCGCGAGGTGGTCGAAGACGATGGTGCAGGGCAGGCGGGCGAGCAGCGCGGCGTGCTCCACGACCTGATCGGCGCTCCAGTGCAGC
>Ga0209050_1003762_pt1 | contig 10864 bp, 11 predicted proteins | sample Araplavi_mTSA_r2_FD_184276 | JGI IMG/M metagenome (GOLD analysis project Ga0209050, IMG submission 184276) | Arabidopsis root microbial communities from North Carolina, USA - plate scrape MF_Cvi_mTSA_r2 (SPAdes) (version 2) | ecosystem: Host-associated > Plants > Roots > Endosphere | place: USA...
TCAGGCCGGCGGTTACGGAGGCCAGGGCTTCCGGGTTTTTTCCGTTCACGTAGAGGTTGGCCGAGGTATTGAAATACGTCTGGGCACCTTGCGAAAAGCCGGTTATGGCCACGCAAACGAGGAAAAATAGCGTACAGAGCGTTGCTTTCATTTCGGTTTGTTTATGGTGGTCACGTCCTGCAGGCGTGTCATAAAATCCTGGTAATGCATGACGGTAGGGTCTTTTTTGGCCCCTTCGGTCATGAGCGTATTGGCTTCCCCAAAGCGGAATTGCGCCACCAGGGCGTCCGCCTGTGCTTTTAACTTCTTTGCGTAGGCAGAAGGTTCCGGGGGTTTGTTTTTCGGGTTCTTTTTCTCGTCTTCCTTCTTCTTTTCGTCCAGTTTGCGCTTCAGCATCTCGTAGTTGTAGCGGGCGTCCATATTGGCGGCGTCGGCTTTTACGGCGGCTTTAAAATCGGCCAGCGCGGCTTCCATTTTGCCCTGGCGATGGTGGAGAATGCCCAGTTGCTGGTTGGCTTTTGAGCGCACCGCTACGTTCATGCTCCCCACCAGGGATTGATAGGTGGACAAGGCGTTGGTGGTATCGTTGGTTTGAAAATAGGTGTGGCCCAGGTTCAGCAACACTTCGTCTTCGCGTACACCCAGCGAATCGGCCAGGTACTTGTATTTTTCCAGGGCCTTCTTGTAGTCGCCCGACGTATAGGCCTCCCGCGCTTCCGACTTTGCGCGATTTTCCCGCGCGATCTTTCCCGGATCGATGAGCCATGCAGCAAGAAGGGCGGCGAGCAGGTACTTCATATTTTTACGGTCGGTACGTTTATGATAACATCCAGCAAAAAGAGCAGGGCCGCAAAAGCCAGGAAATAAAAATACTTGTTGGCGGTCACGTCAATAAAGCGGGCATCGCGCAGTTCGCCTTCAATTTTGCCGATGGTATTGATGAGGCGGGTCACGTCGTTTTTCGAGTCGTTGATCTCAAAATATTGTCCCCCGGTTTTGTCGGCCAGGTTCACCAGCTGCTTTGGGTTTAGTTTGGTCACTACGATGAGGCCATTGCGGTTGGTCTTTAACGTATTGCCCGCATAAATATTTCCTCCTTTTTCCGTACCGACACCCAGCGTGAAAAGCTTGATGTCGCGCTTCTCGATTTCGTTGACCACATCCTCGGTGTCTTCTCCAAAATCTTCGCCGTCACTAATGAGGATGATCACTTTGGATTTGGCTTGCTCATTGGGCGCAGTGTCGTTCTCCTCAAGCTTTTTCAGGGCCAACCGCAGGGGCGGGCCGAAGTCTGTTCCCGAGGCGGGGACGAGTCCGCTGTTCATGGTTTCGATAAAGAGGTTGAGGGCGTTCTGGTCGTAGGTGAGGGGGCACTGCATAAAGGCTTCTGAAGAGAAGATAATGATGCCGATGCGGTCGGAGTTGAACGCCGCCACGACTTTCTTCATCTCATACTTCACTTTCTCCAGCCGGGTAGGCTGAATGTCGAACGCGTCCATGGACTTCGACAGGTCCACACAGATCATGATGTCCTTACCGACGGATTTCACTTCTTTCTTTGATCCGCCAAACGAAGGTCCCAACAGCGCGACGATGAATAAGGCGAAATAAAACGTCCTGAAAAACAGCTTGATGAACACATGACTGTAGGAGCTCTTCAGCCGGGTGGCAATGCGGATGATGCGGATAAAATACAGGATATACAACACGGCGAACGCCGCGATGAAGATCAGTTCGGTTACTCCAAATTCACGATACCAAAGCACTATTCCGTCAGTTTATAAATGGCAATTAACACTTCACAAAGGGTTTCTGCAATACCTATTGTGTACAAACCGGTGGTTGCTCATATTGTTGGCCGGGGCACTAAAAAGTGAGGCGCATCACGTAGTCGTTCATCCAATAGGGACCGATGGGAACGTCTTCTTCCTGGATCACCGTAAAGCCCATCTTTTCATAGAACTCGCGGGCTTTGTTGTGACGGTTCACATTCAGGTCCAGGGTGTGGATCCCCTGCATCTTGAGTCTTCGTTTGACCTCCGCGACCAATTGGGCGCCGTAGCCTTTTCCGTGGTTGTCGGGCAGCACATAGATCTTGTGGAGCTTGTAGATGTGGCGTTCGTCCGGGCGCGGGCCGTAGGCGGCAAACCCCTGCACACCAGCCTCATCCTTAATCAAGATAAAATGCTGCGAGCCGCCCTGGATCACGTTCAGCAGGGTTTCCGTAGAATAAATGGCATCGAGCATATAGCGGATCTGTACGTCCGTGATGATGGGGGAGTAGGTAGGCCACCATGTCTTTTCGGCAATGTCCTGGATAGTGGCAATGTCGGCGGCGGAGGCATTGATGATTTCGGAGTTGATGATTTCTGACACGGTTTTGGTTGGTTTGGGTTGATTGCTAAGATAACACCGTGATCGTTACAATCCGGCGATCCCTTTCAGGGTTTCTTTTCGATTGATCTTATCGCTCCCGGTATACTCAAAACGCGGCACCGCAAAAATCTCCTTGGGTGTTTTATAGCCCGGCAGTTGCCCCCGCAAACTCGTCATGAGCGTGTCGCGCAACGGTGCCGGGACGTGACCCTCCACGATCAAAATGATCCGGCTCCCCAATTTACCATCCGGGAGGCTTCCAATGAAGAAGCGATTGTTAATTTTTTGGGCCCGGAACAATTTACCCACCTCCGCCTCGAGGTCCTCCGGCATCACCTTCATACCCCCTGTGTTGATGATGTTATCCCAGCGTCCGCGCCACGCAAAGGTATGCGCATCCCTGATCTGCACGACGTCGTTGGTGACGACCTTGCCGTCGAAATGGGGTGCTTCGATCACGAGGCATTCCCGCTCGTCTTGTGAGATGACAATGCCGGGCAGGGTCTTGTAATCGTCGGTGGCGTCGGGCCCGTTCAGGCGCTTTAGGGCGATGTGCGATACGGTCTCTGTCATGCCATAGGTGGCATAGCACCGGCAACGAAACGGCTGGAGCATGGCGAGGCTTTCATCGTCGAGGGCTGCGCCGCCAATGAGGAGCGAACCAACCTGTTGAAGTTTTTCAGGATGAGGGGAGCGTAAAATGTCGTGCACCTGGTAGGGGACCATGGCTGTGAAGTCGATCGTGTCGGCGCCCAGGTGTTCAAGCGGATTTGCCGACGGCGTAACGGCAATCATTTTCATCCCGCTAATCAAGCAACGCACCACCATCATTTTGCCGGCGATAAAGTCGGGGTTCAGACAGAGCAATGCGGTGTCGCCCTTTTTCAGTCCCAGCGCTTCGGCCGTGAGGCGCGCGCTGGTGACCATTTGATGTCGGGTCACGGATATGACTTTTGGCGTTCCCGTGGAGCCGCTGGTGTGTTGTGAAAATTGTTCCGCACCGGAATGCCACTCGCGGATAAATGAAAACAACGACGCCTCAAAGGCGTCGCGGAATATTACCTGCTGTTGCAGCACATCGTTCAGGCTCACCTCCCGCGCATTTACCAGTAATGTGTCGAAAGGGTAGGCGCTCATGATGTATTCCGCTGATTATAGCGTTTCCAGGTCTTTCTTGAACCGCTCGATGATGGTTGCCTCTTTGGGACTAAAGCCGCTGCAGGCCTTGGCCACTTTGTGCATCACGCGGATGGCCGTCGCTTTCATCTCCGGCGTAAAATGATCTTTGTGTTTCTTCAGATCATGAAGCGCGTCTTTGTAGGCTTTCTCGATCGAAGGCTGGATCACCTCATCCAGCAACTCGAAGCGGCTTTGGGCCGCCCACGATTCAAAGTCAAGCTCTTCTTCGGCGATCTTGGTGAACGCAAAACGCTCTTCCGCGCTCAGCCCCTTGTCGGCCATGGCAATGACATACGCCAGCTCGGCAATGGATCTGTAAATTTCTCTTTTCTCGATGTCCATATAGAAAATAATACCGCGATGTGTCGGATTTGTTTTTAAGGGAACTTGGGATATTTTGACCAATCCGGATCGCGTTTCTCCAGGAAGGCATTCTTGCCTTCTTTGGCTTCGTCGCTGAGGTAATACAACAAGGTGGCGTTGCCGGCCAGCTCCTGTATTCCGGCCTGTCCATCCAACTCGGCATTGAACGAACTCTTCAGCATACGGATGGCCAGCGGGCTCTTGGCAATGATCTTGCGGGCCCACTCCACATAGGTTTCCTCCAGTTTTTCGAGCGGCACGACCTTGTTCACAAGGCCCATGTCGATGGCTTCCTGGGCGTCGTATTGATCGCACAGAAACCAGATCTCCCGTGCTTTCTTCTGGCCGACGATGCGGGCCAGGTAGGATGCGCCAAAACCTCCGTCGAAACTACCCACTTTAGGACCGGTCTGGCCGAAGCGCGCATTCTCTGCTGCAATGGTGAGGTCACACACCACGTGGAGTACGTGTCCTCCTCCAATGGCCCATCCCGCTACAGCGGCAATCACCGGTTTGGGTATGGAGCGGATCATCTTTTGCAGGTCGAGTACGTTGAGGCGGGGTGTCGTGTCTTCTCCCACATAGCCGCCATGTCCGCGCACGCTCTGGTCTCCACCGCTGCAAAAAGCCTTGCCGCCTTCGCCCGTGAGAATGATCACGCGCACCTCGTTGTCTTCGCGACAGAGGTGCATGGCGTCGATCATTTCTTGCACCGTCTGCGGCGTGAACGCATTGTGCACATGAGGGCGATTGATGCTGATGCGGGCGATGCCGTCGTATTTGTGGAACAGGATGTCCTTGTATTCCTTGATCGGTTTCCAGGGAAATTTATAGCTCATAGCTCTTGTGTATTTTCTGTTTCAAAAGGTCGAAGATGTCCTTGTTCAAGGCGCCGTCGCTTTCCAGCTCCAGCACTTTGGTTTTGCCATCGGGTTCAAAAAAATCCTTCAGCAGGTTTTTGACTTTGCGCTTGTTGTCCAGCTTCAGGTACTCGAACGAAAACTCTTCGCAGAGCTTGCGGGCATTGAGTTTTTGTTGGGTGATAAAATATTCGTCCGATTCCGGCATCGTGCCGGGGCCGTCGATCATCTTGAAGATCACTCCGCCATGGTTGTTCAACAGCACGACGCGCAAGTTAGGCAATGCATAATTATGCCAGAAGGCATTGCGGTCATAAAAGAACGCCAGGTCGCCGGTGATGAGCACGTTCGGCCGTGCGCTCACCAATGCATGCCCCACGGCCGTACTGGTGCATCCATCGATGCCGCTCGTGCCGCGGTTGGCAAAGACATGGATATCTTTTTGAGCGGCCGTCAACCCGATGAAGTTGGCGTAGCGCACGCTCATGCTGTTGGCCAGGTGCAGGTTGGCATCCGGCGGGAGTTGGTGGATCACGTCGCGGACCACTTCCAATTCGGCCAGCGCTTGCTGCGGAAAGAATTCGTCCAGCGTCCGGACCGCGCGTCGCTCTTCGACTTCCCAGAACTTGTTGAAGTTCTCCTGCTTTTGCTGTTTGAAAGAATCGGATGCCTGCAGCGTGCTGAGAAAATTGAAGAAGGAGGGAGGCGTGGTATGGAATACTTGCGTAATGCTCTTGAACGAATCGGCCACCACCCCCGCCGGCTGGATGTGCCAGTGCGCTTTTGGTGCGAAGTCGCGAAGAAAGAGCTTCAGGTTTTTTGAAATGACCGATTGCCCGAAGGTGATCAGCAAATCGGGCTGTAACGTTTTCTTCACAGCGCCCGACGCTTGTCCGAGAAATACATCCGCATGCCGTACCACCTTTTCGATCGCGTGAACATTGGAGATGATATCGCCTACGATGGGAATGTTATGCGTATGAAAGAAATTCGAGAGCGAGCTCACCCCATTGGTATCGTCGTGTTGTTGCCCGGCCACGATCAACACGTTGTTGAACCTGGGCCATGCGGCCGCCAGCGTTCTTTTTTGTTCTTCCGACAAGCCCAACGCCGGCGCGAAGTCTTCGATGACCCGCACGTTCTCGCTAAACGCAATGACCTCATCTTTTTGGGGGTACAGCGGCTCGCGAAACGGTGCGTTGATGTGCACCGGGCCTTGTGGCTCTTGCAACGAAAGATTGATGGCCTCGTTCACGATTCGGTTGATGGCCCATTGGCTGTCGGCGTGCTCGTATTCCTGTGGAAGCTGAAAGGTTTTCTTTACGTGCTGGCCGTATATGCCCGGCTGGTGAATGGTTTGTCCGTCCTGCTGTGCGATCCATTCTGCCGGGCGATCGGCGGTAAAGATCAGGAGGGGCGTTTCACTAAAATAAGCTTCCGCCACAGCGGGCGCAAAATTGTAGGCCGCCGTTCCCGACGTGCAAACCAACACGGTCGGAAGTTTGGTATGCTGCGCAATGCCCAGCGCAATAAATCCTGCGCTCCGTTCGTCGCTGATGGTCCGCGTCTGAATTTTCTCGTGCCGAGCAAACGACAAGGTGAGGGGCGCACACCGGGAGCCCGGGCACAGGATCGCCTGTGTTAAACGCTTTCTGGCGCAAAGCTCGGCGATGTCGTAGAGGGGCTGCTGGCGAGGTGAGGTCATGCGTTCTTTGAGGGGCTGATAACGTTTAAGAGCGTGTTCATTTTCATTTCTGTTTCTTCCCATTCCTGTTCCGGCACAGAGTCGATGGTGACCCCGGCGCCTGCATAGAGAATGGCCTTTGTTTCCATCAGCTGCGCGCAACGGAGGTTGACAAAAATATGAATGTTGTTCTTAAAATTTACCGGTCCCAGGAAGCCGGCGTAAAATTGCCGGTCATAGCCCTCATATTTTCGAAGGAAATCTATGGCTGGATTCAGCGGCATGCCGCACACGGCCGACGTGGGGTGAAGCAACTGCAGCATGATCGTACCCAATTGCAGAAAATCCGTGGCTTGCATGTCCACGGTGAATTCCGACTTGAGGTGCAGGACATTGCCGGCTACCACGGTCTTGGGCCCATGCTCGTCATATTCGCGCAGGCGGATGCGCTTAAAGCAGCTGATGATATAGCGCTCAACCAAAGCCTGCTCCTCGATGTCCTTCTGGGTCCAGGCGACGGACTTCAGGTTCATGCCCTCACGATACGGCTGTGTGCCGGCCAGGGCAATCGTTTTAAAGGTGGTCCCATCTTCCACGTTCACCAGCAGTTCGGGTGTGGCCCCGAGCCAGCTTCCGGTTTCGGGGGAGCTCACAAACGAAATGAGGGCGTTCGGGTTGGCATGGCACAGTTTCAGGAATGAGGTCACCACATCAAAATCCAGCGGCAGGTCAACGGACTTGCTACGGGAAGGGACCACTTTTTCGAAAATACCTTGCTCGATCTCGGCAAGGCCTTTCGATACCAGCGCGATGTAGGCATCCTTTTCGGGATTGCCCGTGGTGTGTTCCTGGGCGTAATGTCTTGCTTTTGTTCGCTTGATATCCCCGAGCTTTGATTGAAGCCAGGTGGCCGATGCGGTTTCCAGCGTGTTCGTGGGGGGCTTCAGCGTGTCGTCTGTAAAGGAAAAAGAAAAATCAGCTTTCAGAAAGATCCGGTCGCCCGCTGTGTCGAAGGGGGCAAATATAAACCCCGTCGGCAGCTCTTCCAGCGCGGCGTCGGGCTTGAGAAGCTCGTGTTCGCGCGAGAGGATGAGGTGTTTGGTGTTGTCGTTGGGGAGCCGCCAGACGGCTACGGAAAAATTCTGATCGACGGCGTAGTTGATGAGAAAAGAAAGATAGTCAGTTTCAACAATCCTGGGTGATGAAACTGATGTGGTAGTGTCCATACGAAAGTCCGGTTCGCCTCAATTTTGTCTGTCCAACACCGCCATGGTGATCCGGCTGATGCACACCAGTTCACCGATCTGGTTACTAATACGAATTTCCCAAACCTGAGTTTTCCGTCCGACGTGAATGGGTTTCACCACCCCGGTCACAAAACCTTCGCGTGCGCTCTTGATGTGGTTGGCATTGATTTCTAACCCTACGCAGTAATGTTTTGTTCCATCCACGCACAAAGTTGCCGCCACGCTGCCCATGGTTTCTGCCAGGGCCACGGATGCGCCCCCGTGCAACAGGCCCAACGGCTGGTGCGTACGACGGTCTACGGGCATGGTGGCCTCCAGGTAGTCTTCGCCGATCACGGTGAAGGAAATGCCCAGTTGTTCGGCCAGGGTGTTGGCCGACCATTTGTTCAAGGCTTCGACGGTGGTGATAGTTTTGAAAATTCCCATGAACGGCGGGTCCGAAAGGTGGACTATTTCTTTATTTTTGCGCCCAAAATAACGCAAAATTGAGCAGCAAAAAAATTTACCTCGTCCGCCACGGCCAGACGGATTTCAACCTCCAGAACATCGTCCAGGGCAGCGGGGTAGACAGCAGCTTAAACGACCGGGGCCGCGCCCAGGCGCAGGCCTTCTTCCGGAAATACAAGGACATCCCGTTCGACAAGGTCTACACGTCGGCCCTGAAACGGACCCGCGAGTCGGTGCAGTCGTTCATTGATCTGGGTTTACCCGTAGAGTCATTTGCGGGCTTGAACGAGATCAGTTGGGGCACCAAGGAAGGCTTTCCGATCACCCCCGAAGAGGACCAGTACTACCACTACATGCTCAGACAATGGCAACTGGGCGACACCACACTTCGCATTGAAGGTGGCGAAAGCCCGGATGAGGTGGTGAAACGCATGAAGCCCGTGCTGGATCACATCCTGCGCCAAACCGACGAAAAGACGGTGCTCATCTGCATGCACGGCCGCGCCATCCGCATTCTCATGTGCATCCTCCTGAACTATCCGTTGAAATCGATGGACATGTTCGAGCACGAGAATCTCGGGCTCTATTTGCTGCATTACAGTGGGTCGTTCTTTACGGTCGAGTTGTACAACGATACGGCTCACCTGCGCTGATCAACCAACCCAATCCCGCTACCGCGTTTTAATTGTGCGAGCGCAGACTTTGCTTTGCTGTCGATGCTGTTCTTGTATTCGTGCTTTTTGTACGAGAGCGCGAGGGTGAAAAATGTCTTCGCATTTTCCAGGTCCTTGTCTGCCCAGGCAAGATAGCCCAGTTGCAGGCAGGCGTTGGGAGCAAAGTACCAGGGCTCCTGGCCGTTTTGTTTTATGGTCTCCTTGTATAATTCCCTGGCTTGGGCAAGGTGATTCGTCTTGTGCTCCAAACGCGCTTTCCGATAGATCAGCTCCACCTCATCGCGTTTGGTTGGAACCTGGGCCGGGGTGATGGCTTCCAGGAGTTTGCGGGCATTGTCGTAGTAGCCGCCATCGGTAGCATAGCGGGCCTTGGTGAGTTGCATGTGGGGAAGCTCATCGTCGGCCAGGCTACGGGCGGCGTATTTGTCGGCCTCGCTGGCTTCTTTGCCCAGCGTCCGGGCTTGTTTAAAGACCTGCAGTGCGTCGTTGTTGCTGCCGTTCAGGTAATAACATAATCCCACTTTGTAGTAAGCGTCCTTGATATAGTTCTGCCCTTTGTAGTGGTTGATAAACCAACGATAAGAAGCCATGGCCTCCAGGTATTCGGCTTTATGCAGGTAGATCTCACCTTTCAGATATTCGGCGTAGTAAATGGGTAGCCCCGAATGTTTTGTGCTCAACGAGTTCAGGAGGAAGAGGGCCTCTTCACTTTGTGAATTTTTTATGGCCAACGCGCCACCCAGGAACAACGCCAGCCGGTTGCCTGGATGATCGGCCAGTAGCTGGCGCGCCTCGGTTACGGCGCTGTCGGTTTGCTGCAACAGTAAGCCCTTTGCCAGTGCGGATATCATACCGGCTTCAAAACTCAGGGGGTGGCCCGCTTTGGTGAAGGATTCCAACTCGGCCATCCCCTCGCCGATCGAACCATCCATGCTGAGCAGACTCAGCACCCAGTTGTATTGTTCGGGCACCGACCCGATAATGACCTCGAGCATGCCCGCGGTCTTTTTGATCGCTTGATATTCGGGGAAGCGTCTTTTCAGTTCCTTCGCCGTCAGAAATGCCTGGCGCAGGTTGAGACCGGCATCGAATTCGTGACCATATTTTAGATAGACGAACGCCCATTGCATGCGGATCTCGGCGAGCAGCAGCAGTTCATCGGGGGAGTTCAGTTTTATCTTGCGCTCGAGGCGTTGTTCGAAGTGTTCTTCGTATTCGGTGTATTTTTCTCCGTCTTCTGTGATGAGCAACTCCAGCGCTTCCCCCAAGGCCAGCACATAGTGTTCCTGGGGTGTCTTGGGATCGGGTAGCATGGCATAGGCCTCTACCGTTTGAAGATTGAGCACCATGTCGTAGGCCTTCTGAGAAATGGCATCGAACTTCCATTCTTCGGGAGGGGCGGCGGCGGCGGTGGCGCAGCACAAAAAAAGGCAGACGAGAGCGCCTGCCTTTTGGCAATACGATATGAAAAGGTTATTCAACTTTTTTTCTTCTGGTTGGGGCTGGAGTAGCCACTTTAGCGGTTTTTGGCTTGTCACCTTCATCGAGAGAGTCCATGTCAACGTCTGCTAAGATACGACCGGAATGTTCATCGATCACAATTTTCTTTTTCTCGCGGATCTCGGCGATCTTTTGAGGAGGGATCACGATGTTACATCCTTCGGCGGCACCGCGCACCACGCGCACGACGGCCAGGCCGTTGGTGAGGCTGGTGCGGAGGCGTTCGTAATATTTGAGGAGTTTGTCTTCGATCTTCTTGGTGGCCTTTTCGCGTTCTGCTAACAGTCTTTTTTCTTCTTCGTGGCTTTCGGCCAGGATGCCATCCAATTCTTTCTTCTTGTTGTCGAGGTGTTCGCCGCGTTCTTTGATCTGGTTATTGATCTTTTCGATCTCTTCCTTCTTGTCGACGATCTGGTCCTTGCCTTCTTTTATCTTTTTCTCGCAGATCTGGATTTCCAGCTCTTGAAGCTCTATTTCCTTGGTGATGGCGTCGAATTCGCGGTTGTTTCTAACGTTTTTCTGTTGTTCGGTGTA
>Ga0209050_1003768_pt1 | contig 10852 bp, 10 predicted proteins | sample Araplavi_mTSA_r2_FD_184276 | JGI IMG/M metagenome (GOLD analysis project Ga0209050, IMG submission 184276) | Arabidopsis root microbial communities from North Carolina, USA - plate scrape MF_Cvi_mTSA_r2 (SPAdes) (version 2) | ecosystem: Host-associated > Plants > Roots > Endosphere | place: USA...
GGCTACATCTTCGATGCGGTGCTGCTGCGCGCCAACGCCTTCGCGCGCGTGGCGCTGTGCGGAATGATCGCCGGCTACGACGGCGCGCCGCTGCCGCTGGCCAACCCCGCGCTGATCCTCATCAACCGCATGAAGATCGAAGGCTTCATCGTCAGCGAGCACATGGAAGTGTGGCCCGAGGCGCTGACCGAGCTCGGCACGCTGGTCGGTACCGGCAAGCTTAAGCCGCGCGAGTCGGTCGCGCAGGGCCTCGAGGCCGCGCCCGAGGCCTTCCTGGGCCTGCTGAAGGGCAAGAACTTCGGCAAGCAGCTGGTCAAGCTGATCTGAACCGGCGCTTTCCTTTTCCAAACAACCACCTCACGGGAACGACCATGGCAGACCTCATCCTCCACCACTACCTGACCTCGCCGTTCTCGGAGAAGGTGCGCCTGATCCTCGGCGCCAAGAAGCTGCCGTGGAAGTCGGTGTTCATCCCGCCGATCATGCCCAAGCCCGACGTGGAGATCCTCACCGGCGGCTACCGCAAGACGCCGTTCCTGCAGATCGGCGCCGACATGTACTGCGACAGTGCACTCATCGCCGACGTGCTCGAGCACCTGCAGCCCGAACCCACGCTCTATCCGGAGCCCGAGAAAGGGCTGTCGCGCATCCTCGCGCAATGGGCCGACACCACGCTGTTCTGGGCCTCGATGGCCTGGAACCTTCAGCCGCGCGGCGCAGCCGAGGTGTTCGCCAAGGCGCCGCCCGAAGCGCTGAAGGCCTTCGGCGAAGACCGCGGCAAGATGAGCGCCGGCAACATGACGCGCCTGCGCCCGGCCGACGCCACGAGCGCCTACAAGTCGTACCTGCGCCGGCTGTCCGACATGCTCGACGACAAGCCCTTCCTGCTCGGCGAAGTGCCGAGCATCGCCGACTTCTCGGCCTACCACTCGCTCTGGTACACCCGCCGCATCGAGTCGGTTCGCACCATCCTCGACCTGACGCCCGCGGTGGTCGACTGGATGGACCGCATGGCCGCCATCGGTCACGGTGCGCCCGAGAAGTTCGGCAGCGACGAAGCCATTGCCGTGGCCAAGGCCGCCACGCCGCACACGCTGCTGACGGACAGCACTTTCCAGGACGACCACGGCATCGCGCTGGGCAGCGCCGTCACCATCCGCGCCGAAAGCTTCGGCCTCGAGGAAACGCCGGGCACGCTGGTCGCGGCCACGCGCACGCACTACACGCTGGAGCGCAGCCACGAGCGCACGGGCACCGTGCATGTGCATTTCCCGCGCATCGGCTACGTGCTGAAGGCGGCCGAGGCCTGACCTTCGCCGCAACGCCTGCCGGGGCACCTTCGTGACTGCGCCCGCGCGCATTCCGTATTTCAATCGAAGCTCCAACGTCAGAGACATTCAACAGAAGGACACCGGCAAATGATTCAGGACTTCAAGGGCAAGACCGCCGTTCTCACCGGCGCGGGTTCGGGCTTCGGCCTGGAGTGCGCGCGCATCGGCGCCGCCCGCGGCATGAACCTCGTGCTGGTCGACGTGCAGCAGGACGCACTCGACAAGGCCGCGGCCGAGATGGAAGCGGCCGGCGCGCAGGTGCTGGCGCGCAAGGTCGACGTGTCCGACGCCGGCCAGATGGAAGCCCTGGCCGCCGCCGTGAAGGAGCGCTTCGGCGCGCCGCACTTCGTGTTCAACAACGCCGGCGTGGGCGCCGGTGGCCTGGTGTGGGAGAACACCGTGGCCGACTGGGAGTGGGTGCTGGGCGTGGACCTGTGGGGCGTGGTGCACGGTGTGCGCCTGTTCGTGCCGATGATGCTCGAGGCCGCTGCGAAAGACCCGGCGTACCGCGGCCACATCACCAACACCGCCAGCATGGCCGGCCTGCTCACGCCGCCCAACATGGGCATCTACAACGCGGCCAAGGCCGCCGTGGTGAGCCTCACCGAGACCATGTACCAGGACCTGAACCTCGTCACCGACCAGATCGGCGCGAGCCTGCTGTGCCCGTACTTCGTGCCCACCGGCATCACCAGCAGCGAGCGTAACCGGCCCAACGCGCCCAGGGAGAGCGAGCTCACCAAGAGCCAGCTCATCGGCCAGGCCATGAGCAACAAGGCCGTGAGCAGCGGCAAGATCACCGCCGCCGAAGTGGCCGCGAAGGTGTTCGACGCCATCAGCGACAACCAGTTCTACGTGTACAGCCATCCGAAGGCGCTCGGCAACGTGCGCAGCCGCATGGAGAACATCGTGTCGGGCGTCAACCCGGCCGACCCGTTCCTCGAACGGCCCGAGATCGGCCAGAAACTGCGCGAGCAGCTGCGCTCGAACTGAGCGCACGCCTCTCGCAGGCCTCCTTCACGCGGCCTGCAGCTCGCTCACCAGCGCCTCGATGCGGGCCAGCGCGGCCGCGATCGAACGGTCCAGCAGGTCGCCGTGGTCTTCGGCATGCTCGATGGCCACGCTGTGGACTTCGCCGAGGCCGAGAAGCGCCAGCGGACCGGTGATGCCGGGCGTGAGCAGGTCCATGTGGGCCTGGAAACCGCCGGGTCCGTAGCCGCTGCTGCCGCATGAGCTGAGCAGCACCGTGCGCCGGTTGCGATCAGCCAGCAGCGGCACATAGGGGTTCTCGCGGCTGCGGTCGAAATCGAAGGTGGCGCCGATGCGCACGATGTTGTCGATCCAGGACTTCAGCGGCGCCGGCATGCCGAAGTTGTACATCGGCACACCGATCACGAGGACGTCCGAGCGGCGGATCTCGTCAATCAGTGCATCGCTTTCGGCGAGCACGTCGTGCATCCATGGTTCGCGTTCTGCGGCCGGCGTGTAGCCCGCCGCGATCCATTCACCGGTGACGTGGCCTGGCGGCGTGGCGCCGATGTCGCGGTAGATCACGTCGTCCTGCGGACGCGCGGCGCGCCATGCCGTGACGAAGTGATGGGTGAGCCGGCGCGAGTGCGAGCCGTGTTCGTGCGTGCCCGAACGGCCGGGACGGGCGCTGGCATCGATGTGGAGCAGGGTGGTCATGGGCGGAGTCCTCTGTGGTTGCGATGGGTTGGATGAATCAAATTCAGCTGTCTGCTTGACATGCTTCGCAATCTATCCAAGCATGCATCTAGCAACAAACGACGATTTCTTTGCGCTGCTGAAAATCTGATTCATCCATGGCCCATCCGCGTCAACTTCCTCCGCTGGCTGCGCTGCGGGCCTTCGAGGCCGCGGCGCGCCATTGCAGCGCCAAGCTCGCCGCGAACGAGCTCTCGGTCACGCCCACGGCCATCAGCCATCAGGTGCGGCAACTCGAGGACTCGCTCGGCGTCGCGCTGTTCATCCGCCAGCCGCGCCAGCTGGTGCTCACGCCGCAGGGCAGGGAACTGCAGGCGGTGCTCGGCGAATCGTTCTGCGCGATGGCCGATGCAGTCGCGCGGTTGCGCGCGCCGCCGCAGCGGCAGGCCATCACGTTGTCGGCAACGCCGGCCGTGGCCGCGCGCTGGCTGCTGCCGCGCGTCAGCACGCTGCGCGCGCTGCATCCTCGGCTCGACCTGCGCATCCATGCATCGCACGAGGCCGTGGCCCTCGACGGCGTCACCGCCGACATCGCCATCCGCTACGGCAAGGGCCGGTGGCCGGGCATGGTGGCCGAGAAGCTGTTCGACAACGTCTTCGCGCCGGCCTGCAGTCCCGCGCTCAAGCTGCGCCGCCGTACCGACCTGACGCGCCAGACGCTGCTGCATTTCGCGGTGCCCGGCAGCAGGACGCAACCGGGCACGTGGTCCGAGTGGCAGCAGCAGGCCCAGGTGCCGGGTCTCGATGTGTCCGCCGGGCCCGTGTTCTCGGACGAGACGCACACCGTGTCGGCTGCGCTGCAGGGCCAGGGCGTGGCGCTGATGAGCCTCGCGCTCATCGCGGACGAACTGCGCGCAGGCAATCTGGTGCAGCCGTTCGGGCCGGTGCTGCCGGGCATGCCGTTCCATCTGGTCTGCCCCGAGGCGCGCCGCTTGGAGCCGGCGACGGCCGCAGTGTTCGAGTGGGTGAAAAGCTTGCAACCACTCGCGGAGCCTCGTATGGAATGAAGCTGCATCGAATGTCGCGATACAAGTTGCGTGGCGACAACGGGCGCGAAGGATTTGCCAATAGCCGCTAACAAAGTCACAAAATTGACGAAATCGCTCGAATCGAACGACGTGCTTTGGAAACGCTTCGAGACACCTTTGAAAACCTAAGGGCTACTATCCAGAGCTAGACAAGGACATCCATGGAGACATACCCAACCCTTCGCCAGGCCACTGGCGTGGCGCGCACCCTCAGCAAGCACTCGTCGTGCACCATGGTGGTCTACCGCCTCGCCGACGAGAAATACGTTGCGGCGCATTCGAGCGACCGCGTCGAGGGCACGATCGAAGGCGTGTACCGCGACGGCTATGTCGTGCAGACGCTGCTCACCAAGAAAAGCTGACGCGCGTCGGCGCCTCGACCCGTCCTGCAAAGCCTCCTTCGGGAGGCTTTTTGCTGGGCGCCGCAGTTGCCCGCGCCATGCCGGCTGGAGGGCAGGGCGACGGCCTGGGGTCGCCATGGAGCCGTCGGACCGGCGGCGGGCGTGACTCCTGTGTTGCGCGGCGCTTGCCTCAACGGGAGCTGGGTATGCCGTCCATCAGCACCGCGAGCGCCCTGCGCAGGCTCGGTGCCGCGGCCGGCTCGCCCTTGTCGAAGCCCATGCGCACCACCACGAGATCGTGCGACGGCACGATCAGCACCACCTGCCCGCCGGCACCGAGCATGTAGTAGGCGCTGGTTGGCACAGGCCACGTGCCCGTGCCGTTGAGCCAGAAGAAGCCGCCGTAGATCGGCCGCTTGTCCGCGGCCCAGGCCGGTGCGACCGTGCTCACGAACTTGACGAAACCTTCGGGCAGCAGCCGCTCGCCATTCCACACGCCGTCCTGCAGGTAGAGGTTGGCAAGCCGCGCCCAGTCGCGTGCCGACATGAAGTCGTAGCCCTGCGCCAGGAAGTTGCCGTAGGGGTCGGTCTCCAGCGTCATGGTGCGGATGCCGATCTTGTCGAACAGGGCTCGCTGCGGGAACGATAGGTACTCTTCGCCGCGCTTCTCGACGGCCAGGCGGACCAGGTAGTTCGCCAGCACAGGGTCGGTGTTGCGGTAGCGTCCGACCGTGTTCGGCGGCCATTGCTGCGGGCGGGTGGCCGCGTAGTTGAACGCGTTGATGCGGCCGGTGTAGAAGTAGACGTGATCGGGGTAGGTGCCGTTGGGGTCGAAGTCGGGATCGTCCGGCGCCTTGATGCGCAATCCGCTCGACATGTGCAGGATGTCCGAGATGCGGATCTCCTTGCGCTTGTCGCCGTCCGCCTGCCATTCGGGAATGGGTGCGGGCTGGTCGATCTGGTAGTCGCCCTGCCTGATGAGCGTGCCCAGCAACGTGGCGGTCACGCTCTTGCCCATCGACCACGACTCCAGCGGCGTCGTCGGGCCGATGCCGCTCATGTAGCGCTCGCCAACGATGCGGCCCTTGTGCGTGACCACGAAGGCCGCTGTGTACGCCTGGGGCACGTCGAAGGCGGCATCGATGGCCTGGCTCACCCTGTTGGCGTTCACGCCGGGCGCAGCGCCCGCGGGCATCACGTTGCCCATCGGCCAGTCCTGCGTCGCAGGGTCGGGGAGGGTGCTGGTGACGGTCACCGGCGTGAAGAACACGTCGTCCTTGCCGGGCGGCAGCGTGATACAGCCCTGCGAGCCGTAGTAGCGCGCCACCAGCGTCGTGCCGTTCAACATGCCGATGCGGACTTCCTTCTTGTCGCGATCGATCACCGGCTTGCCGACCTTGCTGCGCTGCGCGTAGGGTCCGACGAAGTAGCCCACGCTCTCGGCGGCAACGTCGGGGTCGAGGCCGGTGATGAAGGCGGCGGAGCACATGGCCTTGGCGTAGCCGGACGTGTGGTGCTCCAGCGGATCGCCCGGCGGCGGAACGTAAGGGGTGTCGAGTTCGTAGGTTCTCGCACGGGCAATGAGTGCCTCGCGTGCCGGCAGCTCGGGCGTCAACCCTCCGGTCGCAGGCGGTGCGACGGTGCCGGGGAGCACGACGGCCACTCCGCCCCCGCCACCTCCACCGCCTTCACCACCTCCGCACGAGGTCAGGGCCATGACAAGAAGCGCGCTTGTCGCGATCGCAGCAAGAGGGACTCGGGCAAACCTCGTCATCAGCTCTCCTCGTTTTTTGTGGCGTGAGTCTCCTCAAGAGTGTGACGAAGTGCAAGTACTGCTTTCTGCTTGTACTCAGCTCCCGGTCGTCGCCTGCGAAGCAATCCAGTTCCACGCCGCACGAAGCGGCGCTTCGTGCTCCCGCCCGTTGGCCACCGCCACGAAGTAGCTGCCGGTGTCGAGTGCAGGCCCGAAGGGCTGCACCAGTGCGCCGCTGCCGATCTCGGGCGCGGACAGCGTGAGGCTCAGCAGCGCCACCCCGTGCCCGCCGAGCGCCGCGAGCATCGCGTGCGATTCGTCGGAGAACGACAGCGCGGGCGCTCGCATCGCGCCGCCGCCCGGCGATTTCGGCTGCGCGATCCCTGCTTCGCGAAACCAGCGCGGCCACAGGGCAGGCGCCAGCGCATGCGGCTGCCAGTCGCAGTGAATGAGCTGGTGCTTCGGCAGGTCGGCCACGCGCTTCAGGCCGAGCATCGGGCTGCACAGCGGTGCGTACCTTTCGGGCATCAGCTCGCGCGAGACCAGCCCCGGCCATTGGCCGCGGCCCGAGCGGATGGCGATGTCGGCGTCGCCGCGCGCCAGGTCGACCAGCGTGTCGCTCGCATGCAGGCGCAGTTCGATCCCGGGGCAGGCGTTGCGGAAGGCCTCCATCCGCGGCAGCACCCAGCACGCCGCGAAAGCGGTGTTGGTGGTCAGCGTCACTGTCTGCGAAGCGGGCGGACGGCGCAGCCTGTCGATGCCGGCCTCGAGCACGTCGAAGCCGGTGCGCAGGTCGTCGAAAAGCCGCTGCCCCGCACGCGTCAGCGCAAGCTGCCGCGTGAGCCGCCGGAACAGCGGCTGGCCGAGCGTGTCTTCGAGCGAGCGTACCTGGTGGCTGATGGCCGATGGCGTCACCGACAGTTCGAGCGCGGCGCGCTGGAAGCTCAGGTGTGCGGCGGCGGCTTCGAAGGCACGCAGCGACAGCAGCGGAGGCAGCCGCCGCCCCGGGCGCGGAAGCGATTGGACAGGTGAGCCAATTTCGTTCATGGGCGGAGAAATGATCGTTTGTGGGGCAGGCGTGTTGTCCATAGATTCAAGGCCTGCGCTGCCATTGTGGCTGCCGTGAACAAACCAGATCAACTCACCTGTCTACCGAACAAGACCATGACTCTCAACATCCTTCACATCGACGCCAGCGCCCGTCCGGGCCGCTCCGACATCGATGCCCACGGCTCGCACACGCTCCGGCTCTCGGCGCGCTTCGTCGAGCGCTGGCGCGGCGCGCGTCCAGGCGACGGCGTCGGCTACCTCGATGTGGGCCAGCAGCCGCCCGCGCACGTCGATGGCCGCTGGATCCACGCGGCCTTCACGCCGCCCGCGGCGCGCGAGCCATGGATGGCCGACGCGCTCGCCGAGAGCGACCGGCTTGTCGAGCAGCTCATCGAGGCCGACCTCATCGTGATCGGCCTGCCCATGTACAACTTCAGCGTGCCGGCACAGTTCAAGGCCTGGATCGACAACATCGTACGTGTCGGACGCACTTTCGGTTTCGACCGTTCGCGCGGTGCTGTGCCGTACTGGCCGCTGCTCGCCGATGCGGGCAAGCGTGCGGTGCTGCTGGCCGCGCGCGGCGACCACGGCTACGGCAAGGGCGGACGCATCGCGCACCTGAACCACACGGAGGACAGCGTGCGCTCGGCGCTCGGCTACATCGGCATCACCGAGGTGCACGAAGCGGCTGTGGAGTCCGACGAGTTCGGTGGCGAGCAGCTTGCGCAGTCGCTGCGACGTGCGGAAGAGGGCGTCGACAGCCTGGTCGACCGGCTGCTCGCCGAGATGCCGCGGGTCCAGCCGGGTCCGGGCGACCGCCTCAGGCGGTCAGCGTCTTTCGGAAGCCGATCGACAACCGGTTCCAGCTGTTGATGGTGTTGATGGCCATGGTCAGGTTGACCTGCTCGGCCTCGGTGAACTGCGCGGCCAGGGCTGCGTACGCGGCATCGGGCGCGCGCGTCTGCGCCACCTCGGTCAGGGCTTCGGTCCAGGCCAGTGCGGCCTGTTCGCGCTCGGTGAAGAACGGTGTTTCGTGCCACACGCCGAGCGTGGCCAGCCGGCGGTCCGTTTCGCCGGCCTTGCGCAGGTCGGCGGTGTGCAGGTCGATGCAGTAGGCGCAGCCGTTGATCTGCGAGGCGCGCAGCTTCACCAGGTCGACCAGTTTGGGGTCGAGACCGAGCTTGCCGACGGCCACCTCGAGCGCGATCAGCGCCTTGAGTGCTTCGGGGGAGGCCTTGTAGAAATCGAGACGGGCTTGCATGGTGCGGGTTCCTTTGTCGGCAGTGGTTGAATGCAGGTTCGATGCTAGGAGCGCAGGGCGCCGCCGCAGGCGGCCAATCCGCGGCATTCGCAGGAGACCAATCCGATGGAATTGCACGTCGTCATCGAAGGCGACAAGGACCTGGCCGGCCAGCTCTACCGGCAGCTGAAGGAGGCCATTCGCAGCGGCAGGCTCGCCACGGGCGAGAAGCTACCGCCCTCGCGGCTGCTTGCGGCGCAGCTCGGGCTGTCGCGCAAGACGGTATCGGAAGCCTACGCGCGCCTGACCTTCGACAAGCTGCTGGCAGGCCGCGTCGGCAGCGGCACCTTCGTGGCCGAAGGCGCTGCGCGCCGTCCGTCCGCGCCGCCCGCGAGACCGCTCGCGGGTGCTGCCATGGCCGGGCACTGGCGTGGCATGAGCACGCCGCTTCGGCATCCGGCGCCGGCCGGCAGTTCCCGCTACGAGTTCATCGGCGGGGCGCCGGCGCGCGACCTGTTCCCGCATGCCGACTGGCGCCGCTGCGTGCTGCACGCGCTGCGCCAGGGCGCGCGATCGCGCGGACTCTACGGCGACGCCGAGGGCCTGCACGAGCTGCGCGACGGCATCGCGCGGCACGCGAGCTTCTCGCGCGGCGTTCGCTGTGCTGCCGCCGACATCCTGGTGACCAACGGCGCGCAGCAGGCGCTCGACCTGGTGGCGCGGGTGCTGGTGGAACCGGGCAGCACGGTGGCGATGGAAGAGCCCGGCTACCCGCCGGCGCGCCTGCTGCTGAGCGCGCAGGGCGCCAATGTGGTCGGCGTGCCGGTCGACGACGAAGGCATGGTGGTCGGGCGCATTCCCGATGGCACACGGCTGGTGTACGTGACGCCTGCACACCAGTTCCCGCTGGGCATGCCGATGAGCGAGCGCCGCCGCAAGGCGCTGCTGGCGCGTGCGGCGGAGCTCGGCGCGCTGGTGATCGAGGACGACTACGACAGCGAGTTCCGCTACGAAGGCCGCCCCACCGACTCGCTGCAGAGCATGGATGCACACGGTTGCGTGGCCTTCGTCGGCACCTTCTCGAAGACGCTGTCGCCCGACCTTCGCCTGGGCTACCTGATCGCACCGCCGGCCCTGCTGGACGCCGTGGGCACGGCGAAGCACCTGACCGACTGGCACACCTCCACCCCCTCGCAATGGGCGCTGGCCAAGTTCATCGCCGATGGCGACCTGCAGCGGCACATCCGGCGCTGCCACCTGGCGTACGCGGCGCGACGCGAGCGCATCGTGCGGCGCTTCGCGGACGACCTGTCGCCGTGGTTCGAGCTGGTGCCGGCCACGGCCGGCATCCACCTGGCAGCGCTGTGCCGGCGCGAGTTCGACGTGGCGCAACTGATCGCGCTGGCGCGGCGGGTCGACGTGGGGCTGTATCCGCTGGCGCCGTTCTTTCACTTCTCGGCGCCGCGCCAGGGGCTGATGCTGGGCTACGGCGCCATCGCCGAGGCGGACATAGACCCGGCGCTCGACCGGGTCCGCGATGTGCTGCAGCAGCTGGCCTGAATCGGGCCCGGTGTCTTTTTTTTGCTGCATCCGGAAACAGGGAACCGCACCGTACCGGCGCCGGAGGCCCCCCGGCGCATCCAAAACCTTCCGCACCGCGTAGAACACGCGGATACTCCTCACCGGCAACTCCCGCCGGCAACGCACCGGCCCTCACCAGATCAATGAACGAACCCGGCCTTCCGACATTTCGCTTCGGCCTGCACACGCGCCTGAGCCTCGGGGTGGCCGCGGTGGTGCTGGCGGCGACCTTTGCCATTGCCACGTATGCGCTGTACCTCGTCAAGGGCAGCATGCGGGCATCGATTGCGGCCGAGCAGATGGGTCGCGTCACTGCCATCTCGGACGCCATCGACCAGAAGCTGGGCAGCCGTCGCATCCTGCTGCAGACCTTCGCCGAGAGCATCCAGACGCAGGGCTTCGCGGACGCCGAACCCTTGCAGGTCTTCCTTGAAAAGCACGGATCGCTTCACCAGGCCTTCGACAACGTGGCCCTGCTCGACCTCAACGGCAACCTCGTTGCGAACCTGAACGGCGCGCAGAAGAACGGCAGCGTCAACGTCAAGGACCGCCCCTATTTCATGCAGACCGTGGCCACGAAGGCCGGGCTGGTGTCCGAGCCGTACCGCAACCGGCTGAACGGGCTGGCCCAGGTTGCCATCACCCAGCCGGTGCTCGACGGCGCCGGGCAGGTGCAGTACGTCATCTCGGGCGCCATCAACCTGAAGGACCGCAACATCCTGGGCGCGCTCGGCGACGTGAAGTTCGGCAAGAGCGGCTACCTGTTCATCGTCACGGCCGACGGCGTGGTGGTCGACCATCGG
>Ga0209050_1003771_pt1 | contig 10846 bp, 11 predicted proteins | sample Araplavi_mTSA_r2_FD_184276 | JGI IMG/M metagenome (GOLD analysis project Ga0209050, IMG submission 184276) | Arabidopsis root microbial communities from North Carolina, USA - plate scrape MF_Cvi_mTSA_r2 (SPAdes) (version 2) | ecosystem: Host-associated > Plants > Roots > Endosphere | place: USA...
AAATTGCCTCGGTCGCCGGGGCGTCGCCAAATTTATAAAAGAGGATGGCGTCACCTTCAATTTCAGAGACCTCAAGTCCCAGCTGATTGGCATCGATCAGTATCTCCAGCAATTCTCCGATAATGATACGGCTATGCCCGATCTCCATGTCGGTGATGAATCGGGTAAAACCGCTGATATCCGGAATAAAAAGCAATCCCCTGTCTTCCATACTTCGAAGATACAATTTTAGATCACACCGTTCCCATGGGAAGCGAATGCGCGTAGCGTTGCAACTCGCTCAATCAAAAATCATTTTTATACATCACTTTTCCATCCAGGCCGACTAATTCCGCTCGATCTACTTCACACAGCCCGTTTGAAATATAGCCAAGACCCGTGAGGTATCGGGTATTGCTGGTAAAGCGCGTGGAGAGCACCTCCTTATCATTTATTTTTATGGTGACGACCTTATTCTTTACGCTTATTTCGATAGCGGTCCACTGACTAACATCAAAGGATATCGGCAGTAGATCTGTATCGCTTCCTTCCATAACCTGCTCGCCAAATCGCATCAAGGCCGTGTGTGCACATCCCTTGGTTGTGCTTCTCATGATCATAAATGATCGCTGGCAAAAGAGCTCTATTTCAATGTACGGGCATGTGCTGGGTTGTACTTCCTTCATTCTTACCCTGGTTGTAAATTTAAAATTGTCACTCGGCACATCCATTTGACCAGGGAAGTAAACGTAATGGTATCGTTTGTCTTTGTTGACATCAATACCACGCTCCCGTAGTTGTGCAGCCGTGAGGCCAAGATTGCCGTTATGAACAAAACTATCCGTTTTAATGTATTCGGGCGTGTAGTTGGCGATGTTGTCAATGGCATAGAAAAACCAGCCGCGCGTTGGGATACTTACATCAACCTCTCTGATGGCAGAATCATTGGCGATGAGTTTGGCGATATGATACCCGGGCTCATAGTATATATCGGTGAGGGTGTGTTTGTTCTTATAAATTCTTACTCTACGATTTTTATCCCAGGACTGCTGAATAAAAAAACTATCGGCCTGCACGTCGTCAATATTATAATTAAAGACTACCGAATTCGGGATATCGTTCGAAGTATTCTTCCGGAATGAAAAAGATGCGCTTTCCGGATTTTTAACGGACTCATTTGTTTTGCCAAAAAAATAAATGCCGGCCAGAATAATAATGACGCCCGGGATAGATAAGTGTCTCCAATTGAATTTACGTCCTGCTTGCTTTGCCGGCTCTTTTTCCAACCCATTCTTGATCTGGTCGGCTTTATAATCTTGCCAGGTCTTGTACTGAAAGAAATTGGCGATCGCGTTTAGGGTAGCGATCTGGGGTAACCGGCTGAACTCCCCGTAGGCAAGTCTTTTTATGGTGGTTCCACTTATCAGGATGCCCGACTTCTGCCTCAGCTGCTCCCCGATATGTTCGAAGTCCCGTTGAGTCATGCTGGCAAGATCGCCGTAACCGTGGCGATGAAAGATCTCGATGATGCTCGCTTTTATCAAGGTTGGCTCGTCCATAAGGATTCCAAAATTTAGATCGTTGAATCAGTGTAAAAACGTCAAAATATTCCCCCCGGATATCCAAAAATGCCCTGAGATCCACAATTACTCGCTTTTGTAGGCTTTTGTCGGGCTTTTGTTCTTGAGTTTTTTATGCTCCGGCCGTTATTACCAGAAAATTTAATAGCCGGCACCGGGCAGTTAGCGCTCCCCATCAAGGCTGATACAATGGAAGACACTTAAGAAAATCATATGAACATATATCTAAGCACAGGCCGCATCTTTTTTGGAGTTGGGATAATCGGTTTAGGGGCACTGCATTTTTTCTACCCGGGAATCAGACCCCTTATAATACCTGAATTGGCAAATATTCCGTCTGATTTATCCTTTGTCGGGTATTTAATAGCCACGCTGCTCATCGTTGCCGGGCTTTTCATTGCCATAGGTAAAAACTTCAATAGCGTCGCGCTGTTCATGGGGATCATATTTCTGGGATTATTCGTGCTGGGCCATTTGCCCTGGTCTTTATCCGCAGGATCCTTCAATAAGTACTGGGTCAACACCAATAAAGTTTTAGCCTTGTGCGGCGGGTTCCTGGTGATTTCAACGATCGGTACACCAGAACCAGGAAATACGGTTATGCGGTGGCTTGCTAAGGGCGCCGCTCTTGGAAAGTATCTCTACGCCATCATGTTATACAATTTTGCCGTGGGCCACTACAATAACCTGCAAGGCATCAGCAACATCGTGCCGAAGTATATTCCCTTTCCCGAATTTTGGACCTTCTTGGGCGGGGTTGCCCTGATGGGATCGGCGATCAGCATTTTTAGCGGATTCAAGGTAAGGACCATTTTGATGCTGCTTGCGATCAATTTATTCATCTGGTTATTATCCCTACACCTTTATTATAACATTCTCTATCCACAGTGGCAGGAAGGCGAAAACTTTACGGGGTCTCTAACCTGTTTATGTTTTTGTGGTACCGCTTTAGTTATTTCTCAAACGGCATCGGAGCCGAAGTCACTTCGCAGAGACGGTTGAGGCCGGGCGATCCGGGTAAAGTGGGGTAATGCGGAAAGCCGACAATGAAATTGAGTCTCATTTCGGAGCGTAGTATATCAACGGGAAAAATTATAACTCATTAATTATTATTACTGGCTACGGGGTTAGTTTAACACGATAACTAGTGATCTCGCTTCCCGGAATTTCAAATCTGCTCGCACTACTTTGAATGAAGCATCACCGACCTTTAATCATAGCTCCTTTAGGAGGATAACCATATTGCTTTTTAAATGCAAACGAAAAATGAGACAAGTCTTCAAAGCCTACTTCACGATAAACATCGACTGGTTTTTTCGTGAGCACGGTCAACTTCTGAAATGCTAATTCAAGTCGTTTCTTTGTAAGCCATTTTTGCGGTGGCATACCAAATGTTTTTCGAAAATCTCGGTTGAAGGTGGAGATACTTCTTCCGGTTAGGCGACCAAAATCTTCAATCGAAATATTAAATGCAAAATGTCCTTCCATGAATTTTTCCAAATCCGGCTTCCCGGGCGTTTCGAAGCTGGCAAGAAGGTTATCCAGCTGTGGTTCATGTATTCTTAACATGTGGACTAATTGCGAAATTTTTACTGTCACGGCGTGTTTATTCAATGTCCTATCCTTCTCATACAAACTAATGAAGAATTTGGACATGATATCGAGTGACACATTTGATTTTAACTCGAGCGGCGTGCGATCCACGGGAAGGAAAGAAGGAAAACTATTCAAAAGAGAATAGATGTCTTTTAATTTTTTATCAGCGAGGCGGATCGTCAGCGCCTTGAACGGCAACCCCTCCGTGGGACTATTCTTAAACCTTACTACTTGGTTGTGAGGAAGAAGAAACCTACTGCCTGCATCAAACGTCATAGACACGTCAGATTGTTCCACTCTAGTTTGCCCGGAGATTAACCAAATAAGCAAATGATGCCCCACCATTACTTCCGTATGGTAAACGGTATCATTACTGAGCAATAGGTCAATATCGAAAGAAGGCGGATAAGCTTTTGAGTACATCAGGTGCGTTTCTTTTTCAACAAGAAGGAAGGCCCATTAGAAAATAAGACATGAGTACCAGGTAATGATACTCATGCCTGTATGGATACGCTTTAATGCTGGTTTGCTTGGATAAATTCCTTGATATCATTCATTGCCTCAATCGAAGCTTTGGAACCGATATCTGAAACCGGCCAAACGTGCTTTTGTCCTTCAAACTCCTTTAGCTTCGCTTTCTTCTGGATAGGTTTGATGTAAGCATAGAAGTTCTTTGCATCATCAAGTAAGACTTCGTCAGAACCAACCAGCACGAATACCGGAGGGAAAGTCTTGAACGTAAGCTCACTTGGATCTGCCTGCTTTATGTTTTCCGGATTATACAGAACGGCATGATCATGAAGTGTTTTTTTACTTAAAATCGGATCGACCGCCTGCTTGGTTACGTAGGATTGATTTTGAGTCTTCAGATCGACCCATGGTGAAATCAATACAACGGAACTAGGTACAGGCACTTTTTCTTCAATGTTATTATATACCAACTCAATCGCTAACGCACCGCCTGCACTGTCTCCGGTGATTGAGAATGTGTAACCCGGATACTTCTTCTGCAACTCGTTATACACTTTTACAATCTCATTGATAGCAACGGGGTAGGGCTTCTCGGGCGCCAGGGAATATTCGATATAGACAACGGGCAGGTTCAGGTTCTTGGATAAATGACTGATCATTGCGTGATACGAATTAATACTACCGAGTGCAAACATGCCACCGTGCAGGTGGATAACGATATGTTTTTGACTGGTGAGATCCTGGTTGAACCAGTAAGCTCTCACTCCGGCAATGGTCGTCTCGTCGACAGGAACTGAACTCTCAGCAGGATAGATTTTTCCCAGCGTCTCGTAGAAGGCGCGCTCTCCGGCAATCTTTTGAAGCGTGCTGTCAGCAACACTTTGCGCATTTAACGCAAAGTAGAAGGATTGCGATAGCGTGAATACCAGGTAGACTTTTAATGAATGCATCATAATTACTTTAATTAGTTGATGAATGATTGATTAGTTGATACTGCCTATTTAGGTTCGCAGCGGAGTTAAGCATATAAGAAGGGATAGTCGATGTACCCCTGCGCTCCACCACCAAACATGGTTGCCCGATCAGGTTGATTAAGTGCCGCACCTTGCTCGAATCGCTTCGGAAGATCCGGGTTGGCTAAAAACAGCGTTCCAAAAGAAATGATCTTGGCAATACCTTTGTTAAGTTCAGCCTCACCCGATGATTTGTCGTAACCTGAATTGGCAATGACCGTTTGGTTTATCTGCCTGCCAAACAATTCGATCTCATCATCTGCAGGATAGTGTGGTACAGGAAACATGGGGCTTCGCTTCATTAACTCCACATAGGCGAAATCCAGTTTATTAAGCTCTGTGAATAGATGCGTATAAGTGTCAACTGGACTGTCAAACAATATGTTTCCGTAGGGATGGAAGGGCGAGAGTTTAATACCTACCCGATCACCTCCAATAGCACTGATCAACTCGCGCATTACTTCCAGCACAAAACGAGTTTTATTCTGGATGCTTCCGCCGTATTCGTCTGTTCTTTTGTTTGCGTTGTCAGCTAAAAACTGACTAGGCAGATAACCATTTGCTGAATGCAACTCCACACCATCAAATCCGGCCGTCATTGCGTTCTTTGCGGCCCTACCATACTCCTGAACGACTTCTTTGATCTCGTCAATAGTTAATGCACGCGGCGTTTCATAATCTTTAAGTCCTTGTGACGTATAGTGCTGCGCACCACTGACAGGCACAGCAGATGGAGCAACCGGCACGACGCCCTTGCGATCGACAGAGTGTCCGACACGACCGGTGTGCCAAAGTTGTGCGACGATAATTCCCCCTTTGTCATGAACCGCTTTCGTAACTTTTTTCCAGGCGTCAATTTGAGCGTTGGTGAAAATGCCTGGAGTTAACGGGCTGCCTATGGCACCCTCACTAATATTGATGGCTTCCGTGAAAATGAGCCCGGCACTTATCCGTTGGGTATAGTACTCTACGTGCATATCACCCACAACACCGTTAATATCTGCGCGACTTCTGGTCATGGCAGACATGGCCATGCTGTTTTTTAGTTTCAGTTTTCCTACCCGGGTTTGCTCTAATAGTTTCATAGTGTTTCAGATTACAGTTGCTGTTTGAAAGTTTGTTTTAAAAATTGATTCATGGTTGTAGGCTTTCTGCCAAGAAGTATTTCCAAATCGGTAGTAGCAGATTGAAATTCTCCCGACTCGATCGCCTCTGAAATAGCGGCGAATATTTTTACTACCTGAGGTGGAAGGCCCTTCTTTTCCATCGTGATGATAAAATCTTTCGTTGAAGAAGAAGTGTATTTGATTTCCGTTCCTTCCACCTTACTGAGCAGGGCTGCCACTTCAGCAAGGGATACATTCTCTGTATTGCTGATGTTGTATTCTTTGTTTAAGTGTCCCTCCTGCGTTGCTACATTGGCGATCGCTTCAGCGATGTCCGGACGAGTAACATAGGCAGCCTTGCCTTCACCTGCTGGCAAATAGATACCGCCTATAAGGACGTCCTGTCCCAACATCACGGGCAGCAGCTCCGCATATAAGTTATTTTTGAAAAGCGTGTAGGCAACGCCGCTATTTTTTATCGTGGCATCGGTCGCCTTCACAGATGAAGAGACAAAATCGAACGGTGACCTTTCGAATTTGTTTCCATCAAAAAGACTGGTGTAAAGAATGTGCTTCACGCCAACTTCCCGTGCCGCAGTGACCACATTATCATGTTGTTCAACACGCGCAGAGAGATCTCTGCCGGATACGAGAATTAACTTCTCCACTCCGGCAAAGGCTTTGACCAGTGTCGTATACCAGTCGTAGTCGCCTACTCTTAATTCAATACCTTTCGCTTTTAAATCCTGTGCCTTCGTTTCTTCGCGGACCAAACCAATGATGGTGTCGGCGCGTATACCTTTTTTTAAGAGCGAATGGATAATAGCTCGCCCGAGGTGCCCGTTTGCTCCTGTTACTAAAATCATATGCTTAATTTTTGTTATTGCTTTCTTACGATGTAAAGTTGGCTTACAGGAATTGATGAAACTTGTATCAGATCACTGTTCTCACCTTTATCCAACGATGTTGCCAAAGGCTTGTTTGGCTTTTCCGATTGGCAAACAGGCGGGTGTCACATCCATCTTGCTTAGCATTGTTGTTTTATTATTTGCACTTCAAAAATGCTATCCCCGCAAGGAATAAACTTGTATCAGATCACTATACTTCAATCAACGGACAGCTACGTGTAGTCATCACTACCATTAGGAAATAGTAAAAACAAAAAAAGCCATAGACCTGCGCTACGCAGATCCATGGCACTTAAACTCCCATGCAATTAAAGTTCAGCCGGCCTCTATCACCACTTTGCCGATGGCACCGCCCCTTTCAGCGTATTCATACGCTTCCCTGCTTTGAGCAAAGGGAAATACTTTGCTCACTTCAATTTTTAAACCCTTTTTAATTGCGTTCAATAATTCATCGATATACTGAGCCGAAGGAGCGCTGAGAAGAACAATATTCTTTTTACTTCTGAATAAGTTTTTTATCGGATTGGTCAGGATATCAACAGGATTAGGAATCGGGTTAATAAAGACAGACTCGGATTTCATGATCCGTCTCGCATTCTGAAAACCCATTCGGCCGGACAAATCCACCACAAAATCATATTCAATTCCCATGGTGAGAACATCTTCTTTCTTGTAATCGATCACGGTAGTTGCTCCCCACGCTTTGGCTGCAGCTAGCGCATGGGTGCCTACTACAGCAGTGGTAGTGGCGCCTTTGAATTTAAGAAGCTGTAACAGGAACATTCCGAATCCACCAGAGGCTCCGTTAATTAATATCCGGGAATCAGCTGTAACCTTGCGCATCTTTTGTAGTGCCATAACTGCAGCAAATCCAACGGTAGGGATAGCAGCAGCCTGTTCAAAACTGACCTCGTTCGGCTTTTTCCAAACATGGGTCGCAGGAACGGCTGCATATTCACCAAGCGCTCCTTCCTTCATGTTGTTTTTCACGATGCCAAAAACCTCATCTCCTTTTTGGAGGTTTTGCACCATCGCTCCTACATCTTCAATAATACCGGAGAAGTCCGTGCCGGTATGCTTGGGAAATTTTGAGCCTGACATCAGCTTCATTTCACCTTTCCTTATTTTCCAATCCAAAGGATTAATGGAAACGGCTTTTACTTTTACCAACACCTGACCGGCTTGGGGCGCAGGCTTGGTTTCATTTATTGTTTGCAGTACGGCGGCGTTGCCAAATTCTTTGTAAGCGATTGTTTTCATTTTATTTCGTATTTAATTTCCAAATGAATTACGCTACAAAGATGGGCAGTTCAGGGCTAATGGACTTGTATCAGATCACTATTGTGTTTCAAGGCGATGGGTGGCATGCCAAACATTTCGTGCATGTATTTATTTAATTGGGGCAGGTCATAAAACCCCGTGTCATAGGCGATAGCGGTGAGACCTTTGTCTTTGTCTGAAAGTGTAACATAAATGGCCTGTCGCAGCCTGGTCCATAGTAAATATTTAGACAAACTACTTCCTGTCTGCTCCTTGAACAAGGAAGCAAGACGAGAGGGGGAAAGAAAAACGAGATCGGCGAAAGTCTGTGGTGTGATGTTTCGTTCAAAGTAATTGGTTGCGATATAATCAACCATTTTGGTTACCCGTTCATCATACTGTGTAACGGATATTTTCGAAAGCAATGCTTGAACGATGATATTAATATCGAAGGGTTCAGTAGTAGCCTGGAAAAAATCATGAATCTCTTCTCTTGATTTAAATACCCTGTAATCCTGGTCATCGGCAAAGCGTCCTGACAATTCCAATCCTACATTGGAATACGGTTCAATGCTCAGCACACTCAACGTTCCTTTTTCGGCGACACATAAATGGTTAACCTGCGGTTTAATCAAAAAGCCAAAGATATCCTTGCACTCCTTTCCATTGATCGTGGAAGTGAATGGCGCATCGTTTGCTAGTACAACTTGATAAGCAGAATGCTGATGAATTTCCACCGTAAGGTTACGGGCGGTGAGCGCAAGAATAAAGGGATTGTTGATTTGGGTTTTTACCTGGGAACGAGTCATCGTTGCTTCCTTTTAAAGTATGCTAGATAAAAAAATTAACAGCAAAGCTCAATGACATTCCGAACAAAATAGTGCCATGAAATTCTGAACAAACTAAGTTGAAACTCTGAACAAAGTTTTCTCATTCCTTCATCATAGTACAAGAAATAACAAAGACAAATACAAGAGCTCAGTACTTTACTTGCCAGGCGTGATCATTCATTCTGAATTCCGGCCTTTCTTTGCTTCTAATTTAGCTTTCAATTGATCCATATCGGCGCTGAGTTTTTTCTGAACTACTCGGGCATAAATTTGCGTAGCACGGAATCACGGTGACCCAGAAATTCCTGTGCTGTTTCCATAGATACTCCGTTGGACAGAAGAACAGTCGTAGCACCGGTATGACGTGTAATATGCGTTGTTAGTTTTTTATCGATGCCAAACATGTTGGTAATCTCTTTGAGATAGGTATTGCATCGTTCCTTACTGTTTACGGGAACAACCCTGTTATGCACTTTTTGCAGTAAATATGATCCGTATACTTTTCGATGATCTCAAGTGCCTTAGCTAAACAGGATGTGAAATGTCTGATTGAATCTCATAAGGTCTTCAATGCTTAATGATCTCCTTCACCGTGCCCGTACCAAACGGAACTAACTTGAATGGCCTACAAAATTTTATTTTGGTTTTAAAAGACTGCCGGTGACCTCTTATACGAGATCAAAACAGGTCACCTGGGAGTTGGATTTTGATATGACTTAAAGGTGAAAAAAATGCGAAAGCCGGCCAGAAACATATTTTCTGACCGGCTTTCGTTTTGTTTGATGTCTAAAACGTGATCCCGCTGGAACAAGGACATTAGTGTCAATCAGTTCCAAATGATACCCATTTTAAGTCAAAAATGCATTTTCAAGTCCATTGAAGATCATGTGATGTTGTTAGCTTCTCATTCTGGTGTTAAAATGGTGTTAAAAACTGAATTCACTTTGCTGTATCGATTTGATATTGGAATGTTACTTCTGCCGCACCCGCGCGTCTGTGTCCGTTTGGTTGAAATAAGTAATTAAATGCGAACTGATCCAGTAAACCAATCATCAGGACCCTTGACCGAAGGTTGAGAACCTAATTTGATAATTTCCATTTGTTTAGTTGTTGGATTTATACTGCTCATCTGTAACCGGCTCCAACCATGTCACAATTCCGTTTTCTGTCTTTGGCAAAATATACATTTGTGTAAGACTGTTATTTTCAGTTGCGCCATGCCAGTGCCTTGTATTTGCCGGACACTTGATGACGTCACCATCGAGTACAATTAGAATTTGCCCGCTTGGATGTAAGTGCCAATTTGATCTTGCACCTTTTTCGAAATAAACATTTCCCACAAGTGTATTATAGATAGAATCATTTGCGACTAAACCAAAAGTGTAGACGTTGCCCGTGAAGTTTGTTGCAGAACCTAATTCACCTTTTGGAAAAATTGCTTCTTTCGAAGAATCAGATTCTGATTGCTGACTTTGATTGTTGTCGCGATCACAGCTGATTAGTGTGGCCAGCAATAACAAGACAGTGATGGAATTAATAAGGTTGAGTTTCATCGTTATGTTTTTAAGTTTATCATTTGCTCAGCAGTTCAAACGTGACCGTTACGTTACCCGAACCTAACGCTTGAGAGAGGCCGCTTGGGTCTTCTATTTTTCCAATCTTGGTATAGTTATAGGACGTGTTGAAAGTTTTATAAAACAATACCAGCGTATTAGAACCCCAAAGCATCAAGTCTCCTGAGTTGATCGTATGAGGGTTAGATGGATTAGCTGGTAGACTGGTTGAAAAATCAAAGAACTTTTCATTGCTGTTGAGATCCTTCATGTTGACTGTTAGCGATAGCATTTTTTTAAATTCGGCTGTTGCCGCGTTTGATTCAAGTATTGCTGTAAAATGAGCGTTGCCAATGATTATCTCAATTGTATCCTTCATAAGTTCTGAAGTTTTGGGAGCAGAATATGGAACATTGTTTTCAAGCAACGCGGCTTCTTCGGTCGTGCACCTGGCCGAAACTATCAAAGGCAAGATGAATATAATGATACTTGCGGATAACTTCATGATCTTGATCATTTCAATCTTTGTTAATGTTGAACTCTGTGACGA
>Ga0209050_1003773_pt1 | contig 10830 bp, 9 predicted proteins | sample Araplavi_mTSA_r2_FD_184276 | JGI IMG/M metagenome (GOLD analysis project Ga0209050, IMG submission 184276) | Arabidopsis root microbial communities from North Carolina, USA - plate scrape MF_Cvi_mTSA_r2 (SPAdes) (version 2) | ecosystem: Host-associated > Plants > Roots > Endosphere | place: USA...
CCAGACCTTGCAGGCCGACTTTACCCGCTCGCTCAAGCGCAACAACTTCCTGGTTACGGAGACCAACGCCCAGTCCACCGACTGGAGCTCTTCATTCCAGTATCCGCCGTATGACGGCCAGTTCCGCCAGGACGTCTATACCCACCTCTCCAACGGCTCGAATATGGTCGAATACTGGCATTGGTCCTCGATCCACGCCAACCAGGAAACTTACTGGAAAGGCGTGCTGTCCCATGACCTGGAACCGAACCGCGCCTACGCCGAAATGAGCCGCACCGGCCGCGAACTGCAGAAGATCGGCCCGCGCCTGGTGAACCTGAAGCTGCAGAACGAGGTCGCCATCCTGTGGAGCCGCGACTCGCTGAACGCGCTGAACGACATGCCATTTGCGAAGGAATCGCAATGGGGCGGCGGCGGCAGCAAGGCCGATTACGGCACCCTGGTACGCCAGATGCACCGTGCGCTGTACGACATGAACGTCGGCACCGATTTCGTCTTCCCTGAAGTGCAGGACTTCTCGCGATACAAGCTGCTGATCGTCCCGGCCCTGTACGTGGCCGACGATGCGCTGCTGAAGCGCATTTCGGAATACATCCGCAAAGGCGGCCATTTGGTGATGACCTTCAAGAGCGGCTTCACCAATGAAAATACGGCGGTGCGCTGGACCATGGCGCCCGGCCCGTTGCGCGAAGCGCTGGGCTTCCACTACCAGGAATTCTCCAATCTCGCGCAGCCGCTGACGCTGAAAGACGATCCTTACCAGGCCGGCGGCGACAACAAGGTGCAGTATTGGGCCGAGTTCCTGCAGCTCGACACGGCCAAGGCCCTGGCCTACTACGATCATCACTTCTTCGGCCGCTGGCCAGCCATCACGCAGAACCAGTTTGGCGCCGGCAAGGTGACCTATGAGGGCACCTTCCTGTCGGACAAGCTGCAGAAAGCGGTGCTGAAAGCGGCCGTGCAGGATGCCGGCCTGGCCGGCCCCGACCAGCAGTTGCCGCCGCAGGTCCATACGCGCAAGGGCGTCAATGATTTCGGCCGCAACGTGCGCTACTTCTTCAACTATTCCGGAGCGCCGGTCACCTTCAAGTACCAGTACAAGCCCGGCACCGACCTGCTGACGTCGCTCCAGGTGAAGGCGGAAGATGCAGTGAACCTCGGCCCATGGGACCTGGCGATCGTGGAGGAAGCGCGCTGACCTACCGGGCCCGGACGGGCTGCGGCGCGGCCAGCAGGCGCGCAATCTCGCTTACCAGCGCCGCCCCATCTCCATACAGTGCCGCCCCGCTCACGATGTATTCGCCCTGCCCGCCTTGCAGCAGCAAGACAGGCACGCCGTTCACGCCCGCACGACGCATCAGGTCCCGTGTTGCATCGACGCGGGACGTGGCCTGTTGCGCCAGTTCGGCATCATGCTCTAGGCGGCCGGCAAATTCGATGACATCCAGAGCGGCGACCTGGCGGGCGCACTCCGCCGCCACGACCGTCGCATTCGAAGTGTCCAGGCCACCAACGTAGCGCGCGGACTGCAAACGGTGCAGCACCAAGGGTTCAAGCAGCGGGTCAAGCGCATGGATGGCCGTCAGGGCGCGGTTCATCACGCCGGAGTCGAAGCGCGTGCCCGGGTTTTGCAGGATGTTGCGCTGGTAGGCAGCGCTGAACGGCTGGCCGGTCATGGCCTCGATGCGCTGGTCGTTGCTCCAGGCATGATGCGCCCATGCCGGCGTCATGACGCGTGCGCCCGCATCGGAAAACAGGCCGCTGGGCATCAGCTCCAGCGCGTCCGGATACGCTTCTGACAGGGTCTGCAGCGCAGGCGCGCTGGCATAGCACCAGCCGCAGAGCGGATCAAATATGTATTTCAACCTGGCAGATTGCATTGCGGTGCGTCCTTAAAAAATGGAGCACCGAATCTATTCGCGCAAGGCACGCGGATATATAGGCTTCTGGTACACAAACTGTTGCGCAGGGCGGGCGAATAGCCCGGGCATGCGGCCGCTAGCGGAAAAGCAGTTTGGAAAAGTGGTACAGGTTCTCTGCCCAGCTTTCCCTCACGTGCGCAAACTCGTCCACATGCCAGACGTGCTTGACTCCATGCTGCCGCAGGTAGCGGTGCAAGCCCTGCGAGGCTCCGATCAGGCCGTCCTTCTTGCCGCACGAGAGGTAGAGCAGTTGAAGGCGGCGCGCCGCCGCAGCAGGATCGGGCAGCAATTCAGCGCCGGCCCGCGTGTTCGGCGCCGAAGAAAAACCGCCAACCCAGGCGAACGTATCGAGATGCCCAAGGCCGAAATTCAGCGCCTGGCCGCCACCCATCGACAGCCCGGCGATTGCGCGCTTGCCACGTTCCGCCATGGTCGGATAGGCGTCATCGATGGCAGGGATCAAGGATTCAAGCAGGTCGCGCTCGAACTGCGCAAAGCCGGCGATGTGCTGGGATGTAAAGGTTTTCTCCGCTGGCGGCACGCCGTCATCCGCCAGCGCACGACCATTCGGCATCACGACGATCATCGGCACCACGGCACCATCGGCCAGCAGGTTGTCGAGGACGACATTGGCGCGTACGTACCCACGCCATTCGTCCTGGTTGCCGCCGATCCCGTGCAACAGATAGAGCACGGGGTAACGCTGTTTCCCGGAATAACCAGGCGGCAGGTAGACGCGCGCCTTGCGCCGCATACCAGTCACCGCCGACGCGTAGCTGAACTCCACGACGTCACCGCGCGCAATGCCTGGGCGCTCGTCATCGAATCCAGCAGGCGGAGCCGGGAAAGCGGCAACATCGTCCACCGCCAATGCGATGCCTGGCATTGCGGTACCGCGCCCTTCCGGATTGCCGGAGGCTTGCGCTGCACGCAGCGTGCGCACCACCGCCTCGCCTGCCAGGGCGCCTACTGCGGAGGCAAGGAAGAACCTGCGCTTCACGGGCGCGCCGCCTTCCCTAGCAGGCGTTCGATATCGGGACGGATCGCATCGGCCAGGATGCCGTACCCCTTCTCGGAAAAATGCAACAGGTCCGGCTGCAGTTCCCTCGACAAGACGCCATCGGCATCCATGAATCGCGATCCGTAATCATGGAAGAAGATCGTCTTGCCATCGTCCATAGTGCTGATTTTCTGGTTCAGCACCAGGATGCGGCGGCGTTCGTCCGAATCCGGTGCACCTTCCGGCAGCACGGCGTTGAGCAGGATGCGCGCCGCCGGGTACTGCGCGCGCAGCCTTGCCACGACAAGCAGGATGCCGCTGAACACGTCGTCGGCGCTCTCCTTGCAAAGGTTGATGTTGTTCACGCCGATCATCAGCACCACCAGCTTGGGCTTGATGCCGGCGATTGCAGGCTCCTGCAAGCGCCACAGCACATTGCCGGTGTGGTCGCCACCGATACCGAAGTTGGCGGCTTTCAGGGTGCCGAAATTGCGTTCCCACAACGGCTTGGGCCACATCTCCGTCAATGAATCGCCAAGGAACATTACGTCGATGTCGCCCTTCGCCGCACGCACGACCTGCTCGGCATGCATCTGGCGCCAGCGTTCGATCGACATCCACGGATAATCGACCGCGCGCGGTGCCGCCGCAGTGGCGCAGGAGGCTCCCCAAGCGGCTTGCGAAGCGCTGGCGCACACGACAAGCGCACCGGCAAGGAATGCCATCGTCTTCAAAGTCTTCACGTACTCACTCCGCTAGCAGTTGTTGCAGGATCGGTTCCATGCTGCGCGCCCATATTTCATATCCTTTCTGCTGCGGATGCAACAGGTCAGGCATTACCTCTCGAGACAGCGTGCCGTCGGAGTTCAGGAACGAAGCGTTGATGTTGGCAAAGAATACGTGGCGTCCGTCGGCGAATCCCGCGATGCGCGCATTCACCTTTTCATTCAGGCGGCGCAGGAATGCAGTAGGCTGCTCCTCGCGCGGAAACACCGCCAGCAGCAGCACCTTCGACTCCGGCAGGCGCTTGCGCAAATCCTCGATGATGGCCTTGACGCCGGCGGCTGTTGCCTCAGGATCGTCATTGCGGTCGCCGGCATTGTTGGTGCCGACCATCAGCACAGCCACCTTCGGCGACAGGCCATCCACCTCGCCGTGCCGCAACCGCCACAGCACGTTTTCCGTGTGGTCGCCGCCGAAGCCGAGGGCCACTGCATCATATTTCGCGTAGTAGCGCTGCCACACCGGCTGGCCGGACTTCTCCCAACCTTCGGTGATGGAGTCGCCAATAAAGACCACTTGCGGGTTCTTTCCGGCCGCTTTGAGCTTGCGGTTATCCTCAAGCTTCTGCTGGTGGCGCGGCAGCCAGGTGCCCAGCGCCCAGGCATGGGACAGCGGCTCCGGCGTCACCGGTTGCGCCCGATAATCCGGGCAGACCGAATTTGGCTTGCCGCCCTCGACGAACCTGACATTGGCCAGAGCCACCTGGCCGCTGCCGTTCCCTTCCAGCGCGAACGGCACCGTCACCTTGCTGAAATCATCGCGGGCCCGCGCAAAACAGGCAAGCGAGAACGACAAGTGCTGCCAGCCCTTGCCCTGCAGGCTGCGGGCAGGTGCCACATACGGCAGTTTGCGGTAGCACTCCTCCCCGCAGCGCATGATGAAATAGATGCCGCCCTTTTCAAGTTCCAACACGTTGAGGTCGAATTCCACTGTGCCGCCCGCGACATAGGGCCGCAAGTCCAAGGGCACGGCGCCATCGAATCGCATGCCGGCAAACCACGCATCTTTCCACTGCAAGGTAAGTGCCTGCGGCACGCCAGCCAACTCGCCAGCGCGCGCGCCGACCGAAGCGCCGGGCACCTGCGAATTGGCGGGTTTCGGAATCGTGACAGCGTCGCCTTGCAGAACTTGCTCGGGCCCCTCGAACCCGGCGACCGTGACATGCCACGACGGCAAGGTGCGGGCCCCGTGGAGAATGAGTTCGCGTTCAGCGGCATTCGTTGTATGGCTTGCCGCGGCCGCCAGGGCGACGGCTGCGAATAAACACATGAAATTCTTCATCACCCAATTCTGCAGCCGCGGAACGCGTCCGGCAATTACGAAATCCACCAGGCAGTGGAACGAAATTCGACAGGCCAGGGCCTCTTTTTTTTCGTTCGCAGCATTGAGAAATTTCGCAATTGCAGCTCGACGCCGGCTTTAGCAGAATGAAATCCAATAGCAGTCGATCACAGGAACGAATCATGGGAATTGCATGCCGTAACGCTATCGCGCTGGCCATACTTGGCGCCGTACTGGGGCCGTTGGGCGCTTTGGCGCAATCGGCATCGCCATTCACTGTTTATGACAACGAATTCAAGCCTGGCTGGCAAAACTGGAGCTGGGCCAAGGTGGAATTTCCTGCCACAGCGGGCGAAGTCAAGCCATTGAAAGTCCAGGGCGATGCCTGGTCCGCGCTGGCGCTGCACCACGAAACCTTCGCCACCGGCCCATACAGCAAACTGACGTTCTATATCAACGGCGGGGCCGAGGGCGGCCAACGGCTGGCAGTCAAGGCGATGGCCGACGGCAAGGCCCTCGACAGCAATTACGTGATCGAGCCGAAGGCCAAGAGCTGGACCATCGTTGAAGTGCCGCTAGCCGACCTTTCAGCTGCCAATCGCAGCATCGACGGACTGATGCTCCAGGCCATCGGCGGCGCCGCTTACGAGCCCTACTACGTTACAAAGATCCAGTTCGAATAGGCACCTGGCGGATGCTGCCATCGCTACCATACTCCAGCGGCGCGATGGAGATCGAGCGGCGGAAGCTGCCGCCGCCCGGCAGCAAGCTATCGTGGTAGAACAAGTAACTGGCGCCCCCTTGCTCGACGATGGCCTGGTGGTTGGTCGAAATGTCCAGGTAATCGAGTAACACACCGCGATAGGTGAACGGTCCAAGCGGCGAGGCGCCAGTGGCGTATACGATCTGGCCCGGCCAGCCGGTAGAGAAGGTGAAGTAGTACTGCTGGCCGTGCCGGTGCAGGAACGGCGCTTCGCCGTACTTCTTCTTCGGATCAGCGGCTGGCAAGCCTTCGATCTTCACATCCAGGATGGGTCCATCCAGCGTCACCATGTCCGGCTTGAGCTTCACCACCTTGGGTACGCGCGTTCCGAAGTACATATACGCCTGGCCGGCCTCGTCGACAAAGACGGCCGGATCGATCGGTTCAGCGCCTGCATTGGCGTCGCGCGCCTTGTCCACCAGCGCATCGCTGCGGGCATCGCGGAACGGTCCTTGCGGATGCTCTGCGACTGCCACCCCGATCTTGTCGCCGCCAATCGGCGCGTAGAAGTAGTATTTGCCATTACGGTAAGCCGCTTCCGGCGCCCAGGCCTTGGCATCGGGCCTTGCCCATTTGAATACGCCCACGTCCAGCGGCGCGCCGGCGTCGGTCCATTCCTTCATGTCCGCCGAGGTGTATAGGCGCCACGCAGTCGAATCCCAATACTTGCCGGAATTTGAAGCGTCGTCGGTGGCGTACACATACCACGCACCATCAAAATAGTGCGGCGACGGATCGGCATTGAAACGGCTGGAGATCGGCTGGCCGGCCGCGGCGGTGGGCCATTTCGCCACCACGCGGCGATATTCGTCTTCCGTTATGTTGAGAATCGATCCATGGCGTTTCAGGCTGGCCCCGAAGGAAACGGCAGCCGGATCGGCGCGGCGGAAGGTGGCCGGGTGCGACAGGTCGGCCGTGCTCAGGGCCAGGTAGCCCGCACTCTTCGCATACTGGTCGACCCAGAGTCCCCACTCTCCGAGCTGCTCGAAACGGAACAGGATTGGCCCTTCCACGTCCTTTCCCGTCAGCCCAACCTGGCGCAGGTTGCCAAGCACTTTCCAGTCGCCCAGGATGCGGTCGCTGCCCTCGATGGTGATCTCGCCATCGCCGGATGCGCGGTAATAGCGGTAAGGGGAAACGGGGCTGTCGTCGCGCACAATCTGCGTATCGATCAGGCCACGGTCGCCAGGGCGGTCAATATACAGTTGCGCTGGCGTGAATGTCGTGAAGTCGCGGGTGCGCGAATAATAGATGCGCGGCTTGTCTTTACCGCTTGCCGGCGAGATCGTCGTCCAGTACACGATGTAGTCGCCCGAATCTTCGTCGTAGATTGCCTCGGGAGCCCAGGCGCAACCGGCTTGCGCTATGGAGCCGGCAATATTTGCCATGCGCGGCGCCGACCAGTTCACCAGGTCCGGCGACTCGAATATCACGATTGACGTGCTGCCCTTGTGCATGGCCGCGTCCCATCCCTTGTTGCTGGCAATGCGCAGGTCGGTGGCCAGGATGTAGAACCTGTCGCCGTTAACCGAGCGAATGATGGATGGATCGCGCAAGCCCTTTTCGCCGATATTGGAGACGATCACCGGCTGCGAGCTGTTCAAATCGGTCCAGCGCGATCCGTCGGCGCTGGCGGAAAAGTAAATCTGCTCGCCCTGCGGCGACTCACCGGTAAAGTGCACCAGCAGGTAGTGCGTGCGAGGCGGCATGGCACCTGCCGAAAATGCCGGCTGGATGCCGGCAAGCGCCAGGGCTAAGACGAAGAGGAATTTCTTGTACACGTTGACCCTCGACATGTTATCGTTAACACGCAATGGTAGTGAAACCTGATTCCAGCGTCAACCCTCAATCCATGTGAAAGACGGCGGACATCATCGCCCAGTGCTCGCCGTCGGCGCGGCTGGCAAGGGGCTCCTGGCAAGGAGCGCAGAACGTCCACCAGCGCTGCGTCTCGGGATCGGCCGCGATGCTGCGCATGTCTGCTTCATAGTCGGCGCCGTGGTATTCCCAGTAGCCGAACAGCAGGTTCTCCGGCTCGCGCAGGAAAATCGTGTAATTGCGCACGTTGGCGGCAGACAGCTTCGCCAGCACGGTCGGCCACACCGCGGCATGCAAGGCCTTGTATTCGTCGATCTTCCCGGCTTTGATGCCGATTACCATGCCCATGCGCTCCATTGTCCATCCCCACTGATTTGAAAAGACCAGTGTATCGTATATATTAGATACCCTCAAGAAGCAGGTAAAATACCTTCCTTTCCATCGTCCGTTGCCATGGCCAAACTCCCAATCACAACCCGGCGCAGCATCAACCTCCTCCTCGACCACGTTGCCAAAAACCTGAAGGTCGGCGATGCCCTGCCCACTGAAATGCGCATGACCGAGATCGTCGAGAGCAGCCGCACCGTGGTGCGCAGCGCCCTCGCCTATTTCGTGGAACATGGACTGATCGCCGGCATGAAGGAACGCAACCTGCTGCGCAGGCCGAAGGCCAGCGACTACTTTGACGTGGCCGAGCTGCACAGCGCCACCGAGCAACTGCAGCAAATACTGATGGAGCGCATTTACGAGCGCGACCTGCCGCCCGGTGCGGAATTCACCGAGGTTGAACTGTCGCGCGCTGCCGGCGTCAGCACGATCGCTGTGCGCGAATTCCTGATCGGTTTTTCGCGCAATGGCCTGATCGAAAAGACCCCGCGCGGCAGCTGGCGCCTGTGCGCCTTCGATACCAAGTACGCCGAGGAACTGGGCGAAGTGCGCGAAATGTTCGAGTTGAAGGCGATTGAACGCGTTGCCGCCCTGCCGCCGGGCGATCCGGCATTCGCCCGTCTGAAAGAGCTGCTGGCGCGCCACGAAGCGCTGGGCAAGGGATCAGCCGAGAGCCACGCGGAATTCCCTGCGCTGGACCGGGAATTCCATACTTTCCTGATCAGCCTCCTGGACAACCGCTTCGCGGAAGGCCTGAACGAGGCAGTGTCGATGGTGTACCACTACCACTACCAGTGGGACAAGCGCGACGAGCTGCCGCGCAACCAGTATGCAGTGCAGGAACACCTGGCGATCCTGCGGCCGCTGGTCAAAGGCGACGTTGCGGCGGCGCTGGCAGCCATGCGCACCCACCTGCACTCTTCCCGCTCCACCATGCTCAACGCCCTGCACTACAGGGAAAACTTGGCGCACCAGGACTGAACGCGCCGCCTCAGGCGTTCAGCTTGATGAAACCGCCGTCGATCGGATAGTCGCTGCCGGTGATGAAGGCGGCTTCCTCGCTGCACAGGTACAAGGCAAGGGCCGCCACTTCATCCGGCCGCGCCATGCGCCCGATGGGCTGGGTCTTCGACAGCCGCTCGAACATTTCCGCCTCCTGGCCCGGATAATTCTTCGCCAGGAAACCGTCGACGAAGGGCGTATGCACGCGCCCCGGCGAAATCGAATTGCAGCGGATGCCGTCCTGCAGGTAGTCCTTGGCCACCGACAGCGTCATCGCCATCAGCGCTCCTTTGGCTGCCGAATAGGCGAAACGCTCCGGCACCGCTACCCAGGCGGCCACCGACGCCATGTTGAGGACCACGCCGCCGCCGTTTTCCTTCAGCAGCGGGATGGCGGCGTGCAGGCAGTTGTAGGCTCCCTTCACGTTGACGCTCATCACCCGGTCAAAGTCCTCCTCGGCGGTATTGCCAGCCTTGCCCACGTGGGCGATGCCGGCATTGTTGACCAGGATGCCGAGCGGGCCGATCATGTCCAGGCAGGCGTGCACGTCAGCCTGGCGCGTGACATCGCAGGCGTGCGCCGTGGCCCGGCCGCCCTCTTCCGTGATTTCGCGCGCCACCTGCGCGCACGCGGCCTCGCCGATATCGAGCAGGTGGACGTCCGCACCGCGCTGCGCAAACAGCATGGCAATGGCCTTGCCGATGCCGCTGCCGCCGCCGGTGATGACTGCCTTCTTGCCGGTCAATTCAAACATGCTTCTACGCTCCCTGTGGATGTGGTGGTGGCTGCCGCCCGTGCTTCCTTCAGTTCGGCGCGCGCGAACCAGGCGATCACCAGGAAGCACAGCAACGGTGCGGCATAGCCGTATTGGAGGTTTTGCGTGGCATCGCTGATGAAGCCGAACAGCAGCGGCAGTACCGCGCCGCCGACGATGGCCATGATAATCAGACTGCTGCCCATTTCGGTGTCGGTGCCGGCGTTACGGATGCCGAGCGAGAAAATGGTGGGGAACATGATGGACATGAAGAACGCAATGCCGATCACCGCTCCCAGGCTGGCCAGGCCGCCGGCGAACATGGCCACGGCCGACAGCGCCACGCTGGCCAGCGCATAGGCCAGCAGCAGGCGCGCCGGTGCAAAGAACTGCATCAGCCACGTGCCGGCGAAGCGGCCGACAACGAAGGCCGCGCCGCAGCCCCAGCCCAGGTAGTCCGCGGCCTGGATCTGGGTAATGCCGGCCGACTTCACCGCGTACAGGATGAAGAAGCTGAAAACGCACACCTGGGCGCCGACATAGAAGAACTGGGCAAGCACGGCGCGCCGTATCGATGGCCGTTGCAAGGCGCGCATGATGGCGCCTTCGCCGGCGGCCGCCTGCGCACGCCCGCCGGCGCCGGCAGCCGGCAGCTTGAGGAAATAGAACACCAGCGCGATTGCCATGATCACCAGCGCGATGCAGATGTATGGGGCCTTGACGCTGGCCGCCTCCGCCGCCAGTGCGGCCTGGCGTGCGCTGTCGGTCATGGCATGCAGTTGTTCCTCGCTGCTGCCGCCGGTCAGGATGACGCGTGCGCCGACAATCGGCGCCAGCGTGGCTGCCAGTCCATTGAACGACTGCGCCAGGTTGAGGCGTTGCGTAGCCTTTTCTGCTGGTCCCAGCAGCGTGATGTAGGGATTGGCGGCGGTTTCCAGGACAGTCAGGCCGCAAGCGATGATGAACAGTGCGCCGAGGAAGAAGGCGTAGCGCTGCGTCTGGGCCGCCGGCACAAACAGCAGCGCGCCGAATGCAAACAGGCCCAGGCCGCACAGCATGGCAGTCTTGTAGCCAGCCTTGCGGATCAGCAAGCCGGCCGGCAGCGCCATCACGAAGTACG
>Ga0209050_1003776_pt1 | contig 10821 bp, 9 predicted proteins | sample Araplavi_mTSA_r2_FD_184276 | JGI IMG/M metagenome (GOLD analysis project Ga0209050, IMG submission 184276) | Arabidopsis root microbial communities from North Carolina, USA - plate scrape MF_Cvi_mTSA_r2 (SPAdes) (version 2) | ecosystem: Host-associated > Plants > Roots > Endosphere | place: USA...
ATGCCCGGGGCCGTGCCGGCGGGCACCTGGATCACGGTCTCGCGCAGCACGCCGCCGCCCTGCACGCTGCCGCGCACGTTACCCGGCGCGGTCATTTGCGTGACGCAATTCTGGCGCTGGGTTTCGGGCAGACGGTTGCAGCGCGCCACCATGTTCTGCTGCAGTTGTTCGGGGCTTTCTTCGCGGAGATTCTGGCGGCTGCGCTCCTGGCGCGCCGCGCCAGCTTCGCGCAGGCAGGCATCCAGCGCTTGCCCGGTCCTGCCGCTTTTGCAGGCGGCGACGTCCTGCTGATAGCTGGACTGCGCCGAGGCGCCGGAAGATTGCGCTTGAACCGCGCCAGCGGCGAACATCAGGCCGGCGGTGCAGAGAATGGCAGCAAGGCGCTTCGAAGGCATGGGAACAGTATTCATGGTCAGCTCCTTATGAAGAGATTGAACCCGGACGGCGCGGTATCAACCGCGCCGCCAACTGACCTCACTATCCCATGACCGCGCGATGGGGGACATAACTAGCGACGTGAATTCGTAAGGTTACGTTTCAACGTCCGCAAACAGGGACGGCCCGAAATCAGCGCGCGTCTTTGTCCGCTTCCGCCTTGGTGAGGCGGTTGCGGTACGTGGCTGCGCGCATCAGCAACATGGCCGTGACAGGCGACGACACAATCAGCAGCAGCGTGATGATGACCTCGTGAAACACCGGGCGCGCGGACAGCGCCGAGAACACCAGGATGGAAGACGCCAGCACGCAGGCGCAGCCCATCGTGTTGCCCAGCGTGGGGGCATGGATGCGCGACTGGAAGGTGCGGAAACGCAGCAGCCCGGCCGAGCCGGTCACGGCCAGCAGTCCGCCCAGCACCAGCAGAATGGTGGCGGGGATACCGGCCCACAGGGGGATATCGACTTCCATCATGGCTCGATGACCTCGCCGCGCAACAGGAAACGCGCCATGGCGGTAGAGCCCACAAAGCCAAACAGCGCGATCAGCAGCGCGATGTCGAAGTACACCGAGGTGCCGGACCGGATGCCGAACACCAGCATCGTCAGCATGCCGTTGATGTACAGCGTATCCAGGGCCAGGACGCGGTCCTGGGCGGTGGGACCGCGCAACAGGCGGATGGTGGCGAACACCATGCCCAGCGCAAAGCAGAGCAAGGCAAAGGATGCCGCCCAATACAGTACGGAATTCATTCGAACATCTCCATCAACGGGCGCTCGTAGCGCTGCTGCACCAGTTCGATCCACTCGTCTTCGTTTTGCAGATCGAGCACATGCAGTTTCAGCGCGTGGTCTTCAGTCAGGCTCACCCAGACCGTGCCGGGCGTGTAGGTGACGATGCAGGCCAGCATCGCCAGGCCATGCGGGTCGCGCATGGTGAGCGGGATCAGGATGAACCCCGGCGAGAACTCATTGCGGCGCGGATTGAGGATCAGCCGCGCGACCGCGATGTTGGACTTGATGATGTCCCACGTCACGTGCAGGAAAAGCGGGATCACCTTCCACAGGTGGCGCGGCCGTGCATGCAGCGGGCGCAGGCGCGAGGCGGCCCACGTGAACCACAGCGCCAGCGCGATACCCAGGGCGATCTGCCCCGGCGACACGCTTTCATTGAGGAGCAGCCACAGTGCAAACAGCAGCGTGGGCAGGATCAGGAAGTAAAGGCGGCGCATCAGCTTCCTCCCTTGACGCCGCGCACGGTCTGCGCGGACATGACGGCGTCGATATACGACGCGGGCTGGTCGAGCGAACGGGCGGCGTCGTCCAGGTAGGCCGACACGGGACCCGCGCCGGCGGCCAGGCCCACGCACAGCAGCACCAGCACGGCGACCGGGCCTGCCTCGATCACGCGCAGGCGCGGCGTGCTGCGGTCGTCGCTGGCCCAGAAGATACGGATGCCGGTGCGGCCCAGGCCGATCAGGCCCGCCAGGCCCGACACCAGCACGGCGGCCACGAGCAGCCAGGCGTCCATCGGCGGCGCCGACTCGGTGGCGGCCGATACCGCTGCCGACAACAGCGAGAACTTGGCGACGAAGCCGGACAGCGGCGGCAGGCCGGTCACCAGCAACGCGCAGGAAATGAAGGCCAGGCCCAGGAACGCCATTGCCGCGGGAATCGCCACGCCCACGACGTCGTCGGAGCGGTTCACAGAGGTTGGATCGTCCAGGTCGAAGGCATCGAGCGTGACCGCCAGCACGTTAGCGCCGAAGCTGCGGGTGCGCTCGATCAGTTCGGCCAGCAGGAAGAACGCGCCCGTGGTCAGCACCGAGCTGATCAGGTAGAAGAGCGCGGGCCCCGTGAGCGTCACGCCCGGCATGCCCAATGCGGTCAGCAACGTGCCGGCCGACACGATGACGCAGTAGCCGACCATTTTTTCCAGTTGCTGGGTCGCCAACAGGCCCAGGGCGCCAAACAGCAGCGTGGCCAGTCCGGCGGCAAACATCCAGTCCAGGCTGAAGGCGGCGGGCGCGCCGGTCGGCAGCAGCAGCGAGCCGATGCGCAACAGCGCGTAGATGCCGACCTTGGTCATGATGGAGAACATGGCCGCGATCGGTGCACCGGCCGAACCATACCCTTTGACCAGCCAGAAGTTGAGCGGCCAGGCCCCTGCCTTGACCAGGAAGGCCACGCCGAGGATGGCGGCGCCAGCCTCGAACAGCATGCGCTCGGCGCCCGCCAGATTGCCTGCGCGCAGCGCCAGGTCCGCCATGTTGAGCGTGCCCGTCACGCCGTAGATCAGCGCGATGCTGATCAGCAGCAGGAATGAGGCCACCAGGTTCACGGCGATGTACTGAAGGCCCGCGCTAACGCGCGCCACGCCGGACCCGTGCAGCAGCAGGCCGTAGGACGCCGCCAGCAGCACTTCGAAGAAGACGAACAGGTTGAACAGGTCGCCGGTCAGGAAGGCCCCATTCAGGCCCATCAGCAGGAACTGGAACAGCGAATGGAAATGCACGCCGGCGCGGTCCCAGCGGGCCAGCGCGTAGACCAGCGTGGCCAGACCGAGTACGGCCGTCAGCGTCAGCATGACGGCGGCCAGGCGGTCGACCACCAGCACGATGCCGAACGGCGCGGGCCAGTCGCCCACCAGGTAGGCCCCTACCCCGTTTTCCCAGACGCCGGGCACGCCCCCGCCGGCCACGACCAGCAAGGCGATCGCGGCCGCCAACTGGGCAAGCGTCGACAGAAGCGCGACCCCGCCGCGCGCGTAGCGACTGGTGTCGGCGAACAGCAGCATCGCTGCGCCCGCGACCAGCGGAATGATGATGGGCAGGACAGGAAGGTGTTGAAGCCAGAAACTCAAGATTGGGACTCCCGTCCATCAACGTGGTCGGTACCCGTGAGGCCCCGCGAGGCGAGCAGCACAACCAGGAACAACGCGGTGGTGGCAAAGCCGATGACGATGGCGGTCAGCACCAGCGCCTGCGGCAGCGGATCCGCATACCACGAAGGATCATGCGCCATGGACGGATCCACCACCGGCGGCCTGCCGGACGTGAGCCGGCCCATGCCGAAGATGAAGAGGTTCACCGCGTAGGAGACCAGCGACAGGCCCATGATGAACTGGAACGTCCGGGGCCGCAGCAGCAGCCACACGCCCGAGCCCGCCAGCACGCCGATTGCGGCAGCGTATATCAATTCCATCAGGCTTCTCCTGTTTGAACGGCGGCCGCCTGGAGCTCGGCGGCGGCCTTGCGTTGCGCGCGCAGCGATTGGTGGGCAAGCGCCACCAGCACCAGCACGGTGGATCCGACGACCAGCATGTAGACGCCCAGATCAAAAAGCAGCACGCTGGACACGTGGACGTGGCCAATCAGCGGCAGCGCGACGTCCCAGGCCAGCGCGGCAAGGAACGGCTTGTAGGCTAGCCATGCGCTCACGGCGGCAATGCCGGCGGACAGCAGCCCGATGCCGATCCAGTTCTGGGGATTCAGGCGGCTGCGGGATTCAACCCAATACACCCCGCCCACCATGTATTGCAGGATGACGGAGGTGGCGAAGATGAGGCCGCCCACGAAACCGCCGCCGGGCTGGTTGTGGCCGCGCAAGAGGAAATACACGGAGATCAGCGCGGCGATCGGCAGCAGCAGGCGCACGAGTACCGCGGGCACCATCATCGAGCCTGCGGGCACCGGAGACTTGATGTCGGGCGCGTCCGGGATGCCGCCGTCCTGATCCATCTGCTGGCGCGGAATGTCCGCGCTCTCGGCGGCTGGACGGAAGCGGCGCAACAGCGCGTAGACGGTCAGCGCCACGATGCCCAGCACCGTGATTTCGCCGAACGTATCGAAGCCGCGGAAGTCCACGAGGATCACGTTGACGACGTTGGTGCCGCCGCCGTCAGGCAGCGCGCGATCCACGAAATAGGACGAAATGGGATTGGTCTGCGGCCGCGCCAGCACCGAATAGGCCAGCGCGGACATGCCCGTGCCGGCGGCGACTGCCAGCAGCAGATCGCGCAGGCGGCGGCCGCGTGCCTGCAGCGTGGCTTTCAGGCTTTCCTCGTCGTCCTGCACGATGCGGCGAGGCAGCCAGCGCAGGCCCAGCAACAACAGCACCAGCGTCACGACCTCGACAGACAGCTGCGTCAGCGCCAGATCGGGCGCGGAGAACCAGACGAAGGTCAGGCAGGTAATCAGCCCTGCCCCGCCCGCCAGCGCCAGGGAGGCCAGGCGGTGGTACTTGGCCTGGAACGCGGCGGCCAGGGCGCAGGTGCCGCCCACGATCCACAGCAAGGCGAAAACCGGATCGACCGGCGTCAGGCGCACGGCGCCGTCCAGCCAGCCGCCGGCGCGCAGCGGCAGCCACGCGACGAACAGCGTGCCCACCAGGATCAGCACCATCTGGACCTGCAGGCGCGTGGACGACACCCAGCGCAGCAGCCACGCGGCGGCGACGCTGGAGCCATCGAGCAGCGCCTCGAAGGTACGGCGGCCGTCAAGGCGGTAGATGAATGGCACCCGGCCCGGATTGGCGCGCTGATGCGCGCGCAGGGCCAGGTACAGCAGCACGCCTGCGGTAGTGGCGACCAGGCTCATCGCCAGCGGAAGATTGAAACCGTGCCAGACGGCCAGGCTGTAGTCGGGCATGTTCTCGCCCAGGATGCTCTGCGCCGCAGTGGCCAGGAACGGGCCGACGGTCAGGCTGGGAACGATGCCCACCAACAGGCACATCATGACCAGCAATGCGCTGGGCAACAGCATCCAGCGCGGGGGCTCGTGGGGCTCGCGCGGCAGGTCGGTGGCCGGGGGGCCGAAGAACACCTGCAGGATGAAACGCAGCGAATAGGCGACGCTGAATGCGCCGGCGATCGTGGCGAGCAGCGGCAGGCCAAGCTGGACGTAGCGGTCGGCACTGACGAAGGTGGTTTCCGCAAAGAACATTTCCTTGGACAGGAAACCGTTCAGCAGCGGCACGCCCGCCATCGAAGCCGCGGCCACCATCGCCAGCGTGGCCGTGATGGGCATTGCCTTATACAACCCGGACAGCCGGCCCAGGTCGCGCGTGCCGGTTTCGTGGTCGACCACGCCCGCCGCCATGAAGAGCGACGCCTTGAACGTGGCGTGGTTGATCATGTGGAAGATGGCGGCCACCAGCGCCAGCGTGCTGTTCAGACCCAGCAGCAGCGTGATGAGGCCCAGGTGGCTGATCGTGGAGTACGCCAGCACGCCCTTCATGTCCTGCTGGAAGATGGCCGCGTAGGCGCCCAGCACCAGGGTGATGAGACCCAGCCCGCCGATGATCCAGAACCATTCGTCGGTGCCAGACAGCACGGGCCAGAAGCGCGCCAGCAGGAAAACCCCTGCTTTGACCATCGTGGCCGAGTGCAGATAGGCGGACACCGGCGTGGGCGCGGCCATGGCGTTGGGCAGCCAGAAATGGAACGGGAATTGCGCGCTCTTGGTCAGCGCGCCCAGCGCCACCAGCACCAGGACGGCCGGATACCAGGGGTCGGCGCGGACCAGGTCGCCCGATGCCAGGACGCGGTCCATGTCGTAGCTGCCGACGATATGACCCAGGATCAGCACGCCGGCCAGCAGACAGAGACCGCCCGCCCCGGTGACCGTCAGCGCCATGCGCGCGCCCCGGCGCGCGTCCAGGCGGTGGTGCCAGTAGGCGATCAGCATGAACGACGCCAGGCTGGTCATTTCCCAGAATAGAACCAGCTGGATCAGGTTGCCCGAGAGCACCACGCCGAGCATGGCGCCCATGAAGGCCTGGAAGAAGGAAAAGAAGCGCGGGACCGGGTCTTCCGGCGACATGTAATAGCGCGCGTACAACACGACCAGCGCGCCCATGCCGGAGACGATCAGCGCAAAGAGCCACGCATAGCCGTCCATGCGCAGGGTGAATTGCAGACCCAGGGCGGGCGCCCAAGGCATGTCGGCCCGTATGACGCCGCCGTTGGCGACGTCCGGATAGAGCGTCGCGATCAGAACCACGCACGCGAGGGCGATGAGGCCAGCCAACCACGCCTCAGCGTTGCGGGCGTTGGAAGGCAGCAGCGCGGCGCACAGGCTGCCGGCGAACGGCAGAGCGAGGATCAGGATCAGCGACATGGCGTTCCGAAAATGTCCGGGCCCCCTCCCGCCAGCGCAGGGCAGCGAGAGACGAAACAGACCGGGGATTGAAAAACGGACGGAACCCTTGGCCCGGTGCGTCGCTGCACTACACGTTGCCCCGAGGGGTCATCAACCAACGCCAATTGAACGGCGCAGACAGAAACAAACGCAATAGCTTTCTTGCAAGACCGGGCAAGAATCTCAGCCGAAAAATATCAGATTCTTGTAAGTTATGCAGGGATTTATGTACGTACCCAGCTAATGACAGCAAGATGACTGCGCAGCGATTGCGCACCGAAAGCTTCTCAATTTGTGTTCAACTGCCTGTCAGACTGACTTTTTCCTGTAACTTCTGTCATCTCCGCGCTTTTTAGGAACACGTTAGAAATTTTGCGATTTCTCATGACAGGGACAATCCCGAGTTGACCATGGGGACATACCTGTGTGGAATGCGGCCACGAGGCGTTGGCTTGCGACACCCCGGCAATGCGCGCCTCACCGAAGCTGGCCCGGCAAGATGGCCGGCTCGGAACAACAATATGGAGAAGACTCTTGAACGTGTTGTCACATGCCAAGGCCGTCCTGGCCGCCGCCATCGCTGGCGCCTGCCTGACCTCCGCTGCCCAGGCCGCAGATCCCTACCCCAATAAACCCATCCGCCTGATCGTCCCGTTTGCAGCCGGTGGCACCACCGATATCGTGGCGCGCGTCGTGGCCGAGGGTCTGGGCCGTGAACTCGGCCAGCCCGTGGTCGTGGAAAACCGCGCCGGCGGCGGCGGCTCCATCGGCGCCGACGCCCTGGTGCGCTCTGCCAACGACGGTTACACGCTGGGCGTGGCCACGGTCAGCACCATGGCCACCAATCCGGCCACGAACCCCAAGAACCCGTACAACCCGCTCAAAGACTTCACGCCCATCACCAACATGGTGAACGTGCCCAACGTCATGACGGTCAACCCGAGCGTGCCCGCCAAGACCCTGGCCGAATTCATCACCCTGCTCAAGAACAACCCCGGCAAGTACAGCTATGCCTCGTCGGGCGCGGGCGGCATCAGCCACCTGGACGGCGAGCTGTTCAAGTCGCTGACCAAGACCGACATGGTTCACGTTCCTTACCGCGGATCAGGTCCGGCGCTGAACGACGTGATCGCCGGCCAGGTGAACGTCCAGTTCGACAACCTGCCCTCCTCCATGCCGCACATCCAGGCGGGCAAGCTGCGCGCGCTGGCCGTGGCGGCGCCCAAGCGCCTGCCCGCCCTGCCGGACGTGCCGACGTTCGCCGAGGGTGGCCTGCCCGACATGGACAACATGGCCTGGTACGGCCTGGTGGCGCCCGCCGGCACGCCGCAAGCCGTGGTCGACCGCGTGCACGCCGCGGCGGTCAAGGCCTTGAAGGATCCGAAGATCGCCCAGCGCCTGGCCGACGGCGGATCGATCGTGGACGGCAACACGCCGGCCGAGTACGCCGCACTGATCAAGCGCGAACTTGAACTGCGCCAGCGCATCGCCAAGGACCGCAACATCGTCCTGACGAACTGATCGCAACCTGACGAGAGGGGCGCGGGCCGGCGGTTTGCGGTTGGCGCCCCGCTTTGCATTCGTCCCCGCTTGACGGCAATTGCCCCGGTGGTAGCATCTGCCCCGTGCAATCCGATATATCTTCCCTTCCCTGCGTCACCTGCGCTCTCTGCGCCCTGCGCTCAACGCTGTTGAGTTCGCAGGAGGTCGCCGCGCGTTCCGCTTACGCGCGGTCCAAGCCCGGCTAATCGCCCGCCTCTCCCCATTCTGATTTTTGCTCCGGCCCGATGCCGGCTGCCTGCGCACAACCGCGCGTCCTGCAGCCTGAAACCGGCCGGCGGGCGCACTGCCGCGTGGCGGGCGCTCGTTCCCATTTCGCCGCTCGCACGCCCTTTCCGGCTCGCGCGGCGGCCACGCACCGCACCTTTTCGATTCAGCGCCATGCAACTCACCAAGAAATTCGTCAAAGCCAAGAACCCCTGCGCCGGCGGCTACAAATGGTTCCTGCGCGACCACAACGGACAGGGGGACTATCAGGCCGTGCTCGATGCCCTGGTCGCCGACGGCCGCGTCGGCGACGCCTGCTGGCTGCTGGACCAGTTTGGTCCGACCGACGCCGTGTTGCGGCTGGATACGCTGGATGCCACCGCCATCGTGTTTGCCGGGACGCTTGAAGTCCGCCTGGGGATCAATGTGGACACGGTGGTGCGCGCGGGACGCAGCCTTATCACGGGCGGCGGCATTCGCGCTGGCGAGTCGATCGTGGCGGGTGAAAACATCACGGCCGGCGGCAACATTGCCAGCGGCGGCAACCTGCGCGCCGGCGGCGACGTGGCGGCCGACTGGGGGATCGAGATTGCGACGCGCCTGGATTGCGGCGGCAATGTGCGCGCCAAGTGGGACATCTGCGCCGGACAGGACCTGGCCGTGACCGGCCACCTGCATGCCGGCCAGGACATCAACACGCAAGGCGCCATCAAGTGCGGTCAAGGCATCAAGGCAGGCGGCGGCGTGACCGCGGAGCAGGAAATCAATGCCGGTTGCGGTATTCAGGCGGGCGGATCCATTCAGTCGGGCGAACACCTCGCCTGCGGGTGGGGCTTGATCGCCGGCGAGGACATCCGCGCCGAGGGCGCGATCCGCGCGGGCGAAGGCGCGCAGGCGGCCGGCGTCATCGAGGCGGGCGCGGGACACGGCGTCTACGCCGGACTGAGCGTGCGGCTGGACGCATGGGATCTGTGTGCGCGGGTGGTCGCCCAATCCCGCCCGGCACAGTTGGTCAGCGGGCATTGGGCGGGACCGGACGGCGCGACGAGCGCCGGCTCCACGCCCCCTGACCAGCCGTGGAACGGGTGGATGGATGTCGGGGCGTCGCGGGATGGCGTAGCACCAGCATCAACCCTGTCAGGATCGCGGCCATGCCAGCCAAGCTGAGCGCCGGCAAGCGATTGCCCAGAATCAGGTAGTCCAGCGCCGCCGTGCCCACCGGCACCAGGTAGAACAGGCTGGTCACGTTGACGAGGTTGCCCGCCTGGATCATGCGGTAGAACAGCAGCGTGGCGCCGACTGAAATCACGAGGCCCATCCAGATCAACGGCACGATGAAGCCGACGCTCCAGTCGGCGTGCAGCGGCTGGAATGGTGCGAACAGCAGGCAGAGCACCAGACTGATCGCGTACTGCAACGGCATCACGTCCATCGGCGGTTGCTGGACGCGCTTTTGCAGCAAGGCGCCTCCCGTCATGCTGGCCAGCGCCGCGCAGGCGTACGCGATGCCCGCGACGGACAAGCGCGTCAACGCGATGCTCTGATAGACGACCAGCACCAGCCCGGCGAGCGCCAGGAAGAGTCCCGCCAGACGCGCCGGCGCAAAGCGGCGCTCCGTCAGCGCCAGCGTCAGGATGGGCTGCGCGCCGAGCAACGTCGCCAGCACGCCAGGCGTCACGCCGTGGTCCAGCGCGAGCAGATAGCAGATGGAATAGCTGCCGATCAGCAGCGCACCCGTGGCCGCGACCTGCATGCGAGTGCCGGTCTGCGGCAACCAACGTCCCCGCCTCGCGCAGATCAGCAGCAGCACCGCCAGCGCAAGCAGGAAGCGGAACAAGAGAAAGCCGAAGGCGGAGGCATGCGACAGCCCCCATTTGGCAAAGATCGCGCCGCCGCTCCACAGCAGCACGAACAAGGTGGTGGACGCGTGGGCAGTCCACGCGTGTCGGATGATGGACATGAGGTATCACCTGTCTGAATGGGGTGCAGACTCCCGCCCGGGGCGCGATAACGCGCGCCCATGTGCGCGCACGGCGGGCGACGTCAATGCGTCATGCTCGCGGGGCGGCGCTGGAGTTCAGGCGCGAGACGGAGATGCGGCGGGTCAGCCTAGGACGGCTGACACAGGCGGATGCGCGCCCGACACGACGCCGCGAGGCGGCGATGCGGGCGGCGGCGCCGCGTTCTTGACAGGAGACACAGCCGGCGGAGCGCCGGCGGAGAAGGACGCCGATACACGCGCGCACGCGAGACACGCGCGGACGGCGCGGGCAAGCATGGCGAAAGGCGTGTAAGCAGGCATCCGCGCAGACTACCGGCGCCGGGCCGCAGCGTCAAGCATCGGCGGTTGTGGCCGCGCTGCTTCCCGGCACCGAGGTGCCGGAACCGGGCCGGTGCGCTAACCAATCCTGCGCTGCTCCACCCCCATGTCGCGCCATGCCTCGCCGTGGCACGTAAACATCAGGATCTGATGGCGGGTC
>Ga0209050_1003784_pt1 | contig 10811 bp, 10 predicted proteins | sample Araplavi_mTSA_r2_FD_184276 | JGI IMG/M metagenome (GOLD analysis project Ga0209050, IMG submission 184276) | Arabidopsis root microbial communities from North Carolina, USA - plate scrape MF_Cvi_mTSA_r2 (SPAdes) (version 2) | ecosystem: Host-associated > Plants > Roots > Endosphere | place: USA...
GCAGGAGGCTTGATGTTGGCGTCACCCGCGCGGGCCTCCGCAATTATCGAGGTGCCCCAGGCAGAGATAATGCTGCTGTCCAGGTCGGGCAGCGCTCCTGTGGTCAGCACCAGAGAGCCGGTCACGTAGTTAACGGTGCCGCTGCCCTGCCCCGGCTTGCCAATAAGCTGGCCGCGGCCATTATCGGTCAGACGGTACCAGCGCCCGAGAGCACGGTAGTCCACAACTACGGTGCCTGGCGCCGGCAGCGGCTCAAGCTGCGTCAGCCAAACCATGCCTTGATTGTTCTGCGTCACCGCGATCTCATCGGTGAAGCCCTGCATGGGAATGGTGCCAGCGGGCGTCGCGGTGATGGTGACGCTGGTGCTGCCCGCACCGGTGGAGTGAACCAGCGATACTGCACCGGACTGGTAATCGACATTGCCCGCCCAGGGCGTCACAGCGGAGGATGCCAAGCCACCAGTGCCGTCATCCGCCAGCTCGCTGCTGCCGACCAGCACTTTCACACTCCCCACGGCCATGCCCGTGCCCAGGAAGCGGGTTACTGCGACGCCCGCCACGAAGTCGCTGCTGAAATTCAGCGCCAGGCTGTTTGCCGGACCCGAGGGAACATGGCTCAGCGTACCCATGCCTGCCAGCACGTCGCTCACGGCGGTTTCGGCGGTGGAGGTGGGGACGATCGGCACATAGGGTGAGTCGATCTGCACCGACAGATCGCCGGGCTTCCCGACAGCCGTGAGCCGCTTCACGCTGTGGTAGCTGGTGGCGTCGACCACGTTGGTCTCATAGACGCGGGTGCCAGGCTTCGTGGCCGAGTAGCGGATCACCTCCTGCCCGTAGAAGTTGAGCAACAGCGCGTTGACCAGCTCGATCACCAGCACATCCCGCTCGAAGGCGCCCTGGTCATCGGTGAACGTCCGCGTGGTCCGGGAGAGCACATTCTTCACCCGCACGTACTGCTCCCCCGGGTCGCGGCCCGAGGCAGCCGACGTCAGCAGGCTCAAGTTGTCATTGATGTCCGGGCTCGGCGCATCCTTCGTGGTGTAGACCTGGATGGTCATCTGGCCGATGAAGTGATCACCCAGCAGGATGAACCTCGATTCGGTGCCACGGGTGATGTAGCTCTCCACGCGGTTTTTGGCGTCCAGACGCACGTCGCTGTAGGAGCCGGTGGCGAACATGGTCACCGTCACGCGCGGGTCGGACGGCGGGTCGATCAGCACGGCGATCGCATCCTTCAGCACGTCCGGACCCGGGGTGTCCACGTGCACGAACATCTTGCGCAGCGTGGAACGGCCGGTGGTCCGCTCTTCATCGCCGATGTCGGGGAACAGGTTGTTCATGGCCCCGTCGATGATCTCGGCCTGGACCATACGGCCGCCGCCATCAGGGTTGTCGGTCAGGCGTTGCGACTGGCGCATCTTGATATCGGTTGCAAGGATCGTCATTGGTTCAGACCGTCATAAGGCGAAGGGTGATGGAGAAGTAGTCGGCATCGAGCGCCGGCACCGCGAATCGGCAGGGATCAGCTTCGACGGCAGCTCCCTCGGTCCGGCGCCATCGGACCTGGAACGTGCGATCGCCGCCGTTGTGCGCCGGCAGGATCAGCGTCATCGGGGCGACCTGCAGCTGCCCGCTCAGCTCCTGCAGCTGGCGCAGCACATCCAGCTGCACCGGACCGACGTAAGCCTGGCCGTCGCGCGTGGTCTGCATGGTGATCGGCCGACCCGACTGCCGCGCCGACTCCTGCACGATCAGCGCGCCGCTCAGACTGGTGCGCACCTGCTGCCCGATGCGCCAAGCGGTGAACTCATCGGTCCACTGCAGATCCGCCGGCAGCTCGACCCCGGCAAGCACGACCCGGCTCATCGCGCGCCCCTTACCGAGACCGCGCGGCTGCGCTCGATCCTGCGCAGCACGATGGGGGCGACCAGGCCAGCAATGCGCTCGGCCTGCTGGATCTCGGCCGCCGTGGCGCCGGCCACCACTTCCTTGCTGGGAGCCTTCCAATCGATGGTCAGAACCTGTTCTTTGTTGTCGCCGGCCTGGATGCGGGAGGCGTCGGCCCTCGCTTGGGCTTCTGCCTCAGCAAGGGCCGCGCTGCGGCGCTCTTCTGCCGCCTGCTTGGCCGCTCTCTCTTTCTCCAGCCGCTTGGACTCGATCTGGCTCTCCAGCTGCACGATGGCGTCCAGCTCGCTGGAGCCCACCAAGTCGAAGCGCTCGGCCAGTTCCTTCCGCTTGCCGGAGATCTCTTCCATGCCGTCCAGCACCTTCTTCTGTTCCTCGGTGTACTTCGCCAGGTCCTGCCGCTGCTCGAACAGGGCGTTCCAGACATTGGCGAACTGCTGCAAGCCATTCGGGCCGCTCATCTGGGCGAGCAACTCGCGGGTGCGTTCAGAGATCTCGCCCATATTCATCGAGAAGCCCCCGGCGGCGACGGATGCCTTGCTGAGATTCTTGTCGGCGTCTGCAGCCCCCTTAGCTACCTTCTGAACGCCGCCACCAGCTTCCTCCGATTTCTGCTTTACCTCTTGCAGAGCACTCACCACCTTCTTCGCACCATGCTCCACACGGCCCATGGCTGATTCACCCGTGTCGCCAAAGTCACCGATAGCCTGGCGTGTGTCATAAATTGCACCCTGGACGTCCAACTGCGACTGCACCTGGCTCCGACGCCATTCGTCGCTGTCAGCTACCGCAGCCCTGGCCGTGTCGGCGTAGGCGCGGAACGCACGGCGGACGTCCTCAACCGACGCCTTGCCGTTCGCGGCCCCTTTGCGGATGGTCTCGAACGCTTCCCAAGCCGAATCGCGCGCAGCGTTCAGCGACTGCTGGGACTGGATACCCAGACGCTGGAACTCATCGGTCAGCGGATTCAGGCCAGCTTCGATCTCGCGCAGCCTGGCACGCAGCGCCGAGGCTGCACGGGCAGCCGAGTCGAAGCCAACCCGCCCCTGCTCGCCGGCGGCCTGCAGCAGGTTGCCCAGGGTGCGTGCCTCATCCAGCGTGGCGACATTGCCCAGCGCCGCCTTGAAGGCCGCCTCGATCTGGGTGCCCGTAGCCACCGCGTTCTCGGTGACGGCGCCGAAGGCGGCAATGGCATCCCGGCCGGTCTGGGTGAAGCTGACCCCCAGCTGGCCCGAGGCCACGCCGAGCTTGGTCATCGCAGCGAGGAGCGTAGTCTCCAGCACCGCTGCGGCATTCACCGCGGCCTGCGGCAACGAGTCAAATGCCGCCTGGGCAGCGCCCTGGAAGCGGGCCAGCTCTTCACCCGACAGCTGCTGCAGCGTCGCCAGAAGCCCGTCGCGCACATTGCGCTCGGCCGCGCCACCTTGGGTAGCGATGAAGCCCAAGGCCTCGCCCACGGAAGCCAGCGTCGTTGTATCGGCGAAGTTGAGTCCAGAGAACATCTTGCGGATGGACTCATTCGCCAGCTTGGCATTGCTGTCGATGCCTTCGAGCTGCGTTACAACCTGCTGCGCCGCGCCGCCGATACCGTTCTTCATCGCATCGGCTGCCCTCTGGACGCCCGTTCGCAGCGCGGCGAATCCGGTCGATACGTCCAGCAGCTGCTGCGTCACCTGGCCCAGCTGCTGCAACTGCTCCGCCGTTGCCATGCCGGACTTCTGCTGCATCAGCAGGAAGCCTTCCTGAGCGGTCAGGTACTGCTCCAGCCCTGACAGGCGCTTTTCATAGGCCAGCCGCTCAGCCTCACCCAGCTTGGAGACTTCCTCGGCCGACTTGATGACCACGTCACGATAGGCGATGAACTCCAGCGACTGCTGGCGCAGCTGTGTCGCCGAGTCGCGCACCTGGTTGATGTACGCCCGTTGCGCCTCACCGGCACGCTTCAGGGCCGGATCGTGATGCTTCCAGATGTCTTGGGCGACGATCTTGAGCGCATCCAGTCCGCCCATGGCCGCTTCCAGCCCCAACACGGCGACCGTGATGGGGACGGCCTTCGGGAGACCCCGCACCAGCGCGCCGAACCGGCCAATACCACGGCTGCCGCTGGCGACGGCCGCGTTGTTCGCAATCTGGGCATTCGTGGCAGCGATCAGCCCTGCACGCCAGGCGTTCAGCTGAATCAGCGCACCGACGATCTTAAACTGTGCGTAGGCGGCTGCCATCAGTCCGATCACGCGAGCGTGGTCCACCACCCACTGGGTGGTGCCCTTCACCGCCTCGGCCATGGTGATGATGGCCTGCGCGGTCTGTTTGGCCCAGCGCGACAGGCTGCCATCGGCCGCCAGTCGATCCAACGTCGTCAGCAGGGTCGTCAGCTGCCCCTTGAAGTAGGTCAGCACGCCCTGGTCGGCAACTTCCTGCTTCCAATCCTTGTACCGGTCGGTCGCAGCCTTCCACAGGCCAGCGATGGTACCCACCTTCGCTGCCGCCGCCGCGCCGCCGTAGGACTCAGCCAGCAGATCGAGGATGATCCCCTGCGCCTTGGCCACCTGGCCGGTTGCTTCCAGGCTCTTGATCAGCGCCTTCTGGCTGTCATCCAGCGTGAAGCCCTGCTTGCTCAGGCTCTCCATCGCCTTGGACGGCGTTTGCAGGGCCTTGCCCACCGTCTCGGCCGATTGCTCCAGCGACATGCCCAGCCGCTGGGCTTGATCGATGGTGATCTGCATAGCCGCCGGGAACTGCTCGCCCACGATGTTGGTGTAGGACAGCAGGCGCACCTGGGCCGCGCTGATCTGCCCATCATCGAACAGGCCGCTCTGCAGCTGCTGGCGCATGGCAGCCAAGCTCTGCGCGGTGAATTCGCTGGTACGGCCGGTGGCGTGCAGGGCCGCCTCCAGCTGTGCCAGCTCCTGCTCGGCGTCGCTGCCTTCCTTGACGATGGCCTTGATGCCATCGACAACGCGGTTCAGGCCGACAAACGCGATCGCACCAGCGGCCACCGCCTTGAGCCGGCCGAACCAACTGACCGTGCTCTCGGTGGCCGAGGCCAGGTCGCCGCTGCCGGCAGCAGCATCAGCGGCGCGATCGCGGTATTCGGCCAACGACTTCGCCGCCGCCTTGCTGGTGTTGGCCTGCTTGCGGAAAGCGGCCTCACCTTCCTCGATCTGCTGCTTGCGGCGGCGCCCGGCCTCGGCCTCGGCCGCAGCGGCGCGGGCCTGCTCGGTAAGGGCGGCCGCGCTGCGGGTGGCTTCCACACGCAGGCGCTGCTGGTGGTCGGCCAGGTTGGCCGTGTTGACGCCCAGCGCGGAAAGTTCGCTATCAGCCTTGGCAACCGCGTCCCACTGTTCGGTGAGCGCCTTCTGCAGCCGCTCGCCCTCTTTGCGCAGCTCGCGCTGGGCAGCCAGCACCTCACGCGATGGTTTCTCCATCTCGCCGATGCCGAGGCTGAGAGACAGGGCAGCCTGCTGGTTCTCCCCGAACTGCTTTTCCAGTTCTGCAAGGTCGGTCAGCATGCCTTCGAAGGCATCCGCCTTCGCTGCCGCCGCGTTCAGCCCGGTGAGCGAGTCGAGCAGCTTGGAGGCCTGGCCGGCGGTCTCGACCGACACGTCGCCCAGTTCGCCGAACGCCGCGCGCAGGTCGTCTACGCCCTCACGGCCTTGGGTTTCGATGACAACCCGAATTGCTTCTTCCAGCCGATCAGCCATTGGAGCTTCCGTTGATGCGCCACTGGCGGCGCAATTCAGTCACGTAGGTGGTGTGCAGCCGGTCCATCAGCCGACGCCGTGCGGTGAGTGCACGGCTGTTGCCGTCAGCGCCGGAGAGCATCTCGAAGGGGCTGGGCCCGCGAAGGATGCGAACCGGACCGCGGCCGTGGCGCTTCTGCGTGGCACGGTCCCAACTGCGCACGCGGATGGCCTTGCGGCCCTTGATCGTTGCAATGAAGGCGCCGTCGTAGGTTTTCGCTTCGCCAAGGCCGATGCTGGCCGTGGCGCCCTTGGACTTACGGCCGGTCCAGCGGCCACCGAACTCGATCAGCGAGATCTGCCGCGTGCTGGCCCAGATCGCCAGGAAGTGATCCCTGCCGCGCTTGCCCGTGCTGTAGCCCCGCTCACCCGTCTCCACCCGGTATTTCCCACGGAGGGCAGAAGCGCGGATGTTGTAAGAGGCACGGACTTCCTGCGTAGTAGCCGGCCCGGCGCGGCGCTGCAGACCGATGAAAGCTCGCTGCACCGACAGGTCGTAGCGGTTCAACACTTCGCCAGCCAGGTCGGTCAGGCCGTGGAAGCCCTTCGCGCGACGGCCGCTGACGTAGTACTTGAGCAGGTTGTTGGCGCGATTGGATGCCACAAAGCCCTTCCTGATTCATCCCAGGAGGGCGCCACACAGGCGCCCTCCCCTTGCCGAGGTCAACAGCCCGCTCAGTCCGCCGACTGCGCCGCGATCTTGAAGGTGTAGAGATCGGTCTCGCCGGACTGGAAGATCACCGGGCCGGTCAGGGTCACCTGGATCGGCTCATCACTGAACCAGTCCACGTCGCCATCCACGGTCAGGTCGACGTTCGGGATCGTAAGCAGGCCTTCGTCGCCGCTGATGCGGTCCTGCATGTCGCCCAGGATCTGGAAAGACTTGCTGGGCGTGGTGCCGCCGCTGATGGCAGTTTCCAGATAGGCGTCGTACGTGTAGTTGGCGACAACGTTGTTGCCTGCCTGCAGCGCACCGCCGGGCTTCGGGATCAGCAGGCCATGCACCGAGTCGAGGGTGTAGTCGGTGCCTTCCACCAAGTTGTCGGCACCCTTCTTGAAGACCGGCGCGGTGTCGGCCAGCAGGAAGTTGTGCGGCAGCTTGACCGGCGTATCCACGCTGCCCACGGTCACGGATACGTCGGTGGCGGTACCGGCGGCGACCTGGGTGGATACCAAGGTGCCGTACAGCATGCGAGCCAGGATGGCCGTCGGCACTTCCAGTGCAGTGATGGACACGCTGGTAACACCGGGGTTGGAGTCCTTGTGGATGATCTGCTGATAGCGCGCATCGCGGCGCTTGCTCTTGATCTCCACCGAGTCACCGGCTTCGTAGCTGAACGTCAGCGACGACTGTTCCAGCGGCTGGTTACCGAACTTGTCGGCCGGCTCGGGGATGACGGGAATGCGGGCGCCGTTCGCGCCGTGCTCCCAGAAACGCAGATCGCCTGCGAACTTGCGGACTTTGGGCTGTGCCATGGTGTTGCTCCTACGGGTTCGGGTTGGGGACGGGCTCGAAGGTCTCGGTCAGACCAGCCCGCGCGGTGATCTGAGCGACGACGGCGGAATGCCCTGCGTCGTCTTCCAGGGTTGCCATCTGGGTTGAAACCAGCTCGAACGCAGTGACGCCCTTCGGCAGCAGCTTCGGGTTGAAGGTCAATGCACGGATCAAGTCGTGCCTGGCACGGTGCACCAGCAGCCTCGGGTTCTCCCGGCCACTTCCGCGCGGCACTTCGAACTCGATGGTGATTGCCGCGTCGGAGCTGACCTGGGCGCTGCTACCGCCGCTGCGCGAGAGTTGCGGGACCGAGATGACGGTGGCGGGCTCGGACTGGTCCTCGCTCACCTCATCATCGTCCACCACGATCAGGCCGCCGCCGATATCGGTGCGGAATCCGGCCGAGGTACGGATCAGTTTCACGCGATCACGCAGGAACTCGACCAGCTGCCAGGAAAGGGGCTCAGCCAGCTCAGCCACGGCGCACCAACCACCGGCTGCGGGAGCCGTCGTCACTGAGCCTCTTCGCGTTCACGAAGCTCTCGCCATCAACCTCGACGCGATCACCCTGATCCGGATCAACATCGGCTCGCAGATACACGATTTCGACCCGCCCCGCAGCGAACTGCTGCAGATCGCCGATGGTCTCCACATCGCGGTCGATGTAGATCCGTACGCCCGCAGTCACGACGCCGGTCTTCTCCGACCTGACCGTAGCGGTGGAGACCATACCGGCAACTGCCAGCGCGCCATGAATGGTTGCGTCCATCTGACGCAGGAAGTCCCGCTCGCTCACCGGGCACCTCCCGAACACAGCAGCGCATATGCCTGCAGCGCTCTCACCTGGGCGTCGCACTGGGCTGCGGCGCCAACAGCTCGGCCCGCACTTTCAATTCGGTCGTCGGCTCGACCATCAGCGGCGCCGGCGGCAGCGGCGGCTGCGGACAGCTCTGCGGTGGCGACGGACGCTTGCCAACGCTGGTGCAGGCGCTGGTTGCCAGCGCGAAGATCAGCGACGAGGCGATCAGATGCCGTCTGTGCATCGTTCTTTTCCTTTTCGTACTTGGAGGCCAGAGCGTTCGCGGCGGCGGCGCTGCTGCGCTCTGCCTTCAGGGTTTCGGCTGCGGCATTGGCTTCAGCGCGGGCAGCGTCACGCTCAGCTTCCATAGCGTCACGGCTCGACGCGGCCTGGTCGGCCGCACGGTGCGCGATGGAGACCGAGCCGCGCTGCCAGACGACGACGGCTAGCAGCAGGAGGATGGCAACGATGAGGGCGCGGATCATGCGGATTCCACCGGGTCTTCGGGGGGGATGACCGCACCAACACCGCGCATCGCCGCTTCCAGCGACATGATCCGCAAACGCAGCCGGTGGGCCTGCTCCTGCGCGGTCATGCGCAGCTTGATTTCTTCGGTAAGCTTCAAGGTCGTCTGTGCCTGCGACTCTTCCAGCGACTTCACGCGCTGGATGAGCCCATTGAGCAGATCGACATTGGCATCGGTTTCGGTGCGGTCTTTACGACGCGCCAGCAGTGCCGTCCACACCTCCCGGAACAACCAGAGCGCGACGACGCTCCCGGCCGCCCACCAAGGCGCTTGGGCGGTAACGCCGCCGCCGACCATCAGCGCAGCGCCTCGGCTACGCCGGCGTCGATCACATCCGGCCGCCAGTACATGCCGCCGTTTTCGTGCTTAGCGATAGCAGTAGCCAGACGGCTCAGGGTGACCGCGTTGTCCAGGCGGATGACTTCCGAAGGTGCGACGCCCACGGCAGTGGCAACTTGCTGGACGTAGGCACCGGTGTCGTTTTCCACCGGAGGAGCCCAGCGCCCGATGATCTCCTTCACCGTGCGCAGGCCGTGCTTGCGCTGGTAGGTGAGCAGGGTCTTCGCGAGGGCGCGGAACCCCGCCTGCGGGGTCAGGAACACGCAGAAGCGCTGCTCGCGGGCGATAGCCGCAGCGGACCGGTCCTCACCCTGCCACGGCGTGCTGGTGCGGTCGATGTTGCCAGGATTATTGTTGCGTACGCCGCGCGGCGTGCTGGTGGTGCCCATGCGATCCCCCGTTGTCGCTGTGGAAGAACCGGCACCGCTCACGCCACCCGGGCGTATGTGAGCGGTGCCGGCCTGTTGGTTACGCCTTGGAGGCGTTGCCCGGCGTGAGACGCACCTCAGCGGTGGCCTGCCCGGCAGTCCCTGCAGCCCAGGCGAACGCCGCGCCAGTGACATCGCCGGCCGCAGCGGCCGCGGCACTCCCGTCGAAGGCGTTGGCGCTGGCGTCCCACAGCAGCTTCTCGCCCTGCTCAAAGGTCGCAGCCGGCACCTTGGGCACGGTAAAGACGCCACCCAGCGCCACGCTGCCAGTCGCATCCGCGGCAATCGCCACCAGAGCGACACCCAGCTGGTGGCCGATGACCACCACCTGGCCGGAAGCCACGGCCTGCCCGCTGTTGTTGGTCCAGGGGATCACGTCCCCATCGGAAACGAAGTTCTTTGCCATGTCGTTGTGCTCCAGAAGGGTTAGCCGCAGCGCTGCGCGCCGCGGTAGTCGAGGGCGGCCAGGCCGAAGTCCAGGCGAGCCTTCCAGCGCACGCCGTCCACGGTGAAGCCTTCTTCGTAGTCGAGGAACGGCTCAGTGACACCGTCCAGGAAGGCCACCTCGATCACCGGGCACTCGGCGGGATCAGCGAACAGGTACCACTTGTCATCCTTGATCCGCGCGGTGTCCACGATGTCGCGGAACAGGCCCTGCACTGCGTTGGGGCGCTGCAGCTTCCCTTCCGCGTCCGGGTCGTACTCGGCCTTGTTGGTGACGCGTGCGGCGCTGCCGTACTTGGTCGGGCCCAGCCACAGAGCCGGAGTCAGATCCAGTACCTCATTGCCGCCCACATCCTTCTGGCCAGCCAGCTTCACGCGCAGCGCATCCACCGATTCCACGCCCGGCAGCGCCGCAGCCAGGAGGTTGCCGTGATCGGCATGGAACAAAGCCTTGCCGGACTGCAGCTTGGGGTTGCTGGCCAGGAACGCGTAGGCGTCCGCCTCGATGGTGCGCTTGGCCGCGCGGCCGAAGGCCGTTGCCAGTCCGATGAACGCACCCAGGTCATCGTTGATGATGGCCTGGCGGGTCAGGTTGATGATGTTGCCCTTGGTGCCGGCAGTAATCGTGGCCTTCTCGCCATCCGGAATCGTCTTGTTCTTGAACTCACCGGCCTCGGTCAGGGCATCCAGGTTGCCGAGGCTGCCCACGCGGTAGCGAGAATGCTCGCGGAAGTCGCTGACGGTGCCGGTGGCGCACCAGCGTGACCAGGTGTCCGGGGCCACCGCGTAGGCCGACTGGAGCGCCTTGTGCATGGTCGCTTCCAGCAGGATCGGGAAATCGCTGCCGGTCTGGGTGAAGGCGCGCCCCACCAGCTCCAGCTTCGACATGCCATCGGTACGCACGCCACTGCGTTCCAGACTACGTCGGGCGAGGTCCATCAGCGTCAGTCCGCGCACCGGGTTGTCCCCGGTCAGAACGAACGCACGCTTGGTGGTCGGATCGATGACCTGCGCGCGCGACAGCAGCGCGTCAGTGACCGCAGCGCGCTGCAGTTCGCTTTCATCCTGGGTAACGCTGATGCGGTTGATGTTGCCGCCGGCAGCGTTGTCCGCACGCACCAGGCTGTCC
>Ga0209050_1003791_pt1 | contig 10807 bp, 12 predicted proteins | sample Araplavi_mTSA_r2_FD_184276 | JGI IMG/M metagenome (GOLD analysis project Ga0209050, IMG submission 184276) | Arabidopsis root microbial communities from North Carolina, USA - plate scrape MF_Cvi_mTSA_r2 (SPAdes) (version 2) | ecosystem: Host-associated > Plants > Roots > Endosphere | place: USA...
CCTGGGCAACTACGTGCTCGGCGGCGGCGGCTTCGTGTCGCGCCTCACGAACGAGGTGCGCGAGAAGCGCGGGCTCACCTACAGCATCTACAGCGGCTTTGCGCCGGGGCTCGAGGCGGGCGCGTTCCGCATCGGCTTCCAGACCCGGCCGGACCAGGCCGAGGATGCGGTGAAGATGTCGCGCGAAGTGCTCGCGAGGTTCGTGGCCGAAGGACCGACCGCCAGCGAGCTGAAGGCAGCCAAGGACAACGTGATCGGTGGCTTCCCGCTGCTGCTGGACAGCAACCGCAAGCTCATCGGCAACGTTGCCAACATCGCGTGGCACGACCTGCCGCTGGACTACCTCGACACCTGGACCGCGCGCATGAACGCGGTCACAGCGGCCGACATCAAGGCCGCGTTCCAGCGCAAGCTGCAGCCCGAGCGCATGGTGACGGTGGTGGTGGGCGGCAAGGACGCGAAGCCCGCCGCCAAGGCGCCCTGACCTGCGGCGTCGGTTTCAGGCCAGGGCGTGCGTGCCCTGGCTGGCGGCCGCCCGCACCGCGGCTCCCAGTTGTTCCAGCAGTCGCGGCGCGGCGCGCGCCTGCTGCCAGTAGAGCGGTACCGGCAGCGTCGAGCCGGGCACCAGCTCAACCAGCCTCCCCCCGCGAATCGCTTCGGCCACCATGCTGGCCGGATGCATGCCCCAACCCATGCCCTGGCATGCCGCCTCGACGAAGGCATTGGGCGATGGAATCCAGTGGCGCGGCGTCTCGACGTTGCGGTGGCAGATGCGGCGCACCCAGCGCGCCTGCAGCCGGTCCTTGCGGTCGAACACCAGGCTCGGCGCCGCGGCGAGCGTGCGCGCGCCGACACCCTTTGCGAAGTGGTCGCGCACGAAGGCCGGACTCGCAGCCGCCACGTAGTGCATCGTGCCGAGCGCCTCGCTGTTGCACCCCGCCACAGGCTGCGCAAGCGCGGTGACGGCGGCCAGCACCGCGCCGCTGCGCAGGCGCTCCGCCGTGTGGTCCTGGTCGTCCACCGTGAGATCGAGCAGCGCGGCCGGCGCCTGTGACGCGAAGGCCGCGGCGGCGCCGACGAACCAGGTCGCCAGGCTGTCGGCATTCACCGCCACGCGCACCGTGACGCGCTCGCCGGCTTCGCCGCTGCCCATGCCGAGCGCGGGCAGGGCGTCGCGCAGCTCATGCTCGAGCATGCCGACGCGCTCCAGGTGCCGGCACAGCTGCAGGCCCGCCTCGGTGGCCACGCATGGCTGCCCGCGCACCAGCAACGCGCCGCCGGTGCGCTCCTCCAGTTGCCTGATGCGCTGCGACACCGCCGAGGGCGTGACGTGCAGCGCGCGCGCGGCGCGTTCGAAGCTGCCTTCGCGTACCACGGCGGCGAGGGCGTTCAGGGCGGCGTAGTCGAGCATGTAGATGAAGTAAAACTGAATCTGGTTAAGAAAGTTTAGTTTGAATTAACCGCTCGCAGGCAGCATCCTCGAACGATGCAAGCCGAAAACGTCGCCCACGTCACCACCGCCTTCGCCAACGGGCTCTTCATGAGCCTGGTTCTGATCGTCGCGATCGGCGCGCAGAACGCCTATGTGCTGCGCCAGGGTTTGCGCCGCGAGCATGTGGGCGCTGTGGTGCTCTTCTGCGCGGCCAGCGATGCAGTGCTGATCGGTGCCGGCGTGGCCGGCATGGCGCAGGCGCTGCAGGGACGTCCGGTGCTGGCGACCGTGCTCGCGGGGCTTGGCGCGGCCTTTCTCTGCGGCTACGGACTGAAGGCGCTGTGGCGCTCGCGCCAGCCTGCTGCGCTGCAGGCCGCTGCGCAGGGCGCGTCGCTGTCGCGCGCGGCCGTGGTGGTGCAGGCAGCCGGTTTCACGCTGCTGAACCCGCATGTCTACCTCGACACCGTGCTGCTGGTAGGCAGCGCCGGCGCGCAGCACGCAGGCCTGCTCAAGCTGTGGTTCGTGGCGGGCGCGACCACGGCCAGCGCGCTGTGGTTCACCTCGCTGGGCTTTGGCGCGCGTCTGCTGGCGCCGGTGTTCGCACGGCCGCGCGCCTGGCAGGTGCTCGATGCGCTGATCGGAGGCACCATGCTCGTGCTGGCCGCGCTGCTCGCCCAGCGTGCGCTGGCCGGTCTCTGACGTGACCCGCGCGTCGCGGCGTTAAGCTCGCCGCATGCCCCAGAAAGCCGCCCCCGCCAAACGACCGTCCGCACCCGCAGCGCCCAGGCGCCCGTCGAAGCCCAGCGAAGTGCGCATCATCGGCGGCGAGTGGAAGCGCACCCGCCTCGCCGTGGCCGACAAGCCCGGCCTGCGTCCCACGCCCGATCGCGTTCGCGAAACCCTCTTCAACTGGCTCGCGAGCCTGGCCGGTGCCGGCGGCGGAGAGCTGCCTGGCTGGCACTGCGTCGACGCGTTCGCGGGCACCGGTGCGCTCGGCCTCGAAGCCGCCTCGCGCGGCGCGGCGCAGGTGCTGCTGTGCGAGCAGGACGCCGCGCTGGTCGCGCAGTTGCAGGCCGCCAGGGAGAAGCTGAAAGCCGAGGCCGTGCGCGTGGAGCGCGGCAACGGCGTCACCGCGCTCGAGCGCGTGCCCGCAGGCAGCCTCGACGCCGTCTTTCTCGATCCGCCCTTCGAAAGCACCGCGCTCTACGAGCCGGCTTTGCGCGCCGCCGCCCGCGCGCTGCGCGCGGGAGGCTCGGTGTACCTCGAGGCGCCGCGCCGCTGGAGCGACGGCGAACTGGCCGCCTTCGGCCTCGTCGGCTTCCGCTACCTGAAGGCCGGCGCCGTTCACGCCCATCTGCTGCGTGCCGCAGCGGATGGGACTGCATAATCCGCCGGACAAGCCGCACCGGCAGCATGAGGAAGAAGCAACCATGGCCAGCAACGTGATCGCGGTTTACCCCGGCACTTTCGACCCCATCACCCTCGGACACGAGGACGTGGTGCGGCGTGCAACCCAGCTCTTCTCCAAGGTGATCGTCGCCGTTGCGGCGGGCCATCACAAGAAGGCGCTCTTCACGCTCTCCGAACGCATGGAGATGGCCCGCGAGGCCGTGAAGCCCTACAGCGACCAGGTCACCGTCGAGAGCTTCTCCGGCCTGCTGCGCGACTTCGTCGTGGCGCGCGGCGGCAAGGCCATGGTGCGCGGCCTGCGCGCCGTGACCGACTTCGACTACGAGTTCCAGCTCGCCGGCATGAACCGCTCCCTCATGCCCGATGTCGAGACCGTGTTCCTGACACCGAGCGACAAGTACCAGTTCATCTCGAGCACCTTCGTGCGCGAGATCGCCATGCTCGGGGGCGAGGTCCACAAGTTCGTCTCTCCGAACGTGGAGCAGCAACTGGCGGCCAAGGTCCGCAGCCTCGGGCGTGAATAGGTACTCCCCCAGGCTGCGCGTACTTCGTGTCGCTTCTCCTTCCCCCTCGCCAGGGGCAACACCTGCGGCCCGGCGAAGCCGGTTCCGCGGCGTTTCGCGAAAACCCCGGCTCTCATTGCGGGCCGACGTGACGTGAGCGACATTCCCTTGCCCCGCCTGCATCTGCTGGGCGACGCCGCATTGCTGTGCGAACTGCCTGCGCCGGCCACGCTGGCGCAGCAGCAGCGCATCTGGGCACTCGCCGAGCATGCGCGGCAATGGCCCGGTGTCGGCGAGACGCTGCCGGGCATGAACAACCTGACGCTCACCTTCGATCCGACCGCGATCGATCTCGACACGCTTACAGCCAACGTGCTCGAAGCATGGCCAGGGCTGGCCGCCGGTGCCGTCTCGGGCAGGCTGGTCGAGATCCCCGTGGCCTATGGCGGCGAGCATGGGCCGGACCTGGCCGACGTGGCGGCCCACACCGGCCTCACGCCGGCCGAGGTGGTGCGGCGCCACAGCGGCGGCGAATACATCGTGTACCTGCTGGGCTTCCTGCCCGGCTTCGCCTTCATGGGCGGGCTGCCGCCCGAACTCGCCACGCCGCGTCGCGCGGAGCCGCGCACCGCAGTGCCCGCGCGCTCGGTCGGCATCGGCGGCGAGCAGACCGGCATCTACCCGCTGGTGTCCCCGGGCGGCTGGCAGCTCATCGGGCGGACGTCTCTCGAGTTGTTCGATCCCGCGGCCGAGCCGCCCACCTTGCTTCGCCCCGGCGACCGCGTGCGCTTCGTCGCGGAAAGCGTGCAGGCATGATCGCCGTCCGCAAGCCCGGCGTGCTCGCCTCGGTTCAGGACCTGGGCCGCCACGGCCATCGCCAGCTCGGCATCTGTCCCGGCGGCGCGCTCGACGTGCTCTCGCTGACGCTGGCCAACCGGCTGGTGGGCAATGCCGACGGCGCCGCGGGACTCGAGCTCACGATGGGCGGCTGCGAACTGCAGTTCGAGACCGACACCCGCATCGCGCTCACCGGCGACGACTTTTCAGCGAGCCTCGACGGCGTGCCGCTGTGGCCGTGCTGGAGCGTCCCGGTCGCGGCCGGCCAGACGCTCAGGCTTGCCGGCGCGAACGCGGCCGGCACGAAGAAGGCAGGCCTGCGCAGCTGGCTCGCCGTGGCAGGCGGCATCGACGTGCCGGTGGTGCTCGGCTCGCGCAGCACCGACCTCAAGGCCGGCTTCGGCGGTCTGGAGGGTCGCGCGCTGCGCAAGGGCGACCGTCTGGCGCTGGGCGCCTCGCGCCTCGATGCCGCCCGGCGCGCGCGCCGCGCCTTCGGCGTTCGCGGTCCCGACTGGGGTGTGCCGGAGGACGACGGCGCGATCTCGCTGCGCGTGCTGCCCGGTCCCGAGTTCGAGCTGTTCACCCTGTCCGCCCGCGATCAGCTCTGGAGCGAGCGCTGGCGCATCACGCCGCAGAGCAACCGCATGGGCAGCCGGCTTTCCGGGCCCGAACTCAAGCGGAAGCGCGCGGGCGACATGCTCTCTTCGGGCGTGATCCCCGGCACGATCCAGGTGCCGCCTTCGGGCCAGCCGATCATCCTGATGGGCGACGCGCAGACGACCGGCGGCTATCCGCGCATCGGCGTGGTCATCCGGGCCGACCTGTGGAAGCTGGCGCAGGCGCCGCTCAACGGCAAGCTTCGGCTCGTGCAGGTCGAACCGGCACAGGCGCTCGACGCCTGGGCGGCCCAGCAACGCTACCTGGCGCAGGTGGCACAAGGCCTGGCTGCTGCAGGATGGGCGGACGCGGCATAGACTTTGCAAAAGGACCTTCGAGAAGGACATTCCCCATGCAGATCGACCTCAATGCAGACCTCGGCGAAGGCGCCGGCAGCGACGAAGCCCTGCTCGCGCTGGTGAGCTCCGCCAACATCGCCTGCGGCTGGCATGCCGGCGACGCCAAGACCATGCAGCAGTGCGTGCGCTGGGCCCTCCAGAACGGCGTGGCCATCGGCGCGCACCCGAGCTTTCCCGACCGCGAGAACTTCGGCCGCAGCACCATGCACCTGCCGCCGGACGAGATCGTGGCCAACGTGCTCTACCAGGTGGGCGCGCTGGCGGCCATCGTGAAGGCCGAGGGCGGCAAGCTCTCGCACGTGAAGGCGCACGGCCAGCTCTACAACCAGGCCGTGAAGGAGCCCGAGCTCGCCGAGGCGCTGTGCGAGGCGGTGCGCCGCTTCGACCCCTCGCTCAGGTTCTTCGGCCTCGCGGGCAGCCACATGATCGACGCTGCCCGCCGCGCCGGTCTGGTGCCGGTGGAGGAGGTGTTTGCCGACCGCGGCTACATGCCCGACGGCAGCCTGGTGCCGCGCAGCCAGCCGGGTGCGCTGATCGAGACCGAGGAACAGTCGATCGCGCAGACCCTTTCGCTGGTGCGCGACCACTGCGTGACCGCCATCGACGGCAGCACCGTGCCGGTCAATGCGCAGACGGTGTGCCTGCACGGCGACGGCGCGCACGCGCTGGCGTTCGCGCGGCGCATCCGCGAGCGGTTGCAGCAGGAAGGCATTGCCGTGCGGGCAATGGCCTGAACACGCGGACGGTGTGGTGGCCTCCAGGCCGGTCAAAGCGTTGAAGTCGGTCAAGGTCCTGCTGACCGGCTTCGAGCCCTTCGAGAAGGAAGCGCTCAACCCCTCGTGGGAAGCGGTGCGCGCGCTCGACGGCTGGAAGACCGGCGTTGCGACGGTGCACGCGCGCCTGGTGCCCTGCGTCTTCGGCGACGCCATCGACGTGCTGAACCGGGCGATGGATGAACTGCAGCCGCAGCTGGTGCTGTGCATCGGCCAGGCCGGTGGCCGCGCGGAGTTCACGCCGGAGCGCATCGCGATCAATGTCGACGACGCGCGCGTACCCGACAACAACGACCGCCAGCCCATCGACGTGCCCGTGGTGCCGGGGGCGCCTGCCGCCTACTTCTCGACCCTGCCCGTCAAGGCCATCGTGCGCGCACTGCGCGCGGCCGGCGTGCCGGCCTCGGTGTCGAACAGCGCGGGCACCTTCGTGTGCAACCACATCTTCTACGGACTGATGCACCGCATCGCGACGCACGCGACGGCGGCGGACGGCGGCGAGGTGCGCGGCGGCTTCATCCACATCCCCTACCTGCCCGCACAGGCGGCGCGCTTTCCGGGCGCACCGAGCATGTCGCTCGAGACGCTGGTGGCCGCGTTGCGCATCGCCGTGGCCACTGCGCTTGCGGTGCGGCACGACGTGGCCGAAACCGGCGGCCAGCTGCACTGAGGCCGGGCCGGGGCCCGCGAGTCAGGCCGAAGGAAACTGCCTGCCGAGCCACGCGTTCAGCGCGGCGTTGACCTGTCCGGGTTTTTCCATGGTCAGCATGTGGCCGCATTCGGCCACCCACACCGTCTCCGACTGCGGCAGCAGCGCCGCCATTTCCCGCGTGCATTCGGGTGGCGCAAGGCGGTCGCTATCGCCGCACATCAGCAGCACCGGTGCGCGCAGCAATGGCAGGTGCTGGCGCGCATCGGGCCTGCGCATCACGGCGCGGTTCTGGCGGATGAGCTGCTCGGCGCCCGCACCGAGCACGATGTCGAGGTAGCGCTCCACCATCGCCGGGTCGGCCGACTGCGTGGGGTGGAAGGCGAAGTACACGTTCGGCTCGATCACGTCGCGTACCTCTCCGCGCTCGAAGTACTCGATGGCACCTTCGCGCAGCGTGAACATGTCGGGCGTCTCGGGCCGCGCGCTGGTGCCGAGCAATGCGAGGCCGGCGATGCGGCCGGGCGCCTGGCGGGCGGCCTCCATCGCGACCATGCCGCCCATCGATGCGCCGCACAGCACCAGCGGTCCGTCGTTGTCGCGCAGCACGGCGGCGGCCATGCCTTCGATGGAGTCGTTGTGCAGTTGGGCATCGCTCACGCGTGCATTGAACGCGGAGGGAAGGGCGGGGAGCTGGGCTTGCCAGATGCGCTCGTCGCAGGCGAGGCCGGGCAGCAGGACTAGGTTGGGCATGGATCGGATTCTGCGCGAATGCGGTGACCGGCGTAACGTTATAGACAAGACACAGGAAAGGCATAGGCTTCCTGGCCAGCACCGATCGCAGCGTGTCCACTTCATACTCTGCGGCGCCGCGCGACGCACGGTGCGCGCGCTTTCCTACGTCTTTCGTTTGCGACCTGTCGAGGATTTTCCAATGAACCTGGTTGAACGCGTCCAGTCCATCCTGCTCAAGCCCAAGGCCACCTGGCCGGCCATCGATGCCGAGCCGGCCGATGCGGCCTCGCTCTACAAGAACTACGTGATGATCCTCGCGCTCATCCCGGCGGTGGCGAGCTTCATCGGACTGTCGCTCGTCGGCATCGGCGCGTTCGGCATGAGCTTCCGCGTGCCGGTCGTCTCGGGGTTGGTGAACATGATCGTGGGCTACGTGCTGTCGCTGGTGATGGTGTTCGTGCTTGCTCTCATCATCGATGCGATGGCGCCGACCTTCGAGGGCACCAAGAGCCAGATCGGCGCGCTCAAGCTGTCGGCCTATGCGAGCACCGCGGCCTTCGTCGGTGGCATCTTCAGCCTGGTGCCGGCGCTGTCGGCCATCGGCGCGCTGGCTGCGCTGTACGGCGTGTACCTGCTCTACACCGGCCTGCCGGTGCTCATGAAGTGCCCGCCCGACAAGGCCATCGCGTACACCGCGGTGGTGGTGGTCTGCGCCATCGTCGGCGGTTTCGTCATCGCCTGGGTGCTGTCGCTGCTCACGCCTTCGCCGGCGCGCATCGGGGCGCTGGCGCCGGCCGACGCGGTGGCGGTCCTGCAACAGCAGTGGGCCGCGAGAACCTGAGCGTCACCCGCAAGGTGGAAAATGAGCGCCAATGCCGACGCCCAAACCCGAATCCACCACCGACCTGATCCTCATCCGCCATGGCGAAACCGCCTGGAACCGCGAGCTTCGATTCCAGGGCCACGCGGATGTCCCGCTCAACGACATCGGCCACGAACAGGCGCGCCGCCTCGGCCTGCGGCTGGCCGGCGAGACGGTGCAGCACATCCTGAGCAGCGACCTGATGCGCGCGCAGCAGACCGCCGCGCCCGCCGCGCAGCAGCTGTCGCTGCCGGTGGTCACGTCGGCGGGCCTGCGCGAACAGTTCTTCGGCGTGGTCGAGGGCATGCGCTCCGACGAGATCCAGAACCTGCATCCGCGTGCCTGGGAAGAGTGGCTGGAGTTCCGCGAGGACCACGCCATGCCCGAAGGCGAGACCGCGCGCGAGTTCCACACGCGCATCATCGCGGCGCTGGGCACCATCGCCACCGCGCACCGGGGGCAGCGCCTGATCGTGGTCACCCACGGCGGCGTGCTCGACATGGTGTGGCGCACCGCGCAGGGACTGAGCCTGAGCGGCCCGCGCCGCAGCGACATTCCCAATGCAGGCTTCAACCGCATCCGCATCGCCGATCCGGCCCGGCCGGACCACATCGAGATCGTCGAATGGGCCGACACGCGCCATCTGGCCGACCTGCCGCCGCAGCCCACCTACGACCAGACGCGGCACCTGAAGAAGGACTGAGGCCCGCGTTGCCTCAGCTGCAGCTGCCCGCCTTCGGCGTGCGCAGCAGCGGCTGCCCCGCGCCCACGCCGGTGGGCTTGCCGGCGTCGACCGCCAGCTGCCCGTTCACCAGCACCGTGACCACGCCTTCCGACAGCAGCGCCGGCTGCGTGTAGGTCGCCCGGGCCGCATAGCGCGCCGGATCGAACACCACCACGTCGGCGTAGTAGCCGGGGCGCAGGTGGCCGCGTTGCTTCAGGCCGAGCGTGTCGGCGGTGAGCGACGAGCTGCTGCGGATGAACTGCGCCAGCGAAATGGTGTGCTCCTTCACCACGTACTGGTCGTACTTGCGCGCGAAGGTGCCGTAGGCACGCGGATGGCCCTGCGACGAGTCGGAAGACGTCATGACCCATGGCCGCTTCATGAAGGCGCGCACGTCGTCGTCGCTCTGGTTGAACGAGGCGATCAGCAGGTCGCCGTCGCGCAGCACCGCCAGCGCGGCGTCGATCGGATCGGCGTTCGACGCCTTCGCCACGTCGGCCAGCGTCCTGCCCACGTACTTCGTGCTGCCGGCCGAGAACAGGATCGACTCGGGGCCGCCGCGCAGCCGCAGGTTCTCGCGCATGTCCCTGCGAAGGCGCTCCTGCACGGCCGCATCGTCGAAGCGCTGCAGCATCGCGGTGCGCCCGCCCTCGTTGGCCCACGGCGGCAGCAGCGCGGCCGAGAAGCGCGTGCTCGAGGCGGTCCACGGGTAGTGGTCGGCCGTGATGTCGAGGCCGCCCGCGCGCTCCTTCTCGATGCGCCGGATGATGTCGCCGCTCTGCCCCTGCACGTCGACGCCCAGCGCCTTGATGTGCGCGACATGCACCGGCAGCTTCGCCTCGTGGCCGATGCGGATCACCTCGTCGATCGAACCCTTGAGGCCGGTGTTGTACATCGACTCGTCGCGGATGTGGCTGTCGTACAGCCCGCCGTGGCGCGCGGCCACCTTCGCCAGCTCGATCACCTCCTCGGTCTTCGAGAAGTTCTGCGGCGTGTAGAAGAGCCCGGTCGACAGGCCCAGTGCGCCTTCGCACATGCCCTGGCTCACGCGCCGCTTCATCGCACCGAGCTGTTCGGCGGACGGTGCGCGGTTGGCCTCGCCCAGCTCGCTCATCCGCACCGGGCCGAAGCCCACGTACATGGCCACGTTGGTGCCCACCGGCGCGGCGCGCAGCTTCTGCGCCTGCGCTGCGATGTCGAAGCCGCCGAAGCCGTCGTTGCCGATCACCGCAGTGGTCACGCCCTGCGTGATGAACGGAATGTTCAGCCGCTTCTTCGGATCGCTCGAGTGCAGGTCGGCATCGGCATGCGTGTGCGCGTCGATGAAGCCGGGTGCGACCACCATGCCGCCGGCGTCGATCACGCGCTTCGCGCTGAACTGCACCGGCGCCGTCCTGCCCGCGAACACGATGCGGTCGCCTGCGATGCCCACGTCGCCGACTTCGGGGGTGTCCGAATCGCCCGTGTAGACGGTGCCGCCGCGCAGCAGCAGGTCGAGCACCACAGGTGCGTCGCCGGCGGCGTGCAGGGCGCAGGAGAAGGGCGCGAGGGCCGCAAGAACGGCCAGCGAGACGAGGGACTTGTGCATGGGAAGGAAGGCCCGTGTAGGCGTCGTGTCGGAAGGGAGCGGCCAGTTTAGGAGCCGCTTCCGGACCATCGCCAATTCCTTTTGCGCCATGTCCCATGACCTGGAGGCATGGACCGCACAGCCGGGCAGCCCAGCCTCAGCCGCGTGTCGCCGTGCCTCCGGCAAGCTGGCCGAGGCCGAGCCGCGCATAGACCGCTGCGGCCTGCCGTCGCAGGCGCAGCGACTCCGGCTGGCCGTTGAGCTGCTGCTGCAGGATGCCTTGCGCGCCCGTCAGCGAA
>Ga0209050_1003794_pt1 | contig 10798 bp, 9 predicted proteins | sample Araplavi_mTSA_r2_FD_184276 | JGI IMG/M metagenome (GOLD analysis project Ga0209050, IMG submission 184276) | Arabidopsis root microbial communities from North Carolina, USA - plate scrape MF_Cvi_mTSA_r2 (SPAdes) (version 2) | ecosystem: Host-associated > Plants > Roots > Endosphere | place: USA...
ACGCGGCGCTCGCCACCACGCCCACGTTCTGGGCGCGCAGGTAGGACGCGAATTCCACCGGGCTCCAGCCCGGCGTGAGCGGCAGCCAGGCATGAAAGCCCTCGGGATGCGCCTGCAGGCCGCGGTCGCCCAGGTAACGCTGCGCGAGCGCCTGGCGTGCCGTCGATTCGGCCCGCACGGCCTGCAGCATCTCCTCGGTGGTGCCGTCCTCCACCCACAACGTGGTCAGCGCATTGGTGATCGGCGACGCCATCACCGTGGTCGCGCGCATCGCCCCTGCCAGCCGCTGCGACTGCACCACCGTGGGCGAGCACACGTACGCACTGCGCAGCCCTGCGCCGAAGCATTTCGAGAATCCGCTCACGTAGTAGGTCAGCCCCGGCGCCAGCGTGGCCAGTGAAGCCGGCGTCTGGCGCGGCAGCATGCCGTAGGCGTCGTCCTCGATGATCGGCACCGCATAGCGCAGCGCCACGTCGGCCAGCGCCTCGCGGCGCGCGCGCGACACGGTAGCCGCCGTCGGATTCAGCAGCGTCGGATTGCAATACAGCGCCTTGGGCTTGAGCGTCCTGCAGGCGTGCTCGAAGGCATCGGCGATGGGCCCGTCGTCGTCCATCTGCAGCGCGTGCAGCTGCACGCCCAGCTGCGCCGCGATGGCCTTCACGCCGGGGTAGGTGAGCGACTCCACGCACACCAGCTCGCCGGGCCGTGCCAGTTGCGAGAACAGCGCGGTCAGCACGCCGTGGATGCCCGGGCACACCAGGATGCGGTCGATGCCGGCGTCGGGCACGAAGGGCCGCAGCCAGTGCATGGCGGCGGCGCGGTCGTGCGCGGTGCCGCCGAAGTCCTGGTAGCGCAGCAGGTCGTGGAAGTCGGCCTGCGCGAAGGCGCGGCTGGCGCTGTCGTGCAGCCGCGCCATCAGGTGCTCGTCGTCGGGCTCGGGCGGCATGTTCATCGTCATCTCGGCGCCGCTGCCGCCGCGCAACCGCAGGCTGGGGCTGCCCGAGCGGATGAAGGTGCCGGTGCCCGCGCGCGAGTCGATCAGCCCGCGCTTGCGCGCTTCCGCATAGCCGCGCGCCACTGTCGTGTAGTTCAGCGCGAGATCGGCGGCCAGCTCGCGCAGCGTGGGCAGGCGGTCGCGCACGCCCAGGCGTCCGGTTTTGATGTCGTCGGCGATCAGGTCGGCCAGCAGCAGGTAGGCCGGCTTGGCGGTGCTGCGCAGCTGCTTGCGCCAGTGGGCGGTGATCGTGGTCATGGGGCACTCCGGGCGAAGTTGATCGCATCCATTGATTGCATCGGGCCGCCAATCAACACGCAGGAATCGCGCCTGTGCCGGGGCTTCCCGATGCTTCGATCAGGTGCGGCCGGCCCCGTTGATCGGGTGCATTGATCGCATGCCGCCTGCGTCGTCGCGGTGCAGAACCGGCCGGTTGACCGCCCCGCCGATCCGCCTTTGCGAGCAGCAGAAAAAAATTTCGTGCCACGCGGCCCGCGCCGCTGCGCATTGATCGCGACTTGATCGCACGCACACCGGCCGGCGCTGGCACATCGCCTGCGAAGAGGAAGGCACGCAACACCCTGCGTGCCCATCACCCAACCGGAGTACCCCATGCCCAAAGTCACCCGCCCCCGCAACGAGAAAGGCGAGTTCCTCGTCGACTACGAAGAGAAGGTGTTCGAAGACGTCAAGGCCGAGCCCGGCGAGAAGGCGCTCGTCACCTTCCACACCGTGGCCTTCGAAGGCTCGATCGGCTTCGTCAACCTGCTGCAGGCCACCCGACTGCGCCGCAAGGGCTACGAGACCTCGGTGCTGCTGTACGGCCCCGGCGTGACGCTGGGCGTGCAGCGCGGCTTTCCCACGCTGGGCGACGAAGCCTTCCCGGGCCACCAGAACTTCAACAAGCAGATCGTCAAGTTCATGGAAGAAGGCGGCAAGGTGTATGCCTGCCGCTTCGCGCTGCAGGCGCTGTACGGCCACGGCGAGGGCGCGCTCATCGAAGGCATCACGCCGATCAACCCGCTCGACGTGCTGGACCTCGTGCTGCTGCACAAGAAGGCCGGCGCCGTGATCCTCGATACCTGGACCCTCTGAGCATGCACGCCCCCAGGCTTCGCGCACTTCGTGTCGCTTCGCCACCCCCCTGGCCGGGGGCAACACCGGCAGCCCGGCAGAGCCGGTTCTGCGGTGTTCCCCGAACTGGCTTCGCCTCGCTCGCCGCTGCGCACAGGAGGGGATCATGAATGCATCGCCGAGCCGCACCGTTCGAGCCGCGGCGATCCAGATCGCGCCCGACTTCGAGCGCCCCGACGGCACACTCGACCGGGTGTGCAGCGCGATCGACGAGGCCGCGGCCAGGGGCGCGCAGATCGCGGTCTTTCCCGAGACCTTCGTGCCCTACTACCCCTACTTCAGCTTCGTGCTGCCGCCGGTGCTGCAGGGTGCGCCGCACCTGAAGCTGGCCGAGCGCGCGGTGGTCGTGCCCGGCCCGGTCACGCAGGCGGCGGCCGAGCGGGCACGCGCACGCAGCATGGTGGTGGTGCTCGGCGTGAACGAGCGCGACCACGGCAGCCTCTACAACACGCAACTGGTGTTCGACGCCGACGGCACGCTCGCGCTCAAGCGCCGCAAGATCACGCCCACGTACCACGAGCGCATGGTCTGGGGCATGGGCGACGGCGCCGGCCTGAAGGTGGTGGACACGGCCGTCGGCCGCGTCGGCGCGCTGGCCTGCTGGGAGCACTACAACCCGCTCGCGCGCTATGCCCTCATGGCACAGCACGAAGAGATTCATTGTGCGCAGTTCCCCGGCTCGCTGGTGGGGCCGGTCTTTGCGGAACAGATGGAAGTCACCATCCGCCACCACGCGCTGGAGTCGGGCTGCTTCGTGGTCAATGCCACCGGCTGGCTCACCGACGAGCAGATCCGCTCGGTGACGCCCGATGCGCAGCTGCAGAAGGCGCTGCGCGGCGGCTGCCACACCGCCATCGTCTCACCCGAGGGCAAGCACCTCGCGCCGCCGCTCACCGAGGGCGAAGGCATGGTGGTCGCCGACCTCGACATGGCACTCATCGCCAAGCGCAAGCGAATGATGGATTCGGTCGGCCACTACGCGAGGCCCGAGCTGCTGTCGCTCGCCATCAACGACCGGCCGGCGCAGACCACCGTGCCGATGCACCCCACGCAACCCTTCGCCTCCAGGAGCCCCGAACATGAGCACGACGACACGCATCCACAGCCGGCAACTGATGACCGAGCTCCAGTCCTTCGGGTTGCGGCTGGTTGACCCTTCCGCAGGCGTCGCCAGCCGGCGCGGCGGCGCGGGCCCGTCGGACCACAAGGCCGTCACGGTGGACGGCCACACGATCATGGTGCCGGTTCACACCTCCACCGCGTGGCACTCGCCCTTCACTGCCGAGGCGCCCGACGCCAGCGGCATGAGCCGCGTGATGCGCAGCAGCATTCCCATCGCGAGCATCAGCTTTCCGAAGCAGCCGCGCTTCTATGCGATGCAGACCTTCGACGGCGTTCCCTATTCGCACATCGCAACGCTGCACGGCAGCGATGTGCTCGCCACCACCGTGCTGCAGACCTGCATCCGCTACGAGAGCCGCAGGAAGAGCTGCAAGTTCTGCGCGATCGGCCAGTCGCTCGCGGCCGGTCGTACCGTGGCGCGCAAGACGCCCGAGCAGCTCGCCGAAGTGGCGCGCGCCGCCGTGCTGCTCGACGGCGTGAAGCACATGGTCATGACCACCGGCACGCCCAACGCCACCGACCGCGGCGCGGCCATCCTCTGCGAGAGCGCCTTCGCCATCAAGGCGGCGGTCGACATCCCCATCCAGGGCCAGTGCGAGCCGCCCGACGACGACCAGTGGTTCCACCGCATGAAGGCCGCGGGCATCGACACGCTGGGCATGCACCTGGAAGTGGTCACGCCGGACGTGCGCGAACGCATCATGCCGGGCAAGGCCGGCGTGCCAGTCTCGCGCTACATGAGCGCCTTCGAGGCGGCCGTGGGCGTGTTCGGGCGCGGGCAGGTCAGCACCTACATCCTGGCCGGGCTGGGCGACACGCGCGAGGCCATCCTCGACACCTGCGACCAGCTGCTCGCGCGCGGCGTGTACCCGTTCGTGGTGCCCTTCGTGCCGATCAGCGGAACGCCGCTCGAGGACCACCCCGCGCCCTCGCCCGAGTTCATGAAGTCGCTGCTCGCACCGCTGGGCGAGCGCGTGGTGGCGGCCGGCCTGCGCTCGGCCGACATCAAGGCCGGCTGCGGCAAGTGCGGCGCGTGCTCGTCGCTGTCCATCTACGAAAGCTGACCATGCTGTGCATCGACGACCTCTGCGAAATGGCGGACCACTACGCGCCCGTCGAGTACCTGGTGCGCGAAGCCGCGCAGCAATGGGAGCTCGACGAAGCCATGGCGTTGCGCCGCGCGGTGTTCTGCATCGAGCAGGGCATCTTCGCGCGCGACGACCGCGATGCCATCGACGGCCATGCAAGGCTGCTGGTGGCCATGTCGTGCAACGCCGGCATGCCGGAGCAGGTGGTGGGCACGGTGCGCATCCATCGCAGCGACGTGCCGGGCGAATGGTGGGGGTCGCGCCTGGCCGTGCACCCCGCGTTCCGCAGCCAGGGCCACCTGGGCGCCACGCTGATCCGGCTGGCCGTTTCGCGCGCCCACGCGCTGGGCTGCGACACCTTCCTGGCACAGGTGCAGATGCAGAACGTGCCGCTGTTCAGGAAGCTCGGGTGGCGGATGCTCGAGGAAACCAGCGTGCATGGCCGGCCGCACGCGCGCATGCAGGCCGACCTCGGCTGGTACGCGCCCTGCCACGATCCGGTGAGCGGCTTCGTCACGCGCGCGAAGGTGGTGGCGGCATGACAGGGACCACCGACGTCCATGCCGTTGCCGAAGCGCTGCGCGCCACGCGCGGCTTCGCCCACAAGCGCGACATCAGCGACGTGGTCTCCGCGCTCGGCCGGTCGCTGCCCGGCGGCCACGCCGCGCTGGCGCAGGCCGTGCCCATCGGCGACGACTGCGCCGCCATTCCCGACGGCCACGGCGGCTACCTGCTGTTCGCCATCGAAGGACTGGTGGAAGACTTCATCGTGCGCATGCCCTGGTTCGCAGGCTACTGCGGCGTGATGGTCAACGTGAGCGACATCTACGCCATGGGCGGGCGCCCCACCGCCGTGGTCGATGCGCTGTGGAGCACGGGCATGAGCGCCACCCGGCCGCCCGAAGGCGCTCGCACCGCCGCCGAAGGCGGAGGTTTTTCAATGTTCCCGGCTGACGACGTACTGCGCGGGCTCGCGGAGGCTGCCGTGCGCTATGGCGTGCCCATCGTCGGCGGCCACAGCAACAACCGGAGCGACCGGCCGCAACTCGCGGTCGCGATCCTCGGCCACGCGCGCAAACTGCTCACCAGCTTCGACGCCAGGCCGGGCGACCTGCTGGTGATGGCCGCCGACCTGCGCGGCGAATACCAGGAGCCCTTTCCGTACTGGAACGCCTCGACCAGCGCGCCCGCCTCGCGACTGCGCGCCGACCTCGAAGTGCTGCCCCTGCTGGCCGAAGACGGCCTGTGCCGCGCGGGCAAGGACATCAGCATGGCCGGCGCCGTGGGCACCGCCATGATGCTGCTCGAATGCTCGGGCGTGGGCGCGCGCATCGATCTCGACGCGCTGCCGAGGCCCGACGGCGTGCCGCTGATGCGCTGGCTGTCGTCCTTCCCCAGCTACGGCTTCGTGCTCAGCGTGGCGCCCGCTCAGGTGGCCGCCGTGCTGGCGCGCTTCGCCGCGCGGGACATCGCCTGCGGCGTGATCGGCGAGGTCGACGACACGCGCCAGGTGCGCCTGCGTGCCGCCGGCGCGGAAGCGCTGCTGTGGGACTTCGGCAGCGACACCTTCATCCAGCCGCCGGCCCTGGTGGCCGGGGAGGCCTTGCCATGCCGGTGACCCACTTCCACACGCGCTGGCCCGATGGCAGCGAGACCCGCTGCTACTCGCCCTCCAGCGTGGTGCGCGACTACCTCGAGCCCGGACGGCGCTATGCGCTCCACGACTTCATGCAGCGCACGCGCGAGGCCCTGGGCATGGCCTCGGAGCGCGTGCGCGCCAAGTACGGCTTCGCCTGTTCGCAGGCGATGGACCAGCTCGCCGAGATCGAGCACATCGCCGCGCGCTTTGCCGCGGCGCCCGGCGAACCCGCCCCCGAAGTCACCGTCGTCGCCTTCGACTGACATCCCGCATCCAGACAGAGAAAGAAGCACCCCCATGTCATACCCCTACGGCGGACGCAGCCACTACAGCGTCGTCATCGTCGGCGGCGGCCAGGCCGGCCTGTCGCTGAGCCACTGCCTGCAGCAGCGCGGCATCGACCACCTGGTGATCGAGAAGCGCAGCCTCGTGCACACCTGGCGCACGCAGCGCTGGGACTCGTTCTGCCTGGTCACGCCCAACTGGCAGTGCCAGCTGCCCGGCTGGGGCTACACCGGCGCCGATCCGCACGGCTTCATGGTCAAGGAACAGATCAACGAATGGCTCGCGGGCTTCGTGCAGCACGTGAATGCGCCGGCCATCGAGGGCGTGACCGTGGAGCGCGTCTCGCGCGTTCCCGCCGCGGGCGAGCGCGACCGCTTCTGCGTGCAGACGGATGTCGGCATCTACACTGCCGACCAGGTGGTGGTGGCCTCGGGCGGCTACCACCGCCCCATCGTGCCGCGCCTGGCCGAGAAGCTGCCGGCGCACGTGGCGCAGTTCCACTCGGCGCAGTACCGCAACCCCGCGCAGTTGCCCGAAGGCCCGGTGCTGGTCGTCGGCTGCGGCCAGTCGGGTGCGCAGATCGCCGAAGACTTGCACCTGGCCGGCCGCAAGGTGCACCTGGCCACCGGCAATGCGCCGCGCTGCGCGCGCTTCTACCGGGGGCGCGAGGTGGTCGACTGGCTGGCCGACATGAAGTACTACGACATGCCCGTCACCGAGCATCCGCTGCGCGAAGGCGTGCGCGACAACACCAACCACTACGTGACCGGCCGCGACGGCGGACGCGACATCGACCTGCGGCGCTTCGCGCTCGAAGGCATGGAGCTCTACGGCCTGCTGAGCGGCTTCGACGAGGGCCACTTCGAGCTGCAGCCCAACCTGCGCGACAACCTCGACCAGGCCGACGCCACCTACAACCGCATCAACGCGTCGATCGACAGGCACATCGCGGCCCTCGGCATCGAGGCGCCGCCGCCCTCGGTCTACACACCGGCGTGGGAACCGGCGCAGGAGCGCACGCGGCTCGACCTCGCCGCCGCCGGCATCGCCAGCGTGGTGTGGTGCATCGGCTTCTCGCCGGACTTCGCGTGGGTCGATGCGCCGGTGTTCAACGGGCGCGGCGCGCCGGTGCACCTGCGCGGCGTGACGAACGAGCCGGGCCTCTACTTCCTGGGCCTGCCATGGCTGCACACCTGGGGGTCGGGGCGCTTCTCGGGCGTGGCGCGCGACGCGGAGTTTCTGGCACAAGCCATCGCGCAGAAGAAGAAGGAGGGAGCGCGCAACACCGCCGATGGCGAAGCGGCCGAAGCGTTGCAGGTCCTGCGCGCCGCCTGACCACGGCAAGCGCGGCAGGCCTCCTCAGGCCTGCGCTTCGGTCAGCGCCTGCGCCGCCACCACCGCCTCGGTGCGGTTGCGCACGTTGAGCGCCCGGAAGATCGCGGCAAGGTGAATCTTCACGGTGCCTTCGCTGATGCCCAGGCTGCGCCCGATCAGCTTGTTGGGCTTGCCCTGCGACAGCAGCTGCAGCACCTCGACCTGGCGCTCGGTCAGCACGCTGCGCAGGTGCTCCAGCGTCTGGGTGCCGCCGGCGCCGCTGCCGTTGCCGCCGCGCGCGAACGCCTCGGGTGCCGCCTGCGGCGACACGCCCGCCACGATGCCCGGCGGCAGCGCGGTGAGCATCATCGGCGGCACATACACGCCGCCGGCCAGCACCAGCCGCACGGCCGAGAGCATCACATCGGGGGAATAGGCCTTGGGAATGAAGCCCAGCACGCCGCGCTCGAGCGCGCTGCGCATGATGGCGGGGTCTTCGTAGCCCGACAGCACGATGACCGGCACGGCCGAATGGCGGCGGCGGATGTCGTCGATGTGGGCCTGCCCGTCGGCGCCGGGCATGTTGAGGTCGATCAGGGCCAGGTCGAGATCGTCGGTCGCCCCGGCCAGCAATTCGTCGACGCTCATCGCCAGTACGAATTCGATGCCAGGCTCCAGCTCCGACAACTTGGCTTTGACCGCCTCGATGACGAGCCGGTGGTCGTCGGCGATCAGGATTTTCATGGCATTTCCCCGTGTCCCAGCATGCAGAGATCTTTGCAGACGCTGAAGATACCGGCGAAAGCCCGGCACAGCAAGGCCGGCGGCCCCACCAACGGCATAGACCCCAAGCGGTATGGCGCACGCGCGGCCTCGTTTGAAACAATGAACGCCCACTCGAAAGAACCGGGGACATGGGCATGTGCCATCGCTGCAGACGCCGGTGCAAGGCATCCTTCGCCACCCACGACTGAGCGGGCCCGCCCATGGCCCGCCTTTTCGACTGCTTTTCCGCCCTCGTCTCGTTCGGCCTGGCGCTGGACGCGTCGATCGCGGCCGGCGCGCCGATGCGTCCGCACGAGGCGGCCCAGCACGAAGCACGCCGTCTGATCGACCACGCGCGCGCCGCTGCCGACGCCGCGGGCACGCCCGCCGCGCAGGTGGAATCCGCGGCTTTCGCCATGGTGGCCTGGATCGACGAGATCCTGGCGCGCCACCCCGGCGCCAACGGCACCGCGCCGCTGCAGGTGCAGCTCTTCAACTCCAACAACGCGCACAGCGAGTTCTTCCATCACCTCTCGGCCCTGGGCTCCGGGGACGACGACGTGCGCGAGGTCTACTGGCATGCGATGGCGCTCGGGTTCAAGGGCCAGTACTACTTCGAGGAAGGCGACCAGGGCGAGCTCGGCAAGCTGAAGGACCTGCACGGCCAGCAGCTGCGCACGCGCCCGATGGCCGCCGCAAGCCTCGCGCAGGAACGCATCACGCCGCAACCCTACGGCGTGGCCGACCCGCGCGGCCCCAACGACACGCGCCGGCGCGACCGTACCCTGCTGCGCAGCAGCGCCGCGCTCGCGCTGATGCTGCCGCTGCTCTACCTGCTGTGGCTGTGGTCGACCGGGCCGCCCGCCATGCCCACCGGCCTGAGCCAGCGCGTGGAGCAGCACCTGCAGAGCTTCGCCTGCGCCGACCTCACCGTCACGGTGGAGCCGGACGGTCGCACGCGCGTGAGGGGCTTCGTCTCGCAGCCCGGCGACCTGCCGCGCGTCGAGGCGGAAGTGAGCGCCATGCCCGGCGTGCGCGCGCCGCAGTTCGACATCGGCCTGCGCGTGTGGCCGCACTGCGAGGTGTTCTCCATCCTCAAGCCCTACCAGGTGCGCAATGTCGAGAAGGCCTACGGCCTCGACGTGGAAGCGCCCTCGGCGGTCGACGGCAAGCTGCGCGAGGGCGACAGCGTGCGCGTGCAGGTGGTGGCGCCGCGCCACGACAGCTACATCTGGGTCGACTACTACACGGTCGACGGTTCGGTGATGCACCTCAACCCGGGCCATGCGCCGCTGGCGCTGCGCGCCGGCCAGACGCTCGAGCTGGGGCGCGACATCCCGTCGAGCTGGCTCGTCAGCCCGCCCTTCGGCAGCGTGCTGGTCACGGTGCTGTCGGCGCCGATGCCGTTCAGCGAGACCTCCGACCGGCCACCGTTCGAACTCGCATCGGCCTACATGCTGCGGCTTCGCGAAGCGCTCGCGGCCAGCAAGAACAGCGAGCGGCTGATTGCCGACTTCGTCTTCCTCGAGACCGTGCCGCGCTGACATGAACGCCCTGCTCTCCCCCGCCCTCCGCTTCTGGCTGCTGCTGTCGCTGTGCCTGCTCGGCTTCGGCCTGCTGTACGCGGTGGTGCGCGATGCCGGCTGCGGCGCGCGCAGGCGCGGCCTGATGCGGCGCATCGCGGCACTCGGAACGCCGGCCGCCGAGGCGGACCAGCTCGCGGTCGACGCGCTGCGCGAAGGCATGTCGCAGGCGCAGCAGGCCCTGCGTCGCAGCCAGCGCTCGAAGGCCGCGGCACCGATGCCGTGGTTCCTGTTCTTCGGCAGCAAGGACGCCGGTGTGCCGGCGCTGCTGGCCGCCGCGCGCGGCGAACGCGCACCGGCCGGCGGCAACGGCACGACCCGCCTTGCCACAGCCGATCCGTTCGGCGGCGCATGGTGGCACTGGTGGCTCACCGGCACAACCGTGGCGGTGGAAACCCATCCGGGCCTGGCGGGCGACACCGGCGGCACGCCAGCGATGCGCGGCCTGTGGCTGCAGTCGCTGCTCGCATTGGCGGAGCGGCGCGACCGCCTGCCCCTCAACGGCCTCGTGGTGTGCGTGGGCGTGCGCGAGCTGCTGCACGACGATGCGACCGAACTCAGGCCGCGGGCCGCGCGCCTGCGCCAGCTCATCGACGAGGCCGGCGATACGCTGCGGCTGCAGATGCCCACCTACCTGGTGCTGACCGGCCTGGAGCAGCTCACCGGCTATGCGGCACTGCGTGCGGCGCTGCCGGACCAGGTGCTCAAGCAGGCCATCGGCCACCGCTTGACGGACCCGTCGGCCTTCATCGACACACCGGCCACCGAGCGCTTCGATGCGGTGTTCGACCCCATCGCGCAGCAGCTGCACCGGCTGCGCATGGCCCTGCTGCGCGAAGGACCCGATGCGGCCGGGCGCCTGGCGGTCCATTCG
>Ga0209050_1003797_pt1 | contig 10784 bp, 8 predicted proteins | sample Araplavi_mTSA_r2_FD_184276 | JGI IMG/M metagenome (GOLD analysis project Ga0209050, IMG submission 184276) | Arabidopsis root microbial communities from North Carolina, USA - plate scrape MF_Cvi_mTSA_r2 (SPAdes) (version 2) | ecosystem: Host-associated > Plants > Roots > Endosphere | place: USA...
CCTTGCCGCCCCTGTAAAAATCACGTCACCCCCCATTGTAATTCAGGGTAAGCTCTCGCAAATTCGTCTTTTCATTGGAGTAGTATCACCATGGAAGGACTCACCACGAGAGATTGGTCTTTGATCGCCCGTTGCCTGAAGGATGAGGCAACCGAAAGCGATTTGGAAGAACTTCGACACCTGGTGAAACGCTATCCCGAATTGAAAACCGAAATGAAGAAAATGAAGCCGGATTTGCATCACCGGAACCCCTCCGGAGAACCGTTTGATGCCGGCAAGGCCCTGGAAAAATTGACCGATCGCTTCCGGAAGGAGAATTTGCTATGAAGCCCTGGCACCTTTTCCGGAAATTTAGCCAACAGTGTAACACCTGCGTTTGTGAGCAGTATACTTGTATACCTTTACAGGGAAAGCACCCCCGGCAAACGTCTTATATCTGATATTTGAACCATACTTATGACAGGACTTTTTGATTTGAAAGGAAAAACCGCGGTCGTCACAGGCGGCACCGGAGTGTTAGGCGCCGCCATGGCCAAAGGACTTGCCGACGCAGGCACCCGCACCGTGGTGCTCGGCCGCCGCAAACAAGCCGGCGACGACGTGGTGAAAGCCATCCGCGACAAGGGACACGAAGCGATCTTTGTGGAAGCCGATGTGCTCAATGCCGACCAACTGCGCAAGGCAAAAGAAACGATCCTTTCCACCTATGGCACCATCGACATCCTGGTGAACTCTGCCGGCGGAAATATGGCCGGCGCTGTGATCGCTCCAGACCAGACGTTCTTCGATCTGAAAATGGAAGCCTTCCAACAAGTAGTGGCCCTGAACCTGGACGGCACCGTGCTGCCCACCCAGATCTTTGCCGACGTGATGGCCAAGCGCAAACAAGGCGTCATCATCAACATCGCCTCCATGGCGTCGCTGAAGCCCATAACCCGCGTGGTGGGCTATTCGGCGGCCAAAGCAGCAGTCGATAATTTTACACACTGGCTGGCCATCGAGATGGCCAAGAAGTTTGGGGAAGGCATCCGTGTGAACGCCATTGCTCCCGGCTTTTTTCTGACGGAACAAAACCGGACCCTGCTCACCAACGCCGACGGTTCCTATACGGCGCGGGGCGAGGCCGCCATCCGCCAGACACCGTTTGCGCGCTTCGGCCAACCCGAAGAGCTCGTCGGCACGCTCATCTGGCTGTGTTCCGATGCCTCTAAATTCGTGACCGGTGTAACGGTGGCGGTAGACGGCGGCTTCAGTGTTTTCTGTGGCGTATAAAATTTTTTCACGTCCCTAAACGTAGCAATCCCTTGAAAGCAGGAACCCATACCCGCTCCCTCGAACAGACCTGGCGATGGTTTGGACCGAACGACCCCGTGAGCCTTAGCGACATCCGGCAAGCGGGTGCCACCGGCATCGTGACCGCCCTGCACCACATTCCGAACGGAGAAGCGTGGCCCATCGAAGAAATCTATAAGCGCAAGCTGGAGATCGAAGCGGCCGGTTTGGTGTGGTCGGTGGTGGAAAGTGTCCCCGTGCACGAAGACATCAAGAAACAGAAAGCCGGCTACCAACGCTATGTCGAGTGCTACAAACAAAGCATCCGCAACCTGGCCACCTGCAACGTGCGCACCGTATGCTATAATTTTATGCCCGTGCTCGACTGGACGCGCACCGACCTGGCCTATGAATTGGCCGACGGTTCCAAAGCCCTGCGATTTGATGCCACGGCTTTTGCGGCGTTCGATATGTTTGTGTTGAAGCGTGCAGGCGCGCAGGAGGGATATACCGCAGAGAAAATAAAAAAGGCCGAGACCTATATGGAAAACGCCTGGCAAACGGAATTGGTGGCCCTCCAGAAAAATATCCTGGCCGGCCTGCCCGGCGCCGAAGAAGGCTACACGCTCGATGAGTTTCAGGCAGCGCTCAACGAATATGCCGCCATCGACGATGCCGTGCTCCGTAAACATTTATATGAATTCATTGCCGCGGTTGCGCCCGTCGCGGAGCAACAGGACGTGAAGCTGGCCATCCATCCCGATGATCCCCCGTTTCCGATCTTCGGATTGCCGCGCGTGGTGAGCACCGAGAAAGATGCACGCCAGTTGTTGGACGCATACCCGTCGCCGCACAACGGCCTTTGCTTTTGCACCGGCTCCTTTGGAGTTAGGCCGGACAATGACTTGCCGGGCATGGTGCAACGGCTGGGCGACCGCATCAACTTTGTGCACTTGCGCAACACCACCCGCGACATCGAAGGCAACTTCTATGAAGCCAACCACCTGGAAGGCGACACGGACATGTATGCCGTGATGAAAGCGCTGGTGCGGTTGCAAAGCCAACGCGAAACGCCCATCCCATTCCGCCCCGATCACGGCCACCAGATGCTGGACGATCTGAAGAAAAAAACCAACCCAGGCTATTCGGCTATCGGCCGCCTGCGCGGCCTGGCAGAACTGCGGGGACTGGAGGCAGGAATTCAACGCATGCTGAACGAATGACCATGATAAAGACTTCGAAGACTTTTTTGGGAGATGATTTCCTGCTGGGAACCGACGCTGCGCGGCACCTCTATGAACAGTATGCGGCCACCCAACCCATCATCGACTATCACAATCACCTTTCGCCAAAGGACATTGCCGAAAACCGGCGCTTCGACAACCTGACGGAGCTCTGGTTGGAAGGGGATCACTATAAATGGCGCGGCATGCGCGCCAACGGTATCGCCGAACGCTACTGTACCGGCAAGGCCACACCACAGGAGAAATTTATGAAGTGGGCCGAAACGGTTCCCTATACCTTGCGCAACCCGCTCTTTCACTGGACACACCTGGAGCTGAAGAACTACTTCGGCATCACGACGTTGCTGGACGCCTCCTCGGCTCGCGAGATCTACGAGACCTGCAATGCGCAATTGCAGCAAGAGGATTTTTTTGTACAGGGACTGTTGACCAGGATGAACGTGGAGGTGCTGTGCACCACCGACGACCCCATCGATTCGTTGGAATATCACCGGAAATTTGCCACACAGAAGTCCACTTTCCGCATGTTCCCCACCTTCCGGCCCGACAAGTCGTTTGCCGTGGAGAATGTCTCGGCGTATCTCGGCTATGTCGAACAACTGGGAGCCGTGGCGGGGACGTCTATACGATCTTTTGATGAATTGCTGCAGGCCTTGAAAAACCGTCTCGAGTTTTTCCACCAGCATGGATGCCGCGTTTCCGATCATGGATTGGATCAGCTTTTCTTTGATGAGCGTGCGGAGAGCGAAGCGCCGGGATTGTTCAAGAAACTGCAGGGCGGGAAAACATTGGATGCACAGGAACGCGTTCAGTTCAAAAGCGCGGTGTTGTTAAACCTGGGCCGGCTCTATCACCAAAAAGGTTGGGTGCAACAATTCCACCTCGGCGCCATGCGCAACAACAACACGCGGCTGCTGCGGGAACTGGGACCCGACACAGGCTTTGACTCCATGGGCGAATATCCACAAGGTCAGATGATGAGCCGTTTCTTCGACGGTCTCGACAACACCGATCAGTTGGCCAAGACCATTGTCTATAATCTCAACCCCGCCGACAACGAGCTCTTTGCGACCATGGTAGGCAACTTCAACGACGGAACGGTTGCCGGCAAAATGCAATACGGCTCGGGCTGGTGGTTCCTCGACCAGAAGGACGGCATGGAGCGCCAGATGAACACGCTGTCGAACATGGGTTTGCTTTCGCGCTTTGTGGGGATGGTGACGGACTCAAGAAGTTTCCTGTCGTTTCCGCGTCATGAATATTTTCGCCGTATCCTATGCAATCTGGTTGGTAGCGACATGGAGAAAGGTGAGCTGCCGGATGACTATCCGCTCGTAGGGCGTATGGTAAAGGATATCAGCTATACGAACGCAAAGACCTATTTTGGTTTCTGATGGTCGACCGAATTTCCACGGCGTGGTATTCAAATGCAGTTCAATACTCCCGGTCTAGCGCCAAAACATATTTTTTACTGAAATCAACTGAACGAATAATCCCGTTCTTTAAGTCGGTGTTATCAGCCCATCATCCACTACGTCAAACCTCTTTGTCTGGCGTTTTCACCTGGACGGCGTTCGGCTCTTTTGCTTTATTCTTCTGCATATTCTCCAGGTTCTTCACTAGGTAAAACAAGATCATCAGAATCATCAACACCACAACCACCACGACATAGATGAGCGCGCGAAGCGTCCGCTGCCAGCGCTGGTTGCGTTCGTGGCGTGCCATAAGCTTCGCATAGTTCCGGTAACGTGCAAGGTTTCCGGAGCTCGGTTTTTGTCGCCGAAGTCTTATCTCATTCCTTCCCATCGTACTTGATCCGTAAGTTAAAATTCTGGCGTAATCTATCCAACGCGCGGTAGGCCCGCATTTTGGCGCCGCTCTCGGTGATGTCAAGGATAAAGGCGATCTCTTTGAAATCCTTATCCTCGAAAAAACGCAACTGCAACACTTCCAGCATCTCGGTGGGCAGGTTGCCCAGGTATTCCAACAGCCGCATCACGATCTCCTCATCCCAATCCTCATTCACTTGTTCGATGAGCTCGCGCACCCGCACTTCTTCAATGCTGAAGACCTTGTCGTGTTTGCGCTTGCGATAGTACTTGTTTACTTCGTTGCTGGCGATCTTATAGAGCCACGCCGAGAAGGGCACACCCCTGAATTGATAGCGGTCCAGGTGTTTCAATACACTGAGGAAGGTTTGCGAAGTCAGGTCGGCGGTAACGTCTTCGTCGTCCATCTGCCGGTAGATGAAATGGAAGATGCGATCAAAATATTTTTCATAGAGTTCGCCGAAGGCTTTCGGATTTTTCTTGGCCTTCTCCAGGATCGCATATTCTTGCCGTATCTCCGCGTCTGTCATGCGTTACAATTGTCTTAATAATGCAAAGCTTTCGGGAAAGTCACAAGGAAAGTATTGGGAATTGTCGGGCAGGGATTTTTTTAAACTGTGCAGGGCTTTCCTCCTGGGTGCGGGTATGGTGGTAAATGCTTGGAGGTCATCGGGGTTTTGTTGGTGACCCGTTGGGTATGGGAGGGGATGCAACGATTAGGAAATTTGTTGGCGGGATGCCAACAAATGGGTGGGTGGATTAAAATGTTGGTGAAGAACACCGAAGGCGGGTGCGCCACTTGTGCTCTTCACCAATATGAATTTTTCCCGTTATTCGTTTCTCAAAGTATCCGCCGGATTGATAAGCGCGGCCTTAACCGCCTGGAAAGCCGCCGTGCCATAGGCGATGACCAGGCACATCACAGCCGACGTAACGATGGGCCAGATGCCAATGTCGGTTTTGTAAGCAAAGTCGTTCAGCCATTGGCTCATCACCCAATATGCCAGCGGGATGCCGACCACAATTGCGAGCAATACCAGGCGTGTGAAATCTTTTGTGATCAGCAACACAATGCTGGTCGCGGTGGCGCCCAACACCTTGCGAATGCCAATCTCCTTTGTCTTTTGCGCTGCGGAGAATGAAACCAGTCCCAGCAATCCCAGGCAGGCGATCACGACGGTGAGGCCGGCAAACGTGGTGCTCAGCGTGCGCATCCGTTGTTCGTTTTGGTAGAGCGCTGCATAGTCCTGGTCGAGGAACGTGTATTCGAAGGGACGGTGTGGGGTGAGGGTTTGGCAGACCGTTTTCATTTGCGCGAGGGCGGCGGGTAGATCCGTGCCCTTCAGCTTGGCGAAGATGTAGCTGTATTGGTTGTCTTCGGTGAACAACACCAGGGGCGAAATTTTTTGATGGAGCGGTGCAAAGTGAAAATCTTTTGCCACGCCAATGATTTCGCCGTTGCGTCCGTTCAGACCCACTTTGGTGCCTACGGCCTTATCGGTCTCCAGCGAGAGTTCGCGGAGTGTGGACTCGTTGACGATAAACATAAAGCTGTTGCTGGTGGTATCGGCCTTTGTTTTTTGCATGTCGGCCTCTGTGAAGTTGCGGCCGGCGATCAGGGTGATGCCGAGCGTGGGGATAAATTCGTCATCGATGGCCATGGCGGTGACGATCATGCCCTGCGCGTTGGCGCTGCCCTGTTGCAGGTTGATGGAGTAGCCGCCCTTGATGGCGATGGGCGATTCGGTGGCGCGCGCTACCGACGCCACGGCGCCGCTGCGAAGCAACTCGGACTTGAGGGCAGGAAATACCTTTTCAGTTTTTTGATCGAGCGGGAGGATCACCGTGTTCTCTTTTTGATAGCCCAACTTTTTCTCTTGCAGGTAATTCAGTTGGCGGATCACGACCATGGTGCCCACGATGAGCATAATGGAAATGCAAAACTGGAACACGACCAGGCTCTTTCGCAGCCAGACGCCTTTGCCCGATGTTTTGAAATTTCCTTTGAGCACGCTCACCGGCTTGAATGAGGTGATGGCCAACGCGGGATAAGCTCCGGCCACAAAAGCGATGACCAGGGCCGTGACCACGGCGGCACTCACAAACGGAGTGCTATACAAAAGTTTTGCAGCGAACGATTTTCCTGTGATGCTTTCGAAGGCCGGCAACGCCAACCGCGAAAGCAGGAACGCTACCCCGAGGGCCAGCAACGTGATGATGACCGACTCGCCGATGAACTGGGTAAACAGCTGCTTGCGCATAGCCCCGATCACTTTGCGGATGCCCACTTCCTTGGCGCGATCGGCGGCACGTGCCGTGGCGAGGTTCACATAGTTGATGCAGGCGATGCTCAAGACCAGAAAGGCAATGACGCCAAAAATATAGACATACTGAATGCTGCCGACGGGCTGCGATTCGTTCATCTCGGAGCGGAGATAGATATCGGTGAGCGGGAAGAAATTGTATTTCACATAGTCGCCGGGATTGGTGAGTTCGCTGGCGAGGGCCTTCTTGACCAGCGCGGAAGTTTTGTCGGTCAGCGACGGCACATTGGTGCCGGGCGCGAGCAGCACAAAGGTTTGATAATTGGCGCTCCACCAGATCTGTTCTTTGGACGCGGCCAGCGAAGAGAATGAACCGACGAAATCGAATTGCAACAGCGAATTGCTGGGCACATCGTCCATGACGCCGGTAACAATATAGTCTTTGTCATTATTCACCTGGAGCGTTTTTCCCATGGGGTCTTCTTCACCAAAATATTTTTTCGCCGTGGTTCGCGTGAGCACGACCGAGTTGGGTTCGGCGAGCGCCGTGGTGGCATTGCCGGCGATCATCGGGAAGGAGAATACCTTGAAGAACGTGCTGTCGGCATAAAAGAATTTTCCCTCCTGAAAAAGCGTCTCGCCGCGACGGACGATGAACGGATTCCAGGACGATGGATTATAGACTCTCACCCCGGTTTCCACTTCGGCAAAGTTTTTCTCCAGCGTAGGCAGGAGGGCCGTTGGCGACACCGACGTCTTGGCGGTTTGCCCTCCAAAACTGTATTCCAACGATGACCGGTAGATGCGCGAAGCCTGGCTGTGGAATTTGTCATAGCTCAGTTCGTGGACGATCCAGGTCACCAGCAGCAAGCAGGCAGCCAATCCCAGCCCCAGACCGGCAATATTTATGATGGAATAAGAACGATGTTTTCGTAAACTTCGTAAACTGATGAGAAGGTAGTTTCGGAACATAAAGCTGGGTTTTTAGGGAAATATGATGCTAAGACTACAAAACCGTGGGCGAGGTTGCACTTTCCGGACATTAAAGTATCGGAAAGGCCCTGGAAAATTATCCCGCCACACGGGGTATAACGGGGACGGGGAGAAGCCCGTACTTTGCAAAGTGTTCTGTATGTCCAGGGTCTGCTTCACCATAATTTTCTGCTGCCTCTCCACCATTGTGCTTCACGCCCAGGACGACTCTTTTTATTCCACCCGCAACTATACCGCCATCGACGGCTTGCCACAATCGCAAGTGATGGGCATTTTAGAAGACAAGAACGGCTACCTCTGGGTGGGCACCACGGGAGGAGGCCTTGCCCGCTACGACGGTCGCGAATTTAAGGTGTACACCACCCTCGACGGCCTGCTGGCCAACCAGGTTGTGGGCCTTCGCTTCGACCGTCACGACAACCTCTGGATATTGCATCCCCGCGGTGTCACCCGTTTCAACGGTCTTGAATTTAAACGCTTCCAGGCACCACAGCAATTGCTCACGGACCGGCAGATGCGCCGCATCTACATGCTGGGTGATACCGTGTTCATGCTCAGCAATAGTGGCATGGCCAGCAAGATCTATCGCGACTCGGCTTACTATTGGGAAAAACCCCTCTACAAAGACTACCAGGCATGGGGATCGCACCGCGCACCGACCGGGGAGATCTGTTCATTCACCAGCGATGGCCAGTTCATCATTCAATCGGGCAAACAAAAATTCATATTTCCGGCGGGCGAGGAAGTGGGCAAGATCTACAACCTCTTCAACTACAAACGCGACGTGATGTTTCGCTCCGCCAACGGTGTGTTCAAGGTCGATATCAAGAATAAAAAAATAGAAAAGCTGAATTGGGACATGCCCAACTTTGTGTTGCTCTACGACGACAAGCGCGATGTGTTCTGGACCGTGAGCGGCAGCAACCTGTTGAAGGAAACCACACACGGTGCAGAGATCAAGCGCGACACGGTGCTGAAGGATGTGAGCATCTACCAGGCCCTGGTGGACTCCGAAGGCAACACGTGGTTTGCATCCGACGGTCGTGGGCTCTACAAGTATTACCGGCAGGATTTCAAGCGCTGCAGCTCCGACAACCTGCGCGGCGTCATGACGATCCTCAAAGACCGCGAGGGGGCCAGTTGGATCGGCACGATGGCCAAGGGCCTGTGGAAGATCCATCATGGCAAAATACGGTCCTACATGGAGCCGAAAGAACCCACGCGCAACACCATCACCACCGTGAAGGAGGCGCCCGACGGCACGATATGGGTCGGCTCTGCATCGGGGCTCGGCAAATACAACAAAGAACGCGACAGCTTTCAATGGTACTCCCGCGAAGACGGCCTGCCCGGCTGGGCCGTGACCTCGCTTGCGTTTGATGGCCGCGGCGTGTTTGTGGGCACCGGCAATGGCCTCAGCTACTTCGACGGCAAGACCTTTACGAATTACTCTACCAAGGAAGGCCTCTATACCAATGGGATCTGGACGATCCTTTACGATCCTAAAACCGAAACCCTCTTCATCGGCACCGAGATCGGCGTGAACACCCTGCAACAAGGAAAGGTTGGCAAGCTGCCGTTGCCCGAGATCGTGAACACTTCCGTGCTGAGCATCAACAGCTACCGCGATTCGCTTTTGTTGTTGGGCACGGGAGGATCCGGACTGATGGTGATCAAACCCTTTAGCAATTTGCGCAAGCTCATCACCACGCGCGACGGCCTTGCCTCTGACTTTATCTATTTTGCGGCGCCGGATGAGAAAGGCTATACCTGGATCGGCACCGAAAAAGGGATCAACCGCATCAAGCTCGACAAGCATTTCGACCTGGCAGAGAACCTGCACTTCGACTACGACAACGGCCTGACGGGCGTAGAGACCAACCAAAACGCTTTTTACATCAGCCCCAAGGAAAAGTACTTCGGTCTCGTGGACGGCCTCTACGAATTTAACGACGAGAGCACCGACAGGCCCCGGTCCTTTGACGTGCACCTCACCAATGTAGAAATCCTCTATGGTGAATACTCCCCGCGACAGTATAGCGACAGCACATTCGGTTTTTTCAAGATCCCGTACAACCCGTCGATGCCCCCCGACCGGAACCACCTCACTTTTACGTTCAATCGCGTGGACAAGCATTACTCCAAGTCGGTAAAATTCAAATACATCCTGGAGAACTTCGACAAGACCTGGTCACAACCGTCGGCGCAAGACATGGTGACCTACAGCAACCTGCCTCCCGGCGACTACACCTTTCGCGTGATGAGCACCAACAACGAGGGCAGTTGGGCCGACACGCGCATCGCCTACGCCTTCACCATACGCACACCGTTTTACCGGACGGCCAGCTTTCTGCTGGGCATGTTCATCCTGGTGGCAGGCCTGGTGACGCTGATCCTATACCTGCGCGTGAAGCAGCGTGTGAACCGGGTGATGATGCTGGAGCGCATCCGCCAGAAAGAACAGGACACGTTGCGCAAAGAGATCGCCCGCGATTTTCACGACGAGATGGGCAACCAGCTGACGCGCATCATCAACTACGTGAGCCTGCTCAAGCTCAACAGCACCAGCCATGGTAACGGCAACGGCTATGCCAATGGACACGACCTGTATACGAAAGTGGAGGATTCCGCCAAATACCTGTACAACGGCACACGCGATTTCATTTGGTCTATCGACCCCGTGAACGACGAGCTGTCGAAGCTCTTTATTCACATCCGAGACTTTGGGGAGAAGCTGTTTGAAGAAAAGGAGATCAGCTTCAGGGCCTATAACGAAGTGCGCGAAAAAATAAAGCTGCCCTATGGCTTTAGCCGCGAAGCCAACCTCATCTTCAAAGAGGCGATGACCAACGCCTTTAAATATTCGGGCGCGCGCAACGTCGCCCTTTCGCTGAAGCGCGACGAAAGTACAGGGTTCGAGATCTGTTTTGAGGACGACGGTGTGGGATTTGCCACGGAAGACATCGAAAAATCCAACGGACTGCAAAATATTCGCGATCGGGCCAGCAGGATCAATGCTGTTTTACGTATACAAAGTGCGAGGAACGAAGGAACGAAGATCATTCTCAATTTTAAACTCACTAAAACACTGAAATATGGGCTTGCCTTTTAAAAAACGCGTGATGATCGTGGAGGACGACCAGGAGATCCGCAACAGCTTCACCCTGATCGTGAACAGCTCC
>Ga0209050_1003799_pt1 | contig 10782 bp, 10 predicted proteins | sample Araplavi_mTSA_r2_FD_184276 | JGI IMG/M metagenome (GOLD analysis project Ga0209050, IMG submission 184276) | Arabidopsis root microbial communities from North Carolina, USA - plate scrape MF_Cvi_mTSA_r2 (SPAdes) (version 2) | ecosystem: Host-associated > Plants > Roots > Endosphere | place: USA...
CAATGGCACGGCCATTGCCATCGTCATGAGCCAGGCGCCGGGTCCTGCGACGGATTGACACCACGGGTATCACGCCGCGTGGCGGGCGCTGGCCCCTCTGATTTGACCAACAGGCGCTTCGATGGTCGGTGGGTGCGACACTTGAGCAATGACATCGCTGCATGACTACGAGGCTTGGCTGGACACCCTCGACGACAGGTTCGCCGTTGGGGGACGGACGATTGATCTCGACCTTGGGCGCTGGCTTGTCCATCTCGGTGATGCAGTTGCGAACAGACGCCGAGATCCTTGATGCGGCCAGCAAGTTCTGGAGTTCGCTGCAGCAAAGCGAAGAACCGCTGCCATCGCACTACCTGTTCAAGCGCTTTCATCGGTTGGCAACGGGCAAGGCGAACGCGATGACCTTCGATCGGTTCGCCGATCAGTTCTTGATGCGGCATCCTGAAGTAGAACGGTCCGAGATTATGGGTTGGCAAAGGCCAGGACAATGCGGTGATGAAAGTCAGCAATGAAGACGTCGTCCGCGTCTTGACGGGCGAGGGCGTACCGCTGGAAACCAGTTGGGTTGAACCCGCTGCGGTGGAACTGGTGCACAAGCATAAGCTGGATGAAATCGAGGTTTCGTTGCGAGAGCGCGGGTGTCCCGGTTCGCTGATAGAGAGCTTGCACCTTCGCGGCTGGGTGCCGTGCACCATGGGTTTGCCACGTGATGTCAACGCGCATCTGCCGCTTCAGGCGTTGCCCCTTTTAGTTCACACAGAAGGCCTGCCGATGCATCAAGGCTCTTGCCATTGCGGCGCCGTCCGCCTCACGCTCCCATCCACGCCGGAAGTTGCCACGGACTGCAACTGTTCGCTCTGCCGCAGGATCGGCGGCCCATGGGTGTATTTCGAGTTCGGAACGGTGACCATCGAAGGCCATCCCGGCTCGACCGAGGCCTACGTCCAAGGCGACAAGACCCTGCGCACGATCCGCTGCCGGCATTGCGGCTGCGTCACGCACTGGGAGCCGATCGAAGCGAAGGCTGGCGCGAGACATGGCGTGCACCTCGGCAACTTCGACCCGCAGTTGATCGCCTCCGTGCGAGTCCGCAAGTTCGACGGCGCTGACACCTGGAAATTCTTCGACGAGTGAGTCTGCATCCGGCCGGCTCCGGCCCGCGCGAGCGGTGCGCCTGCCGCGCACTGCGCCTTTCAGGCGACCCGGCGCCGCGAAGCGGACCCGCGCCCACCGAAGCCGATGTCAGACCTGCGTCATGCCGCCATCGGCGAACAGTTCGACGCCGTTGACGAAGCTGCTTTCGTCGCAGGCCAGGAACACCGCCGCCTTGGCGATCTCGTCGGTCGTGCCGACACGGCCCAGCGGAATCGTCCTGGCCTGCATCTCGATGAACCCGTCGAGCTGGTCTCCCTTCAGGCCCAGCAGGTCGTAGGCCGGCGTCGGGACCACGCCGGGACTGAGAACGTTGACGCGGATCCCCGCGTCCTTCAGGTCCAGCATCCAGCTGCGCGCCAGGTTGCGCACGGCCGCCTTGCTGGCGCTGTAGATGCTGAAACCCGGCGTTCCCTTGATCGATGTGGTCGAGGCATTCAGCACGATGGTCGCGCCCCTGGGCATGAGCGGCAGCGCCTTCTGCACCGTGAACACCAGGCCGCGCACGTTGGTGGCGAAGATGCTGTCGAAGTGGGCCTCGGTGATCTGCCCCAACGGGGCCACCTGGCCGCCACCGGCATTGGCGAACAGCACGTCGAGTCGGCCCTTTTCCTGCCGGATCGTGGCGTACAGGCGATCGAGATCGCCCAGATCGGCGACGTCGCTGCGCACGCCCGTCACGTTGCGACCCAGTTCCCTCACGGCCGCGTCGAGTTGCTCCTGCCGTCGGCCCGTGATGAAGACGTGAGCGCCTTCGGCGACGAAGCGCCGCGCGGTCGCCAGGCCGATGCCGCTGGTGCCGCCGGTGACGAGGGCGATCTTGTCGGTGAGTCTGGAAGTCATGAGGGTCTGCCTTGCAGGGTCGTTGAGAAGCTGTGCAGTCTGGAAGCGCAGCCCCTTCGAACCAAGAGCGAGAGGGGAACAGGTCTGTTTCCAATCCGCTAATAATTCCCGATGGACCAGATCACCGCCATGCGCGTATTTGCCCGCGTTGTCGAGGCAGGCAGTTTCACGCGGGCCGCCGACCAGTTGCAGATGCCCAAGCCCAGCGTGACCAAGCTGGTCCAGCAGCTGGAAACGCGCCTGAAGGTCAAGCTGCTGCAACGCACGACCCGCCGCGTGACGGTGACGCCGGAGGGGGCGGCCTACTACGAGCGCACGGCGCGCGTGCTGACCGAACTTGACGAGATCGAATCCGACCTGACCCAGGAACGGACCCATCCCAGGGGTTGCGTGCGCGTCGATGTCGGATCGGTGGTGGCCAATCTGATCCTGATGCCCCAATTGCCCGCCTTCTGCGAGCGCTATCCGCAGGTGCGACTGGCGCTGGGTGTCGGCGACCGGCCGGTCGACCTGGTGGGCGAGGCGGTCGATTGCGTGATCCGCGGCGGCGCGATGACGGACCAATCCCTGGTGGCGCGTCGAATCGCGCAGATGGCGTTCACCACGGTTGCGTCGCCGGCCTACCTGAAGCGGCATGGCACTCCCAGCAGGCCGGAGGACCTGCTGGAGGGTCGGCATGCCATGGCCAGCTATTTCTCGGCCGGAACCGGCCGCATCGTGCCGGCCCTGTATGTGCGTGGCGAGGAGCGATTCGAGATCACCCGCCAGGGTCCGATCTCTGTCAACGAGAGCACCGCGCACCTGAACGCCGCGTTGACCGGCCTCGGGCTGGTGCAGACTTTCGCGCCCATCGTGCAGCCGCACCTGGCGAGCGGCGCCTTGGTCGAAGTGCTGGCCGACTGGGCACCGCCGCCCATGCCGTTCTACGTGGCCTACCCTCCCAACCGCCACCTCAGTGTGAAACTGCGGGTCTTCGTGGATTGGGTGGTGCAGGTCTTCGAGCCCTACAACACGGGACACTGAGCCGGGCGCGCCGCAGATCGGGCGCCGATGGGTGTCGAATCGGCCGCCTTCCGTTCGTCGACGAAGTACGGGGCGCTCTCGATCGGGGGCGCCGACCGCCAACCCGACAGGAGTCAAGGCATGTCCTACATAGACGGTTTCGTGATTGCGGTTCCCACGGCCAACAAGCAGAAGTTCATCGAGCATGCGCGTCATTTCGACTCGCTGTTCATCGAGCTCGGCGCGACCCGTGTGATCGAGGGCTGGGGCGACGACGTTCCCGACGGCAAGGTCACCGATTTCCGCCGTGCGGTCCAGGCGACGGCCGAGGAAACGGTCGCCTTTTCGTGGGTCGAATGGCCGGACAAGGCCACGCGCGACGCCGCCATGAAGAAGATGGTGGAAGACCCGCGCATGGACCCGTCCACGCCCGGCAACCCGCCCATGCCCTTCGACGGCAAGCGCATGATCTTCGGCGGCTTCGAACAGGTGGTCGAAGTGAAGGCTTGAGGGGCGGCGTGGCACTGCGCCTGGACGCCCGCTCGTCGCGTGACTTCGCCACCGGCCTTCACCGGAGCGGGAGCGACCTTCCGTCCCTCGCAGCTGGCCGCATTCGGGTAGGCTGTGCAGGCTGGTTTGGCATCAAGGAGAAGCACTGTGGATGAAAAGCAGAGCGAGATCCGCGAACACCATCTTGGTGGTGGCGTCGCATGGGGCACGGCACTTGGCCTGGCCTTTGGCGCCGGTTTCGGGGTTGCGCTTGGCCACCTGGCCTTGGGCATCGGCATCGGCCTCTCCGTTGGCGCTGGCATCGGCATCGCAGTGGGTGCGGCCCTGGGAGACGAACGCACGGGAGCGTAGCGGCGCCTGCCCCTCACCCCCACAGCGGCCCGATGGCATCCAGCGTGTTCTTCAGCACCAATGCCATCTCGGTGTCGCCCTCCATCACCAGCTGGCGTTCGAAGAAAAGCCGGTCGGCGTCGTCCTGCCCCGCAAGGAGGCGCCAGAAGGACGGCGCCGCCGCGGCGATGCGCAGCACCGCGGGCCCCGCGCCCGCGACGCCGAACCCGCCGGCGCCCAGCACGATCTTCAACGACAGCCCGAGGTCGGTCACCTCCACCGCGACGCGCCGGTTCGACAGGGCCTCGCGCGCGTCGCGAGGCAGCCGCGGCAGCAGCAGGCGGTTGAGCGATGACGCCAGCAACTGCGCCGGCGGCGCCATCGGCAGCCGCGACAGCAGCGGGCGACACCGCGCGGCGATCTCCAGCCCGAGCGGGACGAGCGTGGCCTTCACGGTGCGGCGCTCCGGTCGATGCCCGGCTGCGCCAGCGCGAAGCCGTTGACGAGGTCGATCGACGGCGTCAGCGCCTGCAGCGCAGTCAACGCCTCGGCGGCATCGCCAGCACGGTTCATCACGCGCTGGAAGACCTCGATGACCTCGAGGAAGCCCGTCGACGTCGGCGACAGGCGCAGCCGCGACACGCCGGCGGCCACCAGCGCGGCCCGGTTCGAGACCAGGCACTGGATCGCCGCCGACTGGGTCTGCACGCCGTTCAGGGCCAGGAACGGGCGTCCGTCCGAGGTCGACAGCAGCAGGCCGTCCGCGTCGTCGCGGCACCTGAACTCGCACGCGTCCTTGCTCAGCCGGTGGTGCCGCGCGGTGAAGCAGCGGGCCGACATGGCCAGCGGCATCCGGCCGTAGGCGAACACCTCCGTTGCCGCGGCGCTGCCGCCGTCATTGACGATGCCCACCGTCGCCAGCGGCAATTCGATCGGCGCGACCCATCGACACGCGCCCAGCCGCAGGTACTGGCGCAAGGCCTCCCGGTTGTACACGTTGATGTGCGGGCCCAGCACGAAGGGGCGCTTCAGTTCGGTGAGGACGTTGAGGGCCGACGCGTCGCCCGCCTCGACGCAGAAGTCCGCCTGTTCCGCGATGCGCCGGAGCAGGCGCAGGTCGGACTCCGACTCGATCAGGGTCTGCGTGGCCAGGACGACCTCCTTGCCGCAGGCGTGCAGGTCCCGGGCCAGCGCCAGCCAGTCGGCGGTCTTCATCTCGTGCCGGCGCGCGCACACGACCTCGCCGAGCACCACCGTGCCGGCACTCGATTCCGCCACGCCGGCGTAGAAGTTCATCAGGTCGGCGCGCGGCCAGTAATACTGCACAGGTCCCACGGTCAGCGCGAAGCTGCCGGCTGCCGCGGCGTCGGACGTCATCGCCATGGCCGGTCGTACGCGCCGAGCGTGTGGTGCTGCCCTTCGGACAGGTGCGCCAGCGTCGAGGTCCACGCCGGGTCGACCCGGTAGCGGCGGCCGTCGGCGACCGCCGAGTCGATGGCCTGGCGCCACACGCGCGTGACCTGTTCGACATAGGACGGGCTGCGCTGGCGACCCTCGATCTTGATCGCCCGCACCCCCATGCGCACCAGGTCCGGCAGCACGGCCAGGGTGTTCAGGCTGGTCGGTTCCTCGAGCGCGTAGTCGCGTGCGCCGTCGACCTCGAAGCGCCCCTTGCACAGCGTCGGGTACCCGCGCGGCTCGCCGGGCGCGTAGCGGTCGATGAGCAGGCCGTTCAGCCGGGCTTCGACGGCGTCCGCGCTCTCCACCCAGCGCACCGCCGACGGCGGAGAACAGACGCCGGCATTGTTGGGCGATTGCCCGGTCGCGAACGAAGACAGCGCACAGCGGCCTTCGACCATGACGCACAGGCTGCCGAAGCCGAAGACCTCGATGTCGACCGTGCTGTGGGCGATGACGCTGGCGACCTGCGAGAGCGTCAGCACCCGCGGCAGCACCGCGCGCCGGATGCCGAAGTGGCGTTGGTGGAACGCGATCGCCTCGTGGCTGGTGGCCGAGGCCTGCACCGACAGGTGCAGCGGCAGGTCCGGGTGCTTGTCGCGGGCATGGGCCATGACCGCGATGTCCGCCACGATCAGGGCATCCGCGCCCAGCCCGGCGGCCGTGTCGACGGCCCGCTGCCAGGTGTCGACCTGGCTCGCCTCGGCATAGGTGTTCAGCGCCATCAGCACCTGGCGGCCGCGGGCGTGCGCGTACGCGACGCCTTCGCGCAGCTGCGCATCGTCGAAGTTCAGCCCGGCGAAGTTGCGGGCGTTCGTCGCATTGCGCAGCCCGAGGTACACCGCATCGGCCCCGGCGTCGACGGCCAGCTTGAGGGCCCGCAGCGAGCCGGCCGGACACACCAGCTCGGGGGCGCGGGGCGATGGGATGTCGTGGTTCGGCGGTTCAGGGCGCTGCGGCATGCCGGCACGGTACGCCGTTGCCGCGGCTGCGCTTTGACCCGACACAAGCTTTGGTCACAGCGCCTCGTCGCGGTAGGCGAGGTGCAGGCTGCCGTTGGCGGCGTGGATGCGCTCGTTGCCGATCATCAGGGCCGCGGAATGGGCATCGCGCAGGTGGCGTGCGACGCTGAAGGGCGAATCGTTGCGGTAGCCCGCGGTGCCGGTGATGCGCAAGGCCTGGGTGCAGATGTCGGCCACCAGTTCGGACGAGCCGAGTTTCAGGTGGTTCAACTGCACCGCATACGCAGGCGTGGACAGTTCGACCGCACCGCCGTCGGGCTGCTCGCACAGGCGGTCGTAGCGCCGGGCCCAATCGCGCACCTGGATGCGCATCAGCTGCAGCTGCGACGACACGGCGCTGAGGCGTGCGGCGGTCGGCGGCGTCGCATCCAGCCTGCGGGCGGTGTCTTTCACGAACGAACGGGCCCGCGCGACGGCGTCCGTCGCGATGCCCAGCCACACCGCACCCCACAGGATGTGCGCCCACGGCACCATGGTCTGCGCGTTGATGTCGGCGAACGGCGCCGGCACGATCTGGCGGACATCGAACTGCGCGCCGATCGTGTAGCCGGGGCTGCAGGTGCCCCGCATGCCCATCGCGTCCCAGTTGCCCAGGCGCTGCATCGTGCACGCCTGCTTGTCGAGCAGCACCAGCGCCTGGTCGCCGGCGGCCGCCACGGCGCTGCGTCGCACGGTGACGAGCAGGTCGTCGGCCGCCTCCGCATAGGACACCACCGTGCCTTCCTTGCGCAGCGTACAGCGGCCGCCTTCGGCGTACTCGATCGGCGAGATGCTGGTGCGCACCGAGCCGCCGACGCCGGCCTCGCTCGTGACCGAGGCGATCAGGCGCTGCTCGCGCACGAGGCGCTCCAGCTGGGCGCGGAAATGCGGCGTGTCGCCGTGGCGTACCAGGCAGGCGACCTGGATCTGGTGCATCGCGAACACCATGCCGGCCGATGCGCAGCGCTGGCCGAGCGCCTCGCACATCGCCGCCAGTTCGGCCATGCCGCTGCCGTGGCCGCCGTGCGCGACAGGAACCGCCGCGGACAGCAGGTTGAGGTCCTTCAGTGCGGCGATGGCCTCGATGGGGAAGCGCGCATCGCGATCGACCTCGGCGGCTGCCGGGCCGGCCACCTCGCGCGCGATGCGCCGGACCGCGTCGATGCGCTCGTCGGGCGTGCAGTGGGAGGCGAGGACGGCTTGGGGGTGGGCGCTCATGGAACTCCGGTCGGACAGGGGCGGGGCTCCACCATAGGCCGCGACCGGCAGGCGGTCCTTGATGCCGCGCAAGCGCGGCGCTCAGCCGCCGTTGTCGCCGGCCAGTTCCTGCAGCCCGGACGGATCGATGATGCAGACCTGCCGCTGCCGGACGTCCAGCACGCCGCGCTCGTGCAACCGCGAGAAGCTGCGGCTGACCGTCTCCAGCTTCAGGCCGAGGTAGGTCCCGATCTCTTCGCGCGTCATGCGCAGCACCAGCGATGCGGCCGAGTAGCCGCGGTTGCCGAGCCGCCGTGCCAGGTTCAGCAGGAAGGCGGCCAGGCGCCGGTCGGCATGCACGTTGGACAACAGCAGCATCACCGCATGGTGGCGCACGATCTCGCGGCTCAGGATGCGGTGGAACTCGGTCTGCAGGTCGGGGAACTGCTGCGCCAGTCGCTCCAGCGTCGGGTACGGGACGACGCACACCTGCGAGTCCTCCAGCGCCAGCGCGTCGCAGGCGTGCACGCCGTCGCCGATGCCATCCAGCCCGAGCAGTTCGCCGGACATCTGGAAGCCGGTGATCTGGTCGCGCCCGTCCGGCGACGACACCCGGGTCTTGAAAAAGCCGCTGCGCACCGCGTACAGCGACTCGAAGCGGCCGCCCTGGCGGAACAGCGCTTCGCCGCGGCGCAGCGAGAGCCGGGTCGCGACCAGCGTGTCGGGTAGCCACGACGGCGGCGCGTCGGACGGCGGGGTCAGGCACAGGTCGCGCAACACGCAATGCGCGCAGGCCGCCGAGGGTGCGGAGGAAAGGGCAGCAGCGGGTGGACGGTCCATGGCAAGGCAGGCGGCAGGGGTGCGCCATTGTTCGGCCCGCCCCCCGCCACCGCGTTGCGATGGATCAACGGCGGCGGACCACACCGAGGGACGGTCATCCCTACCCGCAACTGCCCAGGTGGCCGCAGGCGGTGCAGAACAGGCAGCCGTCGCGGTGGATCAGCGAGGCATTGCCGCATTCGGGGCAGGGCGCGCCGTGCAGGGCGGCCGGTGCCGCCGCGCTGGCCGGTGTCGCCGGCATTTCGAGGATGCCCATGCGGTGGACCGGATGGCCGTCCTCGTCCAGCACGCCCAGCTGCATGTAGCGGTGCAGGATCAGCCGCGCCATGTACGCCACCGTCGACGGCCAGGTCTGCTGGCGCGGCCGGTCCGGCGCGGTGCCGGGCACGAAGGCCATGAAGTGCCCGAGCGGCTCGGCGTAGTTCAGCAGCTTGCGCAGCTTCATGCCGATCCAGGCCGGGTCGAGCACCCGCATGTCCAGCGACAGCAGGCGGGCCAGCCCGTCCATCGCGCGCGGGTAGTTGCCCGACAGCCCGACGCTGCAGGGCCGGGTGGTCGTCGCACCGTGCCCGTCGGGCACCACCACCTCCTTCAGCGTCATCGTGAACTGCTCGTCGCTCGCCGGGTTGTGGATGTCGACCGACCAGGCCAGCGTGCCGTTCGGGCCGGTCTGCGGTTCGCCGGCGCTGAACAGCGAGTCCATCACCGGCGTCGCCGCCGCCCCATCCGTCGCCGACCACAGCCCGAGCTGCTCGCAGCGCCAGCGGATCACCGCGGCGGTGGCCGCCACGACGCCGGGGAAGCGGCGCGGCGCGCCGTCCGGCGGGAACGGCATGTCGAACGCGCGTTCTTCCTGCACGGTGGCCAGCTGGTCGAGCTTCAGGCGCACCCAGGCCGCATCGCGCGCCCGCAGGTCCATCGACAGCGTCTTGGCGAGCGCGCCCAGCCCGCGCGGTTGTTCGGCGCCGTTGACCCAGACCTCGAACGGCGCCAGGCGGGTGGATGCTTCGTCCACCGGCAGGTCGCCGACGAACAGCGCGAACTCGCCGTGCGGGTGGCGCACCATGTAGCACCAGGCCTGGTTGCCGGCCGGCAGCGGCGGCCGCCCCGGCCAGCGCAACGACGCCAGCACCGCCGGGCGGGTGCGCTCGAGCGCCAGGCGCCGGTTCACCGCGTCGACCTCGACCGGCAGCGGCGGCGCATCGACGCTCAGCACCGAGCCGAGCACCGCGTTCGGGCGGTAGGTGGCCAGCCCCTTCAGGCCGGCCCGCCAGGCCTGCAGGTACAGGTCCTGGAAGTCGGCGTAGGGGTAGTCCGCCGGCACGTTCACCGTCTTCGAGATCGAGGTGTCGATGCACGGTGCGACGGCCGCCACCATCTGCGCGTGCGCCGCGGCCGAGATGTCCAGCGCGGTGACGAAGGCCGGCGTCAGCGGTGTGTCGTCGCCCTTCAGGTGGCGGTACAGGCGCCAGGCGTGGTCCTGCACCGCATGCGCGACGACGCTGCCGTCGGCCATGCGCTTCTTGCGCGTGTAGGTCCACGAGAAGGCCGGCTCGATGCCGTTGCTGGCGTTGTCGGCAAAGGCCAGGCTGATGGTGCCGGTCGGGGCGATCGACAGCAGGTGCGAGTTGCGCAGGCCGCCGGCGCGGATGCGCTCCTTCAGCGCCGCCGGCAGGCGCGACGCGAAGCTGCCGCCGCCGAGGAACAGGTCGGCGTTGAAGAGCGGGAACGGCCCGCGCTCGGCGGCCAGGTCGCAGGAGGCCGAGTACGCCGCGTCGCGCATCACCTCGGCGATGCGGCGCGCGGCCGCGCGCGCTTCGGCGCTGTCGTAGCGCAGGTTCAGCATCACCAGCGCGTCGCCCAGCCCGGTGAAGCCGAGGCCGATGCGGCGCTTGCCGGCGGCTTCGTCGCGCTGCTGCGGCAGCGGCCAGTGGCTCAGGTCGAGCACGTTGTCGAGCATGCGCACCGCGACGCGGGCCTGCTCGGCGAAGCCGGCCTCGTCGAAGCGCGCGGCGGCGCTGAACGGATCGGCGATGAAGCGCGTCAGGTCGATCGAGCCGAGGCAGCAGCAGCCATACGGCGGCAGCGGCTGTTCGGCGCACGGGTTGGTGGCGGCAATGTGTTCGCAGTAGGCCAGGTTGTTGTCGGCATTCATGCGGTCCAGGAACAGCACGCCGGGCTCGGCATGGTCGTAGGTCGACTGCATGATCTGCGCCCACAGCGCGCGCGCCGGCAGGCTGCGGTAGACCCACAGCCCGTCCTCGCGCTGGTGCGCGCCGGCCGCCACCTGCTGCGGCCCGGCCGCGGCGCGATGCACCAGGTCGATCGCGGCGTCGCGCTGCACCGCCTCCATGAACGCATCGGTCAGGCCGACCGACAGGTTGAAGTTGCTGAGGTCGCCCTGGTCCTTGGCGTGGATGAATTCCTCGATATCCGGGTGGTCGCAGCG
>Ga0209050_1003800_pt1 | contig 10778 bp, 8 predicted proteins | sample Araplavi_mTSA_r2_FD_184276 | JGI IMG/M metagenome (GOLD analysis project Ga0209050, IMG submission 184276) | Arabidopsis root microbial communities from North Carolina, USA - plate scrape MF_Cvi_mTSA_r2 (SPAdes) (version 2) | ecosystem: Host-associated > Plants > Roots > Endosphere | place: USA...
CACGCTTCCGCCGCGATGAGAGCAAGCGGCACAACGAAATCTACGCCGGCCGCTTCGACGTCGCCTATGAAATGGACGGCTTCCTGAGCAAGGTTTCGGCGGGCGGCCGCTGGTCGCACCTGACCTACCGCGATTATGATGTGCGCAACGGCGACTTCAACCTGAACCCGGCGATCGCCGAGGATCGCCGCATCAACAATCTTTGCCGCACCGCTTTCCCGCAGCAGAATTATCTGTCGGCCGCGAAGGGCAATAACATCAACAGCTGGGCGACCTTCGACGTCGACTGCCTGTTCCGCGAATATATGGGCGCCGAAGATCCCGGCAACTTGCCCGACACGCGCTCGGTCGCAAACCGCGACGTCACCGAACGCACCCTCGCCGGTTATGTGATGGCCGAATATGACGCCGATCTGGGCAATATGCCGGTGCGCGGCAATTTCGGTGTGCGCGTCGTCAACACGCGCGTGACCTCGGACGGCCTGCGCAGCGACCTCAGCGTCGTCACCAACCCCGACGGCTCGATCCGCCTCGTCACTTCGGGCGATTTCGACACAGTGACGATCAAGAGCCAGAACACGCGCATCCTGCCCAGCCTCAACGCGATCTTCGAAGTCGCGCCGAACACGCTGCTGCGCGCCGCCGCCTATCGCGCCATGTCGCGTCCGAACCCCAGCTCGCTCGGCGCCGGACGCACGATCCTGCTCGAGGACGGCACCAGCTTCACCTCGATCGAGGACGCGATCCGCAACATCACCGCGAACGGCAGCCCGCGCCTGAAGCCGCTGATGTCGTGGAACGGCGATCTGTCGCTCGAATGGTATCCGAACAAGGACAGCCTGCTGTCGGCGACCGTCTATTACAAGCAGTTCACTGGCGGCTTCCAGCCGGTGGTGTTCAACGAGGATTTCACCATCGACGGCCAGTCGGTGTCGATCCCGGTGACGCAGACGCGCAACAGCCCCGACAAGTCGCGCATCTATGGCCTCGAACTGACCGCGGCGACGCGCTTCAGCTTCCTGCCCAAGCCGCTCGACGGGCTCGGCGCCAAGGTCAGCTACAATTACGCTGATTCGAACTTCAAGACGCAGGATATCCGGCTCGGCGAGGTCTATGACCCCGAAACCGATACGGTGAGCGCCGGGATCATCCCGCCCGCGAACCTGTCGGGCTATTCTAAACATGTGCTGTCGGCGCAGGCCTATTATGAGATCGGGTCGGTGTCGCTGCAGGCAATCTACAATTACCGCGCCAAATATTTCCAGGATTTCGTCGGCGGCAATAGCCAGCTGCGTTATGTCGCGCCCAGCGAAACCGTCGATTTCCGCGCGTCGCTCGACTTGATGAAGGGCGTGTCGCTGCGTTTCGAAGCGCTGAACCTCTTCAACGAGCCGAAGGCGACCTCCATGCCGGTCTATGGCAGCAGCCGTCAGTATCATTATTATGGTGCGAAATATTTCATCGGCATCCGGGCGCGGATTTGAAACTAAGTTCGGTGATGGGCTTCAAACTTGTCCTACCGGATTGTATGGACTTCTTGACGCTTGTGCGGGGAGAAGATTGACCATGGCCGAACGCCGCCTTTTTGAAGATGTCGCCGACACGATCCGGCGCCTGATTCTCGACGGAACCTTTCCGCCGGGAACCCGGCTGCCCGGCGAGCGCGAGCTGTCCGAGCGGTTCGAGGTCAGCCGCGTGACGATCCGCGAGGCCGAGATCGCGCTCCAGGCGACGGGGTGGATTCACATCCGCACCGGCGCGGGCGCTTATGTCGAGGCGATCCTGCCCGGCGACAATGCGATCCTGCCCAAGGTCAGCGCCTTCGAACTCACCGAGGCGCGCTCGCTGTTCGAGGCCGAAGCCGCAGCGCTCGCGGCGCCGACGATATCGGCCGAAACCCTCGCGAAACTCGACCAGTTGCTCGAAGCGATGGCTGACGACAGCAAGAGCGAGGAAGAGATCAGCGCGATCGACCGCGAGTTTCACATGACGATCGCTGCGGCATCGAGCAACAAGGCGATCATCCATGTGATCGAAAGCCTGTGGCGGATGCGGATGGAATTGCCCGAGGTGCGGAGCAGCCATTCCTTGGTGTGCCGCAAGGACGGCAGCGCGCGTCAAGCCGAACATGCCGACGTCGTCGCGGCGCTGCGCAATCGCGACGCGACGGGCGCCCGGCTCGCAATGCGGCGCCACTTCAACCGCCTGATCGAATCGATGCTGGACGAGACCGAGGAGCGCGCGATCGTCGAGCTGCGCCGCCAGTCCGCCGAAAGCCGCGAACGCTATCTGTTGAGCGCCAAGCTGGCGTGACGTCCGGCCCTCCGCCTTTACCGGCTGCACCGGATCCGGTTGCGGCGTTACTCGACGCACGCCGTTCGGGGCGCGCACTGCCGACCTTTCCTTCTCCGTTGCCCGCAACACTGGCGGATGCTTATGCCATACAACAGCGTTTGATCGTCGAGCTTGGGGCGCCCGTCCTCGGCTGGAAGGTCGGGCGCATCCCGCCGGCGTTGATCGATATTCTGGGCGCCGAGCGCCTCGCGGGACCCGTGTTGGGCGTGGCCGAACTCGATGGCGACACGCCCGGCAAAGCGGCGGTGTTCGCGGGCGGGGCGGGGGCCATCGAGGCCGAGGTGATGCTGCGCCTTCGCGTGGTGCCTGATGGGCGCATCATCGGCATCGACGATGGCGCCGCATATGTCGAAGAGATCCGCGCCGGATTCGAGGTCGCAAGCTCGCCCGCGCCCGACGTTCACGACCATGCCCCCTATGGAATCATCGCCGATATCGGCATCAACAACGGCCTGCTGCTTGGACCGCGGCTCGACGATGATGAATTCACAACGCTGGTCGTCGAAACCCAAATCGACGGCGTGACGGTTGGCACGGGACGCGCAATCGACGTGCTGGACGGCCCCTGGGGATCGCTGAATTTTCTCGTCGAACTTCATCGGCGCGGCGTCATCGAACTCAAGGCGGGACAGTGGATTTCGGCCGGAGCCATCACCGGGGTTCATCCGATCGGCATCGGGCAAACCGCGACGGCGCGTTTCGGCGCGGCCGCCCATATCGCATGCATCGCTGTCCAGGAAACCGGATTCAAATCATGATTGCACCCCATGGACCGATCGCCTGTTTCGGCGAGATCGTCATGCGCGTCTCGGTTCCGCACGGCGAACTGCCGCTGCAATCGGCGCGTTTCGACGCCCATGTCGGCGGTGCCGAGGCGAATGTCGCCGTCGCGCTTGCCGCACTCGGCCGTGACACGGCGATGATCAGCGTCGTCCCCGATGGTCCGATCGGCGACGGCGTGCTCGGCGAAATGCGCCGCTACGGCGTCGACGTCGCACCCATACGTCGCCCCGCGGGCCGCATGGGGCTCTATTATCATCTGCCCGGCGGCCCGATGCGCCCGGCCGAGGTCATTTATGACCGTGCCTGCTCGGCTTTTGCAGAGGCGAGGCCCGACGACTGGAATTGGGACCATTTGCTCGACGGCATCGGCTGGCTGCACGTGTCCGGTGTTACCCCCGCGCTGGGGCCGGACAGCGCCGCCGCCGTACTCGAAGCCGTGATGCGCGCGCGGGCGGCCGGGATTGGCGTGTCGTTCGACGGCAATTGGCGCGGACGCCTTTGGGATCGCTGGCAGTCCGATCCGGCCGCCATATTGAACCCGATCATCGCGCAGGCGACGTTATTATTCGGCAATCATCGCGATGCGGGCCTGCTCCTCGGCCGCGAATTTTCGGGCGACGGCGAAGACCGGCGGCGCGAGGCAGCCGTGGCGCTGCTCGAACATTTCCCGTCGCTCGAATATGTCGCCTCAACCGCGCGCGAGATTGTCCGGCCCGACGCCCACCAACTGACGGCACGGATCGACACCCGCGACAAGAGCGGGGCGAGCGATGCCATGGTCATCACGCCGGTGATCGACCGGATCGGAACCGGCGACGCATTTGCCGCCGGGGTCCTCGACGGATTGTGGGCCGGGAAGAGCCTCGCGGACGCGGCGAAGCACGGCCTGGGGCTATCCGCCCTGAAGCACGGTATCCACGGCGATTTTGCGCCCTTCTCCCGCGCGGCGATCGGCCGCACGGCATCGGTCGCGCAGGACGTTTCGCGCTAGCGAAAGAGCCCCGTGCCGGCCATCGACCTATTCGGCCGAGGAACCGGCACGATGCGGAAGCGTCCATCCCGGGCGCACGAAATGGCAGGTATAGCCGTTCGGAATGCGCTCCAGATAATCCTGATGCTCGGGTTCGGCTTCCCAGAAGGCGCCCGCCGGACTGACTTCGGTAACGACCCTGCCCGGCCAGAGGCCCGAGGCGTCGACATCGGCGATCGTGTCTTCGGCCACTGCCTTCTGCTCTTCGCTCGTGTAGAAGATCGCCGAGCGATAGCTGGCGCCGACATCGTTGCCCTGGCGATTCTTCGTGGTCGGATCGTGGATCTGGAAGAAGAACTCCAACAACGCACGATAGCTGGTGAGCGCCGGATCGAAGATGATCTCGATCGCTTCGGCATGATTGCCATGGTTGCGGTACGTGGCATTTTCCACCTCACCACCCGAATAGCCGACGCGGGTCGAAATCACGCCGGGCTGCCGTCGCACCAGATCCTGCACACCCCAGAAGCAGCCGCCGGCGAGAATTGCGCGCTCGGCGCTCATGCGACGTCCTCCACCTGGTCCAGATAGGCGCCATATCCCTCGGCTTCCATATCATCGCGATGGACGAAACGGAGAGACGCGGAATTGATGCAGTAGCGCAGCCCGCCTCGGTCGCGGGGGCCGTCGGGGAACACATGCCCCAGATGGCTGTCGCCATGTGCCGATCGCACTTCGGTGCGGATCATGCCATGGGTCGAGTCGTTGAGCTCGGCGACATTCGCGGGCTCGATCGGCTTGGTGAAGCTCGGCCAGCCGCAACCCGATTCATATTTGTCGGACGACGCAAACAGCGGCTCGCCCGAGACGATATCCACATAAATGCCGGCATCCTTGTTATTCAGATATTCGCCCGTGCCGGGCCGCTCGGTGCCGCTCTGCTGCGTCACGCGATATTGCTCGGGCGACAAGGCCGCGACGGCTTCGGATGTTTTGCGATATTCGGTCATTTGAATCTCCATTTCACTCCGGAATATGGTGCGTCAATTTGGATAAACCATGGCCAGGCAGATGGTCAGCGGCGGATCATGGCGCGATGTCGTTGGCGGGGACAAGCAGCGGTTTGCCCTTTTCGACGATATAGGTCGCGAGTTCGGCGCCGTTGGCGGCCGTGCGATTGCGCGCCATATGGGCAACCCCTGCCGGGACGAACAGCACCTCGCCAGTCTTCACCGTCACGGGCGCCTGGCCCTCGAGCTGATATTCGAGCGTGCCTTCGACGACATAGATAACCTCTTCGCCGGGATGGCGATGCCAGCCCGCCACGGCTCCGGGTGCGATGTCGATGCGCGCCTGCACAGTCTCATGGCCGGCGATCGACAGATCGTGCCGCTGCAGGTCGGTGCGTGTGATGCCAGCAGGGACGGGATCCGGCGTCGATCGCGCTGCCGCCGGCGCGGCGAGGCTTTCCGTGGCCCAAGCGGGGGCTGCCGGCGCGCCGAGCGCGAGCGCCGTTGTCATCAAAGCCTCGAGAAATTGTTTTGCCATCTCTGTTGTCCTTCGCATTTCGCGGATCGTTTCGTACGTCATGTGCCGACGAGCCGGTTCAAGCATGTTGCTGCAGGTTTCGTCGCGAAGGCCGCGATGGTTACAAAAGGCGGCGCGATCAGGTCCGCCGCGCGGTGTCGCTGGTCACGGGCAGTCGAAGTCCGTGCAAGCGGCGCGAAGCCGCGGGGTCGCCCAGTCGATGAAGGCGCGGACCTTGAGCGGAAGCAGGCCCTGGCGCGGATAAACGATATGCACCGGGCGGGGGTCGCCATCGCAGTCAGGAAGAACGCGCACCAGCGCGCCCGGCTGAATCTGGTCCGAAAGTTGATAGTCGAACAGGCGGGCTATTCCGGCGCCGCCGAGCGCTGCGGCGAGATTGCCTGCCGCGCTGTTCACGGTGATGCGGGGGCTGGGCGCGCAGATCATATCGTCGCCATCGACGTGGTAGGTCCAGAATATCGCCGGGGGGCCAAAGAATATGCCGTCGTGACCGGGAAGGTCGCGCGGGCTCGTCGGCGTGCCGCGCCGGCCCAGATATTCGGGGCTGGCGCAGGTAATCAGCCGGAACGCCCCGGCCTTGACCGCAAAAAGTGCGCTGTCGGCAAGGTGGCCAAGGCGGATCGCAACGTCGATATGTTCGTCGACCATATGGGCGATGCGGTCGGATATCATCAGGTTCAAACTGACGTCCGGATATTCTTCCATGAAGGACAGCGCGATCGGCATGACGTGGCGCGCACCGAATTCGACCGGCATGGTGATCGACAGTTCGCCGCGCGGCGTTTGATATTCGCCCGACGCGCGTCGTTCGGCTTCGTCGAGATCGGCAATGATCCGCCGCGCAGCGTCGACATAATCGCGGCCCGCGTCGGTCAACTGGATGTTGCGGCTGGTCCGGACGAGGAGGTTCGTGCCGAGGAAGCGTTCCAGTTCGGCAACCTTGCGGCTGATGCTGGGGAGCGGCGCGTTCAGCTTGCGGCTACCCGCCGACAGGCTGCCGGCGTCGACGACCGCAAGAATGACACGCATCGCGTCAAGACGATCCATGGAACGCGCTCCAGTTCCCACCAGCCAGCCGGTTTGCCGCTTCGCATTAGGGTAACCGCGGGGCTATTTCAAATGTCCGGATAGGGGCTGGCGGCTTCGCATCAACGAACCGATGGGTGGCGAGCCATTCGCCATTTCAGCTCACTCGCTGAAAATGAGCCAGAAACTGGCGATGATGGTGCGGTCGAGAAGACTCGAACTTCCACGGCCTTTCGGCCACAACGACCTCAACGTTGCGCGTCTACCAGTTCCGCCACGACCGCACATCATGATGGTCCGGACGGGTCCGGCACCAGGTAGGAGCGGGCGCCTAGCAAAGCTTTTCGGGCGATGCAAGCGAGCTTCGCGGGTTTTATTTTTTTGCGGATGCGAAGACGGCGCTGTCCCACATCGGTCCGATATCGGCGCGTGTCACCAAACCGACTCCAAAGCGTCACCCAACTGTCATCGCTCTACCGTCAGACCGTCATCGAATCACCCTAGTGGCGGCGACACCGGGGGTGAGGCAGCTATTCCTCTTTCGCTCGCCGGTGAGTTTTTTCAGCAGCGCCCTCGGGCGTGCACACCGGGAACGGAGAATTTCATGGCGGCTTTCGCACGCGTTCGTTTGATCATGCTCACCAGCGTGGCTTGCTCCACTCTTGCCGCCTGCGGCGCCGAAGATATCGCCTCGCCCGGCACGGGCGGCCCGGTCATCATCAATCCGACACCGACGCCGACTCCCACGCCGACTCCCACCCCGACCCCGACCCCGCCGTCGGTGACCCCTGCTGCGGGCTGCCCCACGATTGGCGGCGGCGCGCTGGTCGACAGCGGCACGATCACGAACGCCGCGGTCGGCAGCTTCCGCGTCTGCACGCTTCCCGCGCGCTTCACCGCCAACTCGACGCTGCCGAAGATCGCCGGCCTCGTCTATCGCATCAACGGCCGCGTCGATGTTGGCACCGACCAAGGCCCGACCGAGGAAACGACCGATCCGACCGACGTCGTCCTGACGATCGAACCCGGCGTCATCCTCTACGGTGAATCGGGTCCGTCGTGGATCAACGTCAACCGCGGCAACCGTATCTCGGCCGTCGGCACCCCGACCCAGCCGATCATCTTCACCAGCCGCGACAACGTCCAGGGCCTCAACACCGAAAATTCGTCGGGCCAGTGGGGGGGCGTCGTGCTGAGCGGCCGTGGGCGGATCACCGACTGCGCCGCCACCGCGGCGGCGCCGGGAACCAACGCTTGCGAACGCCAGACCGAAGGCGCGGTTGATCCGGCGCTCTACGGCGGCGAGCTCAACAACGACAACAGCGGGCGGATCAGCTACGCCCAGATCCGCTTCTCGGGCTATATTCTCTCGGGCAACAGCGAACTTCAGTCGCTGACGCTGCAGGGCGTCGGATCGGCGACACAGATCGACCACATCCAGTCGTACAACAGCTCGGACGACGCGATCGAAATCTTCGGCGGCAACACCCATGTGAAGCATTTCATCTCGGTCGGCGCCGAAGACGACAATCTCGACACCGACGTCGGTACGAAGGCCAACTTCCAGTACGGCATCCTCGTCCAGCGTCCGAACGTCGGCGACTCGATGATCGAAGCCGATACTGACAATGACCGCGACGCCAACACGCCGCGCCAGAACACCCGCGTGTCGAACTTCGTGTTCGTCCAGAATTCGGCGAACACGTCGTCGAACCAGGCGACGTTCCTGATGCGCGGCGGCACGGACTATGCGCTGTACAACTCGGTTGTCGTCAGCCCGAACAACTCGTGCCTCCGCCTCAGCCGCGCACAGACCGCCTCGGGAACGCAGGATGCGGCAACCGACGAGTTCGGCGCGCCGATCTTCCGCTCGGTCCTGATGCAGTGCGCCGCGACCAAATATGTCGCCGGCACCAATGTGACTGCGGCCGAAATCCAGGCGATCTTCGGCACCGGTACGAATGGGAACAACGACGCCTACACCCCGACGCTGACGAACGTCTATGTTAACGGAGCGACCGAAACCGCGGCGACGCCGTTCAATGTGACGGCGCTCAACGGTCAGACGTTCAACGGCTTCACGCTGACCCGCGCCGGCTTCTATGACCAGACGGCGTATATCGGTGCGGTCCGCGACGCGAGCGACACCTGGTACCAGGGTTGGACCTGCAACAGCGGTACGGCGAACTTCGGCACCGGCAACTCGGGCCTCTGCACCGCCATCCCGACGACCTGATTTCTACTTTCGACGGGAGGGGGCGGCGCGTGCTGCTCCCTCCCGCATATTTTTTCCCGGATCCTAGGGGGACCGTCATGACTAAGCCGCTCCGGCTCGCCAGTCTGTTGTTGATTTCCACGGCGCTCGTCGCGCCCGCCGCTGCGATGGTGCAGTCGGACCCCGCCGCCGAGACGCCGGCGGCACCGGTCGCCGATGCGGCGACCGATCCCGCAACCGCCCAGGCGGAAGAAGAAACCGATATTTCGATCCCGGGTGCCGACCTGTCGCCGCGCGAAGGCGAAATCGTCGTCACCGGGCGCCGCAACGCCAATATCGAACGCACCGCACCGCAGGTCGTCTCGGTTCTTGGCGCCGCCGACATCGCGCGCACGGGCGAAGGCAATATCGCCGGCGCGCTCGGCCGCGTTACCGGCCTCAGTGTCGTCGGCAACGGCTTCGTCTATGTCCGCGGTCTTGGCGATCGCTACTCGCTGGCGCTGCTCAACGGCTCGCCGCTGCCGAGCCCCGAACCGCTGAAGCGCGTCGTCCCGCTCGACATCTTCCCGAGCGGCATCATCGCCTCCTCGCTGGTCCAGAAGAGCTATTCGGCGAACTTCCCCGGCGAATTCGGCGGCGGCGTCATCAACCTGACAACCAAGGCTGTTCCCCGCGATCCCTTCCTGTCGTTTGGCGTCAGCGTCGGCGGCAATTCCGAAACCACGGGTCAGCTTGGCTACACCTATTATGGGTCGAGCACCGACTGGACCGGCTTCGGCGACGGCGAACGCAACCTGCCTTCCGCCTACAAGGCCTGGCGCGCGTCGGGCCTGCGGATCAACGACCCCAGCGTGAATCAGCAGGCGATCGCCGGCCAGTTCGTCACGGGGCGCAACGGGCTCGTCCAGCGCAACGACGATATGCCGGTGAACTGGGGCGCCAATATCACAGGCGGCAAGTCCTGGACGCTCGGCGGCACCGAGATCGGCCTGATCGCGACCGCAGGCTACACCAGCAAATGGCGTACGCGCGACGTGACGCAGCAGACCGCCAACGCGCTCGACCTGTCGTCGCTCAACACCGACGTCAACCGCGTGATCACCGACAACCGCGTCGTCGTGAACGGCCTGATCGGCCTCAGCGCCGAGTTCGGCGAAAACAAGGTTCGCTGGACCAACCTCTATATCCGCGACACCATCAAGCAGGCACGCCTCGGCGCCGAAGACCGTCCGCTGACGGCGGACTCGAACCCTGGCGTCAGCTTCATGTATCAGGACACCGCCTGGTACGCGCGCCAGCTGTTCAACACGCAGTTCGTCGGCGAATTCCAGCCCTTCGACGATCTCGATATCGACGTCCGCGCCGGCTACGCGAATTCGAAGCGCGAGGCGCCCTTCGAATTGAGCTTCCTCTACAGCCGTTCGAACAGCCCGACCGATCCGTACGGCCAATATTTCACCAATACGCTCAGCACCGGTCAGCGCCCGGGCAGCGCGTCGATTGCCTTCTCGGACCTCAACGAGGACCTTTATTCGGCGGGCATCGACTTCACCTATGAAATTACGCCGACGGTGAAGGCGGTCTATGGTTATGCCTATAGCGACACGAACCGCGTCACCGAACGCCGCGACTTCCTGTTCCAGGGCAACAACAATATCCCGCTGGCGGTCTCGATCCTGCGACCGGACCAGTTGCTGTCGCAGGGGGTAATCTGCTTCCCGCCGCTCAATCCGCCGACCAATCCCAATTGTCCGGCGAACCCGAGCCCCACCGGCATCTCGCTCGTCGACAGCACGGGTTCGAACCCGACGTTCGAGGCGATCCTGCGCAACCATGCGGCCTATCTCCAGCTGCAGGCCGACCTGTTCGACGGCCTGAACC
>Ga0209050_1003806_pt1 | contig 10771 bp, 7 predicted proteins | sample Araplavi_mTSA_r2_FD_184276 | JGI IMG/M metagenome (GOLD analysis project Ga0209050, IMG submission 184276) | Arabidopsis root microbial communities from North Carolina, USA - plate scrape MF_Cvi_mTSA_r2 (SPAdes) (version 2) | ecosystem: Host-associated > Plants > Roots > Endosphere | place: USA...
GCGGCCGCTGGCGCCGTTGACGCTGCCGCCGAGCAGGCCGACCAGCAGCAGCCCGCTGCCCAGCCAGCCCAGGCCCGGGATGTGCCCGGCGGCCGGCGCCGCCCACAGCGCCATCGCGACGAGTGCGAGCGCGGTGCTGCCCAGGCCTGCCAGCAGCACGGGGCGGTCGCCCCAGCGGTCGGTCAGCAGGCCCCAGGGCAGCTCGCTCACCGCGATGCCCAGCCCCATGAGGCCGAGCACCAGCCCGAGGGTGGCGTTGTCGAGCTGGTAGCCGGTGCGCATCAGCACCGCGGTCATCGGGATGCCGCTGAAGGCCACCGAGAACGCCGCGTTGGCGGCCACGCCGGCGGCGAGCACCTTCCAGCGGTGACGGGGCGGGAACGCGGCGGATGCAGGCGGGGAAGAGGTCGGATGTGTCATGTTGCGGCGCAGTGTCCGCCGCCGCCAAGGTTTTGAAAATCAGAAAATAATGAGGCAACCGTTCCAAAAAACGGGACGATCAAGACAACCCCGAAAGGACAGGCATGAGCCAGGTGATGTTCGATCTCGACGTGCTGCGCAGCTTCGCCACCGGCATCGCGCTCGGCAGCTATGCGCGTGCGGCCGACAGGCTGGGCCGCTCCACCTCCGCGGTGAGCGCGCAGCTCAGGAAGCTGGAGCAGCAGGCCGGCACCGTGCTGTTCCGCAAGGCGGGCCGCGGGCTCGAGCTCACCGAGGCCGGCGAGACGCTGCTCGCGTACGCGCACCGCATGCTCGAACTCAACGACGAGGCCGGCGCCGCGATGCGCGGCGTCGACCTGCAGGGCTGGGTGCGGCTCGGGCTGCAGGAAGACTTCGGCGAGACGCTGCTGCCCGCCGTGCTCGGGCGCTTCGCGCGCGCGCATCCCAAGGTGCGCATCGAGGCCTGCGTGGCGCGCAGCAGCGAGTTGCGCGAGCGGCTCGAACTCGGCCAGCTCGATCTGGCGCTGGCCTGGGACGCGGGCGACCAGCCGCTGTCGCCCTACGCCGAGCGCGTGGCGCGGCTGCCGCTGCTGTGGATCGGCCCCACGGCGCCCGCGCGGGTCGATGCGCCGTGGTGGACCGAGCGCGAACTGCGCGGCCCCGGCGCGCGCGCGCCGAAGAGCAAGGAGCCGCTGCCGCTCGTGATGCTCGACGCGCCGTGCCCGCTGCGCGAGATCGTCATCGCCGCGCTCGACCGCGCCGGCGTGCCGTGGCGCCGGGCCTTCGGCAGCGCCAGCCTGGCGGCACTGTGGGCCGCGGCCTCGGCCGGGCTGGGCCTCACGGTGCGCACGCCGTTCGGCCTGCCTTCGCATGTGCGCCCGCTGGACCGCGCGACGCTCGCATTGCCGGCGCTGCCGCAGATCTCGCTGGTGCTGTACCGCGCGCAGGCCCATTCCGAAGCGCCGGCGAGCCGCCTGGCCACGCTGCTGCTGGAGGCGGTGCGCCAGCATGTGCAACCCCTTGCCGTCTCGATGCGTGAGAATCCGCCGCTGGAGACAAAAACAAAAGCGAGACGGCATGGCAACGCGCAACTTCCTGCATCTGTGGGATGACCGGTTTCTCTACATCACGCCGGCGATCCAGTCGGGCCTGACGGCCCGTTCGTCGGCCACGCTGCTGGCCTCGGTCAGCGGCCATCCCTTCACGCTCGAGGCCGAGGACGGCACCCGCGTGCGCTGCACCGCCGCGCTGGTCGCGCCGCACGTGTCGCGCCGGCTCGACGTCGACGGTTGCGGGCTGCTCTCGCTCAATCTCGATCCCGCGTCCAGTGCCTACCGCATGCTCGCAAGGCGCATGGGCGGCCACGGCATCCAGCCGATCGACGCGCGGCGCTTCGGCCGGCTGCGCGACGACTTCGCGCCCGCGCAGTGCGGCGAGCTGCCCAGCGAGCGGCTGCAGTCGCTCAGCGCCAGGCTGGTCGAGGCGATCACCGAGTGCCCCGAGCTGCAGGCCGCGATCGATCCGCGCATCGAGCGCGTGCTGCAGTCCATCCGCGCGCATTCGGGCCAGATCGCGCTGCCCGAACTCGCGGCCGTGGCATGCCTGTCGCCCGACCGGCTCACCCACCTCTTCGCCGAGCAGGTCGGCGTGTCGGTGAAGCGCTATGCGCTGTGGACCAAGGTGCGCCGCACGGTGCAGCAGTTCACCGGGCATCGCTCGCTGACCGAGGTGGCGCTGGTCAGCGGCTTCACCGATGCGGCGCACATGAGCCGCACCTTCCAGCGCTACTTCGGACTGCCGCCGTCCTTCCTCGCAAGCCAGGTGTGCGTGACGGCCGACGCGCAGGCCTCGCACGCGTGGGGCGAGCAGGCGCCGCTGCACTGAGGGCGCGGGATACTGGCACCAACCCTGAGGCGATGCAGCGGCTGCGTACAAGCCGCGGGACGCCGCTGCGCCTAATCTCCGGGACGCTCCGCCAAGAGAGCATCACCTGGAGACTTCATGACACATCCGATCCGTCGCGGCGCACTGCCGCTGTCGCTGCTCGCGCTCGCCACCGCGGCCGCCCTCACTGCCTGCGGCGGTGGAGGCGGCGGCGGGAGCGGCTTCGCGTTCTTCCCGACGCCGACCCCGCCATCCAACCCGCCGGCCGACAGCACCTACAAGGCCGAGATCCGCCGCACCGCCATGGGCGTGCCGCACATCAAGGCCGACAACTGGCCCGGCGTGGGCTACGGCTACGGCTACGCGCAGGCCGAGGACGACCTCTGCACCATGGCCGACTCGTTCCTCACCTACCGCGGCGAGCGCTCGCAGTACCTCGGCGCCGACGCCACGCTGCTGGCCAGCAGCACCATCGGCATGCCGAAGAACATCGAGTCCGACTTCTTCCACCGCCATGTCATCTCGGGCGACGTGCTGAAGAAGATGATCGACGCGCAGCCCGACAACCTCAAGAAGCTGGTCGAGGGCTTCGCCGCCGGCTACAACCGCTACGTGCGCGACCTGAAGGCGGGCGGGGCGGGCGGCGCGCACGAGGCGTGCCGCAACGAGGCCTGGGTGCAGCCCATCGGCACCGACGACATCTATCGCCGGATGTACGCGGCCAACCTGGCGGGCGGGTACAGCAACTTCCTTGCGAACATCGCCGCCGCCACGGCGCCCGCGCCGGTGGCGCCCACGAAGGTCTCCGCGCGCAGCGGCACGGGCAGGAAGGCGCCGGTGCAACTGGCGGCGCTGCGCAAGCTCGACCTGCCCGAACTGCAGGTGGGCGGCCATGAGGGCGTGGGCAGCAACATGATCGGCTTCGGCACCGCCGCCACCGGCGAGGCGAGCCCGCTGCTGTTCGGCAACCCGCACTGGTACTGGCGCGGGCCCGACCGCTTCTACCAGGCGCAGCTCACCATTCCGGGCGAGCTCGACATCAGCGGCACGTCCTTCCTGGGCATCCCGGTGATCCTGATCGGCTTCAACGACAACATCGCTTGGAGCCACACGGTGTCGACCGCGCGGCGCTTCGGCTTCTACCAGCTGAAGCTGGCCTCGGGCGACCCGACCAGCTACATGCGCGACGGCGCGGCGGTGAAGATGCAGGCGTCCGACATCACGGTGAAGGTGAAGGGCGCGGACGGCGCGATGACGCAGGTCACCCGCACGCTCTACAAGAGCGAGTACGGCCCCATGGTCAACCTGGCGCCGCTGAACAGCGGGCTGGCATGGAGCCAGACCATGGCCTTCGCGATCCGCGACATCAACGGCGAGAACTACCGCACCTTCCGCAACTGGCTGCGCTGGAACCAGGCGAAGTCGCTCGACGATTTCATCGCCATCCAGCGGGAGGAAGCCGCCATTCCGTGGGTCAACACCGTGGCCGTCGGGCGCGGCAGCGCGAAAGCCTGGTACGCCGACATCGGCGCGGTGCCGAACGTGTCGCCCGCGCAGGTGACGGACTGCACGACGCCCGTGGGCCTCTCGATCCAGCCATCGCTGCCGCGCGTGCCGATCTTCGACGGCTCGCGCAGCGCCTGCGACTGGCAGACCGACGCCGACTCGGCGCAGAAGGGCGCCATCGGCGCATCGCGCATGCCCAGCCTGCTGCGCGACGACTACGTGGCGAACATGAACGACAGCTACTGGCTCGCGAATCCGAAGGCGCCCATGACCGGCTACCCGGACATCATGGGACCGGCCGGCACCGAGGCGGTGAGCTTCCGCACCCGCATGGGCAACGTGCTGGCGCAGTCGCGCATCGACGGCACCGACAGCTACGGCGCGAAGGGCGCGACGTCCGACATCGTCAGGCGCATGGTGCTCAACAGCCGCGTGCTGACGGCCGAGCTGTTCAGGGCCGAGGCGCTGCCGATCGTGTGCGACGGCACGCCGATCGCGGTGAGCGCCGACCCGGCCACCGGCGAGAGCATCGGCCCGAGCATCGACGTGAGCGCCGCCTGCGTCGCGCTCACGGCATGGGACGGCACCGGCGTCACCGGCGCGAAGGGCGCGCACCTGTGGGACGAGTTCTGGAACCGCGCATCGCGGATTCCGGCGGCCTCGCTCTACAACGTGCCCTTCGATGCGGCCGACCCGATCAACACCCCGCGCGAACTGAAGAGCAGCGTCGGCACGCAGTTGCGCGAGGCCTTCGGCGCCGCCGTGGCGCGCGTGCAGGCCAGCGGCTTTGCGGTGGACGCTGCGCGCGGCGAGTACCTGTTCGCCACGCGCGGCGGCAAGAAGATCCCGCTGTACGGCGGCTGCGGCGGTCCGGGCTATTTCACCATCTCGTGCTCGGAGAACCGTCTCGACAAGGGCGGCTACACCATGGACGGCAACCCGAACGGCAACAGCTACATGCAGGTGGTGCGCTTCCCCGAAGGCGGTGTCGAGGCCCACACCTTCCTGACCTTCTCGCTGTCGGACGACCCGGCCTCGGCGCACAACGGCGACTACACGCGCGCCTACAGCGAAGGCAAGTGGCTCAAGGTGCCGTTCTCGGAGGCGGAGATCAAGGCCGACGCCGGCTACCGCAGCACCGCCATCGCCGAATAGCGCCGGCGCCAGGGAGCGTGCGTGCCGCGCGGCTGTCGCGCCGGCCTTATAAGATCGGCGCAGAACGCGCCACGCACGCCCATGCGCCACGCAGCTGCGTTCCTCTTACCTCACAGGAACACAGCATGCGCGCGAAATCTTCGGGCGGCCTCGGGCCGCTTTTTCTTGTCCTGCCCGTCGCCCTGGCCCTTGGGGCCTGCGCCGGCACCGCCGGCGGTCCGCCGCCCGAGGCCAAGGCCCCCGGGCCCTACAAAGCCGAGATCCGCCGCACCGCCATGGGCGTGCCGCACATCAAGGCGGACGACTGGGCCGGTGCGGGCTACGGCCTCGGCTACGCGCAGGCGCAGGACAACCTCTGCACCATGGCGGACGGCTTCCTGACCTTCCGCGGCGAGCGCTCGCAGTTCTTCGGCGGCGAAGCGCAACTGCCGGCCAACAGCACCATCGGCCGGCCGAAGAACATCGATTCCGACTTTTTCCACCGGCATGCGATCGCACCCGACACGGTGCTCGCCTTCGAGAAGGCCCAGCCCGAGAGCATCCGGCGCATGGCCGAAGGTTTCGCGGCAGGCTACAACCGCTACCTGCGCGAGCTGAAGGCCGATGCCACGGGTACGGGAAGCACGGGAAGCACGGCCAGCAAGGCGAGCGCGCACGTCGCCTGCCGTAGCGAGGCGTGGGTGCGGCCGATCACCGCGCAGGACATCTTCCGCCGCATGTACGCCACCAACCTGGCGGCGGGCTACAGCAACTTCGTCGCGAACATCGCGAATGCGGCGCCGCCCGCCGCGACGGTGTCGTCGAGCGCGCCGGTGCAGGGCACGCAGGCTTTCGCGCCCGAAGTCGGCGGCAAGGCCGGCGTCGGCAGCAACATGATCGCCTTCGGCACCTCGGCCACGGGCGACGCGAGTCCGCTGCTGTTCGGCAACCCGCACTGGTACTGGCGCGGCCCCGACCGCTTCTACCAGGCGCAGATCACCATCCCGGGCCAGCTGGACGTGAGCGGCACCTCGTTTCTGGGCGTACCGGTGATCCTGATCGGCTTCAACGCCAACGTCGCGTGGAGCCACACGGTGTCGGCGGCACGCCGCTTCGGGCTCTACCAGCTGAAGCTCGCGCCGAACGACCCGGCCAGCTACATGCGCGACGGCCGCGCGGTGAAGATGCAGGCCCGCACCGTCACCGTGAACGTGAAGCAGCCCTCGGGCGCGGTCGAGCCGGTGACGCGCACGCTGTACGGCTCCGAGTACGGGCCGCTGGTCGACCTCGGCGCCATCGACCCCGCGCTGGCCTGGAGCCGGTCGACGGCCTTCGCGATCCGCGACATCAACGCCGGCAACTTCCGCACCTTCCGCACGTGGCTGCGCTGGGGGCAGGCGAAGTCGCTCGACGAGCTGATCGCCGTGCAGCGCGAAGAAGCCTCGATCCCGTGGGTCAACACGGCGGCGGTCGGCCGCGGCAGCCCGCAGGCCTGGTACGCCGACATCGGCGCGGTGCCCAACGTGTCGCCCGAGCAGGTGGCGCGCTGCACCACGCCCGCGGGCCAGGCCATCGCGGCCGTGATGCCGCAGGTGCCGGTGTTCGACGGCTCGCGCAGCGACTGCGACTGGCAGACCGACGCCGACTCGGTGCAGAAGGGCGCCATCGGCGCCTCGCGCATGCCGAGCCTCCTGCGCGACGACTATGTCGCCAACATGAACGACAGCCACTGGCTCGCCAATCCGAAGGCACCGCTCACCGGCTACCCGCCGATCTTCGGGCCGGCCGGCGGCGAGGCGCAGACCTTCCGCACGCGGCTCGGCCACCTGATCGCGCAAGGGCTCGGCAAGGGCGCGACGGTCGAGGCCGTCGAGCGCGCGGCGCTCGGCAGCCGCGCCTACACGGCCGAGCTGTTCAAGGACCGCGCCCTGTCGATGGTGTGCGGCGTGCGCCGCATCGCGGTGGCCGGCGACCCGCAGACGAAGGAGAGCTTCTCGCCGCCGCGCAGCGTCGACACGGGCCCCGCGTGCGCGGTGCTGAAGCGCTGGAACAACACCGGTGTGGCGTCGGCGCGCGGCGCCCATGTGTGGGACGAGTTCTGGTCGCGCGCTTCGCTGCTGCCCGCCGACAGGCTCTACGCCGTGCCCTTCAGTGCGGCCGATCCGGTCCGCACGCCGCGCGGGCTGCAGGCTTCCGCCGCAGCGGACCTGCGGCAGGCCTTCGGCGCGGCCATCCTGCGCGTGCAGGCCAGCGGCTACGCGCTCGATGCGCAGCGCGGCGGCACGCTCTTCGTGACGCGCGGCGGCCGAAAGATCCCGCTGTCGGGCGGCTGCGACGGCCAGGGCTACTTCACGGTGCTCTGCTCGGAGAGCCGCCTCGACCAGGGCGGCTACACCATGGACGGCAACCCGAACGGCAACAGCTACATGCAGGTGGTGCGCTTCCCCGAAGGTGGCGTGGAGGCCCACACCTTCCTGACCTTCTCGCTGTCGGACGACCCGGCTTCGCCGCACAACGGCGACTACACGCGCGCCTACAGCGCCGGGCAATGGCTGCGCGTGCCGTTCACCGAAGCGGAGATCACGAAGGACGCTGCGTACCGCAGCGTCACGATCCGGGAATAGGGCGGGGCCACGGCGCCGCAGGGCGCACGTGCCTCAAGCCGCGTCAGGCCACATCAGGGCGCATCAGGCCGCATCAGGCCAATGGCCGCCAGCGCCAGCGCGTCGATCGAATCGGTCAGCACGACGTCGAATTCGCGGCGCCGGCTCGTCGGCACGGCGAGCGGCAGCTCGGTGCAGCCGAGCACCACCGCCTGCGCGCCCTGCTGCGCAAGCAGGCGGATGCCCTCGGCGGCCGGCGCGAAAGCCTCGTCGATGCGGTTCGCCTTCACGGCGGCGATGGCGGGCACGCACAGGCGCTGCACGTCGTGCGTCGACGGCTCGACCGGCTCGTAGCCCGCGGCACGCAGGTACCGCTGGTAAAGGCCCATCGCGATGGTCGCGGGCGTGCCCAGGATGCCCACCTTGCCCTGCGTCACGCCCTGGCGGCGCAGGTCGGCCACGACCGATTCGACGATGTGCAGCAGCCGCACCGGGCTCGCGGCCTGCAGCTCGTCGAACCACAGGTGCGCGGTGTTGCAGGGGATCGCGATGCAGTCGGCGCCGCCGGCCACCAGCGTCGCGATGCCGCGCAGCATCGCGGGCAGGGGGCTCGGGCCGTTGCCCATGAGCGCGGACGATCGGTCCGGAATCGCGGGGTCGTTGCACAGCAGCACGGGAATGTGCTGCTGGTCGTTGTCGGCGGGGGTGAGCTGCACCATGCGCAGCGCGAACGCGGCACCGGCGAGCGGCCCCATGCCGCCGAGCACGCCCAGGCGCTGCGGCACGGCATTCACCGTATCCGTCTCGCTCAAGGCGCCACCCGGTCGCGGTGCGCGAGGGCCAGTCGTGCCGCCAGTTCGGCGGCGGCTTCGCACGGGTCGATCACGGGCACGCCCACCGCCGCTTCGAGCGGTGCGCGCAGGTCGGCCATGCCGGCGCAGCCGAGCAGCACGACGTCGGCGCCGTCCTCGTCGACCAGCAGTCGGGCCGCTGCAATCATCGGCTCGAGCGCATGCGCGGCATCGCCGGAGAGGTGTACCGGCAGGTCCAGCGGGCGCTCGGCCGCCACGCGCTCGCGCACGCCCAGCGCTTCCCAGTAGCGCATGTGCCGTCCGATGGCCGCGCTGGCGATCGCGATCACGCCGACGCGCTGCCCGCGCGCCAGGGCAGCGCGCATGCCCGCTTCGCCCAGGCCGACCACGGGCTTGTCGCTGCGCGCACGCGCCGCGGCCACGCCGGGATCGCTGAAGCAGGCGAGCACGAAGGCATCGGCCTGCGCGGCGTGCGCGGCCACGTCGTCGGCGGCGATGCGCGCGCCCAGTTCGAAGTCGGCCTGCGTCACGATGCCCGGCGGGCCGTCCTGCGCGGTCACGCAGTCGAACGCGCATCGCTCGGGCGGCACCGTCGCGCGGAAGGCGCGTGCCACGGCGTCGGTCACGTTGGTGCTGCTGTTGGGGTTCAGCACGCGCACGCGCGGCGCGATGTGCGGCGTGCTCATGCCTTGTCCTCCGCGAGGCCGATCAGCGCCTTCAGCACGCGGCCGTGCGGGCGGTCGGTGCCGGGCGCCGGCGAGCGGCGCGGCAGGTTGGGCGCGCTGCGTCGCAGGTATGCGCCGCTGCCGCGCTCGACGTGCAGCGCGTCGTTCTCGACCACCACGCGGCCGCGGCTCACCACCACCTCGGGCCAGCCCTGGATGGTGCGGCCCTCGTAGGGCGTGTAGCCCGCGTTGTCGTGCAGCATCGCGGCGGTGATGGTGGTCTCGCGCTCGGCGTTCCACACGGCGATGTCGGCATCGGCGCCCAGGGCGATGGCGCCCTTGCGCGGCGCCAGGCCGTACAGCTTCGCGTGGTTGGTGGCCGTGAGCGCCACGAACTGGTGGATGTCGATGCGCCCCTTCAGGAAGCCTTCGCTGAACAGCAGCGGGCAGCGAAGCTCGATGCCGGGCACGCCGTTGGCCATTTCCTTGAAGGTGGTGGCGTCGCCCTTGGGCAGCTTGCCGGTCTCGTCGAAGCGGTAGGGCGCATGGTCCGACGAGTAGGTGGCCAGCGTGCCGTCGATCAGGCCGCGCCAGATGGCCTCCTGCGCGTCGGCGTCGCGCGCGGGCGGCGAGCAGCAGAACATGGCGCCTTCCAGGCCGGGGCGGTCCATGTCGTCGGCGGTGAGGAACAGGTACTGCGGACAGCTCTCGGCCAGCACGTTGGCGCCCAGCAGCTGCGCCTGGCGGATCACCTCCACCGTGTCGCCGCCGGCCACGTGCACCAGCAGCAGCGGCACGTCGACCAGCCGCGCCAGCGCGATCGCGCGGTAGGCGGCTTCGGTCTCGGCCAGCGGGTCGTGGGCCACGCCGTGGAACTTGGGCGCGGTGTGGCCGCGGTCGATCAGGCGCTGCGCGATCCAGCGGATCATGTCGTTGTTCTCGGCGTGCACCATCACCAGCGCACCTTCGGCGCGGGCCAGGGCCAGCACGTCGAGCAGCTCGATGTCCTCGAGCTTCATGCGGTCGTAGGTCATGTAGACCTTCAGCGAGGTGATGCCGTCGCGGATGGCCGCGGGCAGGTCCTGCGAGAGCGTGGCGCCGTCGGGGTTCGCCAGGATCAGGTGGAAGCCGTAGTCGATCACCGCCTTCTCGGCCGCGCGCTGGCTGTAGTCGGCCAGCACCTCGGGCACCGACATGCCGCGGTGCTGCGCCGCGAAGGGCAGGATGGTGGTGGTGCCGCCGAACGCGGCCGACACCGTGGCCGAGTAGAAGTCGTCGGCGCACATCATGCCCATGCCCGAGCGCTGCTCGACGTGGCAGTGGCTGTCGATGCCGCCCGGCAGCACCCAGCGGCCGGTGGCGTCCACGTCGCGCAGGCCCGGCGGCAGCGAGCCGCCGATGGCCGCGATGCGCCCGTCGCGCACGCCGAGGTCGCCTTCGATCACGCGGCCGTCGGTCACGATGCGGCCGCCGCGGATCGTCAGCTCGAAGCGTTCCTCGCCGATCAGCGAGTCCATGGAGTGGTCCATTCGGGGCTCCCTGCGCGCGCTCAGACCAGTGGCTCGCCCGCGCCGGTGCGCTCGACGATCAGGCGGTAGTGCTCGGGGCGGCGGTGCTTGGCGAAGTTGAAGACGTGCTGGCGGAAGTGCTCGCCCAGCGACATGTCGGCCTTCACGCAGATCACCTCGTCTTCCTCGGTGAGGGTGCGCGCGACGATCTCGCCGGT
>Ga0209050_1003809_pt1 | contig 10764 bp, 7 predicted proteins | sample Araplavi_mTSA_r2_FD_184276 | JGI IMG/M metagenome (GOLD analysis project Ga0209050, IMG submission 184276) | Arabidopsis root microbial communities from North Carolina, USA - plate scrape MF_Cvi_mTSA_r2 (SPAdes) (version 2) | ecosystem: Host-associated > Plants > Roots > Endosphere | place: USA...
TCGGTGTAGGGGCCCGAGGTGTCGTAGACGGCGATGCGCTCGCCGTTGGTCAGCGCGATCTCGCGCAGCGGCACGCGCAACTGCGGATGCAGGATGCCGGCCTCGTGCGTCTTGGTCGACGCCGGCAGCGGCGCGCGGCTGGCGGCCAGGCGTTCATGGAAGTCGGCGGCCGCATCGGGGCGCTTGTCAGCGCGGTCCTCGGGGAGGGAACTCGGGGTCAGGTCAAGCATCGGTGTCTCCGGTTGGGCGCCGGAGGCTGGACCGAGGCGGTCGCAAGGCGTGAGGAACGGGGCCCCTCGCGAGGGGGCGCACCGGGTGGCCCGAGGGCCGCCGAGCGTCGGCGCGGCGCCAGGATGCGCGGGATTCGCCGAGGGTGCGCCACGAAGGGCGGGCTCTTCTTACGCCGGTACGAACCGGATCAAGTTCAGCGGGTCCATGGCTTCATCGCCATGTCTCAGCCCGTGCCGGCCGATGCGCGCGTCGCCGCATGCATCGCCTGGCCCAGGGCTCCCCGGAGCAGGCGCGCAGTATAGGCCCGGCCGCGGGCGGGGCTCTGGCGTTCGTGAATTCGTCGACGCGCCGGGGCCGGCGGGTCACCGTTACACCGTTCTTGCGGGCAAACCCCGAGTCACTGTCCCGCATACGACTTCTTACACTGCGGCGCTCATGCTGGTCGTGACAACACCGGCAGCCACAAGAGCGACGAGAGCCCAAGAGAGCCACACGAGGCAGACAAGACCGGCGTCCCCAGGACGAGAGCAGCAGCGCAATCGAGAGGGTGGAGTGATGAGCAGCCGAAGTTTCCTGAGCGTGCGGCGTGGCGGCCTGGCGCTGTGCCAGGTCTTGAGCTTGTCCCTGGCCGCGATGGCCGCGCAGGCGCAGACCGCGCCGGCGGCGCCCGCCGCAGCGGCCGATCCCAAGGCTCAGCTCAGCGATGTCGAGCGCGCCAAGCGCGATGCCGACAAGGTCTTCCAGTGGATCAAGTTCCACGCCGAGAAGGGCGAGAAGAAGGCCTCCGACAGGCCGCACGACGCCAAGGCCGAGGCGGTGAAGACGGTGGCCAAGCCGGCGCCGGCCGCCGCCGCGCCGGCGATGATCCCGGCCCGCCGCCAGGAGTCCGATCCGGCCGCCGAGCGCCCGCTCGCGGCGCGCGGCGATGCCGGTGCCGCGATGCAGACGGTGGCCGCCACGGCGCCGTCGCCGGCCCCCATGGCGCAGACCGTCGCGCCCGCCGTGCCCGCGCCGCAGCCACTGTCCGAGGCGCCATCGCCGCAGGTGGTGGCGATCGCCGCGCCGTCGACCTCGGCGCCCGCGGGCAAGGGCACGCCGCCCGAGCCGGAGACGGCCGAGCCCGACGAGCCGGTGCCGCTGAAGCTGGTGCGCCGTGTCGATCCCGAATACCCGCGCGGACTGCTGTCCATGCAGCGCCAGGGATCGGTGATGGTGCAGTTCATCGTCCGTCCGGACGGCACGGTGGACGCGGCGCAGGCGGTGCGCTCGCCGGATCGCAAGCTGAGCGCGGCGGCGCTCAATGCCGTCAAGCAGTGGCGCTTCGAGCCCATTCCCTCGCCGCGCCAGGTGAGCGTGGAGATCGGGTTCCAGGTCGAGTAGCAGCCGGTTGCGCGGCGAACCCCTGAGCACCTTGCGGCGCACAAACGCCGCTTGTTGATGCTCATGCAAAGGGTTCTCCGTGTATTCACAGTTCGCATTTCCCTCGTCCCCAGCAAGTCCTGCGGAGCAGCCGTTCGAGGACCGCCTCGCCATGGCACGGTCGTCACCGGTCTGCTATGACTCCCGCATGTCGACGGACGATTTCATCCGGTCGCCCGAGTTCCAGACAGCGGTGCAGCAGACGCTCATTGGCGTGCAATGGCTTGAGTCGCTGGCGCAGAAGAACGCCCGCTGGGATGCGCTCAAGGCAACCGTGCTCATGTATGTCGAGAGCTACACGGGAAATACTTCGGCCCAGTCCGCGGCCCAGTGCCGGTTCTTGGGTGAAGGCAAGCTGGCGCTCTTCCAGCTGTGCGAGGTCTTGGCCGCGTCTTCAGGACCGGCCGCGTTGGAGCGCGCGCTCGTTTCCATCAGCGATGACGTTCTCGGGCCCGTCGACCCGATGCCGGACGTCGCGGACGTCTTGCGCAACGCCGCGCGAGCGGCCGCGGACGAGGACTCCGTGGCCACCGCTCCGCAACAACGGTCGAACGTCCCCCAGCTGTCCACGGTTTCGGCGCGGGCCATGTCAACGGTCAGTGCGCCGGCGCTTGGCACGATTGGAACGACGGCGGCGGAGCTTGGCCAGGCGCCCGGGGAGGCCAGCCTTGCCGGCCTTCCGGAGTTGGCCGGCCCCGGCGATCTGCAACGGATGTGCGATCAGCTCCGCGGCGCGTTCAATCAACTGATCGGCTTGCTTCCGTCCCCGGCCAACGGCACGTTGCAGCAAAGGCTGCAGGCGTGGAGCGAGAGCTTCTCGACACCTCCTGCGGAGCTTCGCGGGCACGATGCGGAGATGCTCGAGGCTGGCCCCCTTGTCCTGGCGGCACTGTGCAAGGAGCTGGGCGAGATGAAGCCCGCCGACCGCCAGAAGGCTTTCACTCTCCTCGAGAGCCGCGTGCCGGCTCAGGTGGATCGGCGACGAGGGGTCTGCCCGCTTGCCAGAGCCCTGATCGAGGTGGAGAGCCTGCGGAAGGGCGAGGACAACCCTCATCTGAAGGAGCGCCGCGCGCGGTTTGACGAGTGGGCCCGGCCTCAGCTGCTGATGAGGCGCATCACGGCGCGTCAATGTGAGGAGGCGATGTTCAACGTGGGCCTGGAGGACTGGGACATGGACTACGACGGCCCCCATCAGGTGATGGACTTCATCCGCAACAACGCGACCTTGCGCGTCTGTCTGACGGGTTGCGCAGCTCCGGACGACAAGCACCCGCTCTCGGACGCCGGCAAGGCGGATCTGCACGCCGCGCTGGTTCGGTTGCAGCGTTGCTGTGACGATCTGATGGTGACGGACGCCACGTTGCGTGCATTCGCGGAGAACTGGCTGCCGAGAACGGCATCGGGCGAGCAGGACGACCTGGCCGGGAATCTGCAGACATTCGGCGCCGATGCATTGAAGCGCGTCGCGAGCCGGCTTGAGCGCCCGGGAGACCGGGCCTTGCGCGAGCGGAACAGGGAAACCCTGGGGCGCTTGCTGCGCGACCTGGCCAAGGCTGCGGACCCTGCGGCGACGCTGCTCGAGTACGCACGCTATGAGGTGCCGCACGACGCGCAATCGACGCTCGAGGTGACCGACGCCAGACGCCGGAAGGGCATCGAGGACGCGGTCAAGGCGTCCGCGGCGGCGCTGCTTCAGGGGACGTCCAGGGTGGAGTCGGAGGCGGCGGTGGCACGGGCTTGCCGCCGCCTGCAGCAACTGCTCGGCGTCCGGGCCGCCGCGGGCGAGGAGGACCTGGAAGCGGACATCGGTGGCCTGTACGACACCTCCGCCATCTCGCTGTTCGCGTTGAATGACCGGCTGCGCGAGGCGGCGTACCCGCCGGCCTGAGAACCCATTCCCGCGCCGCGCGAGCGAGCCCGGATTCCGGGACGGTTGGCGGACGGTGGCGAGTGACGGAACCCGCTTCCTGAGGAGTGAACTGAAGGGATTTCCGCTTTCCGGAGATCCCGATGCTGCCTTCAAGCCCAGCGCGCCCGCACTCGCCCGACACAGGGTTCGAGCTTCCTGTGAACGTCTTGGCCGCGCGTGCGGCGGAAATGCCTTTGCCACAGCGCATGGACGGTGATCTGCAGACGGACGTTGGTGTCTGCTTTACCGGGCGCGGGCGCAAGGGGCCGGGGGCCGCGACCGACAGGGAGACGTTCGACCAGTTCATGGCCGATCGAGGCTCGGAGGCGGTGAGAGAGACTGCGCGCAAGCTCGCCGCGCTTGAGGCGGCGGCGTGCTTGCCGCAACTCGACGCCAATCTGGTGGCGCGGGCCCTGCGCGGTCCGTTGAACGTGGTCAGCCTGCTGAAGGCTGGCAAGCGAGGCAACCTGGAAGACGAGATCCACATGCTGGGCCTGGGGCAGTGCCTGCTTGACCGATTGCTGTCGCAGTTGAGCCATGGGACCTGCAATGCCGCCGTGACCGAGAACGTCATGACGCAGCTGTTTCAACAGCTGGCGCGGAGCGCCGAAGGCCACCCGCCCGCCGTTGGCGCGGCCTTCGTGACGGCGCTTGCCGAGGCGTTGAACCTCCTGGCCAAGTGTCTGGCGGGTCGCGACCAGCTGTGCCAGGCGTTCATCGCCGCGCGCCAGGGGCTCGCGGAGGTTGCCCTGGTGGAGGACACCGCCTCCTGGGCTGACGACGAACCGCGGCCCCACCAACGCTCCCGGCAGCTCTCGGCCATCCGTTCGCAGATGCGGGAACTGCTCGCGCTGCCTGAGGTGGCTGGTCCCGGCCCCGCGTCGCGGGTCGACGCGGAAACGGTCACCAGGACGATCTTCAGCGCCATGCCCCAATGGCGCGATGGCGCCGTGGTGGCTCGTCTCGCCAGGGATCAGGTCCGGGCGGTGGTTGCGGAGGTCGAGGCAAGCACGGGTTCGCGCTGGGAGGAGCTTTCCTTGGACAGCGCGCAGCTGGCGATCGCGTCCCTGTCCAGCAGCGCGGGTCCGCGGCAATGGCCATGGGTGCTGCCGCTGTGGATCTTCTGTTTGTGGACGGCTCGTGTTGGCGGGGAGGGGATCTTGCATCGCGATCACAACCCGATGGGTCTTTTGTTCCTGGAGGAATTGCGCCGGAAAGGACTGTCCTTCAGCGAATGCGCCGCACCAGTCACGATCAAGAACCTCCCGGATGGCCGGCACCTGGGTCTGCCGGGTGGGCCGATCCGGCTTTGGCAGGCGCAAGGCGCGTTGTGTGCGATGGATGTGCTGACAGACGGGGGGCGATTGGCCTTGCCCGTTGATCCGTGGATCGTCAATCAATACGCGGCGGGGGAAGCCCCTCGTGCGTCAGACCGGCTCAAGCAGGTGGTGATCGAGGCGATCGACACGGTGACGCCCGGGCGCAGCCGAGAGCTGGACACGTTCTGGCGGCCGGTCTCGCCGCAGTCCTGAATCACATTCCGTACATCGCCGCCTGATCGAAGGGCCCGAGTTCCTCGGCCATCGCGTCGAGGAACAGCCGCGTGCGAAGCGGCATCAGGCGGCGCTGCGGGAACACCGCCCAGCAGGTCGAGGGCTCCGCGCACCAGGCCGGCAGCACGCGCACCAGCTCGCCGCTGTCGACGAAGCGCTGGGCGTACTGGTTGCCGACCCAGGTGATGCCCAGACCCGCGCGCGCCATGTGCAGCAGCATGTCCGGCGCGTTGACCAGCGTGCGGCGCTCCGGGACGCCGGTCCACTCGTGGCGCTGATCCGCCTGCCCGTCCACGATGCCGAACAGCCGCCACGGCAGCGCCTCCCCGGCGCGACTCAGGATCATCAGGCCATGCATGCTGAGCAGCCCCTCCGGCAACTGCGGCTCGCCGTGCCGGGCCAGGTAGTCGGGCGATGCATACAGGCCGCTGCTGAACATCGCCAGCCGCCGCGCCGCGAGCTGGCTGTCCGGTGGGAGCTGGCCCATGCGCACCGCGATGTCGAAACCCTCCGCGATCAGGTCGACGCGGCGCGGCGAGAGGTCCAGCTCCAACTGGACCTCGGGGTAGTCGCCGACGAAGCGGCTCAGCATCGGCGTCAGCATCTGGTGCGCGAAGTCGGCCGCCATCGACACCCGCAGCCGGCCCGTGGGGCGCTGCTGCCGGTGCAGCGCCAGCGCCAGCGCGCCGTCCACCTCCCCGGCCAGCACGCGCGCGTGCTCCAGCACGCCCTGGCCGAAGTCGGTCAGCGTCAGCCGGCGCGTGCTGCGCTGGAGCAGCTTCTCACCGAGGCGCTCCTCCAGCGCCGCGATCCGGCGCGACACCGTCGACTTCGGCAACTGCAGCCGCTCGGCGGCGCGGCTGAAGCTGCCGCTCTCGATCACGCGGGCAAAGACCAGCAGGTCGTCGGCATCGAGGCTCATCGGCATTGGTCCTGATTGTTCGTTGAATGGGGTGAATATTAGCGACGGACCCAAAGATTGATGCTGATCCGGGAACAACGAAGCAGGGAGCCGGACTGAAGCGCCCTTCGCGCCGGGTCCCGACGCTCCGGGATCTGGTTTCGCCTGTCCTGTTCCGTACCGGAGAGTCGCTTGTTCAGCATCCCCAGTTTTCCCCCCTCGGTCATCGACGGCCACACCGCATCCGCCCGCCTCGACAACGCAAGGGCGACGCAGAGCGCGCACCACGCGGCGCGGCACGCGCCGAGCTGCGCCCCATTGGTCGGCATCGGGCCGGTCGGCGCGATCCTGACGCGCATTGAGCCGCAGCGCCTGAAGACGCTCCAGCAGCGGGTCGCAGACCACCTGGGCTGCTTGATCCCGTACGTCCCCGAGACCGCCCCCCACTTGCGCGAGTGCCTTGAGGAATGGCGCCATCGGTATGAGAGCAAGGTCGAACCTGGCGCCCTGAACGAGCACGATGCGCTGATGCTCGACGGCGGCCGTCGCATCCTGAAGCGGCTTCTCGACGGCCTGGGCCAGCTCGAGCCCCCTGAACGCGCCGCGCTTCTCAACGGCTACGAGGCACGGTTCCGATGCGACGCCAACGCCAGGTCCAACTTCAAATTCAAATCTCGAGCCGTGGGATCGACCCATGGCGTCGTCCTGACGCTCGCCCATCTGATGGTCGACACGGAAAGTACCGCCCTGTCGCGGGCGCAGGGGAACCCCCTGTGGAACGAGCGTGTCGCCCGTCTCTCGCCATGGATCGGGCCGCTCAGTGCCATTCCCACCAGGGCCGTCCAGACAAGGCTGAACGACCTGGGCCTGGGGGACCCGAAGTCGCCAACGGATCTGCGAGATCCCCGCTCGATCAAGTTCGATCCGAAGGACGCGATCCACATGAACGCGCACTGGAAGATCTGCCTCAGGGACGATGCCGACCCTGTGCCGGATCCCGAGGACGAGCCGCTGCTGACGCACCTCGGCAACGCGGAATTTGCCTTGGCGCTGGACCGGTTGCTGGCGTCCTGCCACAGCCTCGGCGTGGTCGAACCACGGCCCCTGAATGACTTCGCAAACCAATGGCTGGGCAGCTTGCCCACGGGCGAAACGGACGATCCGGTGGTCCGCTTGCAGACCTTCGGCGTGGTGGCCATGCGGGACGTCGCCAAGCGCCTCGGCAGGCTGGAAACCGACAGCCTTGGCCGCATCGGGGACAAGCGCGCCTTGCTGGCCCAGTTCCTCGATGAACTGGTCCTGAGCAACGATCCCGCGGCCACGCTCTGCCATTTCGTCCGCTACCGAGTGCCGACCGATCCGCGATTGGCGTGCGAGGAGCATTTCGATGCGGTGCGCCGTGCCGCCATCGACAGCGGGATCCGGAAGTCCGCGTCGCTGCCCCCCAGGTTCGTGGCCTCGCCGGAGATCAACCTGCGGATCCGCAAGCAGGGCGGCCATCTGCAGCAGCTCCTGGGCGTCCGAGCCGCGCCCGACGATCCGCCGCCAGAAGACTGTGGGCTGTTCGACGCCTCCAGCGCGTCGCTGGCCTGGTTGAGCAACCGGATCTGCACCGCCGTGAACTGGCGAGCCAGGACGCTCAATGCCCAGAGCCTGGCAGCGATGGAGGCGAAGGCCCGGCCCCTTCCCGCCCGCCCGGCGCCCACGGCGTCATCGCTAGACTGTTCCATTGGCGGAACAAACTTATCCGCTGCGACGTCTTCTGGTGCTCTCAAGCGATCAATACAGTCATCTCCATCCCATCACCCCTTGGCTCCCAAAGCCAGACCAGCCCGGAGAAACTGACCATGAACATCCTCCAGATCAATTCCAGCGCCCGCCGTCTGCATGAAGGCCAGGGCTCGGTCTCGACCCTGCTGGCCAACGAGGTCGTGCAGCAACTGGTCGAGCGCAACCCGGGCGCCAAGACGGTCGTGCATGACCTGGCGGTGCGGCCGCTGCCGCCCATGGACGAGGCCACCCTCGGCGCGCTGTTCACGCCGGCCGACGCCCGCAGCCAGGCCCAGGCCGATCGCGTCGCCTTCAACGACCAGTTGATCGCCGAGCTCCAGGCCGCCGACGTGATCGTGCTGACCGCGCCGATGATCAACTTCGGCGTGCCGTCGCAGTTGAAGAACTGGATCGACGCCGTCGCCCGCGCCGGTGTCACTTTCCGCTACGGCGCCAATGGTCCCGAGGGGATGGTCACCGGCAAGCGCGTGATCGTCGTCAGCTCGCGCGGCGGCATCCACCGCGGCCAGCCGACCGACAATATCGTCCCCTACCTGCAGGTGACGCTGGGCTTCCTGGGCATGAACGACGTGAAGTTCGTGCTGGCCGAAGGCCTGAACATGGGCGAGGAAGCCGCGGCCAAGGGGCTGGCGACCGCCCGCGAAGAGATCGCCGCGCTGTTCGGCGAGGCACAGCCGGCCTGAACGGCCGGGCGAGCCCAAGTTCATTGAAGAAGGAAAGGAATCCATCATGACTGCCGCGACCCCTGTCTCCACCATCACGACGCCCCGTCAGGTCGAGCGCCTGGTGCAAGGGCAGGCCACGCGCGACGGCGCCGGCGTCAAGCTGACGCGGGTGCTGACGCACGACCTGCAGCGGCGGCTGGATCCCTTCCTGATGCTGGACGCCTTCGGCACCGACAACGCCGACGACTACATCGCCGGCTTCCCCGATCACCCGCACCGCGGCTTCGAGACCGTCACCTACATGCTCGAAGGCCGCATGCGCCACCGCGACTCGGCCGGCAACGAAGGCCTGCTGGGTCCGGGCGGCGTGCAATGGATGACCGCGGGCCGCGGCGTGATCCACTCGGAACTGCCCGAACAGCAGGAAGGCCGCATGGAAGGCTTCCAGCTCTGGCTGAACCTGCCCGGCCGCGACAAGATGCGCGACCCCTGGTATCGCGACATCGCCAGCAGCGAGATCCCCGAGCTCGTGCGGCCAGGCGCCACGGTCCGCGTCATCGCCGGCGACAGCCATGGCGTGGCCGGCGCGGTGCAGCGCGACGCGACGCAGCCGCTCTACCTCGACGTGCGGCTGGACGCCGGCGCGAGCTTCGAGCAGGCGATCCCCTCGACGCACAACGCCTTCCTCTACGTGTATCGCGGCGCGCTGCGCTTCGACACCGGCTGCCTGGTGCCCAGCGGCCGGATGGCGATCCTGGCCAACACGCCGGGCTCGGACGGCGTGCGGCTGACCGCGTCGGAGGAAGGCGCCCGCGCCATCCTGATCGCCGGCCAGCCGCTGGGCGAGCCGATCGCGCAGTACGGCCCGTTCGTCATGAACACCGAGGGTGAGTTGCTGCAGGCGGTGCGCGACTTCCAGGCCGGCAAGTTCGCCTGAGGCCAGCCGCCGCGCGAAACGCGGCTGGCCACGGCCTGGACGCGCGGTGCGGCGGCCTGGATCGGCGCCCGCGGCGGCGCCGGTCCACCAGCGAGCGCCAGCGCGCGGGCTCCGCAGGGGCATGACACAGGCGGTCTTCGAAGCCGAGACCGCCGCCCGGCGGCGCCGCCATGCCCCACCTGTTCCATCGATCCGCTCGCGATCCGCTGCCTGCCGCCGAAGACACCTTCGACGGGCACTTCGGCTTCTCCGCGGCGGTCTCCGCGACGCCGGATCGCGACCAGGCGTCCGATGCGGACGACCCCGCCTGCGGTGCGGCGTCGCTGGACAGCGCTTGCGCCCAGTTGATGGCGCGGGCGGCCGAGCTGCTCCACGTCGACGACCAGTTGAGCGTGGCCTCGGTCTTCGCCGACCTTCCCGCCGGCCTGGCCCGCGGAAACTCGTACCTGTCCACCGACCCCCACTACCTGACCTATCTCCGCGGCGACGGCGCCCGGCTACTGTCGCGGCTGGCCGCCGCGCTGGCCGACCCGCGGCTGCCGGTCGAGGACCGGCGTGAGCAACTGATCGAGGTGGCTGACGCGCTCAAGGCCTGCCTGGGCGGCTTCGTCCACACGCTGACGGAGGCGGTGCGGCGGCTCGATGCGGGCCGCGGCGGTGCGGTCGCCGCGGCGCTGCGCGCGCGCGACGGTCTGAGGGACGAGGCCATCGATCGCTTCGTGCGCCGCACCGTGGGCCGCGATCCGATGCAGCCGCATCCGCTCAGGACCCACCACGCGCACTTCGCGAACGCCTTGATCCAGCGCCTGGGCCTGCCCCTGCGCGAGTCGCGGCCGACCGACATCTTCATGGATGCGCGCCTGTGGAACGGCGGTGTCGCGAGAGAGATGTCGGCGATCCTGTCCGAGGCGGCCTCGCCGGCACGCACCGCCTTGCGGATGGCGGAGACGGGCCTGGTCGACATGCGCCGATGTTTGCGAGAGCACGGCATCGACGCCGACCGCCTGAGGCTGACGGATCCGTGGGAAGTCGAGGCGTTCCATGAGGCGCATCGCCAGCTCGAAAGCGGGATCGGCCCGGTCTCCCGGCAGGTTCTGCTCGAGGCCTTTCCCGATCCGGCATCGGCCGGCGACGAACTCTGGCGGCTCACACCGGATGCCGGGCGGGTGGCCGCCGGGGTGCTGATGCACCTCGCGGCGCTTGGCGCGCTGACGCAAGCGCCAGCTCCCCCAGTCCCCGTCGCGGCTTGGCTTTCTGACGACGGCGGGCTGATCGAGCTGATGGATCTGGCCGGCGCCTTCTGCTGGATGCGCGAGAACGGCGACGATCACGCGACGCGGCGCGTGTCGATGGCGGAT
>Ga0209050_1003814_pt1 | contig 10755 bp, 8 predicted proteins | sample Araplavi_mTSA_r2_FD_184276 | JGI IMG/M metagenome (GOLD analysis project Ga0209050, IMG submission 184276) | Arabidopsis root microbial communities from North Carolina, USA - plate scrape MF_Cvi_mTSA_r2 (SPAdes) (version 2) | ecosystem: Host-associated > Plants > Roots > Endosphere | place: USA...
TTCAACGACACCACCATCGTGATGCTCGGCGTGATCGCGCTGATCGGCTTCCTGGTGTTCCTCGCCTGGGAAGGGACCGAGGACCAGCCGATCGTCGACCTGCGCGTGTTCCGCCACCGGGGCTTCACCGTGGCGGTGGCATCCCTGTCCTTCGCCTTCGCGACCTTCTTCGCCTCGGCGGTGATCATCCCGCAATGGCTGCAGACCAGCATGGGCTACACCGCCACCTATGCCGGCTATGCCACCGCCTTCACCGGCGTGGCGGCGGTGATCATGTCGCCGATCGTCGCCAAGCTCTCGACCAAGGCCGATCCGCGTGCGCTGGTCTGCTTCGGCATCCTGTGGCTCGGCTTCACCTCGCTGCTACGCGTCCACTGGAACAGCCAGGCGGACTTCTGGAGCCTCGCCTTCCCGCAGATGCTCCAGGGCATCGGCATGCCCTTCTTCTTCATCCCGCTGACCACGCTCGCGCTGGGCTCGGTCAAGCCGGAGGAGACGGCGTCGGCGGCCGGCGTGATGAGCTTCCTGCGGACGATGGCGGGTGCGATCGGCACCTCGATCGCGACCACCGCCTGGGACGACAGCGCCCGGGTCGCGCGCAGCGAGCTTGCCTCGAAGCTCAACAGCGACGGCACCGTCAATGCGCTGGCGGCGCAGGGCTTCTCGCTCGACCAGGCGCGCGCCTCCATCGCCCAGCTGGTCGACAAGGAAGCGTTCGCGCTGGCGACCAGCCACATCTTCCTGCTCTCGGCGATCGTCTTCGTCGCCGCGGCGATGATCATCTGGCTGACCCCGCGCCCGACCCGGGCGGTCGGCCCCGGGGCGGCGCACTAGGCACGGCGGCGGCTCGCGGCCTAGCGCGCGAGCCGCACCGTCACCGTGGTCGACAGGCCGGGCCGCAGCCGGGCCAGCGCCGCCTGGTTGGCATCGAGCGCGATGCGCACCGGCACGCGCTGGACGATCTTGGTGAAATTGCCCGATCCCGGCTCGAACGGCAGCAGGGTGAATTCCGATCCCGATCCCGGCGCGAAGCTCTCGACATGGCCGGTCAGCACCGCGTCGCCCAGCGCATCGACATGCACCCTAGCCGGCTGGCTGGCGAGCATGCGCGCGGTCTGGGTCTCCTTGAAATTGGCGACGACATAGAGCTGGCGGCTGGGCACCAGGGTCAGCAGCCGCGTGCCGGGCTGGACGAAGTCGCCGGGCTGGGCGCGGCGATTGCCGACCACGCCGCCCACCGGCGCGCGGACCAGCGTGTAGCTCTCGTCCTGCTCGGCGAGGCGCAGCGCGGCGCGGGCGCGCTCGGCCCCGGCCCTGGCGCTCTCCAGCGCGGCGAGCAGGCTGTCCTTCTGCGCGATCGTCACCCCCGCCTTGTCCTGCGAGGCGGCGAGGCTGGCGCCGCTCTGGCGCGCCTTGGCCCGCGCGTCGAGCAGCGCCGCGTGGATGCGCTCGGCATCGCGGCGGGTGGCGAAGCCCTGGGCGAGCAGTGCCTGGTAGCGGGCGTCATCGGCCTCGGCGCGCTGGAGCTCGGCCGAGGTCGAGGCGATCGCGGTCCGCACCACCGCGACGTCTGCGCTCGCCAGCCTGGTCTCGGCGCCGTGCGACTTGATCGCGGCGAGCGCGGCGGCGACTGCGGCATCGGCGTCGCGCACCGCGGCGCGCGCGGCATCGAGCCGGGCGGCGAACTCGCGGTCCTCGATCCGCACCAGCGGGTCGCCCGCCTTCACTTCCTGGTTGTCGCGGACCAGCAGCTCGGCGATCTGCCCGCCGATCCGCGCCGAGACGATCGTGCTGTCGGCGCGCAGATAGGCATTGTCGGTGGTCTCGCTCGATGCCGGGCTGGCGATCCATAGCGCGCCGCCTGCGGCGAACAGCACTGCAACGCCGCCGGCCAGGGCGGCCCTGGGCAGCTTGCGCCGCTTGCCGGTCTCGGCCTGCTCGCTCATTGGCTGATCACCAGCAGGGTGGAGGTGGCGGAGGCGAGCAGCCGGCCCTCGGTGTCGACGAGCTTCGCCTCGGCAAAGGCGACGCGCCGGCCGATCGACAGGACCGTGCCGGTTGCGCGGACCAGGCCGGTATTCTCAGTCATCGCGCGGTGATAGGCGATCTTGAGCTCGAGCGTGGTGTAGCTCTGCCCCTCCGCCAGCGCGCTGTGGGTGGCGATGCCGCAGGCCGAATCGAGCAGGGTTGCGGCATAGCCGCCATGGATCGTGCCGAGCGGGTTGTAGGCGCGCCGGTCTGGCACGCCCTCGAATACCGCATGGCCCCTGGCGACCTCGACCAGCGCGAAGGCGAGCGTCTCGCCGATCGGCGGCTGCTTGCCGGCGGCGAGCAGCGCCTGCACCTGTTCCAGCCCGGTCATTGTGCGGCTTCCAGCCTGTAGCGCGTGCGGATCGCAGCGGCGGAATCGGCGAGGATCGCGTCGGACTCGGCGGGGTCGGCCACGGCGCGGGACAGCAGCAGCGCGCCGGCCAGTTCGGACAGCATCGAGCGGCCGGCCAGCTGCGCATCGGCGACGCCATGCCGCTCCAGCGTCTCGCCCAGCCAGCCGGACAGCGCGGTGATGCCCTGGCCGAAGCGGGTGCGCGCCTCGGGCTCGAGCCGCGCCATGTCGCCCGAAAGCGCCGCCACCGGGCAGCCGCGGCCGCGCGCATCACGGTGCCGGGGGGAGAGGTAGAAGCCGACATACTTGTCGAGCGCCGCGCGCGGGTCGGTCTTCGCCTGGTCGCGGTCGAAGCGATTGCGGGCTTCCTCGAACATCACCCCGATCGCCTCGGCGACCAGCGCGTCCTTCGATCCGAAATGCGCATAGAAGCCGCCATGGGTCAGCCCGGCCTGCTTCATCAGCGCGGCCACGCCCACGCCCCCGGGCCCCTTGGCGCGGATCGCCGACGCGGCTTCCTTCAGGATCTTCTCCCGCGTCTTCCCGCGGTGCTCGACATCGTAGCGCATGGCCCGTCCTTGTTTTATATTACGTGTATCATATAATCATCGCCACACCCGTTCAAGAGGCCCGGATGGCGCAGACGATCGATCCCCAGGCGCTGCCCGACAGCCGCAAGTTCCTGATCTTCGGGGTGATGGCGTTCGGCCAGTTCATGGCGCTGATCGACATCCAGATCGTCGCCGCCTCGCTCAACGAAGTCCGCGCTGGGCTGTCGGCGAGCTCGGACGAGATTAGCTGGGTGCAGACCGCCTATCTGATGGCCGAGCTGGTGATGATCCCCTTCGCCGCCTTCCTCGCCCAGGCGCTATCGACCCGCTGGCTGTTCGCGCTCTCCGCCGGCCTGTTCACTTTGGCGAGCGCGCTGTGCGGCCTGGCGTGGAGCATCGAATCGATGATCGCCTTCCGTGCGCTGCAGGGGTTCGTCGGCGGGGCGATGGTGCCGACCGTATTCGCCACCGGCTTCGCCATGTTCACCGGCAAGCAGCGTGCGATGATCCCGGCGATCCTCGGCATGGTCTCGGTGTTGGCGCCCACGCTCGGGCCGACGCTCGGCGGCTGGATCACCGATGCGGCGGGGTGGCGCTGGATCTTCTACGTCAACATCCTGCCCGGTGCCGCAGTGACTGCGCTTGCCATCCTGTTCATCCGCGTCGACCTGCCCAATCTGGCGATGCTCCGGCGGATCGACTGGATGCACCTCGCCGCCATGGCGGTATTCCTGGGCGGCCTCGAATATGTGCTGGAGGAGGGCCCGCGGAACGACTGGTTCCAGGACCGCGCCATCGCCACCGGCGCGTGGCTGAGCTTCGTGGCACTGCTGTTGTTCCTCGAGCGCTCGTTCCGCTCGGAGAACCCGATCGTCAACCTGTCGCCCTTCCGCAAGCCGACCTTCGTCTTCGCCTGCGTGTTCAACCTGGTGATCGGCTTCGGCATCTATTCGGCGACCTATCTGGTCCCCGTCTTCCTCGGCACGGTGCGCGGCTACAACGCGGCGGAGATCGGCACGACCGTGTTCATCGCCGGCGTGGTCCAGATGCTCGGCGTGCCGATCGCGGCGGGCCTGTCGCAGCGCCTCGATCCGCGGATCATGATCACCTTCGGCCTGAGCCTGTTCGCCGCCGGACTATGGCTGTTCAGCTTCATGACGCCCGAATGGGGGTTCCACGCGCTCCTCTGGCCGCAGGCGGTGCGCAGCTTCGCGATCATGCTGTGCATCGTGCCGAGCGTGAACCTGGCGCTGGCCGGGTTCGAGGGGCCGGAGCTGCGCTATGCCTCGGGCCTGTTCAACCTGATGCGCAACCTGGGCGGCGCAATCGGCATCGCGCTGGTCAACACCTGGCTGCAGGACAATGCCCGGCTCCACATGCTGCGCCTGGGCGAGGCGCTGGGCGTGGCGGGCCGCACCGGCGGCGCGCTGATCGACAATCTCGCCGCCTATGCCCGCAGCTACACGCCCGACGGTGCCGAGGCCCTGCTGATGGCGCAGGGCGTGGCGGGCCGGCTTGTCCAGCGCGAGGCGATGACGCTGGCGTTCAACGACGTGTTCCGGATCATGGCCTTCCTGTTCCTCGCCGCGCTGGTGCTGGTGCCGTTCTGCAGGCGGCCGAAGCTGGGGTAGAGTGACCCCCATATATCCGTCATCCCCGCGAAGGCGGGGATCCAGAGTCACGGGTAGAGCGCGTGTGGCTGTCTGTGACGTCTCCGGCTATGGCGTACTCGATTGCATCGGTTGTCCCGAACGCCCCTGGATCCCCGCCTTCGCGGAGATGACGATGAAAGCGTGCGAGGCTGGGTTTACGCCCCCGCCCGCGCGTCGAATGCCTGGCGCGCTTCCTCGACCACCGCGAGATGCTCGTATGTCCAGACGTGCAGCGCCTTGAACGGCCCCTGGAGCGAGCGGCCGAGCGGCGTGATCTCATATTCCACCGCGACCGGCGACAGCGGCAGCACCCGGCGCAGGATGATCCCGTTGCGCTCCAGCCGGCGCAGGCACTGGGTCAGCGCCTTCTGGGTCACGCCCTCCAGCAGCCGCTTGATCGCGTTGAACCGCAGCGGCCCGCCATCCAGCACCGCGAGCACCATCATCGACCATTTGTCGGCGATCTGGTCGAGCAGCTTCCGGCTCGGGCATTCGGCCGAGAAGCGGGTGGGATCGCAGATGGGCAAAGTATCCTCCGATATACCTGGGCGATTGCAGGTGCGTTCTTGCGCCCAAGTTTACATCATATACCTAGTCTCGTCCAACCAACATGGATTTCATGCCCATGCCCGACAGCGATACTCTGTTCCGTCCCTTCGAACTTGGCAGCCTCCGCCTCGAGAACCGTATCGTCATGGCCCCCATGACCCGCAGTTTCGCGCCCGAAGGCATCCCCGGCGAACCGAACGCAGCCTATTATCGCCGCCGGGCCGAAGGCGGCGTCGGCCTGATCCTGTCCGAGGGCACGGTGATCGACCGCCCGGCATCGCGCAACGAAGCCGGAATCCCCTTCTTCCATGGCGAGCAGGCGCTGGCCGGCTGGCAGGGCGTGATCGAGGCGGTGCACGGCGCCGGCGGCAAGATGGGCCCGCAGATCTGGCACACCGGCTCGACCCGCAGCCAGGGCGGCTGGGAACCGGACAGCCCGGTCGAGAGCCCGTCGGGCCTGCTCGGGCCGGGCACGCCGCGCGGCGAGGTGATGAGCGAGGAGGCGATCGCCGACACCGTCGCCGCCTTCGCCCACGCCGCTGCCGACGCCAGGCGCCTTGGCTTCGATCTGGTCGAGCTGCACGGCGCGCATGGCTATCTGATCGACCAGTTTTTCTGGTCGGGCACCAACGCGCGTGCCGATCGCTATGGCGGCGCCTCGATCCGCGAGCGCGCGCGCTTCGCCGGCGAGGTGATCGCGGCGGTGCGTGCGGCGGTCGGCCCCGATTATCCGCTCGCGCTGCGCGTCAGCCAGTGGAAGCAGCAGGACTTCGCCGCGCGCCTCGCCGAGACGCCGCAGCTGATGGAAGACTGGCTGCAGCCGCTGGTCGAGGCCGGCGTCGATATGCTCCACTGCTCGCAGCGGCGCTTCTGGGAGCCCGAGTTCCCGGAGATTGACGGCGAGGAAGGGCTGAACTTCGCCGGCTGGGCGAAGAAGCTCACCGGTGCCGCGACGATCAGCGTCGGCTCGGTCGGCCTGTCGGGCGAGTTCATCGCGGCGTTCGGCGGCGAGGCCTCGACCAGCGCGGGGATCGAGAAGCTGATCGCGCGGATGGAGCGCGACGAGTTCGACCTGATCGCCGTCGGCCGCGCGCTGATCAGCGACCCGAACTGGGTCGAGAAGATCCGCACCGGCGATACCGGCAGCCTGAAGGGATTCGATCGCTCGGTGCTCGCCGAGCTGGTTTGAGCCGAAAGGGGCGGGGCGGCTCCATAGTCGCTCCGCCAACACAGGCGGCTCCGCGCTCCGCCGTCCGATCGCGTCCGCGGTCATCAACATGTCATGCCAGGCGTCTTTGAGAGGCGCCTCCACGCCTTCGCCGATTCGGCCGGCGGCAATCCCGTGGGTCACGAGCGGCTGATATCGAATGGATGAGGATCTCGTCTCAGCCTGGATCGGCAGGGAAATCCTCCCGCATGAGCGGGGAGTGCGTAGCTGGCTTGCCCGCCGCTGGGGGCATGTCCTCGATCCGAACGACGTTATCCAGGAAGCCTATTGCCGGATCGCCAGCCTGGGTTCCGTCGATCATATCCGCAGCCCGATGGCCTATTTCCATCGGACCGCCCAAACGGTGGCCGCGGACATCATGCGTCGTTCCGGCGTAATTAATTTCACGTCGATGACCGAAATCGAATGGTTGAACGTCATGGATAGTGCGCCACTGGCAGATCGGACGATAGCAGCGGCGCAGGAAATCGAGCGAGTGAACGGGGTGCTGTCGGAATTGTCCGATACCGCCCGGAAGGCGATCGAGCTGCGACGGATAGAAGGCGTATCGCAAAGAGAGACGGCGGAGCGCCTGGGCGTGAGCGAGGATGTCGTACGGAATCATCTTGTGCGCGGCGTGCAGAAGGTCCTCCAGCGGCTGGCGGCCCAGGACGCCGAGATGAGTGGCGACGCGCGGGAGACTATGGAACAAAAGGCAGAAGCGGTTGATACCTCCCGGTCTCTCTAACAGCATCGACGATCAGGCCGCGCATTGGGCGGTTGAGGCTGCCTATGGCGACATGTCGCCGGAACGCCGGGGCGCGCTGGAGGCCTGGCTGGCGGCCGATCCGCGCCATCGGGGCGCGTTCGTGCGCGTCCGCGCGGCGATGCATGTGATGGAAGGTGCGGTCGTCGGCGCTCCGGCGGCTCCGGCATCGCCCGTGGCGGCCCGGACAGCCTCCGTGCTCGACAGCGGCAACAGCGGCGGCCACGCTGCCGGCGACCATGTGCGCCCGCGCAGAGGCCTGATCCGTTGGGGCGGGCGCGCCGCCGCGATCGGCTCTGCGCTGGCCGCGTCCGTCGCGGTGCTGGTGACCGCCGGCGTGCCGGTTTTCGGCCCCTTCAAGCTTGTCGAAGCTGCCAGCGCCGAAGAGGTAGTGATGCTTCAGGACGGCTCGATGGCCACGTTGCGGCATCACGCGAAAATCGAGGTCCATCTCTCCGCCAATTTCCGCAATGTGATCCTGCTCAATGGGGAGGCGCTGTTCCGGGTGGCGAAGGACAAGGCACGCCCCTTCGTCGTCCGATCCGGCGAGGTGTTCGCGCAGGCGACGGGCACCGTCTATTCCGTCGCCCGGGTCGGCGCGACCGGCGGCACGGTGAAGGTGAAGCAGGGCAGCGTGCTGGTCTGGTCGCGCGACGAGCGGGATCAGGCCGTGCTGCTGCACGCCGGCGACGCAGTGACGCTCGACCTGGGGCAGCCACAGCCGGCGGCCTCCAGGACGGTCGCCAGGCCCGCGCTGCCACCCCCCGATCTCGCCCAGATCTCGCTCGACAATGTGCCGATCAAATCGGCCGTGGCCCGCTTCAACCGCGTCAACAGCATCAAGATCGTCATTGCCGATCCGGAAATCGCCAATACGCGGATCGTCGGCTTATTTGGCGCGAACGATGTCGAGGAATTTGCGCAAGCAGCCGCGGCGTTGTCCGGCGGGAAGGTCGAGCGTAGTGGAAGAATAATTGTAATAAAACCTAAATAAAACTGCCACTGGAAATTAATTTTCCATTTCGGACCGAAATCGAAAAATACCCCGTCATTCGCTTTGAACGCATCAAGCGTCGGGGAACTATGATGAACGCTCACTTCCATCGATCCGTTGTTTCCATGGCGGCGGTCGCCACGGCGATCGCCATGCCTGCCATGGCCCAGGCGCAGACCCGCAGCTTCAACATCCCGGCACAGTCCGCATCGAGCGCGGTTCTCGCCTTTGCCCGCCAGGCCGGCATCCGGGTGATCGTCGCGGGGCGCGATACCGATGGCCGCACCACTAACGCCGTCCAGGGGGATCTCGAGACGCGCGAGGCGCTCGACCGGCTGCTCGCGCGGACCGGCCTGATCGTCCGCTCCTTCGACAAGGGTATCGCGATCCTGGGGGTGTCGCCCGATCAGACCGCGGCCACGGAAGCGCCCGCCGAGGATATCCAGGTCACCGGCACCCGCATCATCCGCAACGGCTATGACGCGCCGACGCCGACGACCGTGCTCGGCGAGGAGGAGATCCGCCGCAAGGCGCCGGAGAATATCGCGGATGTCGTCACGCTGCTGCCGGGCGTCGCCGCGGGCAATTCCCCCGCGCAGAACACGGGCACCACCAGCTCGGGCTATACCGGCGTCAACTCGCTGAACCTGCGCAACCTCGGTTCGAGCCGGACGCTGGTGCTGCTCGACGGCCGGCGCCTGCCCGCTGCCACGGTCAACGGCTCGATCGTCGACATCAACGTCATCCCCAACGCCTTCATCAAGCGGGTCGACGTGGTGACCGGCGGCGCCTCGGCGGCATGGGGCTCCGATGCCGATGCCGGCGTCGTCAACTTCGTCCTCGACAAGGATTTCACCGGCGTTCGGGGCAAGATCCAGGGCGGCGCCACCACCGAGGGCGACCGCAAGAACTATACGCTGTCCCTGGGTGCCGGAGCCAGGTTCGCCGGCGATCGCGGCCACCTGCTGGTGAGCGCCGAGCATTCCTATATCGAGGGCATCGATGGCCTGCCCCGCGACTGGTATACCGGCTATCGGACCTTCGCCAATCCGAACTGGACGGCGACCAACGGCCAGCCCAGATATCTCTCGCTAGAGCATGTCGGCTATGCATCGATCACCCCGGGCGGCGTCGTCACCTCGGGGCCTCTGCGCGGCGTCTATTTCGGCCAGAACGGCACGCCGGGGCAGCTCAACTACGGCACGCTGCTCACCTCGGACACCTTCGTCGGCGGCGACTGGCAATATACCGACTGGTCGAAGAACACCCAGTCGTTCCTGAACGCCAATTCGCGCCAGAGCGCCTTTGCCCGCGTCAGCTTCGATGTGAGCGACCGCGTCCAGCTGTTCGGTCAGTTCCTCTTCACGCGCTCCCACGTGACTTCGGCGGCACCGCCGACGATCGCCGGCAACACCGTCCGCCGCGACAATGCCTTCCTGCCCGAGAGCATCGGGCTGCGCATGGATCAGCTTGGGCTGACGACGCTCAGCATCGGTTCGTCGAACGCGGATCTCGGCAAGCGCACCTACAGCAGTGACCATTCACTCTACCAGTATCTCCTCGGCGCCAACGGGTCGGTCGGCCTGTTCGGGACCGATTTCACCTGGGAGGTGTCGGGCTATCGCAGCATCAGCAAGATCGGCCAGGACGTGCTGGTGCCGATCAGCGCCAACTTCACCAAGGCGCTCGATGCGGTCCGCGGCCCCAATGGCACGATCGTCTGCCGCTCGACGCTCACCGATCCCACCAATGGATGCGCGCCCTATAATCCGTTCGGCGTCGGCGTGAACAGCAGCACCAGCATCCAATATTTCATGAGCACCGACTGGGTCCGCCAGACGATCCATCAGGACGGTTTCGCCGGCACGCTGCGCGGCGAGCCCTTCTCGACCTGGGCCGGCCCGGTCTCGATCGCCACCGGCGTCGAATATCGCCGGGATTCAGCGGAGGGCACCGCCAATCCCATCGGTCTGGCCGACGGCTTCGGCAACGCGAACTACAAGCCTATCCACGGCTCGGTGAACGTGAAGGAAGGGTTCGCGGAGGTCGTCGTTCCGCTTCTCAAGGACATGTTCTTCAAGTCGCTCGACTTCAATGGCGCGGTGCGCGCCACCGATTACAGCTCCTCCGGCTTCGTCACGACCTGGAAGACAGGCCTCACCTTCGCGCCGATCGACGATGTGAAGATCCGCTTCACCCGGTCGCGCGATATTCGTGCGGGCAATCTGTCCGAACTGTTCGCCGCCGGCTCGACGGGGTCCGCGGTCGCGTCCGATCCGTTCCTCGGCGGACAGACCTATACCGTCCAGCAGGTCACCACCGGCAATCCGACCATCCGTCCGGAGAAGGCCGATACGATTACCTTCGGTGCCGTGGTCACGCCGCGGGCCATTCGCGGCCTGTCGCTGTCGGCGGACTATTGGGACGTGAAGATCCGCGATGCGATCACCACCGCATCGAGCAGCTCGACCGTCGACCAGTGCTTCAAGGGCGACCAGGACCTGTGCGACAACATCGTCCGCGGCGGCGACGGCAAGATCAAATACATCTATGTTCGGCCGGTGAACCTCGACCTGTTCTGGGCGCGCGGCATCGATTTCGAGGCGAGCTATCGGGTGCGCATGTCCGATATCGCTGCGTCGCTGGGGTCCGG
>Ga0209050_1003821_pt1 | contig 10746 bp, 6 predicted proteins | sample Araplavi_mTSA_r2_FD_184276 | JGI IMG/M metagenome (GOLD analysis project Ga0209050, IMG submission 184276) | Arabidopsis root microbial communities from North Carolina, USA - plate scrape MF_Cvi_mTSA_r2 (SPAdes) (version 2) | ecosystem: Host-associated > Plants > Roots > Endosphere | place: USA...
TGTATCCGTGGTTGAACAGCGACCTCAACCTGCGCTTCCAGCGCAGCGTCGACGTGCCGGTGCCCACGCCGCAGTCGATCAACCTGATGCCGTTCCGCATCGATCTCACGCCTTACGCGGCGCTGCTCAGCAATGGCGCGGCGCACTCGATCGAGATCCGCTACGCAGGCGTCGGCGACACGCTGCGGGGCGCGTTCGCCGACGCGCACCTGCTGCTCTACCTGGACAAGGGATCCACGCAGATCACCGGCGGCGTGACACGCAACACGCTTGAGGGTGCGGCACTGGAGGCCACCATCACGCGCAATGACTGGGCGACCGATGGATCCCTGCTGACGGGCGATGTCGATCGCCAGTATCACCGGCAGTACGAGGTGGCCGGTTACGTCAACACGTCGCGCGGACGCGTCGACACCACCGTCAAGCAGGAGCAGTCGTTCACCAGCACACAGTGGGTGAGCCTGCTGGGTTATGCCGCTCCTGCAAATCACGACTACGCCCAGGTCGTCGAGATCGCCAGCATCACCGACCGCACCACGCTGCGACAGCGCGGCGCGACCGTGCTCGCGTACGACCGCATTCGCCACCATTACCCGCTGCGCATCATCTACACCGCCAGTGGCGGGACACCGGGCGCGGTGCCGGTCCTGACGCGCGCCAGTGCGTACGTCGAACAGGGCCATCACCAGCAGGGGTCGCACACGCGTCCGGCAGGCGCGTATGCGGATCGCCTCTACGCCAACTTCGTCGGAAGCCGCACCTTCAACGCCATGCAGGGAACCTACAGTGGCTGGAGCGGAGCGCGCAGCCACTACTTCAACGACAACGCGGGAAGTTGTTTCCGCGAGCGCGTGACGTGGACGAGCGAAAACCTGACCTCGCACACGCAGGGCGTGGGTTGTCCGGACGCGATCAACCGCGTGCGCGGGTTCGCCCATCCCGATGGATCCCCCGACAACCTGGGATGGCTGCGCTGACACCGCGCCTGGCCAGCGAGGTCACGCAGACATTGCCAGGACCTGCCTGTCTTCCTGCAAGCCCGCCCCAGCGGCGTTACTCGCGCCGTCGTAGCCCAGGCAAGCGCCTCGCTCATGACCGCCTCGATGCGTATGTCCGCGCGACGGCGGACATCGCGGGTAAGCCCCGGCGGGGCGGTGCTAATGTCCATGTTCGCCCCAAAGCGGACGTGGGTGGCGATCTGGGGGGGTATGAAGAAGCCTTTGCCGTTTGGACTGTTCGGACTCCTGGTGGCTGGCCACGCGATGGGTCAGGACGGGTACGAGCCTGCGGAGTGGTTCGTCGATGGCCATGTTCTGGCTTGTTCCCCGTCCAGCGTTGCCGCCGGCGGTTCGCTCGTCCTGGCACTTGGGCCGCGCCACGGGCGTGAAATGGCCATTCGTCGAGTGGCGGACAATTCCTGGTACTTCCTGGTGGTCGCGATGCCTGATGAAGGGGAGCCCCAGCTGATGACCCCGGCAGAGTTCGCGTTGGCAAGCAGCGTTGAAATCCCCGCATCGTTCAACGTGCGAACAGGGGAAGGGACGCAGCAGTCTGTGCTGAGCCGTCCAGGCAAGTATGAGGTGTACGTGTCCGACATCCTGGAGTCTGAAACAGGGGGCCACGTATGTCGCTTCGATTACACGGGAAGCGGTGCCGACAGGTCAGGCGCATGACGCCCCATCAGACGCTGTCGACGATCCAGCGCAATGCGGTCGCCACGATCTTTCTCGCCTGGGTCGCCGGCGTTGCGGTGATGGCAACCCGGCCTCCGTACGCCGTCGCGCTGACGGCTTGTTGGTTGTCGCTTGCCGTGATGTCTGGTGCATTGCTTTACCTCTATCGGACAGCTCGATGCCAGCGTTGTGGGAAGACGCTCTGGTTGCAGCTGCACCGGATTGCCCCGGTCGGCCCATTCAAGCCGAGGATGACGCACTGTTCGTGCGGGGCGTCCTTTCACGAGACCTCTTCACTCCCGAAGTGACCGATTCCGGCCGATTGTGGCCATCGGGCGAGCAGCGTGGCCCGGGTACGCGGGGCGGTATCGACCCAACAACCTGGCGCGCCGGGCGCTTCCCGTGCGACGACGCCCTCATGTTGCGCAGGGGCGCGGCCGCGCACCCTTCGCCAACGCCCGCCTCCCCGCAAACGGGCCGTCGCCCCATACCCCGTTCCGTCGGCCCATCCCGGGATTCGTCGCATGGCCGTTGCCCGACGTCGGAGCCTGGTTGCAGCCTGATGCCCGCCGGATGTCCGGCATCGCCCCGTGAGCCGGTCATGAGAACGCTGATCTTCCTGCTGGCCTGGTGCGTGCTGCTGGTGCTGTGCTGGCCGCTCGCACTGCTGGCGCTGGTGCTGTGGCCGCTGGTGTGGCTGGTGTCGCTGCCGTTCCGGCTCATCGGCATCACCTTCAGCGCGATGTTCGCCTTGCTGCAGGCGCTGCTGATGCTCCCGGCCCGGTTGCTGGGCTGGCGTCCGCATCCGGTAGCTGCCTAGCGCGGGCGCTGCACGAACGGGCGCAACGCCCGCGATGGACCTCACTCAATCTCGAACGGATCAGGGAAGCAGCACATGAAGAAGTTCATGTCAGCAGTGGCCATGCTCGTGGGCATGGCGATGACGGGCGCAGCCGCAGCGGATGCGCAGGGCGATCAAGCCGCGCAACAGGCGGCCTTGACGCGCACCGTGAGCAAGCTCGATACCGCGGTGTTCGACGCGTTCAATGCCTGCAGCAAGCCGGTGGAGCTGGAGAAGCACGCCAGTTACTTCGCGCCGGACGTCGAGTTCTACCACGACGCCGGCGGCGTCACCTGGTCGCGCCGGGAGATGATCGAGAACACGCAGAAGTACGTGTGCGGGAACTTCCGCCGCGAACTGGTACCGGGCACGTTGAAGGTTTTCCCGATCAAGGGGTTCGGCGCGATAGAACAGGGCACGCATCGCTTCTGCCAGTTCGACAGCGGCAAGTGCGAAGGCATCGCCGATTTCACCATCGTGTGGGAAAACCGCGACGGTGTATGGCGCATCACGCGTGTGCTCAGTTACGGGCACCGCGCGAACGAATAGCCGCCACCGCCCTCACTTCATCGAAAACGAATCGGCCCGCGACGCATCCCAGAACGACTTGAACACCGCGTGCTCGGGAATGCCCGACACCAGTTCGCCCGGTCGCAGGAATCGATACAACGCGCCGAGCGAGCGCACCTCGACCTGCGATACGCGACGCAGCACGTGTTCGGGGTCGATCTGCTCCGGGTGTTCCAGTCCCGCCGCGCACAGCAGGTCGCGCAGGCCGCGCAGCGTGTTCTGGTGGAACTGGTACACGCGCGTGGCCTTGTCGGGGATGTCCAGCGAACGCCAGCGCGCCGGGTCCTGCGTGGCGATGCCGGTGGGGCAGCGGTCGGTGTGGCAGCTCTGCGACTGGATGCAGCCCAGCGCGAACATGAAACCGCGCGCGGCGTTGCACCAGTCCGCGCCCATCGCCATCGTGCGGGCGATGTCGAACGCGCTGACGATCTTGCCGGCCGCGCCGACGCGGATGCTTCCGCGCAGGTCCAGCCCGACCAGCGTGTTGTGCACCAGCATCAATGATTCGTGCATCGGCACGCCGACGTGGTCCATGAACTCCGCCGGCGCCGCGCCCGTGCCGCCTTCGGCGCCATCCACCACGATGAAGTCCGGCAGCATGCCCGTCTGGCGCATCGCCTTGGCGATGCCGAACCACTCCCACGGATGGCCGATCGCCAGCTTGAAACCCACCGGCTTGCCGTTCGAAAGCGCGCGCAGGCGCTCCACGAATTCCAGCAGCTCGATGGGCGTTGCGAACTCGGAGTGGCGCGAGGGCGAGACGCAATCCACGCCTTCCAGCACGCCGCGCGTAGTGGCGATTTCCGCCGTCACCTTCGCGCCGGGCAACACGCCGCCGTGTCCGGGCTTGGCGCCCTGCGACAGCTTGATCTCGATCATCCGCACTTGCGGCAACGCCGCGGCATCGGCGAAGCGCTTCGCATCGAAGTGGCCGTCCGCATCGCGGCAACCGAAATAGCCTGAACCGATTTCCCACACCAGGTCGCCGCCCGGGCCGCGGTGGTAGGGCGAGATCGAACCCTCGCCGGTGTCGTGGTAGAAGTTGCCGCGCCTGGCGCCTTCGTTCAGTGCGCTGATCGCCGCGGCCGACAGCGAACCGAAACTCATCGCCGAGATGTTGAAGACGCTGGCCGAGTACGGCTGCTTCGCCTGGTTGCCGATCATCAGGCGGAAATCGTGCGAGGCGATGTCGGTGGTGATGAGCGAATGGTTGATCCATTCGTAATCGGCGCCGTACACGTCCTGCTGCGTGCCGAAGGGGTGCGTGTCGTTCACCGCCTTAGAGCGCTGGTACACCAGTGCGCGCTGCTGGCGCGAGAACGGGACCTCGGCGGTATCGGACTCGATGAAGTACTGCCGCATCTCCGGGCCGATGGATTCCAGGCCGTAGCGGAAGTACGCCAGGATCGGGTAATTGCGGCGCAGCGTGCTCTTGTGCTGCAGCACGTCCCACGTTCCCAGTGCCGCCAGCGCGCCGAACACGACCGCCACCCAGGCCCAGTCCGGGTCGAGCCAGGCAATGATGGCGAAGAACACCGTGAGCACGATGCTCGCGATGTAGGCGGCGTAGCGGGACATTCGACCTCCTGGGCTGCGTGTGCGGGCGGTTCCGGCGGGGCGGGCGTGGCCGCGCCAGTGGAATGGTCGCAAAAACGGGGTGATGGGGCGCGCGCGGCGGGGTATCACCCGGGCGCGCCTGGCCCGTCCGGGCTACCGGGAGTGTCCGGTCACCTGCGATTGTGTCGTTCAATCCAACGCAGGGAGGCGATTGGAGGAGAACGATGGGCATCATCGTGATCGATCCCGGGCACGGAGGAGACGCGAAGGTTGGCGGTTCCAGCCCCAACAACGCGCGCGGGCCTTCGGGCCTCCTGGAAAAGAACGTGACGCTGGCGATCGCACGCCGGCTGGTGCCGGTGCTGCAGGCACAAGGGCACACGGCGATCCTGACGCGGGACGGCGACGTCAATATCGGCCTGTCGGCGCGCGCGCACGTGGCGCGCGAGCGCAAGGCCGACGCCTTCGTATCCATCCATTTCAACGGCTTCAACGCACGCTCGCAGGGCACCGAGACGTTCGTGCATGCGCGCTCCGGCGCGCCTTCCACGGCGCTGGCCAAGCTGGTGCAGCAGTTCACGCTGGCGGTCACGCAGTACACCGACCGTGGCGTGAAGCGTGCGGAATTCGGCGTGCTCAGTCCGGTGCAGCATCATGCGGGCACGGCGGCATGCCTGGTGGAAGTGAGCTTCATGGACGTGGCGCAGGAAGACGCGCGGCTCGGGCAGGCGGCGTACCAGCAGGGCATCGCCGAAGGGCTCGCGCAGGCCTTGCAGATGTACATGACGCATTCGTTCGCCATTGAATTCGATACGCAGCCGATGGAGGTGCCCGAGGCGCCCGAGGACGGCTACGAGGAACTGGTGCGCTGAGCCACGCGCGCTGCGCGTGCCGGCGAGGCTTCGACCATGTCCTACTACGAGCTCGAACTGCGGATCCAGTGGACCGATCCCGGCAAGTACGTGATCGCGGGCCGCTGCATCAACCCCGACCAGGACAGCGAAACCGAACTGATCGACCGCGAGGCCATCGCGATCGATGAGGCCGCGCTGCGCGCCGTCGCCAACGACCCGATGGCGTACGGCGCCGCGCTGTCGCAGATGGTCTTCGGCAGCGCGGCGGTGCGGCAGGCCTACCAGCGCGCACGCGATGCGTCCAGCACGCGCGATGGACTGCGCGTCCGGCTCCACATCCAGAAAGGCGCGCCGGAGTTGCATGCGCTGCGCTGGGAGCTGATGCACGAACCCGGCACGACGACGCCGCTGTTCTGGAGCGAGCGCCTGTGGTTCTCCCGCTTCCTCAGTGCCGACGACCTGCGCGCGACGCCGCCGCACAACCCCGACCGCGTGCAGGTGCTGGTGGCGGTGGCCAACCCGAGCGATGTGGAAACGCGCTGGCAGCATCCGCCGATCGACGCGCAAGCCGAGTACCTGCGCGCCGAGGACGCCGTCGTTCCCCGCAACGGCATCGGGCAGCGCGCGATCACCACCAGGCGACTGGCCGGGCGCGTGTCAATCTACGACCTGGTGTCGTCGATGCGCGAGGACTACGCCGACGTGCTCTACCTCGTCGCGCACGGTTCGATCACCGCCGACGGCGCACCGCACCTGCTGCTCGAGGGCGACGACGGCAAGGGCGAGATCGTGGCGGGCGCGGAACTGGTGGAGCGTCTGGTCGCATCCGGGCAACTGCCGCGGCTGGTGGTGCTGGCCTCGTGCAAGAGCGCCGGAGGCGCCGGAACGCCGGGACTGGTCGCGCTCGCGCCGCGTCTTTCCCAGGCGGGTGTGCCGCACGTGCTGGCGATGCAGGGCGACGTGTCGATCGAATCGATGGGCAAGTTCATGCCGCGCTTCTTCCGGGAGCTGGCCTCGCATGGCCAGGTCGATCGCGCGATGGCTGCGGCGCGCGCGGAAATCCTCGATGCGCCCGACTGGTGGATGCCGGTGCTGTACACGCATTCGCGGCGAGGACTGGTCTGGCCGCCGCGCAGCATGGATGTGGGCAGTTTCCAGGGATGGAACTCGGTGGTGGCGAGCATGCAGAACGAAAAGTGCCTGCCGGTGCTGGGCCCGGGGCTGGTCGAGTCGGTGATCGGCTCCACCCGCGAGATGGCGCGTGCGTGGGCGGACCGTTACGAGATCCCGCTGGTGCGCAACCGCGACGACCTCGCGCAGGTGGCGCAACACCTCGCGTACCAGAACGACACGTTCTTCGTGCGCGATTCCATCCGCACCTACGTCGCACGCTACCTGCGCAAACGGTTCCAGGACAAGCTGACGAAGGAGTTGCTGGAAGCGCGCGTGGAGAAGGGGCTGGTCGACCGGATGATCTCCCACATCGGCAAGGAGCTGCGCGCGTCGAACCCGAACGAGGTCCACACGCTGCTGGCGCGCATGCCGGTGCCGATCTACATCAACGCCAACCGCGACAACCTGCTGTTCGATGCGCTGGTGGAGCAGGGAAAACGACCCCGGATGCACGTGTGCACCTGGGCCACGGACGAACAACCCGGCCACCAGCTGGATCCGGACTACGTGCCCAGCGTGGACGAGCCGCTGGTGTTCCACGTCTTCGGAAACTTCAAGTATCCCGACGATCTCATCGTCACCGAGGACGACTACTTCGAATTCCTGATGGGCGTGACGCGCAATGAAACGCGCGAGGCCGCGCGCATTCCGCCCGCGGTCACGGCGGCCATCGCCAAGAGCGGTTGGCTGATGCTCGGATTCCAGGTGGAGGACTGGGACTTCCGCGTGGTCCTAAGCAGCGTGCTGCGCCAGCCGGGCCGTCCGATGGGGCAGAAGCGGCGCACGAGCGTGGCCATCCAGATGAACCTGACCGACGAAGGCGTGGCCTTCGCGCGCACGTTCGATTACCTGGACCGGCATTTCGACCAACAAGGAAGTCTCGCTGTTCTGGACCTCGCCGGAGGCGTTCGTGAACGAGCTGTGGGTCCGCTACCGGCAGGCCGTGGAAGCGGAGACGACGTGATCCGATGAGCGCCAACGACCAGGGCAGCAGCGAGGACAAGGGCGTCGCGAATGACGCGGCGCAGGAGGGCGCGCGGCCGCCGCAGAATCCTTTCGTCGGCCCCGAACCGCTCGAAGAAGGCCAGCCGCTGCATGGGCGCCGGCGCGAGACGGAGGAGCTGACGAACCTGCTCGTGGGAAAGCGCATCGTGCTGCTGTTCTCGCCTTCGGGCGCCGGCAAGACGTCGCTGATCCGCGCGGGCCTGCTGCGCAGACTGGACGACTACGACATCCAGGCGTTGCCGATCGTGCGGCTGGGGTATCGCGATCCGGAGCTGCGCGGCGACACGTCGGTCAACCGCTATCGCCTGGCCACGCTGTCCGCGCTCGAAGCCAGGCGGCCGGAGGGCGAGCGGCTGGGCATGCGGGAGCTGAGCGGCTATTCGTTGCAGCGGTACTTCGACGAACGCGTCTTCGACTTCATGGACCTGGACGACGAGAAGCGACCCAAGTACCCGCTGCTCATCGTCGATCAGCTTGAGGAGTTGTTCGTCGATCCGCTCGACGTGGCATGCAAGCGGGAATTCCTCGCCGAACTGGGCGACCTGCTGCGCGGCGCGCCGGGCGGCCGGGGCGGTGGGGATGCCGGCGCGCCGATCTGGGCGCTGTTCGCCATCCGCGAAGACCGTGCCGCCGAACTGCAGCCGTACCTGGACTTCTTCCCGACCTCGCTGGCGTTCCGCTATCGCCTCGATGCGCTGGGCGTGGAGGCCGGTCGCGAAGTCATCCGCGAAACGGCGAAGGCACCGCAAAGTGCGGGCGAATGGATACAGGCCGACGTCCCGGCGGTCATCGTCAACGACCTGAGCACGGTGTCGGTGCTGGGCGAGGACGGCGTGGAGACGTTGCAGCCCGGTCCCGTGCTGGAACCGGTGCAGTTGCAGATCGTGTGCCGCGGCCTGTGGGACAAGGTGGTGCGCGCGCAACGGCGTCCGATCACGGTCGATGACGTGAACTCGCACGGCCACAGCGAAGTCAATCGCGCACTGGGCGATTTCTACAACGAGGAAGTCGCCCGCGCGGTCGAAGACACCGACGTGTCCGAGCGCGCCCTGCGCGAATGGATCGGGACCGAACTGATTTCGCCCTCCGGCGTGCGCACGCAATGCCTGTACGAACCGGCGATGTTCGGCGAGGACAACTGCGTGATCGGCCGGCTGGTCGATGCGCACGTGCTGCGCCTTGAGAAACGCGCGGGACGCGACTGGATCGAACTGCCGCACGACCGGCTCGTCGGGCCCGTGCGCGAGTCGAACTTCGCCTGGGCCAACCAGCACCTGAAGGAATTCCAGAAGCGCGCGCAGCAATGGCATACCGCCAGCGGCGAGTACACGCGGCTGTTGCTGCTGAACGAGAAGGAGTTGGCGCAGGCCAATGCCTACACGCAGGCGCATCCCCGGCACGTCAACGAGAAGGAGCGCGAGTTCCTCAAGGCATCGGAGCAGGAGGTCTCGCGCGTTCGCGACCAGGGCAGGAACCGGCGGCGGATCTGGATGATCTCGGGGGGCTTCGTGCTCGCGCTTGCCGTCCTGGGCATCGCCTGGGGCGTCAACGAGATCCGGGAACGCAACGCCGAACGCCTGCGCATCGCCGTGGAACAGGGCACCTCGCGCGCGGGACGCGGTTCGCCCGGGGCGGCGCTGGATGGATTGCTGGCCCTTCGCGAGAACGTCACGAAGGACGGGCACCACGAGGAACTGGTGCGCGACGTCGACGACGCCATCCGACAGGCCCTCACGCGCACGCCGGCAGCCGTGGTGAAGGAATTGCAGTCGGGAAAGCACATCGTGTGGTCGCTGGCGTTCTCCGGCGACGGCAAGCAGGTGTTCGCCGGTTCCTGGGACGGGCATGTGTCCGTGCAGGACGTGGACGCGTCGGACAAGGCGCCGTCGGTGACCGACGACCTGCAGACACCGACGTATGCGGTGGTGGTGCAACCGGGGACGGGCCTGGTCGCCTCGACGCATGGCGACGGACGCACGCTGCTGTGGCAATGGGATGGAAACCGGCTGCAGCGCATCGGTACGCTGGTGCCGCCGCGCCCGGACCTCAAGCAGGTGCCTTCGGCGGCCTTCAGCGATGACGGGCGCTGGCTCGTGGTCGGCGGATGGGACAAGCAGCTGGATGTCTGGGACGTCGGCAATCCGCGCGCACCGCGCCTGGCATCGTCGATCGTCAACGGACAGGCGCCCATCCAGAGCCTCGCCTTCGTGCCCGCGCAGGACGCATCGCGGATGCAACAGCTGATCTCGACGGACTACGACGGCAAGGTGCGCGTGTGGTCGATCGGCGAAGGCATGCCCGATCGCCCGCGGCCGGAGCGCGAGTTCGCCGTCAGCGACCAGGCCAAGCGGGACATCGGCATCTCGGCCTCGACGGTGTCGCCATCGGGGCGCTACTTCGTGGCCGGCGACACGGAGGGAACCGTGTACATGTGGGACCTGCGCGCGCCGGGCGCCGCCACGCCGGGATGGCGTTTCGAATGGCCCAACCATCGCGGCGGCGGTGGTGGCGACGTCAACACGCACGTCAAGGGCATCGCGTTCGCACCCGATTCCACTTCGTTTGTCAGCGTGGGCGTCGACGGCTACCTCGTGCGGTGGACGTTGCCCGCCAATGCCGACAATTTCGCTGACGTGGTGGCCGGGATGTCGAAACAACGCTTCCGGGTAGGCGAGCGGCTCTACAGCGCCGCGTACCGGCCCCGCGCGCGCAACCAGGTGGCGGTGGGCGGCACGCGTTCCATCCGGTTGCTCGAACTCGATCGCGGGCCGGGCGGCGCGCTGTCGACGCCATTGCCCCGATCCGACCGCTACGGTTCCTCATGGCGCGCGGTTTCGATGGATGCGGCGGGCAAGCGCGTCGCCGCGCGCGCCGACACCGGCCCCATCCTGATGTGGCTCAAGGGCGCGAACGGCTTTCGCACGATGCCGGAGTGGCGGATCGGCGGAAGCCGCGCCGTCGGGTTCGCGTTGACGCCGGACGGCCAGCGCCTGGTGACGGTGGACTGCCGCGGCACGCCGGTCGACTGGACGTTGCGCCCCGGCTCGATCCCGCAGCGCACGGCGACATTCGG
>Ga0209050_1003824_pt1 | contig 10743 bp, 13 predicted proteins | sample Araplavi_mTSA_r2_FD_184276 | JGI IMG/M metagenome (GOLD analysis project Ga0209050, IMG submission 184276) | Arabidopsis root microbial communities from North Carolina, USA - plate scrape MF_Cvi_mTSA_r2 (SPAdes) (version 2) | ecosystem: Host-associated > Plants > Roots > Endosphere | place: USA...
TGACCGCCGAGCTGCCGCCAGCTTGCCGGAACATCCTGAAAATACTGGAGTCTGCCTGATATGTCGTATTCGCTGGTCGTCTTTGACTGGGATGGCACCCTGATGGATTCCACGCACAGCATCGTGGCCGCCATTCAGGGCGCTTGCCGCGATCTGGATCTGGCGGTGCCGTCCGCGTCCGAGGCGAGCTGGGTCATCGGCCTTTCGCTCGAAAGCGCGTTGCGCCGTGCCGTCCCCGAATTGACGCAGGCCATGCTGCCTCGCTTCCTTGAGCGCTACCGCACGCACTACCTGCTGCGCGACCCGGAATTGCGCCTGTTCGAGGGCATCAACGAGTTGCTGACCGACCTGGCCAGCCAGAACGTGCGGCTCGCTGTCGCCACGGGCAAGAGCCGCGTCGGCCTGACGCGCGCGCTGGCCGCGACCGGCCTGGGCCCACTGTTTGACGCGACCCGCACCGCCGACGAGACCTTCAGCAAGCCGCATCCGGCCATGCTGCACGAACTGATGCAGGAACTGGACGTGGATCCGTCGCGGGTCATCATGGTGGGCGATACCTCGCACGATCTGCAGATGGCCTGCAACGCGGGTGTGCACGGCCTGGGGGTCACCTACGGGGCACACACCCTGAAGGAGCTTGAGGGATGTGCCCCGCAAGCAGTGCTGGACACCGTTCCGCTCGTGCGCGAATGGCTTATGCCGCGCGTGAGTGCCGGCGCGTAGGCTCTGGCTGATGAAGGCCGGCAGGAACGTCCGCCGGTCCGGCGGGTCTATCCGCAAGGCGCTGCGCGTGCTTCGCAAGACCGCCGCGGAATAAGATAGCCCCGTCCAGCGTCCATGGTTGACGCGGGCGCGCGCTCACGGAGCGCGGCGCCATACCGGAGATTACGATGCTGATACGCAAGCCCGACGACTTTTTGCCGTCCGAGATCACTTCCGAGGCCGTGTGGCGATCGCGCCGCGAACTCATGTTGCGCGCTGGCGCTGCCGCTGCCGCCGTCGGGCTGCCCGGCTGGGCTACGCGCGCCGCCCACGCGCAGGACGCCGGCGCGCTGCCGGGCAAGTCCAACCCTGCGTTCAGCATCATGGACAAGCAGACGTCCCTGGCTGACATCACGTCCTACAACAATTACTACGAGTTCGGCGTAGATAAGGGCGAACCGGCCAAAAATGCCGGCAAGTTGCAGACCCGGCCGTGGACCGTGAGCGTCGAGGGCGAGGTCAACAAGCCGCGCACGTTCACCATCGAAGAGTTGCTCAAGCTCGCGCCCATGGAAGACCGCGTCTACCGCCTGCGCTGCGTCGAGGGCTGGTCCATGGTCATTCCGTGGGTTGGGTATTCGCTGTCCGAGGTGCTCAAGCAGGTGGAGCCGAATGGCAACGCCAAGTACGTCGAATTTGTCACTGCCGTTCAGCGGGAAAATATGCCGGGCGTGCGTGCTGCCATCCTGGAGTGGCCGTATGTGGAGGGGTTGCGCCTGGACGAAGCCATGCATCCGCTGGCGATGCTGGTCTTTGGCGTCTATGGGCGCGTGCTGCCCAACCAGAACGGCGCGCCGCTGCGGTTGGCCGTGCCGTGGAAGTATGGATTCAAGTCCGGCAAATCGCTGGTGAAGATCCGGCTGGTGGAAAAGCCGCCCGTCACGTCCTGGGTCAAGTCGGCCCCGCAAGAATACGGCTTCTACGCCAATGTGAACCCTAACGTCGCGCATCCTCGCTGGAGCCAGGCCACCGAGCGCCGCATCGGCGAGGACGGCCTGTTCACGCCCAAGCGCAAGACGCTCATGTTCAACGGCTACGGCGATCAGGTGGCGTCGCTTTATCAGGGCATGGACCTGAAGGCCAATTACTGAGGCGCTGATCCGTGTCCGTTGCTCCTCGCGCTGCCTCGGCTGCGGCACCCAGGAAGGCGCAGCTCTCGGCCCGGACGATCGGGCGCTTCAAGCCGCTGCTCTTTCTGCTGGGCCTGGCGCCGTTCGCGCGCTGGATATGGCTGGGGATGCACGACGGCCTCACGGCCAATCCCGTTGAATTCCTGACGCGATCGTCTGGCACCTGGGCACTGGTATGCCTGCTGGTCACCCTGGCCATCACGCCGCTGCGCCGTCTCACGGGTCAGCCCGCGCTGGTACGCGTCCGGCGCATGTGCGGATTGTTCGCTTTCTTCTACGCGGCGCTGCATTTCATGGCGTGGGTGTGGTGGGACCGTGGCTTCGAACCCGCCGAAATGGTGCGTGACATCGTCGAACGTCCCTTCATCATGGTGGGATTTTCGGCCTTCGTGCTGATGGCAGCGCTGGCTGCCACCTCGACGCAGTGGGCGATGCGGCGGTTGGGCAAGCGCTGGCAGACGCTGCACCGTGCCATCTATGCCATCGGCCTGCTGGCGATTCTGCACTACTGGTGGCACAAGGCGGGCAAGAATGACCTGTCCGAGCCCGCGATCTACGCCGCGGTGCTGGCGCTGCTGCTGGGTTGGCGCGTCGTTGCCTGGTGGCGCGCGCGGGCGTAGTCCGCTAGCGCGCTGAGGCGCCGCAGCTACTGCATGGCCAGCATGATGGCCGCGGTTTCCGCGTCAGGCTGGCCGTCGTGCAGGGCAGGGCGGTAGTGCATCTGGAACGCGGCCAGCGTGTTGATCGTTGCGCGGTCCAATGTGCCGTCCTGCGGACTGGCGTAGCCAAGCCGCTGCAGCTGCTTCTGAAACCATGCGACATCCGGCACGCCCTCGATCTGCAGGCGAGCCAGATGCTGGGCCGCGCCTGCCTCGTTGTACCAGCGCCCGATACCCGCGTCCGCCAGCGTCTTCCAGGGGAACAGCGGGCCGGGATCCACCTTGCGCTGCGGTGCGATGTCGCTGTGGCCCACGACGTTCTCCGGCACGATGTTGTGCCGGCGGATGATGTCGCGCAGCAGGATGGTCAGCGCCCGGACCTGGCGGTCGTCATAGGGGTGCCACACGCGCTCCCCGTCGCTGCCTTCGGTCCAGCCCGGATTGACGATCTCGATGCCGATCGAGGTGCTGTTCATTGCGATGTTGCCGTACCAGGAACTGGCCCCTGCGTGCCATGCGACGCGGTTTTCGTCGACCAGCCGATAGGCGCGGCCATCCAGGTCCAGCAGGTAATGCGCGCTGACCTTGCCCTTGGAAAGCAGGCGCAGCGACTCGGCGTCGTCGACCGTGGTGTAGTGCACGACCACGGATCGCACCCGGCTGCTCTGGCTGACGGCGGTGATCGAGGTGTCCAGATCCAGGCCGGCGGGCCCGCGCGCCGCGCAGCCGGCCAGGACCGCCGCGGCCAGCAGCGTGGAAAATAGGCGGGTCATGATCAGCGCGCCAGGTACAGGAACAGCGTCGGCAGCTTGTCCAGCTGGGGCGCCGGCAACTTCTTCCAGTCGGCCACCGAATGGGTGACCACCCATTCGTCTGCCGTCGTCATCGAGCGCGCCACGCACAGCTTGGTGTCGCCCTTCAGGGTGGCGATCAGCGTGGCAAACATCGCCGCGTTGCGGTACGGCGTCTCGATCAACAACTGCGTCTGGTTGTGGCGGGCCGAGTGCTGCTCCCAGGCGCGCAGTTGCTTGGCGCGCTCGCCGGGTTCCACCGGGGCATAACCATGAAAGGCGAAACGCTGCCCGTCCAGGCCGCTGGCCATCAAGCCCAGCAGAATCGAAGAGGGGCCTACCCAGGGTTTGACAGCGATCCCCATGCGGTGCGCTGCGTCCACGATCTTGGCGCCGGGGTCCGCGACGGCGGGGCAGCCTGCCTCGGAAACCAGGCCGATCTCCGCGCCGCGCTTTGCGGGGTCGAGCCATGCCTTGATCTGCGGGGCGTCGGCCTTGTCGGTGAGGGTGTGGATGGTGATTTCCTGCAGCGGCCGGGTGGTGCCGATGAGCTTCAGGAAGGCGCGGGCGGTCTTGGCGTTCTCGGCGATGTAGGTGTCCAGCCGGCCGGCTAACGAGCGCACGTCGGCGGGCAGCCAGCGCTCGGGCGGCGCGTCGCCCAGGCTGACCGGAATCAGGTGCAGGGCGCCGTTCATGCGGATGCTCCCGGGGCGTCGAGCGGATCCAGTCCGAAAGTTGCCAGCATGCGTGTCAACTCGATCAGCGGCAGGCCTATGATGGCGGTGGGGTCGTCGCTTTGAATGCTTTCCATCAGGGCAATGCCCAGGCTTTCCGCCTTGGCGCTGCCTGCGGTATCGTAAGGCTCTTCGGCGCGCAGGTAGGCGTCGATGGCACGGTCGGACAGTTGGCGGAACCGGCAGTGCGTCACAATGTCGGCCTTTTCCACGCGTTGGCCGTCGGTCACGGCCAGCGCGCTGTGAAACTCCACCAGTCTGCCCGACAGCGCGCGCAGTTGCGCCTGGGCCCGCGTGAAGTCGCCCGGTTTGCCGATGGGGGCGCCGTCCACGGTGGCAACCTGGTCAGAGCCGATCACGATGCTGCCTGGATGTTTTTCCGCCACCACCATCGCCTTCGCGACGGACAGGCGCAGCGCCAGCACTTCGGGGGTTTCGCCAGGTTGTGGCGTTTCGTCTACATCGGGGGAAATCGCGGAAAAGGGCAGCCGCAGGCGCGACAACAGTTCTTTGCGGTATCGCGAGCTGGACGCGAGGATCAAGCTAGGTTTGTGGGGCATGCGGCATTTGACGGTAATACGTAAGTCACAGTATTATCTAACGTTTTGCGGCATTTTTGCAGGAACATCAACATGACACCGAAGGGAAAGCCTGGCGATGCGAGTCGCCGCGCGGACGGATCGGCCGGTGCTGGTGTGAATGCGGCGGACTCTGACGTCAAGCGCATCGACGCCTTCGCCTTTGCCCGTCTGGGTAAAAGCGCGCAGGGCAGCATCGCCTTGGTGCGTCTTGCCCGCGTGGTCGATGGCCTGCCCGAGCAACCGCTGGGCGAAGCCGGACTTGTGACCTGGTCCGTGCAAGGCGAAGAAGGCAAAACCGGCTTGCTGATGGGCCAACCGCTTTTGCGCCTGCATGTGAAGGCGAATCCGGTGGTTGTGTGCCAGCGGTGCAATGCGCCGTTTGCGTATCCGGTCGACAGCGAAGTCGTGCTGCAACTGGTCAAATCCGAAGACGACCTCGACGATGATCATTCCTTTGCCGATCAAGGCGACGATGACGACGACGAGGACGACGAAGGCGTAGGAAGGGATTCTGTGGCCCAGCTACCTGAAAAGGTGGTGGGTTCGCATCATTTTGATCTGTTGGCCCAGATCGAAGATGAGCTCATTCTGAGCATTCCGTATGTGCCCAAGCATGATGTATGCCCGGGCGCGCAGGCCAAGGCCAGCGAAGCTCCTGAAGAGGAGCCCGCTGTCAAGCGTCCGTCGCCGTTTGCGGTGCTGGAACAACTGAAGCACAAAGATTGAGATCAACATCGGGCCGCATCGCGTACAATGCGCCCCGTTTCTAGGAGTCATCATGGCCGTTCAACAAAACAAGAAGTCCCCCTCCAAGCGCGGTATGCACCGTTCGCACGATTTTCTGGTGGCCCCGTCGACCGCCATCGAACCGAACACCGGTGAAACGCACCTGCGTCACCACATCAGCCCCAACGGCTTCTACCGTGGCCGCAAGGTCCTGAAGACCAAGGCCGACGAATAAGGCCCCCGGGCCGAACTCGTACTCGGACCATTTCGGCTGAGCGCTGATACCTGGCACCCGTGATACGCATCGCCATAGACTGTATGGGCGGAGACTTCGGTCTGCCCGTCACGATTCCGGCTGCGATCGAGTTCGCCCGGCAATTTCCGGACACCCGGCTATTGCTGGTCGGGCTTCCCGACGCTATCGAAGCGGCGCTTTCCGAGCACCGCAACGTGGCGCGCGATCGCTTTGAGATCGTGGCGGCTTCCGAAGTCGTCACCATGGACGACCCGGTCGAGGTCGCCCTGCGCCGCAAAAAAGACTCCTCCATGCGCCTCGCTGCCCAGTCCGTCAAGGATGGGCGGGCGGACGCCTGCATTTCCGCAGGCAACACGGGCGCCTGGATGGCCATCTCACGTTATGTGCTCAAGACCCTGGACGGCATCGACCGCCCGGCGATCGCCACGTCCATTCCGAACCAGACGGGCCGCGCCACCACGGTGCTGGACCTGGGCGCGAATGTGGACTGCACGGCCGAGCACCTGCTGCAATTCGCCATCATGGGCGCCGCGCTGTCGCAGGCGGTGGACCATCGCGACAACCCCACCGTGGGCTTGCTGAACATTGGCGAGGAAGTCATCAAGGGCAACGAAGTCGTCAAGGAAGCCGCCGAGCTTCTGCGAGGCAGCCCGCTGAACTTCTACGGCAACGTCGAAGGCAATGACATCTTCAAGGGCACGGTCGACGTCGTCGTCTGCGACGGCTTTGTCGGCAACGTCGTGCTCAAGTCCGTGGAAGGACTGGCGAAGATGCTGTCCAGCATCATTCGCGAAGAGTTCAAGCGCAATCTGATCACGCTGATCGCCGGCGCGGTGGCCAAGCCTGTGCTGAACCGCCTGCGCAACCGCGTGGACAACCGCCGCTACAACGGCGCGGCTTTGCTCGGCTTGCGTGGCGTCGTCATCAAGAGCCACGGATCCGCGGACGTTTACGCCTTCGGTTTTGCCTTGCAACGCGCGCGCGAAGCCGTAGTGAGTAAACTGCTGGAGCGCACCGCGCAGACGGTCGCTCAAATTACCAAGCGCGTTCAATCCGGCGATCGCCCATCGGCGGCGTCGCCCAACGTGGCTGGGGATACCGCTTGATGGATACCGCAATGAAATACTCCGTGATCGCGGGCACCGGCAGCTTCTTGCCGGAACGCGTGGTTTCGAATGACGAACTGGCTGCGGAACTGGCGACGCGCGATATCGCCACCTCCGACGAATGGATTGTCGAGCGCACGGGCATCCGTCAGCGCCATCTGGCCGAGCGTGGCGTGACCACCAGCCAGCTGGCCACCGAGGCCTCGCGCCGCGCGCTGGCCGATGCGGGCGTTGATGCTTCCGATATCGATCTCGTCATCGTGGCCACGTCCACGCCCGATTTCGTGTTTCCCAGCACGGCCTGCCTGGTGCAGGCCAACCTCGGCGCCAAGGGTTCGGCCGCGTTCGACGTGCAGGCCGTGTGCAGCGGCTTCGTCTACGCGCTCACCACCGCCGACAGCTTCATCCGCGCGGGCCGCGCGCGCTGCGCGCTGGTGATCGGCGCCGAAGTGTTCTCGCGCATCCTCGACTGGAACGACCGCAGCACCTGCGTGCTGTTCGGTGACGGCGCCGGCGCTGTTGTGCTGAAGGCCTCCGACACGCCCGGCATCCTGGCCGCGCAACTGCATGCCGACGGCAGCCAGATGAAGATCCTCAGCGCCGCGGGCAACGTGGCCTACGGCGACGTCACGGGCGATCCGTTCCTGCGCATGGACGGCCAGGCCGTCTTCAAGCAGGCCGTCACCGTCCTGGACCGCTCCGCGCGCGACACCTGCGCCGAAGCCGGCGTCACCGTTGCCGACGTCGATTGGCTGATCCCGCATCAAGCCAACGTGCGCATCCTGAATTTCCTGGCTCGCAAGCTGGACGTGCCCGTCGAGAAGGTCGTCATCACCGTCGACAGTCACGCCAACACGTCCGCGGCCAGCGTGCCGCTTGCGCTCGATGCGGCGCGCCGCGACGGCCGCGTCAAGCCGGGCCAGCTCATCCTGATGCAGGGCGTGGGCGGCGGATTCACCTGGGGCTCGGTACTGGCTCGCATGTAAGGGTGTGCCCTGGCCGCGGCGGCATGTGTGCCGCGGGCGGCCGGAGAGCGCGCCTGGCATTCCACACAGACACTGAATCAATCCACACGCTCAATCATGAAAATCGCTTTTGTCTTTCCTGGCCAGGGTTCGCAAGCTGTCGGCATGCTGGACGCCTGGTCCGGCGTGGCGGCGGTCGCGGGCACCGTCGCACGGGCCTCGCAGGCGCTGGGTCAGGACCTGGGCGCGCTGATCGCGCAGGGTCCCGTCGAACAGCTCAACCTGACCACCAATACGCAGCCGGCCATGCTGACCGCTGGCGTTGCCTTCTATAACGCCTGGATCGCCGCGGGCGGTCGCAAGCCTGATGTCGTGGCCGGCCACAGCCTGGGCGAATACGCCGCGCTGACCGCCGCCGGTTCGCTGGCGCTGGAAGACGCCGTGCGCCTGGTGCGCGTGCGGGCCGACGCCATGCAGGCCGCCGTGCCGGTCGGCACCGGCGCCATGGCCGCCATCCTGGGCCTGGACGACGACGCCGTGCGCGCCGCGTGTGCGCAAGCCGCTCAAGGCGAAGTGGTCGAAGCCGTCAACTTCAATGCGCCCGCGCAAGTCGTGATCGCCGGCCACAAGGCCGCGGTTGAACGCGCCTGCGAACTGGCCAAGGCTGCCGGTGCCAAGCGCGCCTTGCTGCTGCCCGTATCCGCGCCGTTCCACTCCAGCCTGCTCAAGCCCGCCGCCGACGTGCTGGCTGGCGCGCTTGCCGGCGCCGCTGTGTCCGCGCCGCAAGTGCAGGTCATCAACAACGTCGATGTGGCTTCGCCCACCGACCCCGACGCGATCCGCGATGCGCTGGTTCGTCAGGCGTGGCATCCTGTGCGCTGGGTCGAAACCCTGCGCGCCATGAAGGCGCAAGGCGTCACGCACGTCATCGAATGCGGTCCGGGCAAGGTGCTTGCTGGCCTGACCAAGCGCATCGACCCCGAACTCACCGGCCTGGCCATCACCGATCCTGCTTCGCTGGAAGCGGCGATGGCAGCCGTCAACGGAAACTGATCAATGGACAACACCTCGACCGAACTGCAGGGCAAGATCGCGCTCGTCACGGGCGCGACCCGCGGCATTGGCCGGGCGATCGCCCTGGAACTGGCCGGGCGCGGCGCAACCGTCGTCGGCACCGCCACGTCCGAATCGGGCGCGGCTGGCATCACTGAAGCGCTGGCGCCTTTCGGCGGCCGCGGCGTGGTGCTGGATGTGACCGACGCCGCTGCCTGCGATGCGCTGATCGACGCGCTGGGCAAGGAAGGCGGCGGTCCGCACATCCTCGTCAATAACGCCGGCATCACCCGTGATACGCTGGCGATGCGCATGAAGGACGACGATTGGTCGGCCGTCATCGACACCAACCTGGCTTCCGTCTTCCGCCTGTCGCGCGCCGTGTTGCGCAGCATGATGAAGGCCCGCTGGGGACGCATCATCAACGTGACTTCCGTGGTGGGCTCCAGCGGCAACGCGGGCCAAGCCAATTACGCAGCCGCGAAGGCGGGCGTGGCGGGCATGGCGCGTGCTCTGGCACGTGAACTGGGCAGCCGCAACATCACCGTGAACTGCGTGGCGCCTGGCTTCATCGACACCGACATGACGCGTGCGCTGGGTGAAAACCAGACCGCGGCGCTGCTGCAACAGATTCCGCTGGGCCGTTTGGGGTCGCCGGCTGACATTGCGCATGCCGTGGCCTTTTTGTCCGGGCCGCAGGCGGGTTACATTACCGGCACCACCCTGCACGTCAACGGCGGGATGTACATGCAATAAATCACGAATCACTCGCCGCCGCCGGGCAGCCGGCAAGGCGGCGCGCGATTCTCCGGAAACGCCGCACATGGTCAACCTGCGCCGGTCTCGGCGACAGAACAAATGCGCGGTGTTATTTTTGTCACGGTCAGGCGTTGCATCACTCCGCGCTTGGCTATAATTCGCGGGATTTTTCCCAATTGGAGATCTGCATGGAAAGCATCGAACAGCGCGTCAAGAAGATCGTCGCTGAACAACTTGGCGTCAACGAAGCCGAGATCAAGAACGAGTCCTCCTTCCTTGACGACCTCGGTGCCGATTCGCTCGACATGGTCGAACTGGTCATGGCCCTCGAAGACGAATTCGAGACCGAGATCCCCGACGAAGAGGCCGAAAAGATCACGACCGTGCAACAAGCGATTGACTACATCAATTCGCACGGTAAGCAGTAAGCTCAGCCTATATCGTCCTGGTTGCCCGATTACGTCGGCCAACCTGGAATCAGGGCGGTTTCAGGAGTGCCGTGTGGTCCACCGGCAGGTCGGGCGTTGTAATGCCTCACCTGCCTTCATGTGGTCCACACGCGCAGCGCATCCCGAAAACCGCCTTTCTTTTGTCTGTTTGAGGAGTCATCCGTGAAGCGACGTGTCGTCATCACCGGCCTGGGTATCGTTTCCCCCGTAGGAAATGATCTGACCACCGCTTGGGACAATATCGTCAACGGACGTTCTGGCATCAGCCGCATCACCCGTTTCGATCCCTCGGCCATCACCACCCACATTGCTGGCGAAGTCAAAGACTTCGACATCAGTACCTATATTTCGGCCAAGGAAGCCCGCCAGATGGATACGTTCATCCATTACGGCCTGGCTGCCGGAATGCAGGCCTGGCGCGATTGCGGCCTGGAAGTCACCGAAGAAAACGCCGAGCGTATCGGCGTGATCGTGGGCTCCGGCATCGGCGGTCTGCCGCGCATCGAAGAAACCCAGGTCGATTACCTTGCCAAGGGACCTCGGCGCATTTCGCCGTTCTTCGTGCCGGGTTCGCTGATCAACCTGATTTCCGGGCATCTGTCGATCGCCTACGGCATGAAGGGCCCCAGCTACGCCGTGGTGTCGGCCTGCACGACCGGCCTGCATTGCATTGGCGATGCCGCACGCCTTATCGAATACGGCGATGCCGACGTCATGGTGGCTGGCGGCGCCGAATCCACCGTGTCGCCGCTGGGCATTGGCGGCTTTGCCG
>Ga0209050_1003825_pt1 | contig 10743 bp, 6 predicted proteins | sample Araplavi_mTSA_r2_FD_184276 | JGI IMG/M metagenome (GOLD analysis project Ga0209050, IMG submission 184276) | Arabidopsis root microbial communities from North Carolina, USA - plate scrape MF_Cvi_mTSA_r2 (SPAdes) (version 2) | ecosystem: Host-associated > Plants > Roots > Endosphere | place: USA...
CTCTTTTTCCTCGCCGTCCGAATGGACGACCCCGGTGCCCGAGAGGACGGAATAGATTTCATCATGGTCGATCGGATGGACGCCGATCGCGGCGCCGACATGCAGCGCGCGCTTGCGAAATTCGAAGCTACGCGGGGCGGGGATCGCGTCGCTGATCCGGTAGGCGGTCGACATGCCGATCTTGCCGTGCGGCGGCGCCTCTTCGCGCACCGTTGCGGCTTCGTCGATCACGACCATCGCAGGGGCGGCGCCGCCGGCAAGCAACAGGGCGAGGAGCGCGCTCATCGTCAATTCGCCGTCCGCGACGCGCGATCGCGCGCCGACAAATGTTCCTGCGGCAAGGGCGCGGTCTGGCCCGGATAGCTGCCGGACTTTGGCTCCATCGTCGTAAGGTCCCAATCGGCCGCCACAAAAGGTGCGCGCACCTCCTTGACCTTGGGGTAGCCGCTCACTTCCTTTTCGTCGTCGATCACCTCGCCGCGCCCTTCGGCAACGAAGAACAGCACGCGGATTTCTTCGGCATCGCGTGCCCAAGGCCGCGCCCCGGCGGTCGCGAGCACCGATGTTTCGACGTCGCGCACCGGCAGGATATTGTAACCGCCGACCGGTGCGAGCGGCGCCTTGGCGCGGATCAGCTTTGCCTGTGTCTCGCCGTAACGGCCGAACTCGGGCAGCGGCTGGCCGTGGCGGTCGACGGCCAGATTGTCCTTGCCATAATATTCGAGGTCGCCGTCGCCGCCGAGCATCAGGAAGGGCAGATCCTTGTCGGTGTCGTTGCCGCCGCGCATGACATTGCCGAGCGCGGTGATCTGACCCGTCACATAATCATGTCCGACCCATTCGAGGTTCATGAGATTATAGTGCACCGCACGGTGCTGCGGATTGTAGATCAGGTTGTTGATCATCAGCGCTTGCCCGCCGCCCTTTATCAGCGGGTTGCGTTCGACATTATGCGCCCAGACATTGCGGTAGAAAACGATACCGGTGGCATTGTCGTGGATCAGCGATCCCTTGCTATGTTCGCCCTTCGGGTGGCTTGCGTCGGCAAGGCCCTCGGCGGCGAGATTGTTCGAAAAGGTGATGTTGTGGCTGGTGCCCTTGCGCCATTCCTCGACCGTCTTGCCGGCAAAGCGCGGGCCTGACGCCGACATATTCTCGTCGATTCCCCACATCAGGGTGCAATGGTCGACGATGACATTATGCGCCGCGACGGTGGAAAATGTGTCGGCCTCCCATCCGCTGCGCTTCGGCTGTCCATCGACGCCGGTGTAGATGCGCAGATGGCGCATCACGACGTCGTGCGTCTTCACGTCGATGCCGGTGCGGACAAGGGTGATGCCGGGACCGGGCGCGGTCTGGCCGGCGATCGTCAGGAACGGATGTTTGATTTCGATCGTCGTGCGGCCCATGTCGATCACGCCGCCGACCTCGAACACGATGATGCGCGGCCCCGGCGTCTCGATCGCTGCCTTCAGCGACCCCCGACCGTCGGGCGCGAGCGTGGTCACCCGCAGGATCTGGCCGCCGCGTCCGCCGGGGGTCTGCGCCGCCGGCCCGACCGCGCCGGGGAAGGCGAGTGGCGCCGCATCAGCCGCCGTCGCCGAACCGGATGACAGGGCAAAGGCAAGAAAAAGCGCAGTTATCCAAGGCTTTTTGAGCATCCCGTCTCTCCTGTTCTTTGGGGTATTGACATGTTCGTCGCAATCCGCAATCTTTCTGACACCGGTTACCCCAATCGGTCAACGAGAAAATATTTCCAAGGGAGAGGGTCTGATCCGGTTCGCTGCATGTGACGGCGGCCGCCATCAACCTCTGAAAAATCGACGGACAAAGCGGTTTGCCAAATTGCTTTGTCCAGCAAAGTAACCGGTGTCATTCCTTGCGCGAGCGGGAGCAACGGGGCGATAAGGGAGGATGATAATGGCAATTCATGCAATGCGGAGCTTTCGCACTTTGACCCGGCTGGCGTGCGGAGCATCGCTCGCCGTAATCGCGGTCGCGCCGGCCTACGCACAGGATGCGGCTGCTGACGAAACCGTCGCGACCGAGGACGAGATCGTCGTCACCGGCTTCCGCGCCTCACTCGACAAGGCGCTCGACGTGAAGCGCGAATCGGTCGCTGCGGTCGATGCGATCGTCGCCGAGGACATCGCCAAATTCCCTGACCAGAACCTCGCCGAATCGCTGCAGCGTATTCCCGGCATCACGATCCAGCGCGACGGTGGCGAAGGCCGCGGCATCACCGTCCGCGGGCTCGGTTCGCAATTCACCCGCGTTCGCGTCAACGGCCTCGAAACCGTCGCGACCTCGACCGACGGCGCGTCGGCGAACCGCGACCGTGCATTCGACTTCAACGTCTTCGCTTCCGAACTGTTCAGCTCGATCGTCGTTCACAAGACCGCGTCGGCCGAACTCGACGAAGGGTCGCTGGGTGCCGTGGTCGACCTCAACACGGGCAACCCGCTCGCGGGCAAGGGCGGCTTCACCGCCGCGCTGTCGGCGCAGGGCAGCTATAACGACCTCTCTGAAAAGGTCGGGCCGCGCGTCGCCGGGCTGCTGAGTTGGGTGAACGATGCCGGCACGCTCGGCTTCGCCGTGTCGGCTGCCTATTCGGACCAGAAGACGCTCGAACTCGGCAACAATAGTGTTCGTTGGGCACAGGCGCGCTTCGACTCGGTCGACGGAACGCCGTGCTGGACCGCCGCTAATTCGGGCGGCACCTATATTCCGGGCACCGCGTGTAACGCCGTCGCGCTCGCCTTCCACCCGCGTATCCCGCGTTACGGCGAAATCGCGCACGACAAGAAGCGCCTCGGTATCACCGGATCGATCCAGTTCGCGCCGAGCGACGCGACGAAGATCTCGCTCGACGGACTTTATTCGAGCTTTAAACATCAGCGCCGCGAGCGTTGGGCCGAGGTGCTGCTGCGCAGCAACGAACGCTCGATCAATGTCAGCGATTATGAAATCGACGGCGACAACAACCTGATCTCCGCGACGCTCGACGACGCGTGGGTGCGCACCGAACATTATCTGCGCAAGGCGAAGACCGAATTCTATCAGGTCGGCGCGACGTGGGACCAGGATGTCAGCGACACGTTCCGCTTCACCTTGCTCGGCGGCTTGTCGAAATCGACCGCTTCGATCCCGCTCGAAACAACGATCGTTTTCGACGACCGCGATGCGCAGGACTATCGCTACGACTATAGCGACATGAAACGTCCGCTCCTGACCTTCGGAACCAGCGTCACCAATCCGGCGAATTTCCAGCTCGCTGAAATCCGCGACCGCCCGTCGGAGGTCGAGAACAAGTTCCGCACCGCGCAGCTGCGGACAGAATGGGACATCAGCGACGATTTCACGGTCAAGGCGGGCGGCGTTTATCGTCGCTTCGACTTCGCCAGCATCGCTTTCACGCGCGACACCGTCGTGTGCGGCAACGGCGGCGTCGACCGCGTCCTCGGTACGCTCGCCTGTTCGCCGTCGTCGGCCTTCGGTCCGGCAGCGGTATATGGCTTCCCGGTCAACTCGGGGCTCGCCGACCTGTTCACGCTCGGCAAGGCGGGGCAGCCGTCGGGCACGACGACCGAATGGCTGGTCGCCAACCTTGACGCGACGACGGCCTTCACCAAGCTTTACGACCGCGTCGCTGCTGTCGACGCCGGCAACAACCGCGCGGTGCGTGAAGAGGTCACGGGTGGCTATCTGCAGTTCGATGCCAAGGGCGAACTCGGCGGCCTGCGCTATGCGCTTAACGCCGGCGTGCGCTATGTCCACACCGACCAGACGTCGAGCGGACTCAACAGCGGCACCGCGGTGACGGTGAAGCGCAGCTATGAAGACTGGCTGCCTTCGGTGAACCTCGCGCTGTTCCCGCACGATGACATCATCATTCGCGCCGCGGTTGCCGATGTCATGACGCGCCCGACGCTCGGCAATCTGACGCCGGGCGGGTCGGTCGACGGGTTCAACTACCGCATCAACTACGGCAACCCGTTCCTCGATCCGTTCCGTGCGACATCCTACGATCTCGCGTTCGAATGGTATTTCGCGCCGCAGTCGATCTTCTCGGTCGCGCTGTTCAAAAAGGACATCGCGAGCTTCCCGGTCGCGACGACGACAAGCGGGACGTTCGCATCGACCGGACTGCCGCTGTCGGTGATCCCGCCGAGCAGCCCCGGATCGATCAATCCCGAAGGCCAGCTGTGGACGATCACCTCGATCGGCAACGGCGAAGGCGCGAAGCTGAAAGGCATTGAAGTCTCGCTGCAGGCGCCGTTCAAATTCCTGCCGGGCTTCCTGTCGAACTTCGGCGGCATCGTGAACGCGACTTATGTCGATTCGGATGCCGATTATACCGTCGCCGGCCCGTCGATCGTCCCCGGCGGCGCCAATGTGTCGGCGGTGCGTAACGGCACGCTCTTCAACCTGTCGAAGCGCGCGTATAACGGCACGCTCTATTATGACGACGGCAAGTTCAGTGCCCGCACTTCGATCAGCTACCGCAGCCGTTATGCCGACGCCAACAGCGGCACTGGCAACGTCTTCGAAGGCTATGGCTCGACGATTAACGTCGATGCGTCGGTCCGTTACGCGATCACCGACAATATCGAAATTTCGGTCGAAGGCATTAATCTGACCGACGAATATCGTTATCGCTTCACCGATATCGATGCCGATCGCAATTATGAGAATAACCACTTCGGCCGCACCTTCCTGTTCGGCGCACGCGTCAAGATCTGACGCGGATGAGTTAGTCCCGGTGAGGCCCGGTTTCCGTTTTAAGGGGACCGGGCCTTTCTTTTTTGAGGAGAGACGAGTGACCGATCGCCGCGACATGCTCAAGCTTGCGGGGGGCGGGTTGCTCGCGACCGGCCTTTCTGGCTTCGTTGCGCCGGCCGCGTTGGCAAAGTCGGCTCCCGTTTCTTCCGGTCTGGCTCCCGCTTGGGCCAAGGGCTTCGACGGCCAGCGCAAGGCCGACCTCGGCGACGGGCGCTTCCTCAACCCGATCATGGCCGGCGATCATCCCGATCCGTCGATCCTGAAGGATGGCGCCGATTATTATATGACCTTCTCGACCTTTGACTCCTATCCGGGGCTGGTCATCTGGCATTCGCGCGATCTGGTGAACTGGCGGCCGATCGGTCCTGCGCTCCACAAGAATATCGGCTCGGTGTGGGCGCCCGAACTCTGCAAGCACAAGGGGCGCTATTATCTCTACATTCCGACCAAGGGCCCGAACACCAGCTGGGTGATCTGGGCCGACAAGATCGAGGGGCCGTGGAGCGATCCGGTTGACCTCAGTTTGCCCAATCATATCGATCCTGGCCATGCGGTCGGCGAAGATGGCTCGCGCTGGCTGTTCCTCTCGGGCGGTGATCGGGTGCAACTGTCCGAAGACGGCCTGTCGCGGATCGGCGCGCCCGAGCATGTCTACGATCCCTGGCGCTATCCGTCCGACTGGGTCGTCGAGGGCTTTGCGCCCGAGGGACCGAAGATCACGCGGCGCGGCGATTATTATTATATGGTCACCGCGGTCGGCGGTACAGCGGGACCACCTATGGGGCATATGGTCATCGCCGCCCGCTCGAAGTCGATCCACGGACCGTGGGAAAATTGCCCCGCGAACCCACTCGTCCACACCAAGTCGGCCGCCGAAAAATGGTGGTCGCGCGGCCATGCGACGCTGGTCGAGGGACCGGCGGGCGACTGGTGGAGCGTCTATCACGGCTTCGAGAACGGCTATTGGACCCTCGGCCGGCAGGCCCTGCTCGATCCGATCGAATGGACCGCCGATGGCTGGTTCCGCATGAAGGGCGGCGACCTGTCGCAGCCGATCGCGAAACCGAAGGGCGGCACGATCGCGGGGCCGCATGGCATGGCACTGTCGGATGATTTTTCGGCGCTCGCGCTCGGCGCGAAATGGAATTTCTTTAAACCCGCCGCCGACGAACGCGACCGCGCACGCGTCGAGGATGGCGCACTGGTGCTGGCGGGGCGGGGCAAGGCACCGGTCGATTCATCGCCGCTGCTGCTGATCGCCGGCGATCAGGCGTACCGGTTCGAATGCGATATCGAGATCGCTCCCGGTGGCGCCGCGGGGCTGATCCTTTTCTACGACGAGAAACTCTATTGCGGGCTCGGTTTCGATGGCGAGCGTTTCGTCACGCACCAATATGGCATCGAACGCGCGCGCCCATCTAACCCGCACGGTCGAACAATGCGGATGCGCGTCACCAACGACCGGCATATCGTCACCTATGACACGAGCGGCGATGGCGGAAAGACCTGGGTCCGTTTCGACCGCGGCATGGAGGTCTCGGGCTACCACCACAATGTGCGCGGCGGTTTCCTGATGCTGCGGCCCGGCCTCTATTCGGCGGGGCAAGGCGAAGCGCGCTTTCGAAATTTCACCTTCAAGGCCCTCGACTAAAGCGTCACGCCTGATTTCCAGATCGCGATGTCGCGTTCCTCGTTCGCTTCGGCCCTGGTGGGCGCGCCGGACGCGGTGGCGGCGATCAGTTCGAGCAGCGCGTCCGCCGCGCTATCGAAGCCTGCGTCGAGCACCGTCCCGGCATCGAAGTCGATCCAGCCCGCCTTGCGCTGGGCCAGTACGCTGTTCGATGCGATCTTCAGCGTCGGCGCCGGAAAGCCGAGCGGCGTGCCGCGGCCGGTGGTGAACAGGATGATCGTCGCCCCCGCTGCGGTCAGCGCGGTCGACGACACAGCGTCATTGCCCGGTGCCTCGAGCAAAGTCAGCCCGGGCAGCGTCGCTTCGCCGCCGTAACGCCGGACATCTACGACCGGCACCTTGCCGCCCTTTTGCACGGCGCCGAGCGATTTTTCCTCGAGCGTCGTGATGCCGCCGGCGATATTGCCGGGCGAGGGATTTTCGCTCACCGGTTCGCCGTTGCGAATGAAATAGTCTTTGAAGTCCTGCACGAGTGCGACCGTCTCGTCGAACACCGCGCGCGATACCGCCCGATCCATCAGCACCTGTTCGGCGCCGAAAATCTCGGGGATTTCGGTCAGTACGACTTTACCGCCTACCGCCGCAACGGCATCCGCCATGCGTCCGACGAGCGGGTTCGCCGTCAGCCCCGACAGACCGTCGGAGCCGCCGCACTTCACCCCGAGTACCAGCTGTGACAGAGGTGCTTCGGTGCGCGGTATATCGGCGCAGCCCGCGACCAGTTCGTCGACCAGCGCGAGGCACGCCGCCTCATCGTCCTCGACCGCTTGCGCCGACAGGGTACGGATATGCGCTCGGCGTTCGGCCGGAATCAGATCGAGCAGCGCGCCGAGCTGGTTGCTCTCGCATCCCAGCCCGACGATCAGCACCCCGCCCGCATTGGGGTGCTGCGCGAGCGCGGCGAGCAAAGCGCGCGTGTGGCCCAGATCGTCGCCAAGCTGCGAGCAACCGAACGGATGTTTGAACGCGTGAACCCCATCGACGCGCCCGGCATGGCGCTCGCCCGCGATTCGCGCGACGCGCGCGGCTAGATTGCCGACGCAGCCGACGGTCGGCAGGATCCATATCTCGTTACGTGTTCCGACACGGCCGTCGGGCCGGACATAACCGCGAAAGCTCGGCGCCGGTTCCGCATGGAAAGTCGCTTCGTCTGCGCCTTGCGCATAAAGATAATCGCCGTCGCCATTCAGTGCCGTCGCCAGATTGTGACTGTGAACATGGTCGCCAGGTGCGATGTCCGCGGTCGCGATACCGATAGGAAAGCCATATTTGATTACCGCTTCGCCGCGTGCGACCGGCGCGAGGGCAATCTTGTGCCCGCGCCCCACGGCGACCGCAGTTTGCAGATCGGCGTCGCCAAAGAGGTGGTCGCCTGCCGGGAGATCGACAATCGCGGTTGCGACATTATCCGCATCATGGACACGGATCGCATGGGTTCTGCCGTTGCCGGTCATCGCCGCTCTGTACCCGGCGCAGGGGGGAATTTGTCATACATCCGATATTCGCTTGCCTTTGACACCGGTGTCTCTTACACCGCTTCGCGGAAGAGGGAAATGAGAAAGATGCTGGCGACAAGCGATCAACAGAATGTGGCGCGTGCATTAATCGACGCGCGTGCGGGAAAGACACCGCTTACCGTCTATCCCGGTGCGATGCCCCAGACGATGGCCGAGGCTTATGCGATCCAGGACAGCGCGATCGCGCTCGACGGGCGCCGCGTCGGCGGATGGAAGGTCGGGCGAATCGCCGCCGAGCTCGTCGATCGTTACGGCCGCAACCGCCTGACCGGTCCGATCTTCACCGACGAAATCTTCGACGGCACCGCCGATCCGGTGATGCCGGTCTATGCCGACGGCTTTGCTGCAGCCGAAGCCGAAGTGCTGCTCTGCTTTGGCGACGTCGGCACGCGCGACTATGATATCGGCAGCGTGCGCGATTGCATTGCCGACGTCCGCACGGGCATCGAAATCGCGAGTTCGCCCTTTCCCGAGATCAACCGCCACGGCCCCGCAGTCACCGCGTCGGACTATGGCAACAACAAGGGGCTGATCCTCGGCCCGTCGATTGCCGACTGGCGCGATGTCGATCTCATCCGCATGCCGGTCGAAATGGCGATCGACGGCGAAACCGTCGGCGCGGCGACGATGGAGGCTATGCTCGACGGTCCCTTCGGATCGGCGTTGTTTCTCATCGACATATTGCGCACGCGCGGCATCGCGATCGCGCCCGGGACATGGGTGTCGGCGGGCGCGATCACCGGAATTCATGAAATCAGACCCGGTCAACGCGCCGAGGCACTCTTCGACGGAAAAATTCGCGTCGGCTGCTCGATCAAAAGCTACTAAAACAACATAACGGGAGAGGTTTATGGCACAGGCATTCGCGGACGGAGGTACGGCGCCGCCGGTGCCAAAGTCCGGCCGCTATCGCTGGCTGATCGTCGGGGTGCTGTTTGCGGCGACCACGGTCAATTATATCGATCGCACCATGCTCGGCCTGCTCGCGCCGACGCTCGGCACCGAGCTGGGGTGGAGCGAGAATGACTATGGCAACATCGTCACCGCCTTCCAGGCCGCCTATGCGCTGGGCTTCCTGCTCATGGGCTGGCTGATCGACCGCTTCGGGCCGAAGGTGGGATATGCGATCGCGATCAGTATCTGGACCATCGGCCATGTCGCGCATGGCTTTGCGTCCTCGGTCGCCTCTTTCATGGTAGCGCGAGTCATCCTCGGCGTGGGCGAGGCGGGGCATTTCCCCTCGGTCGTCCGCGCGTCGAGCGAGTGGTTCCCGCAAAAGGAGCGCTCCTATGCGATCGGCTGGGTCAACAGCGCGACGACGATCGGCGTCATCCTGACCGCGCCGACGATCTGGCTGTTCATGGTCTGGATGGGCTTCGACTGGCGCCAGACCTTCATCTACACCGGCGCCTTCGGCATCATCCTGCTGCTGCTCTGGCTCTGGCTCTATAGCAATCCACGTGAAAGCGGGAAGGTGTCGGATGCCGAACTCGCGTGGATCGAACATGATCCGCCCGAAAAGATCGAGCGGCTCGGCTGGGGCGCCATCGTCACGAAGCGCGAGGCCTGGGCCTATGCGGCCGGCAAATTCCTGACCGATCCGGTCTGGTTCCTCATGCTCTTCTGGCTGCCCAAATATTTCAGCACCACCTACAATGTCGATCTCAAGGTCGTTCTGTTGCCGATGATCATCATGTATCTGCTCTCGGACGTCGGCAGCATCCTGGGTGGTTGGGTCTCCTCGAAGCTGATCCAGACCGGGCACAGCGTCAATTTCGCACGCAAGGTAACGATGCTCGGCGCGGGTTGCTGCGTACTGCCTTTGCTGTTCGTCTCAGGTCTCGACAATATGTGGCTCGCGGTGGTGCTGATCGGCATCGCGCTCGCGGGGCACCAGGCTTTTTCGTCGACGATCCTGTCGATTCCGCCCGACATGTTCCCCAAACGCGCGGTCGGCTCGGTGATCGGGCTCGGCGGCTTCGCGGGCGGCGTTGGCGGCATGATCATGGCGAAGTCGACCGGGCTCGTGCTCGACGCGACCGGCGGCAGCTACACCCTTATTTTCGCGGCCTGCACGACCGTCTATTTCCTCGCCGTGCTGGCGATCCACCTCCTGAGCCCGCGCCTCGCGCCGGTTACTGTAGAAGGCAAGGCCTGATCCGATGTCGCGCCCGTTGGTCCTCTCCCCCGACCGCCTCTTTCCCTCCGACCCGGTGCAGCGCGACATCGCGCGCCGGCTCTACAAGGAAGTGGCGGGCCTGCCGATCATCAGCCCGCATGGGCACACAGACCCGAGCTGGTTCGCGGGCAATCAGCCGTTCGGCAATGCGACCGAGATGCTGCTGCACCCTGATCATTATGTGTTCCGGATGCTCTATTCGCAGGGCATATCGCTGGACGCGCTCGGTATCCGCAACCGTGATGCCGACCCGCGCGAGAGCTGGCGGATCTTCGCGCAGAACTACCATCTCTTTCGCGGCACGCCGTCGCGGATGTGGATGGACTGGGTGTTCGCCGAGGCGTTCGGTTTCGACGTTCAATTTTCGGTCGAGACATCGGACCTTTATTACGACCGCATCACCGAAGCGCTGGCAACCGACGCCTTCCGCCCGCGGGCGTTGTTCGACCGCTTCGGGATCGAGGTGATCGCGACGACCGAAAGCCCGATCGACCCGCTCGATCACCATGCCATGATCCGCGCTGCCAATGCCAGCGGCGAATGGAGCGGGCGCGTCATTACGGCCTATCGTCCCG
>Ga0209050_1003831_pt1 | contig 10726 bp, 9 predicted proteins | sample Araplavi_mTSA_r2_FD_184276 | JGI IMG/M metagenome (GOLD analysis project Ga0209050, IMG submission 184276) | Arabidopsis root microbial communities from North Carolina, USA - plate scrape MF_Cvi_mTSA_r2 (SPAdes) (version 2) | ecosystem: Host-associated > Plants > Roots > Endosphere | place: USA...
CGAGCCCGGCCTGCTGGTGAGTTCTATCTGGAGCGACGCCGGTTTCTCCAGGCGTCCATAGGGCGCGGGAGTTTTGCGGGTCTCGAAACCCGAGCTCAGGATCATGGCCAGGTCGTTGTTGCTTTTCACTTCCACGGAGGTGCCCAGCAGGCGGAAGGCCTGTTCCAGGATCGCCCGCGCGTTGTTCTTGCGCACGGTGTCTTCCTTGGAGCCGGGACGTTGATTGGCCAACGCATGTTCGAAAGCAGCGGCCGTTGTCTTCAAGGCATCCAACTCGGGCAACGGCGGGGGAAAGTTGGTGTTGTCGGTCATGTTGCTGACGATCGACTGAACTTTCATCACCAGGGCGTCGTCCGAAATATTGCTGATGTTAAGGGCAACGCGATTTGATTTTTTCATAAGGGTAGAATTTAAAATTTTGGTACTGGCCATCCCACCGGCAATCGCCGTACCACCCCATGCCAACCCTCGTTTCGATAGCAACCCCTCCCGAAAAATTACATGGCTAAGATGCCGAAGGCCGCTCTGGCCATCGCAGCATTCGAAGACCGAACACAGGAATGAAATCGCTCATGAACTATGCAAACCCGAACGTTGACGACCCAGTTTGAGAAACTATGTTGCGACGCCGCATCGATGAGCAACGATCATGATGTTCTGATAAATGAGCAGGAGAAGCTTGCCGGGCAACTCCTGTGAACGGAGGACTGCGATCGGAAGCGATCGAAACACGACCGATAGAATTCATTTTGCCGCAAAGAGAATAAAGAAAACGACGGATCGAATTCTTTTCATCGCAACAAGAATAAAGAAAACGGCAAAATGAATTCTTTTCATCGCAGATCGAATCCTTTTTGTCGCACAAAGAATAAAGAAGATGACGGATCGAATTCTTTTTGTCGCAAAAAGAATAGAGAAAATGGAAAGACGAATTCTTTCTATCGCAAAAGAAATAAAGCATGAGGTGATGGCCAGGCGAAGAGGATCTTAAGTCGGGCGATAAAACGTAAACGATGCTGGCCTTGAGCATACAAAAAGAAATAAAGAAAAGGAGTTGACAACATCATGACCGTTCACATTGCGATCGCCAATACTGAAATGGTGTTTCAGTGAATGTATGATTTTGGATGGAGTGGATCGCGGCAGGTCAGGATTTGGCGAACTACAAGTTTATGTGTCGCTTGCCGGCGCATTCACGGTTTCCCAAAAGTGATCGCTAATTTTCTCGGAATAGGTCGAGAACTGCAAGATCGTTGCAGTCTTCTTCAATAAATTAGAATATGGATTATATGGCTTCATATCTCGGGGGAGGGCTGGCAATTTTAGCCGTTGGACTAATCATTAAGTACTCCCAGGTTCGGCGGAATTATTGGTTGGGCTACCGGACGCCCCGGTCAATGAAATCGCCGGCCCATTGGCAGTTTGCCAATCAAAGAATGGCGGGGTATGCCATGGCTATCGGTATCGTGTCTGTCTTGACGGGCATAGTATGTTGGTACTACAAGGTTGATAGTATCTATTTAATGCTATTCACTTTGTCGCTCTTGTTGGCTACCATCATTGAAATAGAAATTGCGCTATATAAGTTTGACAGGCGAGAGAAGAGAGGCTGAAGCCGGTCGTTCTACGTCTTAACCGCAAAAAATCCGATCAGCGCTCGCCATTACCTTTTTTCTCGCCGGCCTCTTCCACGACAATTCGCAGAAACTCCAGCAGCAGGTACATTTGATGACCCATTTTATCAAAATTAACCGGCAGGTGGCCATGCTCATGACCGAGGTAGCCCAGATAGATGTCGATGATGGTGTCGCGGTAGGCCGTCGGGCGATAGGTGTTGAACAGGTGGGCGAGGGCCTCTTTTACGTTGGGGGTAACTGTGAAGGGTGTTTCCATATAGGTCGTTTTGGTTAATGACTTGCCACGCTCCAAGGAAATCCGGCAGCGGAAAAGCTCAAACCAAAAAGACGGACCATATTCGCAGCAAAAGACTCAGGGTTCTCTTTGTGCTGGCTTGCTCGGCCGCCGTAGCTTTAGCGAAGGAGGGCCCGCCGTAGCTTTAGCGAGGGCGGGTGGTAAAGTGAAATAAGGCAAGAAAACTCCGAACACCCAGGCTCTGGCCCGATATCGCACAACTGGCGGGTTGTTTTATACAACCCCGCATTTTATTACCTTTGGCATATGACAAAACCCACCCACATCGGCCGCAAGATCAGCCGCCTCCGCGAATTGAAAGAGATGAAACAAGAAACCTTGGCCGAAGCGTTGGGCGTCAGCCAACAGGCGGTTTCCAAGATTGAACAAAGCGAGACGATAGAAGAGTTGACGTTGGAGAGGATTGGGAAAGTGCTGGGGTTTTCACCAGAAATAATCAGAAATTACAATGATGAGGCCATCATTAACAATATTCAGAATAACTACGAAGGTTCAAATGCGAGTGCTAATAACGTTGGCGTAAATCATCAATGCTATTTTAATGACGCGCTCGTTGAGGAAAACAAACGTTTAATTGAGATGATAAAGAACTTAAATGAAACGCTCTTAAAAGAGAAGGACGAGAGAATTGCGCTGTTGGAAAAGATGCTGGTCAAATAACGGTTTGTAAACTAGTATATCTAATTGGAAGATTGCGGATTCACTATTTTAAGCCTCTTTGGGATGGGAGCACAATGCAGGCTTTCAGTTAGACATCTTTGACGCGCTGGCTATACGTTAAATATTAATTTTTCAAGATCAGTCTGGGTCGGGACTTTTCCATCCTCAATAATTTTTATCAGTGCATTTCTTAAATGAACCCAAGTGGCTATAAGAGGAGAGTGATCTAATTCCTTTGCTGTGTGTGCAGCAGTTGATCTGTCGTTATAAAGGTTTGATATTTCCTTAAATAACTTCAGTCTTTCCTCTCCGTGGGCCGATAGGAATGATGCTAAATTGGCGGAGACTCGATATTTTAATTCGCCCGTGCTTGGGGAAAATAATTGCTCAATTGCTCCCCAGAGTGTGAGTAAACCTGCAGAAGACTTGCCAATTTCCGTTGCAGAGTCAAATGCCTTATAAGCTGAATAGAACTTTGAATCTGTTTTCATGAGGCTCATTGTTGTATCTAAATTTTCCTTAACCCACTCAAGAACGTCGGTACTCAGCTTGGGTTTTTGGCTATTAGGTGGACCAAAGATTCGCGGCTTCGTTTCATGAGGATTTACTACCGGGTCTGCCTCCGAAATAAGCATCTTATTAAACGATATGTCTGAAATTGCGGGAATAGAAATATAAGGATATTTCACCAACCTAAGGAGGCTCACTATCGTCCATAATAATTCCAATTGGTCAAAGCTTTTTTTTGACCCATCTATGAATGGTACTTCTATCTCCGCGAAAATATCAAAACTTACACCGCCTTTTGCGGCTTTCCAGGGCCCATCGTGATGCTTATACTTTCCAGGCGGCTTGAGGGCTAAAACAAATGGAGATGTAAGATGGGCATAAGTTTTTCTTATAGTTATGCCATTGCCAAAGTCAAATTCGGTGTCCGTCATTTCTATGCCGGAAAGCCCTCCGTGTATAGATTTAGTGCGAATCATCTCAGTTCTCGGAGGGTTAAGATTTTTGTTTGATGAATCATGTCGGTTAAGGCGGTTTATCGGCGTATTTTGAGAGTTATTCAAATATTGTCAAAGCTTGCTTTCTTTAGCTATTTGTCCCTGGCGATTGTTTGGTTCAATGCTTACTTCATGAAGCAATCGTGCATAAAGTTCTTTTTTCTATCATATTGTTTTGTGTTGTTGACTTAATAGAGAAGTCCTGGAATTCGGCTGTATATTTGTTTATGTTCGTCGAATCTAAAATGCATTGTAGTGCAATATCCTCGAGTTGTTTAAAATGCTTGCCAGACGTGTTCAAATAGACGTGGAAATATTTCAGTGGCTTCACTTATTTTCTTGCCTGTTCGTTTCGTTAACAAGCTCATCAGTTGTTCATAGTCTGCCTCAAGGCGAATGAAATTGTCATGTATGCTACGTGCTCCGGCGTTCATCATTGCAAATGCCAGTAGTTTTCCAATATACCATTCTAAATGCGACCATAAGTTTGAGTACTCGTTAATGAGTTCACCAGCGTGAACGATTCTGTTCCTATGGAGATATATTCGATCTAGCTGATGGGATATCGATGCTTTGGAATGCAGTATTCTTTTTGTTAATGTATCAATCGTTTCTTTGCTAGTGCCGTTATAAAGATTATTCAAATTGGAAAACTGCCTCGCTAATAGATTTGACTGCGCTTTGATTTTGTCGAATGGATCATTTGCGATATCGCCCTGATAATTGATAGTCAACCAACGCGCCCATTCGACTAGGGCCTTGGTTGTATATTTGACTTCTTTTGCTTTAAAGCCAAGAAGGGATGGGTTATTTTGGTTGCTCGTATATGTAAATCGCAAGATAAATGAAAATAATTGTCTGGAAACAGCACCAATACAAAGGGTTTTGCTGACAAAAGTTTTAACATTATCAATATCTGATTCGAATGTTCTATACGGGATCAATGTTTCGAGAGATGTCCAAAGTAGGGCTAAGGAATTTTCGATGGACTTAGAGCCTAGTGCGAGGTTGTAGAAATATACCGCTTCGCGAAGTTCCGAGGCTACTGGAAGTTCACTTTCATATTTAAATACTCTATTTACTGATAGCTTGCTTAATGTTAGTCTTAAAGTGCTAACTCTTGCGGATACATTCACAGGATCAATATTGATCCTGCTTTTATCGTAAATTTGTTTTGATTTACTTAATCGCCAGTAAACGTTGTCGAAGAAATTTGTAAAATAGTTGAGGGACAATCGATCTTTGCTTGCTACATAAAGCTTAATCCCTTCATCATAAAGTGATCTTAAGAAGTCATGAGGATCCAATACTGAGGTCGTTATTTCTACCAACTCCGTTTTGGTCGGTAAGGAGAATGATTGATCAGCCAAATATTCTCTGATCTGCCCAAGTTTGACGATCTTAATTTGTACTTTCTTTTTGTTTAACTTTGTTTTTATAAATGAAAATTCAGAACTGCTTTTTTTAGTTACGAATAGAAATTTGAACTCCCTGGGCTGTCCTCTAAATCCATTAAGGAGCCGGACAAAACTGTCCCGTCCCCTCGCTCTCTTGATTGAGCGAAAGGTAATATCGCTAATGCTGGTGATCGAATAGCCCATAAATAGAAGATATGGAATAAGGCAGTCAATCAGGCTATCGATGGTGTTCGCATATCTAACAAAACGCGAGCTGGAGAAATCGATAAGCTTTAATTCTTCCTCAATTGCATTGAGATAGTTTTTTTCCAGTCTGGCGTTGTAAATTTCAAGGGAGAGTAAGAGCCTGTGTAGGCCTTGAGCGTCCAAAAGGCTAAAATTTATTTTCTTCACGGCATCGCATATGTCGGGGAAATGTTTTGACATAATATAGTCATTCACAACACTTGTACTTATGAAACTAGACTGTGATTCTGAAATTAAATTTTCGAGTCTTCTTTTGAATTTTGATTTTTCTTGAACAAGACTGATCATCAAAGCAAGTTCTTGCATGAGAACGAACCCATTTGTGGTTTTGTGTCTGTTTGATATCACTTCAGCTTCATCGACCTGTTGTTTGACTTTTTCAACTAAATACTTCGATAGATCTGTATGCGAGCTATCCCAATCATTTCTAAGGCAAATCCACATAGTCAAACTAAAGATTATTTAATGTATACCTTATCGTATTTTTCGATGGAAAAGATGGTCGATTGAAAAAAAATGCTATCGCCTAATTTTAGCCATGTAATCTTTGGACAGTGACAGCCTTAGGTGATATGGGCGCTACAGTCGTTTCAACGCCCAATAGCCTAGCGATAACCGAGTTGTTCGACAGGGAATTTTTTAAATATTCGAGCCCACTCGATGATCGAACTTGTCAATACCAGACTCCAAGTGGGCTGACATACAGGAAATTGTGTATGTCCAGGGAATCGAGTATACTAATATATAAAATTGGATTGGAAATCCCATGGCTCATCCTAAACCAGCTTGTGGGGTAATCGCGACGGTCATTATCCACATCAGTGACAACTTGAGCTAACCCCTCTTGATCAAACGATACGCCGGATACGACAGCCCCACAATTATAACAATGAGCAGGAAGTCGTAGAGATCACTAACGGCAAAACCCCACAAACAACCCAATCGTCACCAACAACACCGACGTCCGCGGATAATCCAATACGCGATTAGGGGCACGTTGGACTCGGCCCTGTGCTACCTTGGTGAGCGCGGCAGATGCGACTCCCAATGCGATCAGCTATATAAAAGCACTAAGTGAAAACTACGCCACCGTAAGTGATTATTTCGTACAGAAACAACATCATGTCCGATTTTCTTACAAATTATTTCTTTTTGATTAGTGTTTCTGATTCCTTTTTCATTTCATCGTACATCTTGATAAACTCCTCACACCGTTTTTTGGCAATCGGACTTTTCCTGCTAATTCGCCCGGCTCCTTTGCCGAGAAAACTATAATCGTCGCCGAGTTTCCAACACAAATCCCATGAACAGCCTTCAACTTTCGGTATGGCCGTTTCCAAAAAGGCGTACTCTTTCGTTTTAAAAGTGGCTCGCCCGATGTGGATTTTCTTCAAATGTTTCAACTGGAGGACGGGCCGCAGAGCAGGGAATTCTGTTTTGTTGATGATGAAGCCGAGGGAGAAAACTTCAAGCCGCGGCAGTCCTTCTAAAAATGTGAAATCTTCGATAGGTTGATTCCAGTCAAGGGTGCCATCAATATGTAAGTAGCGTAAACTGCGAAGGCCTTTGAGCCCGTCAAAATTTGAAACTCTGCGCAGGTTTTCAAAATGTAGTGATTTAATCTTTTTCAGCCTCTGTAGAGGCGACAGGTCTGAAAACCCGGATACATATTCAAGAATAACTTCTTCTAAGTTGGGTAGGTTGCCAATGAATGCTATGTCTTTGGCGCGGAAGAACGTTACGCGTAATCTTTTCAGTGGTGTCAGCTTTTGTATGGCTTCAACTTGTTCTTTGCTGGGGTCGTGTAAAGTTAGCTCTTCGATATTGGGACAGTCAAAGACTTGCATCCAATGTTTGTGGTCTTTGCTTATTGTGAGGATCTTGACACGACTCTTGTCCGAAATTTTAACGTCGGCGCTATAGGCGAATCTTTCCCGATTGGGAACGATCGTCCAATAGTCGCCTGTCCTGTCTAGCAAATCTCCGAAATGATGTTTCATGGGGTTGCGCTTGTGTGCGGTGGGGTAGGGGCCGCTTCACTATATCTTTTTTCGTATCAAAATTTTATAGGCAGGATAAGACAATCCTGTAATGATGAGAATGAGAACGAAATTATACAGATCACTAATCGCAAACCCAACAAACAACCCAATCGTCACCAACAACACCAACACCGACGTCCAAGGATATCCCCACGCACGATAGGGGCGAGGCAAGTTGGGCTCGGCCCTCCGCAGTTTGATCAGCGCAGCGAACGCAAACCCCAACACGATCAACGATATAAAAGCACTCAGCGAAAACAACGCCTCGAACGACCCCACCAGGATCAGCCCCAACGCAAGCGCCGCCGAGCAAAGCAACGCCACCGTCGGCGTGCCACCTTTATTGACATTCCTTCCTTGCTTCACAAAGAAGCCATCGCGACTCAGTCCAAAAAGTATGCGCGCCGGAATCATCATGTAGGCATTGAGAATGCTCACCAGCGAAGCAATCGCCAGCACCACCACAAACGTGGCGCCGCCGCTTCCAAAAACAATCTTGGCCGCATCCGAGGCCACCAGCGTTGACGTGGAGATGGAGTCGATGGGCACAACATAAAAGAGCGCGACATTAAAGATCACATAGATCAGGATGACGGTGACGGCGCCCATGAACAACGAGCGCGGCAGATTTTTTTCCGGATCCTTATCCTCTTCTGCAAAAAAGCACGCCGACCACCATCCATCGTAAGCCCCCACGATCAGTTGCATCGATTTGAGCATGCCGATGAGCAACCCACCCTTGATGACGGGCAGCGGTTCGCCAAAGGAAATATGATCTACTTTCACAAAGAAGCAAGCGGCGATGAGCACCACAAAGAAAATGACCTTGGCCAGGCTCATGATCTGCTGCGCGATGCTGCCGCCTTCCACGCCCAGCAGGTGGAATGCCGTGAACACCAGCAGAAACCCCACCGCCACCGGCGTTTCATATCCAGCCCAGGCCGGAAACAGGATGATCACATATTCGCTGATGACGATGCAAAAATAAGCGGGCCCAATGGCGTTGATCAGGTAGTCGAGCCAGCCGGTGAGAAAGCCGGCATAGGTCCCAAACGCGCGCATCACATAATTATACGGCCCACCCGCCTTCGGCATGATGGTCGCCATTTCGGAAAAAGAGCTCACACCCATCAGCACATAGATCCCCCCGAAAAGCCAGCACAAAACAATGAGCCAATAGTTGTCCAGCATCAAAGCGATCGTGCCCGGCGTGCGCAGGATGCCGGCGCCAATGGTGCCCCCGATCATGACGGCCACGCCAAAGCTGACACCCAGCACTTTTTTCAGTTCGTGTTTTGGTGATCCTGATAAAGATTTTTCCATACTACTTTTGTATTTGAGGGGCGTGCGGCACTGCCCACCATAGCTACAGCGTAGGAGGGCAGGCCCGCCGTAGCTTTAGCGAAGGTGGGTCAATATAGAAACAAAATCGGCACGATTAAAGGCCTCCATTTGCGCCGTGCGGGGCGTACATTGGGTTTCGAAAAGCCTTTCATTATCTTACGGCGGCTAACGTTAGTTTCATGAACACAAAAAAAATCATCAAGATCACCTTTCCGCTCATCTTGCTGGCGGGCATTTATTTCTTAGGTCCCGAACCGGCAAAGCCCAAGTTTGACCTGGCCCTGCCCCAAGTTCCGGCCGACCCCACGGGACTGGTGGCCTATGTGAAGGACAAAGAATCGCATCACAAAATTAAGCCCGACAACGAAGCGCGCATCGAATGGTACGACAGCGTTCCGAAACGCACCGAATATGTCGTGGTCTATGTGCACGGTTTTTCCGCCAGCCCCATGGAAGGCGAACCGACCCACCGCCGCTTTGCCAAAGAATTCGGCTGCAACCTTTACCTGCCCCGCCTCGCCGACCACGGCATCGACACCACCGAGGCCTTGCTCACAATGACACCCGACCGCCTCTGGGAAAGCGCCAAGGAAGCGCTGGCCATTGGAAAACAACTGGGCGACAAAGTGATCCTCATGAGCACGTCCACCGGCGGCACGCTGTCGCTGAAGCTGGCCGCAGAATATCCCGACGATGTTTATGCGCTCATCAACCTTTCGCCCAACATCGCCATCAACAACGGCGCAGCGTTCCTGCTCAATGATCCGTGGGGACTGCAGATCGTGCGTTTTGTGAAAGGGGGAAAATATTCCGTGGACAAGCCCGATGAGTTTTCCAAATACTGGTATGATACCTACAGGCTCGAAGCCACCACCCAACTAGAAGAGTTGGTGGAGTCTACCATGACCAAAGATCTTTTCCGCCGCGTGAAGCAACCGGCGCTCACGGTCTATTATTACAAAAATGAACAAGAACAAGACCCCACCGTGAAGGTCAGCGCGATGCTGGAAATGAATAAAGCGCTGGGCACTCCCGAGGATATGAAAGAGGCTGTGCCCATTCCGGGCGCGGGTGTGCATCCGTTGGGGTTTGAGAAAAAATGTAAGGACTATCCGGCGGTGTATGGGGCCGTGGAGAAATTTGCGTTGGAGAAATTGAAGCTGACGCGTGCCGGAGAAGAAATGCTGGTGAAGAATTGAGCGTCCTTTGCTGAAGGAGCATACGGATTAAAAATACAAAAGGAGTTGCATCATTTTGAGGCAACTCCTTTTTTCGTGCGCTTTTTTTTGAACCGCAAAGGACGCCCTCCGCTGAAGCTTCGGCGGGAGGCAAAGTCTACGCAAAGAAATGCAGTCTTATGCTTTCAGATACTCGATAGCTTTCACCAAGTCGTCCGGGGTGTCGATGCCGAAGGTTTCTTTCGTGGTTTCCACGACGGTGATCTTGAAGCCATTCTCCAGCCAGCGCAATTGCTCCAACGATTCTGCTTTCTCCAGCGCGGAGACGGGAAGCTGTGTTAGTTTTTGGAGGATGTCCGAACGGTAGGCATACATGCCCACGTGTTTGTAAAACGTATGTTTCTCCAGCCACAACTTCCGGTCGGTGTTCCGGATGTGGGGGATGGCTTCGCGGCTGAAGTAGAGGGCTTCGCGCGCGGCGTTCAACACGATCTTTACTTCGCTCGGATTGAAGAGTTGCTCCAGGTCGTCGATCGCTTTGATGAGGGTGGCGATCTCGGTCTTGCCGTCGAGTGTGGCGGCGACCAGGTCGATCTGGTCGGGTTGGATGAAGGGCTCGTCGCCCTGGATGTTGATGACGTAATCGAATTTTTCTTTTTGCAGGGCCAACGCCTCGAAGCAGCGGTCGGTGCCGCTCACGTGATCTTCGCGCGTCATGCACACGTCGCCTCCAAAGGATTTCACATGGTTGTAGATTTCCTCATGGTCGGTGGCCACTACCACTTTCGACAAGCTTTTGGCTGCTGCCGCTTGTTCGCATACCCGTTGGATCATGGATTTTCCGTTGATGTCCACCAACGGTTTGGCGTGAAACCGCGATGATGCATACCGCGCGGGTATCA
>Ga0209050_1003843_pt1 | contig 10705 bp, 10 predicted proteins | sample Araplavi_mTSA_r2_FD_184276 | JGI IMG/M metagenome (GOLD analysis project Ga0209050, IMG submission 184276) | Arabidopsis root microbial communities from North Carolina, USA - plate scrape MF_Cvi_mTSA_r2 (SPAdes) (version 2) | ecosystem: Host-associated > Plants > Roots > Endosphere | place: USA...
CTGATCAACCGTCCGTTTCGTAAACTCCAGCAGCTCGCGGGCCTTGCCGACGCGGATATGTTGGACATATTCGACCGGCGTCATGCCCGTCGCCGCCTTGAAGCGCCGCTGGAAGGTCCGCTCCTCCATCCCCGCCTCGCCTGCCATCTCTGGCACCGCGACCGGGCCCGCGCCCTTCGCCTGCAGCCAGTGCTGCACCTTCAATATCGCCTCGTCGCCATGGTTGAGCCTCGGCGCAAAGCTCGCATAATTTTTCTGCTCGCGCCCTGACGGATCGATCAGCAGGAAGCGCGCGGTCTCCATCATCACCGTCGGCCCCAGCAGTCGCTCGACGATCCGCAACCCCAGGTCGGTCCACGCCATCAGCCCGCCCGCGGTGACGATATCGCCATCGTCGACCACCATCCGGTCGGCCTCCATCCGTACGTCGGGAAAGCGGCTCCGGAACTCCTCGGCAAAGAACCAGTGCGTCGTCGCCGGCCGCCCCGCTAGCAATCCCGTCGCCGCCAGCGCGAACGCCCCGCCGCAATTCGACGCGAGCACCGTACCCCGCGCGTGCCGGTCGAGCAGCCAGCGCGCATAGAGCTCGACCTCGCCGGGTTCGAGCAATTTGTGCAGGCTCCCCGGCGCGATCAGCACCGCAGGCGAATTGGAAGCGCGTTCCTCGGCGTGGCTGTCGTAACAGCGGGCAAATCCTCCGCCCTCCTGCAGCCGCCAATGGCTGACGCGGATCGGGCTGCGGCCATGATCGACCGCGAAACGGCCGGCGACGTGGAACAGGTCGGTGATGCCGTGAACCATCCCGGTCTGGCAGTCGGGGTACAGCATCATCCCGACCTCGACCAATGCGGGCGGCGCGTCGGGCACCTTCAACTTGGGCATCTCGCTTCCCCCAATTGCACATATGTCGGATTTGGCCCGCATAATGTCGCGTCCGCCAATCCCGCGCAAGATCGTCCCGGCCTATTTCCAGATCACCGGGACGGACACCCCGCCCTTCAAGTTGAAAGGAACCATATCATGACCACCATCACCACCAAGGACGGCACCAACATCTTCTTCAAGGATTGGGGTCCGAAGGACGCCCAGCCGATCGTCTTCTCGCACGGCTGGCCGCTGTCGGCCGACGCATGGGACGCCCAGATGGTCTTCTTCGCGAACCAGGGCTTCCGCACCATCGCCCACGACCGCCGCAGCCATGGCCGTTCGGATCAGGTTTGGGACAATAACAATATGGACCAGTATGCCGACGACCTCGCCGAACTGATCGAGCAGCTGGACCTCAAGGATGTCATCCTTGTCGGCCACTCGACCGGCGGCGGCGAAGTTACCCGCTATATCGGCCGCCACGGCACCGCCCGCGTGGCCAAGGTCGCGCTGATCGGCGCGGTCCCCCCGCTGATGCTCAAGACCGAAGCCAATCCGGGTGGCCTGCCGCTCGACGTCTTCGACGGCATCCGCAAGGGCACCTTCGACAACCGGCCGCAGTTCTTCAAGGATCTGACGCTCCCCTTCTACGGCTATAACCGCGACGGCGCGGCGGTTTCGGAAGCGGTGCGCGACGAATTCGTGCGGCAGGGGATGAACGGCGGCCTCAAGGGCCTGCTCGACAGCATCCGCGCCTTCTCCGAAAGCGACTTCAACGAAGATTTGAAGAAGTTCGACAAGCCGACGCTCGTCCTCCACGGCGACGACGACCAGATCGTGCCGATCGGCGCCGCCGCGCTCTCGACCGTCAAGATCGTCAAGCAGGCGGTGCTCAAGGTCTACAAGGGCGGCAGCCACGGCCTGACCGTCACCGAACAGGACCGCTTCAACGCCGATCTTCTCGACTTCATCAACAGCTGATAAGGAAGAGGCGCGGGCCCCCGACCGCGCCTCCTCACCTATAAAGGAGACGTGCCATGATCCTCGGTTTGACCATCCCGCAATTTACCACGCTTCACGTGCTGATCAGCTTCGTCGGCATTGTCGCCGGCCTAATCGCCCTCCCCGCTTTCGCCCGCGGCCGCCTCCTGCCCCGCACCAACGTCATCTTCCTCTGGTTCACATTACTCACCAGCCTCACCGGCTTCCTCTTTCCGATCGTCGCTTTCACCCCGGCGCTCGGCACGGGGATCGTCTCGACGCTGGTGCTCGCGGTGGCTTTCTGGGCCTGGTACGCCCGCAAGCTCGCCGGCCGCGCCGCCCCGGTCTATGCGGTCGCCGCGACGATGGCGCTCTGGCTCAACCTGTTTGTGCTGGTCGTTCAGTCTTTCCTGAAGGTGCCTGCGCTCAACGCGCTCGCCCCGAACGGCACCGAACCGCCCTTCGCCGCAGCCCAAGGTACCCTGCTGATCGCGATGATGGGCCTCGGCTATCTCGCCTTCAAGGCCAGCCGCCGCCCCGTCGCCGCCTGATAATCGGGTCCAATCCAATCACAGGGGCGGCCGCACGGCCGCCCCTGTCGCGTCGGTCTCAATAGTGAGAATGCCGGGCCACCGAATTTTATCATACACCGTATCTCCCTCTTGCTACGCCTTCCGTTTACGTTAAGGTCAGTCGCAAATTGCAACTGGAGATGATTCATGGCCCTTCCCCCGATTTTCGACCGCCTGCGCCTGCCCGTTATCGGCTCGCCGCTGTTCATCGTTTCGGGTCCCGAACTGGTCATCGCGCAGTGCAAGGCGGGCGTCGTCGGCAGCTTTCCCGCGCTCAACGCGCGTCCGCAGTCGCTGCTCGACGAATGGCTGCACCAGATCACGGAGGAACTTGCCGCGTGGGACCGCGACAATCCCGACCGCCTCTCGGCGCCCTATGCCGTGAACCAGATCGTCCATAAATCGAACGACCGGCTCGAACAGGACATCGCGACCTGCGCCAAGTGGAAGGTGCCGATCACCATCACCTCGCTCGGCGCGCGCGAGGAACTCAATCAGGCGGTGCATAGCTGGGGCGGCATCACACTGCACGACGTCATCGACGACCGTTTCGCGCGCAAGGCGGTCGAAAAGGGCGCCGACGGCCTGATCCCCGTCGCCGCGGGCGCGGGCGGCCACGCCGGCCGCCAGTCACCTTTCGCACTCGTGCAGGAAATCCGCGAATGGTTCGACGGTCCCGTCGCGCTGTCGGGCGCGATCGGTCACGGCCGCTCGATCCTCGCCGCACAGGCGTGCGGCGCCGACCTCGCATATATCGGCAGCGCCTTCATCGCGACCGCCGAAGCCAATGCCGACGAAGGCTATAAGAACGGCATCGTCGAAGGGCGCGCCGCCGACATCGTCTATTCGAACCTCTTCACCGGCGTCCACGGCAACTATCTCCGCCAGTCGATCGTCTCGGCAGGCATGGACCCCGACAATCTGCCCGAAGGCGACCTCAAAACGATGAATTTCGGCTCGGGCGGCAACACCAAGGTCAAGGCGTGGAAGGATATCTGGGGCTCGGGCCAGGGCATCGGCCCCGTCACCGCCGTGCGCCCGGTCGCCGAATATGTCGCCGAACTCGAAGCCCAATATCTCGCGGCGCGCCGCGAACTCGAAGCGAAAGTCAGGCTGTAGCGAACAACCGGTCGATCGCTTCATCGAGATAGGGGCGATCGACGAACAGCCGCATCGGGTCGCGCCGGTTGAGCCAGAATCCTGCGCCGTGCCGGTCGGTCAGCGCGCGGCGCGTCGTGTCCTGCAACAGGCGCAACCGCATCACCGCGGTCCGCCGTGCCGCGCGTGGATCGGCCGGCGCGTGAAGCGCAAAATGCGCCCTGATCGTCTCGACCCGCGCCGCGATGACGTCGCTATAGCCATGATGCGGTCCGCGATGCAGCGCATGGCCGGACCGCAGCGCAACGGGTTCGCACGCGGGGAGCATCAAGCCGTTGCGCCCGAAATGCGCGAGCGCGAATCCTTCGCCATGCAGTTGCTCGAACATCGCCGCCATTTGCGGGCGATGCAGCAGGGCGATGGGAATGAGGTGGTGGCGCTGAAACCCGGTTCGCGGCGGTGGCGCTCCATACCAGCCACGCCCTGGCATCAACGATCGCGGCCGAACTCGACGACAACGGTCGATCTATGACCCGTATTACCCAGCGGCGGCAGGACCTCGATCCATTCGCCCGCCTCCAGCCCGCGCATCGTCCGCGCATATTGGACCGGCCCGTTGAGCATCATATCGAGTGCCAGTCTTGAAAGGCGGCGAACCATCTCGGCGACCGTCCACCCGCCCGGTATGCGTGCCTCCAATTCCTGCCCGGCAAAAAGCGCGAGCCCACGCGTTCCGATGCTTGCTCCGTCACCGACATCCTTGCGCCGGAACGCGACGAGGTGCAGCACCGGCGGCATGCCGCTCGCCAGCATTTCGGCGATCGACGCCCGAAATTGCGGCGCATCCGACCACAGCCGTGCCGGCGACCAGAAGATATGGCTGGCGTCGAACAGGTCGATCAACAGCACCATCATCTTGAAAAATTCGCGCATCCGCGTCGGTTGCTCAGTCGATGATGCCGACGCGCCATCACGTTCCGGGATGAAGACCCAGCACGCGCCGTTCTCGCGCCATCGCAGGGGCAGGCTGGCGGCGAGCAGGCTGGTCGACGGATGATCGGGATCGGCCAGGTCCAGTGCAGCACTGGCGGCGGGACCGGCCAGCACCGACACCGCGCCGAACGTCAGGCGAAAGCGCGGTGCCGCGATCCGCGCGGCGACGTCGCTCCCGTCAATCCGCTCGGGCTTCAACCCCATGCGGCGCAGCGACCTTTCGACCGCATCGCTCGAACCGCCCTCCATCGACGTCGCCCCGACGATCAGGGCAAAGGGTTCCGGCGGAACCGGCAGGATCAGAGCGTCGCGATTGCCGACATCCATAGTTGCGCGGCCTTTATTGGGTCGCCCCTGCATCGCAAGACCGGCCCCAATGTTCAAACGCTTATTGTCACATGTCGGGAAGTTAACCTTCGCCGCTGGTTCAGATCGCGACCTGGCTTCCCAATTCGACGACGCGATTGGTCGGCAGGCGGAAATATTCCATCGCGCTTTCCGAATTGCGCAGCATCCATGCGAACAGCTTTTCGCGCCAGATCGGCATGCCGGGCTTGCTCGCCGCGATCAGCGTCTGCCGCGACAGGAAAAAGCTCGTCTCGATCATCTTGAACTCGCCGCCACAGCTCGTGACGCGAGTCAGCGCCTCAGGCACGTCGATCGGCTGCATGAAACCGTAATTGAGCACCAGCCGGTGGAAGCCCTGCCCCAAATCCTCGAGCAGGCAGAATTTCTCCTCGGGCACGAACGGCACATCGGCGATCTTGATCGTCAGCAGGATGATCCGGGCGTGCAGCACCTTGTTGTGCTTGAGATTGTGGAGCAGCGCGTGCGGCACGCCGTCGCTGCTCGACGTCATGAACACCGCCGTCCCGGGGACGCGCGTCGCGCTGTTCGCCGCCGATTTGACGAACACAGGGATCGGCATCGCGCCCTCGGCCATTTCCTGCTGCATCAGCTTGCGCCCGCGCGACCAGGTGGTGAGCAGCGTGAAGATGGTGAGGCCGATCGCCAGCGGCACCCAGCCGCCGTCGGGCACCTTGATCAGGTTCGCGCCGAAATAGGCGATGTCGACGATGAAGAAGACCGCGAGGAGCGGCAGCGCCTTCCACGCCGGCCACTTCCACAGCGTGAACAGCACGACGCTGAGCAGGCAGGTATCGATGAACATCGCCCCCGTCACCGCAATGCCATACGCCGCAGCGAGATTGCTCGACGATCCGAAGAAGAGGACGAGGATGATCACCATCACCATCAGCCCCCAATTGACCATCGGAATATAGATCTGCCCCGCCGCCGACGCGCTCGTATGCTCGACACGCAGGCGCGGCATGAAGCCGAGCTGGATCGCCTGCTGGGTCAGCGAGAAGGCGCCCGAGATCACCGCCTGGCTTGCGATGATCGTTGCAAGGATCGCGAGGATCACGACGGGCACCTGCCACGCCTCGGGCATCATCTGGAAAAAGGGATCGGCGATCAGGTCGGCGCGCGGCCCCATGTCCGCCTCGAGCACCATCGCGCCCTGCCCCATATAGTTGAGCATCAGCGCCGGCAGGACAAACGTCATCCAGCTGAGCCCGATCGGCCCGCGCCCGAAATGCCCCATGTCGGCATACAGCGCCTCGGCGCCCGTCACCGCGAGCACGACCGCGCCGAGTGCGATGAACGCCGTAAATCCGTCGACGTAGAAGAAACGCAGCGCGTTCACCGGGTTCAGCGTTTCGACGACGATCCCCGGATGATCGACGATATGGATCATGCCGAGGATCGCGAGCATCGTGAAATAGGCGAGCATGATCGGCCCGAACAGCGCCCCGACCTTCGCCGTCCCCCGCGCCTGGATAGCGAACAGCCCGATCAGGATCGCCAGCGCGATCGGCACGATATAGGGCTCGAACCCCTTGTTGACATAACTCAGGCCCTCGGTCGCCGAGAGCACCGACATCGCCGGGGTGATCATGCTGTCGCCATAGAACAGCGCAGTCGCGAACACGCCGAGCAGGATGATCGGCCATGTCCAGCGCTTCTCGCCCGACGAACGGCTGATCAGCGCGAGCAGCGCAAGACTGCCGCCCTCGCCCTTGTTGTCGGCCTTCATGATCGTCAGCACATATTTGAACGTGACGACGAGCATCATCGACCAGAAGACGAGGCTCAGCACGCCATAGATGTGCAGCCGGTCGGCTTCGATCGGATGATGCCCGGCAAAAGTCTCGCGAAACGCGTAAAGCGGGCTGGTCCCGATATCGCCGAACACGACGCCGATCGCGCCGACGGCAAGCTTCAGCCTGCCATCGCTGTGATGTCCGTGCCCATAATGGGCCGTTTCGGCGGCAGCAGTTGGGGCGCTCGGGGCGCCGCCCGCCGCCTGTTGCGACTCAGCAGTCATTGCGGGCCTTTAGACGAGCCCGCGCCTTTGTAATAGGTTTCAATTTGGGACGTCCGCCGGCGGCACGTCGGCAGGCGTTTCGGCGGGCAGCGACGGCCCGAGTGCCTGACCCAATTGCGAAAGCCGCTTCTCCAGATCGGGCCGCCACGGCGCATCGGCGGGGCTGCGCGCGAGCAGTTGGCTCCACACCGCCTGGGCACCTTTGAGGTCGCCGCCCTGTGCCATCGCCAGCCCCGCGAAGAAGGGCGGCGCGGGATGCGACGGATCGCGCTTCGCCGCTTCGTCGAATGCCAGCGCCGCCGCGGGCGACATCGCGCCGCCGCCATGCTGCGCCAGCGCGTTGCCGAGCCCGACCCACAGGTCGACATTGTCAGGATATCGCTCCAGCCCCTTTTCGAGCGTCTTCGCCGCGAGTTCGGTCTTGCCGGTCCGCGCGAAACCGTCGGACATGCCGAGCCATTGCGCCGCGGGGCCGAAACGTTCGGACATGCCTTGCCGCTGGTCGGTCAGTGCTTTGCCGAAATTCTCGGGTTCCTCGATCGTAGCGACGGGCTTTCCGGGCAGCGACGGATGGCCCTGCAACGCATAGCCCGCGAGCCCCAGCATCACCGCCGCCCCCGCCAGCGGCCGCGCCGCGGCGGGCAGCTTGCCGAGCCAGAAGATGCCACCAATCGTCAGCAGCGCGGCGAGCACGACCCACAGCCAGATCATGCCGCCTCCTCCTCGTCATTACTCGCGCCGCGGCGGAAACGGCCAAAGGCCAGCCACCCACCGAGCGCGAGGAAGAGCAAAGGCCCGAGCCAAAGCAGAGCCGTGGCGCCATCGAACGGCGGGTCATAGCTGACCCAATTGCCGTAACGCGCGACGAGCCATGTCTTGATTTCGGCCGGGCTTTCGCCCGCCGCAATCTTGCTGCGCACCTCGTGCCGCATGTCACCCGCGAGCGGCGCATCGCTATCCGCAATCGACTGCCCCTGACAGACGAGGCAGCGAAGCTCCTCCATCAAGGCTTTCGCCCGCGCTTCCTCGGCGGGATTCTTCAGCTGCTGATAGGCATAGGGCGCCGGCGGCAGCCGGTCCTGTGCCGCCGACGGCATCGCAAATGTCCCGATCAGGCAGAGAAGGATCAGCCGCAACGTCACTTCATCGCCTCGAGCTTCGCGACGATCTCGGGCACCTGATCGGCCAGGATCACGCCCTGAATCTGCTCGCGGATAATCCCCTTGCCGTCGATCAGGAACGTCTCCGGTACGCCCGACGACCCCAGCGCGATCTGGACGCTGCTCTGCATGTCCGACCCGATGCGGTCGAACGGATTGCCATATTCGCGCAGGAACATCGCGACATCGTCGGGCCGGTCGCGGATCGCGATGCCGTCGATCGGCACGCCCGCGGCCTTCAGCGCCTCCAGCTGCGGCGCCTCGGCGCGGCACGGGATGCACCAGCTTGCGAACACATTGACTAGCCGCGGCCGACCGTCGGCAAGCTGATTGCTCTTCAGCCCTTCGACCCCGGCGGTGGCCGGCGGCAGGTCGAACAAGGGCATCGGCTTGTTGATCCACTGCGACTGGATCAGCGTCTCGGCGGGTGTCACCAGCCGATAGACAAAGGCGCCGAACAGCAATCCCATGATCGCCAGCGGCACAAACAGGACCCAGCGGTTCTTCATGGCGCGAAGCGCTCCCCGGATTTGCGGGCGCGACGCGCGCGCCAGATGTTCAGCAATTGAGCGCGGCCGAGCAGCGACAGCGCCGCGCCGATGGCGATCAGCGCCCCGCCGAGCCAGATCCACCACACGAGCGGCTTCCACCACAGCCGGATCTGATAGCGGCCGGCGCTGCCATCGTCATTTGCGACCGGCTGTCCCAGCACGGCATAGAGCTGCCCGCCCGGCCGCGTCAGCAGCGCTGCCTCGTTGGTTTCGACCGGCGCCGCGCCCATCAGGCCGGGAAACGTGCGCGCTTCCGGCCGCATGGTAAAGCTGCTGCCCGACGATGTCGTCGCAACCAGTGTGCCTTCGATCGCAGTATAATTCGGCCCCGCCACCGGCCTCACGCCGGCGAACTTCACTGCAAAATCGCCGATCTTGATCACCTCGCCGGGTGCGGCGGCAACCAGCCGCTCCTTGATGAAGGCGCTTTCCGCCCCCATCCCCGCAAGGCAGACTGCGACGCCGAAATGCGCGACCACCATGCCCCATGTCGGCAACGGTGTGCGGCGCAGGTTACGGCCCCACAAGGGTGCAAGGCTCGCCACCGCGACGACGCCCGCGACGGTCATCCCGAGCAATGGCAATATCCCGACCTTGCCACCGAACAGGACCAGGCCGAACAACACCACCGCCCCCGCGAAAATCGCGAGCGGCAACCGCGACCACAGCCGCTTCCCGTCATCCTTGCGCCAGCTCAAAAGCGGCCCGGCGACCATGACAAGGCAGAGGATCAGCGCGAGCGGCCCCGCGACCTTGTTATAATAGGGCGGCCCGACCGAAATCTTCTCGCCCATCGCCTCGGCGACAATCGGATAGAGCGTGCCGAGCAGGACGAGCGCGAGAATCGTCGTCAGCAGCAGATTGTTGATCACCAGCGAGCCTTCGCGGCTCAGCAGCGCGAATTTCTTGCCCTCGGCAACGCTTCCGGCGCGCAGCGCAAACAGGGTCAGCGCGCCGCCGATATAGATGGCCATCAGCGCGAGCAGGAAGGTCCCGCGCTCGGGATCGACAGCAAAGCTGTGGACGCTGGTGAGAAGTCCCGACCGGACGATGAAGGTGCCGACCATCGACATCGAAAAGCCGATCACCGCGAGCATCACCGTCCACGCGCGCAAGGCATTGCGCGTCGCGGTCACCGCAACCGAATGGAGCAAGGCGGCACCCGCAAGCCACGGAACGAGCGAGACATTCTCGACCGGGTCCCAGAACCACCAGCCGCCCCAGCCGAGCTCATAATAGGCCCAATAGCTGCCGGCGGTGATGCCAAGTGTCAGGAAAATCCAGCTGCCGAGCACCCACGGCCGCATCGCGCGGGCAAAGGCCGGGCCGATCTCGCGCGTGATCAGCGCGCCGACGGCAAAGCTGAACGCGACCGACAGCCCGACATAGCCGACGTAAAGCGTCGGCGGATGGAAAGCGAGCCCGATGTCCTGCAACAGCGGGTTGAGCCCCTGCCCGTCGGGCGGCGCCACCGGCAGGCGCTTGAACGGGTTCGACGAGAACAACAGGAAGGCAAAGAAACCGAGGCTGAGCGCCGCTTGCGCCGCGAGCGTGGCGACCAGCGTATCCTCGCGCAGCCGCTTCTCGAAAATCGCGATCAGACCTCCCGATAACGACAGGATCATCAGCCAGAGCAGCATCGATCCTTCGTGATTGCCCCACGTCCCCGCGACCTTGAAGATCATCGGTTTCAAGCTGTTGCTGTTGCGCGCGACCAGTTCGACCGACATATCGGAACGCACGAACAGTGCGATCAGCAACCCGAACGCCACCGCAGTCAGCACGCCCTGCGCGACGCTCGCCGGCCGCACAAGCGCCGCCAGATCCTTCGACCCACCGCGCAGGAACAGCGTTCCCGCGACGAGCGACAGGCACGCGAGCGCGGCCGCGATCCACAGCAGGGCCAGACCGAGTTCTGCGATCATGTCGCTGCCGGCGCCTTCATATTCTTCGGCATGTCGCCCATTTGCGGCGGCATATAGCGCTCGTCATGCTTGGCGAGGATGCGGTCGGCGACAAAAGTCCCGTCGGCGCGCATCCGGCCGTCGGCGACCATCCCGCTCTCCTCGCCGAACAGATCGGGGACGATGCCCT
>Ga0209050_1003845_pt1 | contig 10699 bp, 8 predicted proteins | sample Araplavi_mTSA_r2_FD_184276 | JGI IMG/M metagenome (GOLD analysis project Ga0209050, IMG submission 184276) | Arabidopsis root microbial communities from North Carolina, USA - plate scrape MF_Cvi_mTSA_r2 (SPAdes) (version 2) | ecosystem: Host-associated > Plants > Roots > Endosphere | place: USA...
ATGGGCGCGGCCGAGTAGATCCAGGTGTAGCCGTCGGGCGCGGCGCGTGCCACCTGGCGCGCGCCGATGTTGCCGGCGGCGCCGCCCTTGTTCTCGATGATGACCGGCTGGCCCAGCAGGCGGCCGACGGCCTCGGCGAGGATGCGCGCGCCGGTGTCGGGACCGGTGCCGGCCAGGTAGGGCACCACCCATTTGATGGGGCGGCTCGGCCACTTGTCGGCGGCCCGCGCGGCGCCCGCGAGCGGCAGCAGGGGCGCGGCCACCATGGCACGGCACAGCGCGCGGCGCGAGATGTCGATGTCGTTGTTCAAGTTGCTTGTCTCCGTATTTCTTGTGTCGTGATTCTTCAGGCGCTCGCCTGCGCCGCCTCACCGAGCAGTTCGCGCGCGATGATGTTCTTCTGTATCTCGCTGGTGCCCGTGAGCACCCGGTACATGCGCAGCATGCGGAACAGGAACTCCACGCGCCGCCCCTGCACGATGCCTTCGCCGCCGTGGATCTGCACCGCCGCGTCGGCGATACGGAAGGCCGCTTCCGAGCAGAACAGCTTCGCCATCGACGCATCGGCGCGCGCGTCGCCACCCGCGTCGAGCTGCCGCGCGGTCGAGATCATCAACGCGCGCGCCGCGGCCAGCTGCGTGGCCATGTCGGCCAGCGAATGCTGGATGGCCTGGAACTGCGCGATCGGCCGGCCGAACTGGCGGCGCGTGCGCGCGTAGTCGCGTGCGTCCTTCAGCGCCACCGTGGCCAGGCCCACCATGCCGGGGCAATGCAGCAGCCGGTTGACGGTGATGCGGCCCAGCGCCAGCGCCAGGCCGCGGCCCGGCTCGCCGATGAGGTTCGCGGCCGGCACGCGGCAATCGGTCAGCAGGATGTCGCCGGTGGTCGACTGCCCGGCCATCGTCTTGTAGCCGGTCTTCACCTCGACGCCGTCCTGGCGCAGGTCGACGAAGAAGGCCGAGATCTCGCGGCGCTCGGGGCTGTCGGAGGTGGAGGCCATCAGCACCGCGAAGTCCGCGAAGGGCGAGCCCGAGATGAAACGCTTGCGCCCGTTGATGACGTAGGTGTCGCCTTCGAGGCGCGCCTGCGTCTGCAGCGCGCCGGGGTCGGAGCCGGCCTCGGTCTCGGTGAGCGCGAAGCAGATGGCCTTCTCTGCCTGCGCCACCGGCACGATGAAGTTCGCGAGCTGCATCGGCGTGGCGTAGCGCGCCAGCGCGCCCACGCGCGGCGGGCCGCTGAGTTCGCCGAACACGTGCGGCGCCAGCGGCGAGCCGCTCGCATAGATCGACTCCTTGATCAGCACGTGATCGAGCAGGGAGAGCCCGAGGCCGCCCATCTGCCTGGGCAGCGTCATGCCGTAGAAGCCCAGTTCGTGCGAGCGGCGCCACACGCGCTGCAGCGTGGCCCGGTCGGCGCCGTGCTCATGGTCGATGCCTTCCTCGCGCGCCAGCGCGGCCAGTTCGCCGTGCAGGAAATCGCCGATGCGCGCGATCAGCCCGGCCGCGCGCTCCGAGCCTTCGAAGGGCCCGTCGAACAGCGGCGAGCGCACGCCGGACGCAGCGGCGGGGGTGTCGGGGGCCGCGGTTGCGGACGAGATGACTTGTGTGTTCATGGCAGTGCGGCTCCTCAGTTCACCCGGCGGTCGCGGCCGGCCCAGTACGGCGACTGGATCGCCTTGCGCGCGATCTTCCCGTTGGCGTTCTTCTGCAGCGTCTCGACGAACTCGATGCGGCGCGGCCGCTTGAAGCCCGCAAGCCGTTCGGCGCAGAAGGCGTCGAGCGCGGCGGCGTCCGCGGCCGCGCCGGACTTCAGCACGATGTGCGCGGCCACGGCCTCGCCCCACTTGTCGTCGGGCACGCTGAACACGCACGCCTCGTCGACAGCCGCATGCTGGTACAGCACCGCTTCGACCTCCGACGGGTAGACGTTGAAGCCGCCGCTGATCACCATGTCCTTCTTGCGGTCGACGATGTAGATGTAGCCCTCGTCGTCGGCGCGCGCCAGGTCGCCCGTGTGGTAGCGGCCGTTCTTCAGCACCTCGGCCGTGAGCTCGGGCGCGCGCCAGTAGCCCGCGAAGATGTCGGCGCCTCCCACCACGATCTCGCCGATCTCGCCGGTGGCCACCGGCTGTCCCTCGTCGTCGACGATGTCGACCTGCGACTCGAGGAACGGCCGGCCGCAGGACGCCAGCCGCTCGGGCATGGCGGCGCGCGCGAACAGGTGGTCCTCCACGCTCAGGCCGCACACACCGGAAGTGGTCTCGCCCGCGCCGTAGCCCTGCGAGAGCACGGGGCCGAACACGTCCATCGCCTGCATGATGCGGGCCGGCGCCATCGGCGCGGCGCCGTAGCCCAGGCGCCGCAGGTCGGGCATCGGCCGGTAGCGGCCCTGCACCTCGGCCAGCAGCATGTTGATCATGGTCGGCACCATGAAGGTGTGGGTCACCCGCTCGCGCTTCATCTCGGCGATGAAGCGGCCGGGATCGAACCCGCCGAACAGCCGGATGGTGGCGCCGCTGCACAGCGCCGGCACCAGCTGCATGCCCGAGGCATGCGTGATCGGGCCGACCAGCCCCAGCAGGTCACCGGGCTGCAGGTTGTCGGCGCGCATCAGGAACTTGCGCAGCTGCGCGAGCCGGTTGCCGAAGGTCTGCATCGCCGCCTTGAGCACGCCGCTGGAGCCCGAGGTGTAGTGCAGCACCGCGAGCTCGTCGGCGCGCACGCGCACCGGCGTGAAGCGGTCGCTGGCGCGGGAAAGCACGCCTTCGTACGACAAAGGCGAATCCTGCACGGCGTCGAGCAGCAGCAGTCGCGGCGCGGCACCCTCGAGCCGGGGCAGGAAGGCCTCGGCGCGGTCGGCGGTGGTGACGATCAGCGTCGCCTGGCTGTTCGCGATGACCTCGGCCACTTCGGCCGGCGCCAGCCGCGCGTTGATCGGCGCCTTGACCAGCCCGGCCTTGTAGCAGGCCAGCTCGAGCTCGACGATCTCGATGCAGTTGGGCAGGTACACGCCCACGCGGTCGCCGCGCTGCAGGCCGAGGCCGCACAGCGCATTGGCCAGGCGGTTGGAACGCTGCTCGAGCTCCTGGTAGGTCACCGAGCGCTGCGCGCTGGTGACGGCGAGCCGCTTCGCGTGGATGCGCGCGGCACGGGATGCAAGCTCGCCGACGTTGGCGATCTCGGGGGATGTGGTTTTTTGCAAGTTGTCTCCTGGATGCCCACGCCACGGCGCGGGATGGAGACCACTTTGGCAGCGGAAGGCACCCGACAACAAATACGGATTGCTGATGCGCGGCCATCAGAAAGGTTGATGGCCCGGCCTGCCCGGCGCGTCTCGCGCTATGGCCGGGCCGAGGCGCCCGCGGATCGCCGCTTGCCGTGCAGGAACTCGGCTTCCCAGCGGCCCGATGCGATCATGCGGCGCGCCTCGTCGACCAGCACCTCCATCACCGCCCGGGTCGCGGGGTCGGGCTCGCGCGCGGAGGGGGTCGCGAGGAAGTAGGTGCGCGCCAGGTCGGGCTGCACCACGCGCGCCACCAGCCATTGCCTGCCGCCCGCCGGCGCGTCGCCCATGGCGCAGGCCGGCGAGAAGGTGAAGCCCGCGCCGGCCAGGTAGAGCGAGCGGATCAAGCGCGCCGAATCGTGCTCGTGTGCGATGTTGAGTTCGAGCCCCAGGTCGGCCGCGGTGCGCTCGACCTGCGCGCGGATGCTGAAGCGGCGCGACTGCAGCACCAGCGGCAGGCCGGCCGCGCGGGCGAACGGCAGTTCGGGGCGCTGTACCGCGGCGGCGCTGCCCTTCGCGGTCTTCCTGGCGGCGGGCTGCACCGTCATGGCGGCCACCTCGCCGCCGGCGTCGTAGCCGCAGACGAACATCGCCTCGCGCGCGAACGGTCTCACATCGAGGCCATTGACGTATTCGGTGTCGACCAGCACGCCGATGTCCGCTCGCCGCTCGACCATGGCCTTTCGCACCATCAGGCTCAGATCGTCGATGACAAACACGCGGATGCGCGGGTGCGACTGCTTGAGCCGCGCCAGCACCGGCCCGAGCAGCAGCGAGGCCAGCAGGAACGGCACCGCGACCGTGACGGAACCCTCGGGCCCGTCGGGCGCCCGCTGCAGGCGCTCGCGCATGGCGCCGGCGTCCGACAGCAGCTTGCGCGCGTCCTGGTAGAGCTGCAGCCCGGCGGCCGTGGGCGTGACGCCGACATGCGAGCGTTCGAACAGCTGGGTGCCAAGCTCGACTTCGAGCTTCCTGATCTGGGCCGTGAGCGCGGGCTGCGCAACGTACAGCGCACCCGCCGCGCGCGACAGGCTGCCTGCCTCGAGCACGGCGATGAAGTAGCGGAGGGATCGGAGTTCCATGGCCCCGCGATTCTGTACCGGTGCCGTGCGCCGCGTCCCCCTCGCGCCGTCAAGAAGCCGCGGCCGGCATCCTTTGTTCGCAGTAGGCCAGGAACTGGTTGATTTCCTCCGCCTTGTCGAACACCGCGTCGGCGCCCAGGCGCAGGCACTCCGCGCGGTTGCCCGGCGAAGCGGCGTTGGTCAGCGCGATCACCGCGCATCCTTCGCCGCGCGGGCCCGCGCCCGCCAGCGCCGCGAGCACGCCCAGGCCCGAGCCTTGCGCCAGCTTCAGGTCGACCACCAGCAGTTGCCAGCCGCCGCCGTTCGCGTGCAGCCACGCGACGGCCTCCGCCTCCGAGGGCGCGGTGCCGACCACCTCGGCGCGCAGGTAGCCCTCGATGACAACCTTCAGGCTGTCCTGTATCGCGGGTTCGTCCTCGACGAGGTAGACGGAGAGCTTCATGTCATGGACCGTCGGGCCTGCGTGGACGCGGCCCTGTCAGAAAAAGCCGCGTCCGGCTGTTGGCGCCGCGGCATTCGCTGTGACGGCACTGTCCGGCCCACGCCACAATGTCGGCTCTTCGAGAACGCCCACACAGCCCGCTTCCGTTCCATGCGCAACCCCACCCTGTCGGCCCGGCTCCTGCTGGTCGCTTCTGCGGCCCTGCTGCCGCTGGCCATCGTCTGCGGCTTCGCACTGCATGGGCTGCTCAAGGGACAGCGCGATCAGACGCAGGCCTCCACGCTCGGCGTGGCGCGCGCGCTGGCGACGGCCGTGGACAGCGAGCTGCGGCTCACGGTGGCCGCGCTGCAGGCGCTGGCGCTGACCGAGCCGCTCGGCGTGGCCGAGTCGTCGGGCCTGGTCGACGCGCTGCTGCTGTCCAAAGGGCTGCGCGCGTCGCACCCCGAGTGGCGCGGCGTGCTGCTGGTGGCACCGGACGGCAAGGTCATCTTCAGCACCGAAGGCGACGTCACAGGCCGCAGTGCAGGCGTGGTCGAGGCGGCGAGCCTGGCGCAGGTGGTGCGCACCGGGCAGCCGGCGGTCGGGCCGCTCACGCCCGGGCCACGGGGCAACCTGGCCTTCGCGGTGCGCGTGCCGGTGGTGCGCAACGAGCAGGTGCGCTACGTGCTCACCGCCATCGTGCGGCCCGAGGCCGTCTCGGCGGTGCTGACGCGCCAGCGCGTGCCCGAGGGCTGGGCCGTGTCCATCTTCGACTCCAACGACCTGCGCGTGGCGCGCTCGCGCGAGGACGAGCGCTTTCGCGGCATGGCGCCCAGCGACTCGCTGAAGCAGCTGCTCGGCTCGCGCAACGGGCGCCAGGAATTCGTCGGCACCACCCGCAACGTGGACGGCACGCATGTGCAGACCGCCGTGTCGCGCCTGGACATCGCGCCATGGACGGTGGCGCTGGGCGCCCCGACCGCGGTGGCCGAGGACGCGATGCGCCGCACGCTCATCGCCTATGGCGGCGGCCTGCTGGTGTCGCTGCTGGTCGGCGGCCTGGCGGCCTGGTGGGTGTCGCGCACCATCACCCGTCCCATGGCGCGCCTGCGCCAGAGCGCCGACGCGCTGGGACTGGGCCAGCCGGTGACGGGCGTGCGCTCAGGCATCGCGGAGATCGACGCCGTGGGCAACGCGCTGTCGTCCTCCGCCACGCAGCGCTTGCAGCACGAGGTCGAGCGCGAATGCCTGCTCGGCGCCGAGCGCGACGCCCGCACCGCGGCCCAGGCCGCGCAGCTGCGGCTCGAGCGCCTGGTGAGCGCCAGCGCGGCGCTGTCGCGCTCGCTGGAGGAAGACTCCACGCTGCACGCCATCGCGGAGGTGATCGTGCCCGACGTGGCCGACCTCTGCCGCATCGACCTGCTGGACGAGAACGACGTGCTGCAGCGCAAGCTCACGCACCACGCCGATCCGGTGCGCAGCGCGCAGATCGCCGCGATGGTGGGCCTTCGCGAAGCGCCGGCCGGCGTACCCGGCTTCTTTCCATGGGCCATCGAGACCGGCCGGACCTTCCTGCACAACCTGGACGAGCCCGGACTGCTCGACACCTTCCATCCGCAACTGCGCGACTTCGTGCAGACGCTGGACATCACCGCCGGCTGCGTGGTGCCGCTGGTGGCGCGCGGGCGCACGATCGGCGCCATGGCCATCCTGCAGGACCGCTCGAAGCGGCGCTTCGGCCCGGAGGACGGCGCGCTCATCGGCGAGCTGGCGCAGCGCGCGGCACTCGCGCTCGACAACGTGCGCCTGCTGGCGCGCGCGCGCCAGGCGCAGTCGCAGGCCGAGATCGCCAGCAAGGCCAAGGACGAGTTCCTCGCCATGCTGGGGCACGAGCTGCGCAACCCGCTCGCGCCAATCTCGCTGGCGCTCACTCTCATCGAACGGCGCGACGCCACTGCGTTCCCGCGCGAGCGGCAGATCATCGAGCGGCAGGTCAAGCACCTGTCTCGCCTGGTGGACGATCTGCTCGACATCTCGCGCATCGTGTCCGGAAAGATCGTCCTGCGGCCCGAGCGCATCGACTTGCGCGACATCGTGGCCAAGGCGATCGAGCTCACCCTGCCGGCCCTGCACGCCCGCGGCCAGATGCCTCACCTGGCGCTGCCCGACGCGCCCGTGGCGGTTCAGGGCGACCCGCTGCGGCTCGCGCAGATCGTGGGCAACCTGCTGAACAACGCCGTCAAGTTCACCCAGCCCGACGAGCGCATCGACATCGTGCTGCGCACGCACGACGGACATGCCGAACTGACCGTGGCCGACGCCGGCATCGGCATTGCGCCGGAACTGCTCACGCAGGTGTTCGAGCGCTTCGTGCAGGGCGAGCAGCAGTTGCAGCGCGCCGCTGGCGGGCTCGGGCTGGGACTGGCCATCGCGCGCAGCCTGGCACGGTTGCACGGCGGCACCATCGAGGCGCACTCCGCCGGCGCGGGCCAGGGCAGCAGCTTCATCGTGCGGCTGCCGCTGGCACGCGACGAGGCGCCGGCGGCGCTGCCGGCCGAGGCCGCGCCCACCGACACGCGGCCGCGGCTGAAGCTGCTGCTGGTCGACGACAACCGCGACGCGCTGGTGGTGCTGGCCGACTGGCTCACGCTGGAAGGGCATGACGTGAGCACCGCCGACAGCGCCGAGACCGCGCTCGAGCTGATGGACACCACGCGCTTCGACGCGGGCATCTTCGACATCGGATTGCCGGGCCTGAGCGGCCACGACCTCGCGCGCCGCGTGCGCGCCGACCCGCGCAGCCAGGGCATGGTGCTGGTCGCCCTGACCGGCTATGGCCAGGAGTCGGACCGCAGCAAGGCGCTGGCCGCGGGCTTCGACGCGCACTTTCCGAAGCCGCCAGACCTCGAGCGCATCCAGGACGCGCTCTACCGCACCTAGGGTCGGGCCGTTCAGCGCCAGCCGCGCGCGGCAGCGCGGGCGAGGCTCGATCGCACCACCAGCCGGTGGAAGGGCGCGATCGCCTGGATGTAGATGCGGCCGAACAGGTTGTGGCAGTGCACGGCCGTGGTGGCGACCAGCTCGCGCTCGTCGCCGTTGCCAAACGGGCGCTGGAGCACCGACGCGCGAAAGTCCAGATGACTGTCGTCCTCGCCGACCACCAGTTCGTCGGGCCGCCGCGCCAGGATCGGAAAGAAGTCGATGTGCGTCGACGCCCCGTCGCTGCCCGCTTCATGGCGGATCTGGTTCGAGGTCTTGACGCCGAAGGGCCTGACGATGGCATCGCGCAATGCGAGCAGCGCGCGGAACCACGGCGCCGGGTCGCCAAGCACCGCGCGCGCCAGCGCCTCGATGTCCTGTGGCGCGCCGGCCGGCAACGTGATGGCGAAGGCGTCGGCGAGGTTCGCGCCGGCATAGAGAGGGGCGATGCTGCTTTCAGCGGGCAGTGCCGCGGATCTGACGCTGTGATGGGCCATGCGGACATTGTGCGTCCGCGGGGCCGCTCAGTCGTGGTCCGTCGAAGCCGACAGCGCCTCCCACGCATCGATCTCGCGCGACATGAGCGCGAGCTTCTCGCGCACCAGCTTCAGCGCGTCCCTGCCGAGCAGCAGGTGCACGGGCGGGTTCGCGTCGGCGACGATCTGCAGCAGCGCCCGCGCGGCCTTGGCGGGATCGCCGGCCTGGTTGCCGCTCTTGTCCTGCCGTGCGTGGCGGATCGGATCGAACAGCGCGTCGTAGTCCGCCACGGTGCGTCCGCTGCGCACCATCGAGCGTCCCGCCCAGTCGGTGCGGAACGAACCCGGGGCCACCGCCGTGACCTTCACGCCGAAGCCGGCGACCTCCTTGGCGAGCACCTCCGAGATGCCTTCGAGCGCGAACTTGCTGCCGCAGTAGTAGGCGATGCCCGGCATCGTGATGAAGCCGCCCATCGAGGTGATGTTGACGATGTGGCCGCTTCGCCGCTCGCGCATCGAAGGCAGCACCGCCTTGGTCATGGCCACGGCACCGAACACGTTGACGTCGAACTGCCGGCGCATCTCGCCGAGGTCCGACTCCTCCAGCGTGCCTTCATGGCCATAGCCGGCGTTGTTGACCAGCACGTCGATCGGCCCTGCCCGCCGCTGCACGGCTTCGACGGCCGGTCCGATCGCGTCGAAGTCGGTCACGTCGAGCACCAGCGCGTGGGCGCGGCCCGGCGACTGCGCCTCGAAAGCGGCGCGCGCCGCGTCGCTGCGCACGGTGCCGACGACGGCGTGGCCTTCGGCAAGCGCGGCGCTGGCGAAGGCCCGGCCGAAGCCGGAGCTCACGCCGGTGATGAGAAAGGTCTTGACTTGGGATGCGACGGCCATGGCGGCTCCTTTGATTGATGGATGACCGATCCTAGGAATCGCCATCGAAACCGGAAATGCCCGCTCGCCTGCATTGCTTGCCTGAAACTATGAGGCGGTGGAAGCCGCGATGCTTGTGTGGCAAATTGGATGCCACCCGGAATCGCTCGTCATGTCCTCCCCTTCCAGCAAAAGCAGCCCGCCGTCGGCAGCCCCCGCATCCGCGCTCCAGCAGCAGATGGTTGCGCTGGCGGGGGCGCTCGCGCCCGCCGAGGGCTACAACCTCACGGTGCTGCCCGACGTGCGCTTCCTGCGCTCGAACCGCCCGTTGAGCCGTGCGCCGGTGCTGTACGACCCGGGCATCGTCATCGTGCTGCAGGGGCGCAAGCGCGGCTTCCTCGGCGACGAGGTCTACCTGTACGACGCGCAGCACTACCTCGCGGTATCGGTGCCCGTGCCGTTCTCGATGGAGACCGACGCCAGCGCCGCGGAGCCCCTGCTGGCCATCTACTTCCGGCTCGACTTCAACGTGGCGGCCGAGCTCATGCTGCGGCTCGACGAACACGGCGCGCCCGCACACGAGGCGCCCAGGGGATTGATGTCCACGCCGATGGACGCGCGGCTCGCGCAGTCGGTGCTGCGCTTCCTGGAAGTCATGCGATCTCCCGTCGAGGCCACGGTGCTCGGGCCGGGCCTGGTGCGCGAGATCTACTTCCGGGTGCTCACCGGCGAGCAGGGCGGCGCGATGCGCGCCGCGCTCACGCGGCAGGGCCAGTTCGGCAAGGTGGCGCGGGCCATCCGCAAGATCCACGCGTGCTTCGACCGTCCACTGGACATCGGCACGCTGGCACGGGAAGCCGGCATGAGCGCGCCGTCGTTCCATGCGCACTTCAAGGCCGTGACCGCCACCTCGCCCATGCAGTACCTGAAGTCGACGCGGCTGCACCAGGCGCGCCTGCTCATGGTGAGAAACAGCGTGACGGCCGCGCTGGCCTGCACGCAGGTGGGCTACGAAAGCCCGTCGCAGTTCAGCCGCGAGTTCAAGCGCATGTTCGGGCGCGGACCGGCGGAAGAAGCGGAGCGCATGCGCAAGGCCTTCGCCATGCCCGACCCGCTGCCGCACGCGGAGTACGTGGCGTCGCACTGAACGCCGCGTGACCGCGCCGCGGCCGCGCCTACTTGCGCGCCTTGTCGATCTCGGCCATCAACTCCTTCACCGTCGCATCGCCGACCGACGCCGAGTACTTGTCGATCACCGGCTTCACCTTGGTGCGCAGCTTCGCCATTTCTTCCGGCGGCAGTTCGGACACCGTCATGCCCGCCTTCTTCAGCGCGTCGAGCGCGCTGTCGGCGGCACCGCGCGACGCCTGGCGCTGGAACGCGGTGGACTCGGCCGAGGCCTCGGTGATGATCTTCTTCTCTTCGGCGCTCATGCCGTCCCACGTCTTCCTGCTGATCAGCAGCGCCTGCGGGTTGTAGATGTGCCGCGTCTGGGTGATGTACTTCTGCACCTCCGCGAACTTGGACGACAGGATGGTGGTGTTCGGGTTCTCCTGCCCATCGACCGCCTTCTGGTCGAGCGCCGG
>Ga0209050_1003846_pt1 | contig 10697 bp, 5 predicted proteins | sample Araplavi_mTSA_r2_FD_184276 | JGI IMG/M metagenome (GOLD analysis project Ga0209050, IMG submission 184276) | Arabidopsis root microbial communities from North Carolina, USA - plate scrape MF_Cvi_mTSA_r2 (SPAdes) (version 2) | ecosystem: Host-associated > Plants > Roots > Endosphere | place: USA...
ATGGCGCGCGGGACAAGCGCGAAGTGCTGGACAACCTCGGGCTCATCTTCCGCGACAAGATGCTGTCCCATTTCGCGGACCAGCTGGTCGAGCTGTGGGAGGGGCGCACCTCCATGCAGTGCGAGACGGTCAACTACACCCTCTCGGGGCAGGAGTTGAGCCTGCACCTCCAGGGCTCCGTCCTGCCGGGGCATGAGGAGACCTGGACACGGGTCCTGGTGTCGCTCACCGACATCACGGCGCGCAAGCAGGCCGAGGCCTACCTGCAATACGTCGGACGCCACGACCAGCTGACCAAGCTGGCCAACCGCGCTCATTTCGACGAGGCGCTGAAGCAGGCACAGGAAGGCCCGTTCCCTGTCAGCATCATCATCGCGGACATGAACGGCCTGAAGGCGGTCAACGACAGCCTGGGGCATGCGGCCGGCGACGACCTGTTGCGCCGTGCGGGAGAGACGCTGAGAAAGGCCTTGGGCGAGGACCGCTGCATCGCACGCATCGGCGGCGACGAGTTCGCCGTCCTGCTGAGGGGGGTCAACGAGGTGGAAGCCCAAGCGGCGATCGATCGCATCGAGCGCATGGCCGGGCTCAACAACCAGTTCCACACGGGGCCCCGTCTTTCGTTCGCCATCGGGACCAGCACCGCCCTTGATGCGGTAGCGCTCCTGCGGGCGCAGCATCAGGCTGATGCTGCCATGTATACCGCCAAGCGCTCGCACTATCGGCAGATGGGGCAGGACCGGCGCGCGTGATTCGCGGCGGCGGTCCATTCGAGCAGGTGGAGACTCAGGTGTCTCCCTGCACTCAGGTCGGACCGGCCTCAGCCCCAGGACCTGACCTGGCCCGCAGCGCTTCGTACAACTGCGCGGGCCCCAGCAGGGCGTCTTTCAACCCATCTCGGATGCGCTGCGAGCCCAGGGCCTGCGTGCTCATGCTTTGGTGGGCTTCCAGGGCATCCATGATGGCGTGCAGCAGCGCGTCCTTGAGGTCCGGAGAGTTGGCGAACTGCTCCTTGCTGTTGCTCGCCGCCTGCTGGACCAGGGTGTCGTTCTCCAGGAGCTTGCCCTTCAGCACGCCGTTCACGTAGACGAGCTGGTCGTCGTCGCTCAATTCCCCCTGGAACAAGCCGTTCACCTTCTCGATGATCTCGGCGAGGTAGGCCTGCTGTTTCTCCTGAACGCTGCCGCTGCCCATCGCGTCCATCGGAGGCAGCTTGTAGGTGCCGTCCGCATTGAGCGTCATGGGCTGCTTGCCGCGGCTCTTCAGCGTGTGGTGGGTCAGCACGACCTTGGACAAGTCCACCGTGTCTCGCTCTCGGCCGAACTCCAGCAGCGGTGTCAGGCGCTTGTAGAACAGGAAGCGCTTCTCGATGTCGGTGTTGCCGTAGTCGAATATCTGGCTCAGGAAGGCATAGAGGCGCACGTAGGCGCCCATGTCGTTCTTGAACAGCAGCAGGGCATCGAGCTGGTCCTTGGCTGCGGCGGCAGCCTTCTCGTCCTGCTTCTCTTCGGCTGCCACCTTGTCCTGTTGAGCGACCTTGTAGCGCCTGAGCAGGCGGTCGGCCACGGGGGCGATGGCGGCGTCGAGCTGTTTCTGCGTACCAGTTGGATCAAGGTCCACCTGGGCCACACGGTTCACCTCGTATTCGTCGTAGTGCCCCGCCGCGTCCAGCTTGGCGCGCAGGTCGTAGGCCAAGTGCGGGTCGGTCACGGCCTCCAGTTCTGCGGTCTCGTAGTAGGTCTTGAAGGCCTTGAGAATCTCGGCGGACTCGTTGACAAAGTCCAGCACGTAGGTCGTGTCCTTGCCCGGGTAGGCTCTGTTCAATCGGGACAGGGTCTGCACCGCTTGGATGCCGCCCAGCATCTTGTCCACGTACATGCCGCAGAGCAGTGGTTGATCGAAGCCGGTCTGGAACTTGTTGGCGACCAGCAGCAGGTGGTAGTCGGGGCCCTTGAACACCTCCCGGATGTCGCGGCCTCGCAGGCCGGGGTTCAGCGCGTCGCTGGTCTCGGTGACTGCATCGGGAAAGCTCTCTCCATCGCTCACTTCGCCCGAGAACGCCACCAGCACGCCCAACGGGTAGTTCTGCCTGGCGATGTAGGCGCGGATGGCCTTCTGCCAGCGCACGGCTTCCTTGCGGCTGCCCACCACCACCATGGCCTTGGCCTTGCCCTCCAGCAGAGGCAGCACGTTTTCGCGGAAGTGCTCGACGACGATCTGCACCTTGCTGGCGATGTTGTAGGGATGCAGGCGCACCCACTGCATCAGGCCTTTCATCGCGGTGCTGCGCTCGACCTGCTTGTCGTCCCATTCCTGGCCGTCGTGGGCCAGCTTGTAGGCGAGCTTGTAGCTGGTGTAGTTCTTCAGCACGTCGAGGATGAAACCCTCTTCGATGGCTTGGCGCATCGAGTAGACGTGGAAGGGCTGCGGCAGTCCGTCCGGGCCTTTGCGGCCGAACAGCTCCAGCGTCTTGGCCTTGGGCGTGGCGGTGAAGGCGACGTAGGTCAGGCCCTTCACGCCCGCGCGTGCCTCCATCTGCGCAGTGAGCAATGCTTCGGTGTCCACCTCGCCGCCGTCCTGCAGCTCGGCCCATTCCTCTGCAGACAGCAGTTGCTTGAGCTTCGCCGCGGCCTCGCCGGTCTGCGAGCTGTGGGCTTCATCGGCGATGACCGCGAAGCGTTTGCCTTCCGTGGCGGCCAGTTCCTGCACGGCCTGCAACGCGAACGGGAACGTCTGGATCGTGCAGACGATGATCTTTTTTCCGTCCTTCAGCGCTTGTCCGAGCTGGGAGCTTTTGCTGCCGTGTTCGTTGGTGATGCTGGCCACGACGCCGGTGGTGCGCTCGAAATCGAAGATGGCTTCCTGCAGCTGCGCGTCCAGCACCGTGCGGTCGCTCACCACGAGCACACTGTCGAATACCTTGCGGTGCTGTGCGTTGTGAAGGTCGGCCAGGAAGTGCGCGGTCCAGGCAATCGAGTTGGTCTTGCCCGAACCGGCCGAGTGCTGGATCAGGTAGCGCTCACCCGGCCCTTTGTCCAGCACGTCCGCCACCAGGGTGCGGGTGGCGTCGAGCTGGTGGTAGCGAGGGAAGATGACCGCCTGGGGCTGCTTCTTGTCGTTGCGCTTGCTGATGAGGTAGCGGTGCAGGATGTCCAGCCAGCTCTCGCGGGCCCAGACCTCTTCCCACAAGTAGGCGGTGGCAAAGCCGTTCGGATTGGGCGCATTGCCGGCGCCGCCTGCATTGCCGCGGTTGAAGGGCAGGAAAGTTGTTGCCGGCCCCGCCAGCCGCGTGCTCATCATCACCTCGCTTTGGCTCACCGCGAAGTGCACCAGTGCCCCGCCCGGGAAGCCGAGCAAGGGCTCCAGCACACCGCCCTTGGGTTGCGGGTGACGGTCGAAGCGGTACTGGTCCACGGCATCCTGAACGCTCTGCGTGAAGTTGCTCTTCAGCTCAACGGTGGCCACGGGAATGCCATTGAGGAACAGCACCAGGTCCAGCTCCGCCTTCGGGTTGTTGGGCGAGTGGCAGACCTGGCGCACCACACGCAGACGGTTGGCGGCGTACTTCGCCTGGATGGCCGGGTTGATGGCCAGGGCGGGCTTGAACTGGGCCAGCTCCAGCGACTCCTTGAGGCCAAACATCTCGACACCTCGGCGCAGCACGTCCAGCGTGCCGCGTTCGTTCAGGCTTTTGCGCAGGCGCTCGGCCAGCATCTGGGGCAGGGCGGCGCCATGGGTCTTGTTCAGGCGCTGCCAACCGTCGGGCTGCGTGGTTTCGACCCAGGCCAGCAGGTCGGGCAGGAACAGGCCGCTCGTGCGGTCGAACTGGGCCGCGTCACCCTCGGCGTGCAGCCAGCCGTTGGCGGCCAGGTGGGCGCAGATCTCGCGTTCGAAGTGGTGTTCCTGGTGCAGGTTCATGAGTTCGGTCTTCTGTCGCGGTCGAAGATCACATGGGCCGAGCGCTCGGGTTCCATTCGCTATTCGCGAAGCGCGAATATGGGTGCACCGTGATTGCCAACGGTATCACCCGCCCAGGACGAAGCGAGCGTGCTCCTTGCGCAGCATCTGGTAAGGGTTCACGAATTCGATGCCCAGCCCGACGCAGACGTTGGGAATCTTGATGCGTTTGAGCGTTGGCGATGCGACTTCATGTGTCACGACGACATGGCGCCCGGCTCGTGCAGCTGCGATGAGCCAGAAGTCCGCCACCTGCAGGAAGGTGTTTACCGCCGCGGGCTCAAACCCTTGTTTAACTACCCACTCGCTAACTCCAGGGGCCGCCCCGAGCACTGCGGCATCGGTGGGCACGAAGAACCCGTCCCCCAGGCCTTCGGCCCAGGTCGCCAATTCGTCGGCCCCGGCCGTGAGTTCGTCTCCCACTTGCCGGATGCTGCGCAGCTTGCCCGCGCCATGTGCCTGCGTCAGCCAGTCCCAGAAGGCCGGGCAGAAGTCGAACCCGTATTGCAGGTTCTTGGCCTGGATGAAGACGTTGGCGTCGAGTAGGTAGGCCATCAGGTGGGAAATCCCAAGGTACGGCCCAGTTCGTTGAACGTGCCGGGCTTGGAGATGCCCAGCATGTGGAAGGCATCACGGTACAGGGTCCGTCCTTCCAGAGTACTGGCCACCAGCGTCTGCGCGAAGCGCCGGCTCACGCGGGCCACTGTCGTACGGTAGAAATCACCGCCGCCGGCATTGCGGTTGGCCAGCGCCTGCAGCCTTGCTTCTTCGGCGCGGTAGGCGTGCCAGAACGATTCCTTGTCCAGCCAGCCGACATCGAGCATGCGTCGCAGCAGCACCAGGGTGCTCACCTTGAAATGCCTCGCCAGTCGCGGGAGTGACGCTTCAAGTGTCTCGCCGCGTTGCAGCGCGGCACGGAATTCGTTTTCAGGCACGAGGAGTTCTGCCGCCACCCGGTTGCACCAGGTTTCGGTGGCGTGGGCGGAGACCTCGTTCATCGTGGCGTCCGAAAGTGCGGTCTGGCCCAGCCACAGATGTGCCAGTTCGTGTGCCAGGGTGAACATCTGTGCCGCCTTGCTGTCGGCGCCGTTGATGAACACGAGCGGCGCGACGGGGTCCGACAGCGCGAAGCCGCGGAACTCTTGCGGATCGAGATGTCGCGTGTTGTTGTTCATCACCACGCCGCTGACCATCACCATCACGCCGGACTGTTCAGCCTCCGTGATGAACATGCGCAGGGCTTCGGTCCATGTGGGGCATGCACGCCGAGCCTCGACGCTGAAGCCGAGTTGCTGGCGGATCAGATCGGCGGCCTGCGCGGGGCGTGTGCCTGGCGTCAGGCTTCCGACGAAGGGCAGCGGCGTCTCGCCGTTGACCAGGGCTTCGTCTCGGTACCAAGTCTGGCGATTCTGGCAAGTGTAGATGACGTCGAGCAAGTCGGCGCTCAGGCGTGGCACGCCGTGGCCCATGGTCCGGAAGTCGGGGATGGGGATTGATTCCTGCGGTGGGGCAGGGAGGAAGAATGCGCCCAAGGGGGCGTGTGTGGCCTGGGCGTACTGTTCTAGCTGCCGAAGTGTCGGGCTAATGGCGCCTGTTTCCCATTCCGCCAGATGCGGGAAGCGAGCTTCCAGCGCGGCCTCGCTCAGCCGGGCACGAAGTCGTGCCCAGATGAAAAGGCTGGGTTGGACGGCAATGCGGTTCATGCACTTCGAAGCTTAGCTTAGCAGCAGGTTGCGCACGTCGATCTGTCCGGTGACAGCGGCGGCGATAAGAGCGCCGCGGCGTTCTTTCAGCAACACAATCGTTCTCTCCGCTTCACTGTCGAGCTCATCCAGCTTCTCGGTTTCCGCGTCAAGGAACTCGCAGATTTCAGCTTGTTCGGGGGTAGGGGGTTTGGTCAGAGCGTAGTTTCTGATTGTGCTGACATTGACGTGCGGCGATGTTGCACCGACCGTGTCCATCTCGCCCTGTCGATATGTGCTCTGAGCGTTCAACTGCCACATGAGGAATCGAGAGTGCATGCCGGCAGCAGGACGGAATTGCATCATTCTTTGACCGAGGCAATAGACGTCGCTTCTAGGGACCTGTGCGGCGAATCCCCAGCGCTCCCCTTCTCGCCCATAGACAACGTCTCCCTCATTGACGGACATACGTCGTATGCGTGCTAGGAACTCCTCCTTTGCCACCGAATACATCTTCTCCGTATGCAAGCGCCCCTCGCTGACATCCGCCGTTCTAATTACTCGATACGAACCTTCGACGTCATACTTCGGAGTTTCATGTGGGCAGTCCACGACGGCATCAGTTGAATATTTCAATCGGGTAACGCCCCAATGCGCCGGTATCTCAGCCAGCCACGCCACGTTGGAATTCTTCATCGGGGCGTTGGGGTTGAGGCCGCGGGTGACGGCGTGGGAGATGGTGGCTTGGCGCTTCTCTGCGAGCAGGGCGATGAGTTTTTCCTGCTCGGCAATCAGCGCGTCGATTTTGGCGGTTTCGCGGTCGAGGAAGGCGGCGATGGCGGCTTGCTCATCCTCTGGCGGAAATGGTGCCAGCTCGTTGAAATAGCGGTCCTGATCGAGATTCTGTATGCCGGATGTTTGATTGATGGAGCCGATATTGACGCCAACCGAGTAGGCTGCGCAGTGAACGTAGTTCCAATAGCCCGCGCACATGCCTTGCTTCAGCGCCACTCGTGCAACGAAGTTGGAGCACACCGCGGGCATGTCCAAGTGATACAACACGACTTGACCGACAGGCTGCAGCTCGCCCCCACCTGACTTCTCTAGGAGGAGATCCCCCTTGTTTAGCATCCTGCCGACTCGTTCTTTGTCGGTAACAGAGCGCACCGTTGGAACTTGCGGCTTTACTCTGAGCCGCCCACGGTCAAAGTCCGCAACTCGGACACACGCAATGTCGGTTTCGTTACCCTGCGGCTCCTCGCCCCAAATGCCGTTTCGTGCGGATGCGACGGATGCTTTGAGTCGATCAACTCCCCAGTGCGAGGGAACATTGCCGAGCCAGTTGACTCCGCTGTTTTTGTAGTCGCTATACCTCGGCAAACTCATTCGGCCAACTCCTCCAACATCTTCATGATGTTGGCCGAGACAGTCTTCAATTCCTCATCAATGGTGTGCAGGCTGCGCGGCGGCTCGAAGACGTAGAAGTGCCGGTTGAACGGAATTTCGTAGCCGACCTTGCTTTTCTCCTCGTCGATCCAGGCGTCAGGTGCGTGGGGCAGCACCTCGCGTTCGAAGTAGGCCAGGATGTCGTCGGCCAGTGGCACGTTCTCGGTGTCACGCAGTGCACTGTCCGGCTGGGGCTTGCCTTTTTGCTTGCCCTTGACGCCCAGCACGGGCTGGCCCGCTTCATCCTTCAACGGGCGCTCGACGGTGATGGTCGTGTAGCCGAAGTCTTCGTTCCTGAAGATGCGTGAGATGGGTTCGCGCTTGAGCTTGCCGCCTTCGGGGACAGAGGGCAGCTGTGGGTTCCGGCCTTCGCCGGAATGACAGAGGATCGGGATGCCAACGAGTCGGCCGGCGGCATCGAATACGCTGATCCGCTCCGCTTCGACATGTTCACCGAACAGGCGCGTGACGGTGTCAATTTGCTCGTCGCTCATCTCTTTGCGCTTGCTTCCCAGGCTCTTTCTCATCTTCTGCCAGAAGGTGCTTGCGTCGACGAGTTGAACCTTGCCCTTGCGCTCGACCTTCTTCTTGTTCGACAGGATCCAGACATAGGTGGCGATGCCGGTGTTGTAGAACATGTCCGAGGGCAGGCCCACGATGGCCTCCACCAGGTCGTTCTCCAGCACGTATCGGCGGATCTCGCTTTCGCCGCTGCCCGCACCACCGGTGAACAGAGGCGACCCATTGAGCACGATGCCGAAACGGCTGCCGCCCTCGCCGTTGACGACGGGCGCCATCTTCGACACCAAATGCATCAGAAACAGCATGGAGCCGTCACTGACGCGCGGCAGGCCCGGCCCAAAGCGACCGTCGAAGCCTTTGGCCTCGTGCTCCTGGCGCACCGCCTTCTCGACCTTCTTCCACTCGACGCCGAACGGTGGATTGGAGAGCATGTAGTCGAACTTGCGCCCCGCATGGCCGTCGTCGCTCAGCGTGTTGCCGGCGATGATGTTCTCGACCGCCTGCCCCTTGATGAGCATGTCGGCTTTGCAGATGGCAAAGGACTCGTCGTTGAGTTCCTGCCCGAACATGGTCAGGCGTGCCTTGGGGTTGTGCGCCAGCAGGTGCTCGGCGGCAATCGACAGCATGCCGCCCGTCCCTGCGGTTGGATCGTAGATGGTGCGGACCACGGCGGTGCCGGGGGTGAGCACGTCGTCGTCCTCGATGAACAGCAGGTTCACCATCAAACGAATGACCTCACGTGGGGTGAAGTGTTCGCCGGCTGTCTCGTTAGAGATTTCAGCGAACTTGCGGATCAGTTCCTCGAACACAGCGCCCATGGCTGCGTTGTCGACGACCTCTGGGTGGAGGTCGATGTTGGCGAACTTCTCGGTGACGAGGTAGAGGAGGTTGGCCTTGGCCAGGCGCTCGACTTGGGTGCCGAAGTCGAAGCGTTCGAAGATGTCGCGTGCTGCTGGCGAGAAGCCCTGGACGTAGTCGTGCAGGTTCCTGCGGATGTTGTCTTGGTCGCCGAGCAGCGTGATCAGGTCCAGCGGCGAGGTGTTGTAGAAGCTCAAGTTGCCGGATGCCCGCTTCAGGAAAGGCTCCGGGTTCAGTCCCGCATCCGTCCTAGCCTTGAATTCCTTGAGCACGGCGGGCTTGGTGGCTTCCAGCACGCAGTCGAGCCGGCGCAGCACGGTGAAGGGCAGGATGACGCGACCGTATTCGCTTTGCTTGTAGTCGCCGCGCAGCAAGTCGGCGACGGACCAGATGAAGGACGAGAGGGCTTGGTGGTTCATTCAGCGAGGCGAGCGCATGGACGTTAGCGCGCCATTCTCGCTGTGAACTACGGTCGATCCTAGCGGGCTGAACCAGGGGAGATGGCGCATGCGGACTTCGCACGTTTTGCGGGGGGCGCGGTTTCCAAGCCCGTTTCCATCGTTAGCGCCCATTAACGAGAAAGGCCCCGTAGTTCTTCACTACAGGGCCCTCGAATAACGGTGGTGGAGAGGAGGAGGATCGAACTCCCGACCTTCGCATTGCGAACGCGACGCTCTCCCAGCTGAGCTACCCCCCCGCGTCGCGCAGTTTAACTCATTTTCCGGCCGGGATCAGGCGCCACCATTCCGACCGTGCTGTGGTGCCCTCGACGGCGCCTTCTTCCACCCAGCCGATCAGCAGGCCGGCGGGGCCGGCGTCGTGGCTGGCGAGGTCGAGGAGGTGTTGCGGGTCGTCGGCGATGAGGAAGCGGGCGTCGCCCTGCCACGCGAGGTGCTGGCTCAGGGCGGCGAGCATCTGGCTGGGCTGGCTCTGCAGGAACGTGAAGGGCATGGGCTGGCCGGTGCGGCTCTGGTCGAGGGCGGCGAAGGTGGCGCTGTCGGCGCCGCGCCAGCTGGCGACGCGCAGGAGGGCGTCGGCGGGCAGGGTGTCTTCGCCTGCGGCGTCGAGGCATTGGCGGGCGCCGTGCAGGGCGAGTTCGGCCCAGGGGCCGAGGCGGCGGGGGCGGTGGCCGAGGCGTTGGGCGAGGGTGTCGCGCCAGTCGGCAGGGGGTGGGGTGAGCTGGATGTGGGCGGTGCAGGTCCAGCGTGCGGGATCGGGGCGGTGGATCCCGGCGTTCGCCGGGATGACAGGGGTTTGTGTGGCTGTGTCCTCGATCACGACCGCCGTGTGCCCGCCGCCGAAACCGAGGATCGTGGCCAGCACGTGGCGCACGCCCGTGGGCGATCCCTCGGCCAGAGAAACACCCAGCGCCGGGTCCACTGCGTTCGTGGACGCGGGCCACGCACCATCCTCCAGGCACGCCGTCAGCAACGCGATCTCGGCTGCGCCCGATGCGCCCAGCGTGTGCCCCAGCATCGCCTTCAGCGACACGAGCGAGGGCACTTCGGAGAACACGTCGCGCAGCGCGGCGGCTTCGGTCGCGTCGTTGCCGACGCTGCCGGCGGCCTGCAGCTTCACGAGGTCGATCGAGGCCAGCGGCACGCCGCTGTGGGCCGATGCCCGGTGGCACATGGCGACGACCGACGACTGCACGGCGCCGGCCGGGTCGCTGCCGTCGACCACGTTCGCGCCGCCGGCGACGCGCCAGCGCGACGGCGTCGACGAGAGGTGCAGCGCCGCGACCGCTTCGCCGAGCACGAGGCCGTCGCGGTCGAGGCCCAGCGGCTTCGCACCGTGCGGCGACAGCAGCTGCATCGCGCCGAACCCGGCGACGGTGAGGCGGTTGTCGAGTTCGATGCCGATCACCAGCGCGTCCGTGCAGTGGCCGGCGGTGATCTCCGCAGAGGCCGACAGCACGGCGTTGGACGACGACGTGCATGCGGTCGAGACGGTGAAGACGGGGCCGGACCAGGAGAGCCACTCCCGCACGCGTTGCGCGAGGTGGTGGAAGCCGGGTGCGAAATTGCCGTCGCGCTCGCGCCCGCCGATGTCCACGGACGACGAGGCCACGAACAGCGGGCCGCGTCGATCGGTGGCGAGCGCGCCGCTTTCGGAGACGGCCTGCATCACGAGCCGCTGCGTGCGGGCCCACCAGTCCGTGTCGGGATCGTCGATCGCCTGGAAGGGCCACGTGACACCGGGCGCCACCTCGCGCCGCACCGGTGCGACCCC
>Ga0209050_1003850_pt1 | contig 10686 bp, 9 predicted proteins | sample Araplavi_mTSA_r2_FD_184276 | JGI IMG/M metagenome (GOLD analysis project Ga0209050, IMG submission 184276) | Arabidopsis root microbial communities from North Carolina, USA - plate scrape MF_Cvi_mTSA_r2 (SPAdes) (version 2) | ecosystem: Host-associated > Plants > Roots > Endosphere | place: USA...
GCGTTTCCAAGGAAGGGGAGATGTTTAGCATACAAACCACGCAAGGCGTCTGGTTTGCAAAAGCCGTGGTCAACACAACGGGTTCATTTTCGAACCCGTTTATCCCCGAAATCGAAGGGCAACAGGTGTTCAAGGGACAAGTGTTGCACTCCAGCCAGTATCGTTCGCCCGTAGCGTTTGCCGACAAGCGCGTAGCCGTGGTGGGCGAAGGAAACTCGGGAGCCCAGATCCTGGCGGAAGTATCCCTGATCACCGAGACGCTGTGGATCACGCAAAAAGAACCGAGGTTTCTTCCCGATCATATCGACGGCCGCTATCTGTTCGACGCCGCCACGCAAATGTATGAAGCCCAGAAAACGGGAACATCCTATACACCCCCTTCGCTCGGCGACATCGTTATGGTCGACTCCGTTAAAGATGCCAAAACCAGAAACGTGCTGAACAGCAAAAGGCCCTTTGAAAGGTTCACGGAAAATTCGATCGTGTGGGCCGATGGACACGAAGAGAAGATCGACGTGGTGATCTTTTGCACCGGGTTCGGCCCGGCACTGAAACACCTTTCATCGCTCTCCCTCCATGCCGGCGACAGAAAGCCCGCCACCGAAGGAACAAGATCCAAAACCACCGACGGCCTTTGGTTTGTGGGCTATGGAAACTGGACCGGCTTTGCATCGGCCACGTTGATCGGTGTGGGGCGGTCGGCCAAGGCCACCGTGGAAGAGATCGTGCGCTACCTTTCCGAAAAAGATAAAGACAAATCCTATGAAAGCACCGGCAAGTATGCTCTGGACTGAAACGCAGGCGGGACTAAAAGCCTTTATCCACCGCCGCGTGAGAGACAAAGCGGTCGCCGAAGACATCCTTCAAGATGTTTTCCTGAAAATGTATACCCGCATGGATCAGCTGAACGACACCGCGAAAATCACGGCATGGATCTATCAGATCACGCGAAACGCCATCACCGACTACTTCCGGAGCCAGAGCAAATCCGTTTCCGTGCTCGACCTGGATTGGGAAAGCGACCACGCCAACCTGAACGATTGCGTCTATTCGTGTTTGAAAGAAATGCTGGCCACGCTCCCCGACAAATACCGCGAAGCCATCGAACTCACCGAACTGGAGAATCTGTCGCAAACCCAATTGGCCGAAAGGCTTAACATCTCTTACTCCGGCGCCAAATCGCGCGTGCAACGCGCGCGCCAAATGCTAAAACAGAAAATGGAAGAACGCTATACCATCAAGCTCGATGCCTATGGCAACGTCACCGTCTGCGAGAACCGTGGCCCATGCCATTGCTGAACGGGTAACCCCTGCCTTTCGGCCGGGTAATGAATCGTCCCTGTAACCGGGCTTTAGCCCTCACCTCCGCCGCATGGTCATTAACCATCGACGGGGGTTCATCGTTGGGCTTTGCGTGATAAGAAAGAGGCTGTCTTTTTTGAGACAGCCTCTTTGGTTTTAGCAGCATCCGAGAGTCAGGCCGCCGCAGCAATCATCGCCACAGCAATCGCCGGGATCGTGTTGATGTTCCATACATGTAGTTGTTTTAGTTTGACATGATGAGTGAACCCTTCACTCGTCTTATTGACGCACACCGGCTGGAAAAGACGCAATTTCCCGAGGTCTTTTTAGAAAACTTCTTTTGCGTCTTTTTAAAGCATTCGCCGTCTCCTTATCAAAAACGAAAGCATGAAAACAGTTTATTCTTTTCTTTTACTGATGATTCTTCTGCCGGCGATGGCCACAGCACAAAAAAGCATTCACCGGGAGTTAACCCCCGTGCGCGGTCATTACAAACAGCTGCTCCACTTTAACCCCAAGGCCCTGTCGTTGCAGGAACCCATCGACAAACAAAAATTCATCACCGACCAGGAGACCGTCGACAGGCGGATGAGCCTCACGCCGCAATACCTGACCAACGTGAAGGTCGACGATTTCAAGATACCGGACGCGCCGGCTAACAGCTCTGAACAAACGCGGGCGGAGATCAACTATTTGCTGGCCCTTCAAAAATACAGGAACAAAGAAGACATCCGCTCGAGTCTGTACATGGCCGATATCTATTATAACCATCGCATCCAACCCGGCGATTCTGCCTATGCCCGCTATCGGGGGAATCTCTTTCACATCGGGCGCTCCATCGGTTCGTGGTTCAACCCCGAAACCCTGCCCGTCACCGCCGACTTCATGGCCAAAGTGTGGCGTGACGCGAGCTACTTCATCTGGTCGCTCAAGTTCAAATACGCCCGCATTCGCCCCTATGTTGTCGACCCCGGCGTGAAGAATCTGCAAGACACCGACTGGGCAGCCTACCCCAGCGGCCACGCCGCCAACTCCTACATCAACGCCTATATCTATCAGGAGCTCGCGCCGGAATTCACCGACATCTTCATCAAGGATGCCTACGACATGGCGCACTCCCGCGAGATCCTCGGCGTGCACTATCCAAGCGATTCCGAAGCCTCCAGGATCTTCGCCCGGCAGTTTGTGAACATGTTGTTTCAGAACAAAGCCTTCCTGCAGGATTTTGAAAAAGTGAAACAGGAATGGGCCGCAAAGGCGAGAGAAGATTTTAAAAAGTGATGGTGAACAAGTCCCGGGACGGTCACCGTCCCGGGACTGTTTAAAGGACGTTCAGGGAGTGTTCCATAGCGACTCCCAGGCCGCCTTATTAAGACCTCATGCGAACGCCATTCGAACAACATGGCCGGGGGATTCAAACAGCATTCGAACAGCATTCGAACAGGATCATAACAACGATACGGAGGAACAGCAGGAAATTCAGGACTTGGTACAGAAGGGATTATTAAAAACGATAGCGTATCGTCAACCCTTGATACGATGCCCGCGCATTTAAATTCAAAGATAGCCCTTTTAATTTCTCTGAATATTTTTTGTGTTGGTGCGCGCCGACAATCCACAAGGGAATGCCTGCTCCGAGGCTCATGCTGCCGAGCACAAACATAACGGCGCCGTTCTCAAACCCTTGATCATCATCCCAAAGGTTCTCCTCCATCACCAGCATCCCGGCGATGAACAACCCGGTGCCCGCCACCGTCAATATCGTGCCGCCAGTGCGCATGTTGTGGTACTTTTGGATCTTTATGACATACTCCGTGCTGTCGTTCTTGTATTGGGCCTGGGATGATACGGCGATCAGCATCGCCAGGAGGAAGGTGAGGGAAAGTTTCATACGGGTTGGGTTTATAAGTTGAATATCCCGATTTATAGTATCTCCCAGTATTACAAACTGTTCAAAGAGTGATACTATTTGTCCATAGGCGAGGTACAGCTTCCATACATGAACGAGTGAAGTACAACTATGACTTTTGAAAAAGAAGGAAGAAGCGACGCTGCGCCTCCTCCTTTCGCCCAGTGTATGCCGGGCGGAAGTTACAAGAGAGGGACTTCGGCTGAAGAAGCACGACCTTTAGCGTCCGTGATGGTTGTAAGCTTTTCCGGTTCCCCGTCCGCAGGCGCACAAGAGTGCCCGCCAACGGCCTCGCGGATTGCGGATAGGGCGCGATAGGGCACATAGCAACCCGGTTTTTTAAATTGGCTTGAATTTAGCCTTAGCAGCGGCAACTATGATTAGAAATTACCTCACTATTGCCTTGCGCACGCTCCAACGAAATGGAGCCTATTCCTTTATCAACATTGCCGGCCTGGCGGTAGGCATCGCCGCGTCCATCCTCATCCTGCTTTGGGTGCAGGACGAACTCACATTCGACCACTACTTTTCGAACTACCGCGACATCTATCAAATAAAACAAAACACGACAACCGACAACGGCGTGGTCACCCGTCAATACACGCCACTGCCGCTCCGCGAAACGTTGGCAGAGGATACACGCATCAAGCGCGCCGTCCTCACCGTCGGACAAAATGCCTTGCTGACCGTGGGCGAAAAGAAGCTCAATAAAGGCGGTCTCGATGTCGGCGAAGTCTTCCTGGAAATGTTTCACTTTCAGGTACTGCAAGGCGACGCCGCCACCGCGCTCCGCGAGCCGCATTCCATCGTGCTCACAAAGTCGACGGCCACCGCTTTGTTTGGCGACGAAGATGCGATGGGAAAGATCGTGCTGGTCAAGATCGCCAACAACGAGCCCATGAAAGTCACCGCCGTCGTGGCCGACCCACCCGAAAACATCTCGTTCTCTTTCGACTACCTGCTGCCCTTTGCCTATTTCGAAGCCACGTCCGACTGGATCAAATATGCCCGCGACAATTGGAACAACAACAGCTTCCAGACCTTTGTAGAGCTCCAGCCGGGAGCCGACCGGGCCGGCGTGGACCGCTTCCTGCACGACGTGGTGAACAAACACCAACCCGAGTCGCGCGAGGCATCCATGTTCCTTCACCCGATGAGTCACTGGCGTCTCTACAACAACTTTGAAAATGGAAAGGAAAGCGGCGGCCTCATTGATTATGTGTTGTTGTTTTCGGGCATTGCCATTTTTATCCTCGTCATCGCCTGCATCAATTTTATGAACCTGGCCACCGCCCGCTCCGAACACCGGGCACGGGAGGTAGGCATCCGTAAAAGTGTAGGCTCCAGCCGAAACCAGCTGGTCGTGCAGTTCATTGGCGAGTCGCTGCTCATCTCCGCGCTGGCGTTCTTCTTTTCCATTGTGCTGGTGGAGTTGGTGCGCCCGTTCTATAATGACCTCATCGACAAACGCCTGGTCATCGACTATGCGTCACCCCAGATCTGGCTGTTTGGTCTTTCGCTGGTGCTCTTCACGGGCTTGCTGGCCGGAAGCTATCCCGCGTTCTACTTGTCGTCATTCCGCCCGGCGCAGATCCTGAAAGGAAAAGTGCAAACCGGCAAAGCGGGCCGCATGCCGCGCAAAGTGATGGTGACGCTGCAATTCGGCTTTTCCATTTTGCTGATGGTGGGCACGGTAGTGATCTATAAACAAGTAAATTATCTGAAGCATCGCGAAGTAGGCTACGACCGCGAGAACCTGATGCTGATCTGGTCTACCAGCGATATCGAAAAGAATTTCTTGTCGCTGAAGCAGGAGCTTGTCAACACGGGCGCTGCCGTGTCGGTGACCAAGTCGAACAGCCCGATCACAAACATCTTTGCTTCCAGCCCCATAGAAAAATGGACAGGGATGCGACCCGGCCAACGGCTGGAAGCCACCAACATTGCCACGCAATACGACTACTCCAAAACCATGGGCATCCGCATGCTCGAGGGACGCGATTTCTCCGAAGACTTCAAAAGCGACACAACGGCCATCATCCTGAACAAAGCCGCCGTACTCGCCATGGACCTGAAAGACCCCATCGGCGACCGGATCCAAATGTGGGGACAAAACTGGACCATCATCGGTGTGATGGACGACGTGCTGATGGGCTCCGGCTCGCGCAACATCGACCCGCTGGTGATGACCATGGACCCGACCTGGTCGAGCACCATCACGGTGCGCTTACCCAAAAGCGAAGACCTGGAGGCGACCGTCGACAACGTGAGCAGCATCTTTAAAAAATATAGTCCCGACTATCCCTTCGAATATCGCTTTGCCGATGACGAGTTCCAGCGGAAGTTCTCCAGCATCAACATGATCGGACGGCTGACGAGTGCTTTCGCCCTGCTGGCCATGTTCATCACGGGGTTGGGCTTGTTCGGCATGGCCGCCTTCACGGCCGAGCAACGCACCAAAGAGATCGGCATCCGCAAGGTTATGGGTGCCAGCGTAGCCGGGCTGGTGCTGCTGTTGACAAAAGACTTTTCGCGCATGGTGATCATGGCCTTTGTTTTTTCCGCGCCGTTGGCGGGCTGGGCCGCACAGCAGTTCCTGGAACAATACCAGGTAAGAATAGACCTGCCGTTGTGGGTATTCCCCCTGACAGGATTGATGTTGCTGGGCGTGACGGCCATCATTGTGAGTACACAAGCGATCCGGGCGTCGCTGCGCAACCCGGTGAAGGCGCTGCGAAGCGAATAGTTTTCCGGACACACGCGTTGAAAAAATAATTGTCTTTGTATGGAGATGCGTTGACTTTGCATGATCTTACGGGTCGGTTTAATTCACCGTGCCATGGCAGTTTTGTCCCACAGATCAACCTGGATCTCCATTTTCCTGACGTTCATTATCTTTGCGTGCTGCGGCCAAACCCGCACGGTGTCCTTTCGCGATGCCAACATTGTTTACGAAGGACGGATAGCCCATAAAGATTCGGCAGCCGAACTCATCTGGTCGGGCACGTCGGCCACCCTCTGGTTCAAGGGCACGACCTTGTCGGCCGTTCTAAAAGATGTCGACACCGCCAACTATTACAACGCGATCATCGACGACACCACGATCGTGAAAATAAACCCGGATACGACAAAGCGCAGCTATGTGCTGGCGTCGGGCCTGGGCGAGGGGGAACACAAGGTGCAACTTTTCAAGCGCACCGAATGGGATAAAGGCAAGACCTTGTTCTTTGGCTTCGAAATGGAAGCAGGGGCCACCGTGCTGCCGCCTCCCCCTAAACCGAAGCGCAAGATCGAGTTCTACGGCAACTCCATCACCTGTGGCTATGGTGTGGAAGACACGCGGGGCAAAGATTCGCGCGACGGCTATTTCGAGAACAACTACATCACCTATGCCGCGCGCACTGCACGCCACTTCAATGCGCAGTATGCGTGTATCGCCAAGAGCGGCATCGGTGTCATGGTCAGTTGGTTCCCCCTGATCATGCCCGAAATGTACGACCGCCTCGACCCGACCGACTCGTTGTCGAAGTGGGACTTCTCTCAATACACACCCGATGTCGTGGTGATCGACCTGTTTCAAAACGATTCCTGGATCATCAACCAACCGGAGAACGCACAATTCCGCGCGCGCTTCGGAACGAAGGCTCCTGATGAAAAATTTATCGTAGCGGCCTATAAAGACCTCGTGTCATCCATCCGCAAAAAATATCCCCGCGCCCAGATCATCTGCTCGCTCGGCAACATGGATGCGACGCGGGAAGGCTCTCCGTGGCCGGGCTATGTCCGGCAAGCCATCACAGCGTTGAAAGACAAGAAGATCTACACGTGTTTTTTTCCTTATAAAAACACGCCCGGTCATCCCCGGGAGTCCGAACAAAAGGCCATGGCCGATAGCCTGATTGCTTTCATCGAACAAAACATCAAGTGGTGAACATAATATTCACACCAGCTTCATATCGATAAACTACACGCAACATAAGGCCCGGAGGATTCTCCTTCGCGCAGAAATCCGGCGGCCCATTCCAACCAAATCCATAAAAAGGGTGTCACTACAAAAGCCGCAGTTAGGGGTGAGCAGGGGATAGGGGCAAGCGGCGATTGACTTCTTATCCTAATTATCTTATGGTGATGAAAACAGCGACGCGCATGCTCATGGCAGCCCTGATCCTCGCGTCAGGGTGCTACACCGAGCCACCCTTTGCCCCGGACTTTCCCGTAGGCGAAGTCGAGGGGTACAAGCCCGTCTACGCGAAGGATGAACAGCTGCCGGTTGCGTTTGTCGCCGGGCGGCCGTTGGTCCACCCGGGGAAGATCTATAGCGTGTCGAAGTATCTCCTCATCAACGAAAAGTACCAGGGCATCCACGTTTTCGACAACAGCGATCCCACGCACCCCAGGGCCTTAGGATTTCTGCAACTCGCGGGCAATACCGAAATGGCCGTACGCAACAACGTGCTCTATGCCGACCACCTGACTGACCTGGTGGCCCTCGACGTTTCCGACTGGACCAACGTCCGCGAGCTAAGCCGGCTAAAACAAGAGCACTGGGCACAGCAAGTTCCACCGCGCCAAGGCAGATACTTTGAATGCCCCGACGATACACAAGGCATTGTGATCGGGTGGGAGATGACCCTGTTGAACAACCCTAAATGTTTCCGCTAATGAGCACGCGCATCCTCTTCATGCTTTGTGTTGTGGTCGCAGGCCTCGCCGCTTTTTCCTGCCAGGATGGTTCGGACGGAACATCCGCCGATGGTCTTACCGGCAAGGGAGGATCGATGGCACGCTTCGCCGTTACCGCTACGCACCTCTTTGCCGTGGAAGACGACGCATTGAAGGTCTACCAGATCATGGGCAACGGTGCACTGGAAAAAATAAACGCCTTCCAGCTCAACCCCGGTGTAGAAACCATCTTCGCCCGCGATCACTGGCTCTACTTGGGAACGGTGGATGCGATGATCACCTACGATATAACCACACCGGCCAATCCCGTGTACGTGTCGTCGTACTCGCACTTTGTCGCTTGCGACCCCGTGGTCGTTCAGGACACGCTCGCCTTTGTTACCCTGCGCACGTACGGTTGTCGTCCGTCCAGCACCAATCAACTGGAGATCATCAACATCAAAAATCCGCAGCAACCCGTCATGGTCAGCAGCTACAGCCTCAACTCGCCCTACGGTTTAGGGGTGGACGGTGACTTGCTGTTTGTCTGCGAAGGCGAGTCCGGCCTCACCGTGCTGAATGTGAAAGACCCGATGAACGTTAAACTGATCAAGCGTTATGACGAGAACGATGCCTATGATGTGATCCCCAACGATGGCACGTTGATCATGACCGGAAAAGACGGCGTGGCACAATATGATTACACCGACGCCGATGCGATAAGAAAGTTGAGCCTGATCCCGGTAGCACCATGAAAAAAAGGATGTGGATCATTTGCCTGGTGGCAATTGCCCTGTGCCAGGCACTGCCGGGGGTGGCGCAGCAAAGCGCGATCATAGCGCAACCTAAACTGGCCGTAAAATGGAGCCCGCTTCACTTGTTGTATTTCTACCCATCGTTCCAGGTGGCGGTGGAACATAAGCTCACGCGCCACATCAACCTGCAATACGACTTGGGGTGGATCTTGAATTACCCATCGTCCAACACCGAAGAATACGCCAACAAGAGCGGCTATCGTGGCATGGCCGAGCTGCGCTATTACCTCCCTTCGCCGCCGAAGATCCCATTTTATCTGGCGGGTGAATATTACTACAGCCGTGTCACGTTCGACCGCTCGGAAGTGATCGGCTATGACTGTCAATCCGGCAACTGTGATTATTTTCAATACACCACCTACAAAGTCGTCCATCACCACCAGGGCGCGGGGATGAAGTTTGGCCTATTGCTTTTTCCAGGATGGAACAGGAACCGGTCGTTCTTTTTCGATCTCAACGGCGGGGTGGCCTACCGCAGCATTATCTACACCGATGCCGGCAAACCCCATGCCCCGGGCAATCAATCGTTCAACAATGACTCCGACGACATCTTTGCGCCCACCGAAAGAGATCATGGAGAGTTCCGGTTGATTGTGGGCATACGCTTGGGGTACCGGATCTTTTGATCGACACTCACCCCAGGGACCGCTCACTCCACCCCAAACCAGAGACAGCCACAGCAAAAAGATTCGAAGCGTCCCGTAAAATCCCGGGATGTCGTTATTTTTCACGCGGGAATTAAAAAGTATCTTTGGGTTTGTAACACTTGATTATGGATGCTCTGTCACTGGAGGCTTCGCCCCGTTCGGAATCAAAGGCTGTTCCGCCTTATCTTTATGTAACCGTACTCTCGTCGCTCAGCATTATGGTGGGCCTGATCTGGGACATCTCGTGGCACCTCAGCATTGGGAGGGACGGTTTGTTTTCCGCGCCCCACCTGGCCATTTACCTGGGCGGCGTAACCGCCGGCGTGTTCTCGGGCTACCGGGTGTTGCGACTCACCTTTGCCGGCACCGCGCTGGAGCGGGCCGGAAGCGTAAAATTCTGGGGCATCTTTTATGGCTCACTGGGCAACCTGTTTTGCATCTGGGGGGCGCTGGCCATGTTGACCTCCGCACCCTTTGACGACTGGTGGCACAACACCTACGGCCTGGACGTCACCATCCTCTCACCACCGCACACCGTTTTGCTTTTGGGCATGATCACCATACAGCTAGGCGCCATCGTCAGCGTGGTGGCCTACCAAAACCTGGACGGTGCCACCATGACGCCGGACACACAAACCCGGTTCACCTGGCTCTTTGGTTTTTCTTCCGGATTTATGGTCGCCATGCTGTACACGATGGCCTCCGAATACCTGAGCCGGCACGATATGCACGGCGCGCTTTTTTATGAAGTCGCCTCCCTTATTTTCCCGCTCTTCCTGGTGGCCTTTTCCGTGGCCTCGCATTCACGGTGGGGCGCTACGCAAGCAGCCACGGTCTATTCGGTATTGATGCTGTTGATGTTGTGGATCTTGCCCTTGTTCCCGGCCACGCCGCGCCTCGGGCCGGTGTTGAATCCGATCACCACGTTTCAGCCGTTTGATTTTCCGTTGCTGCTCGTATTTCCGGCCCTGGCCATCGATCTCATCCTGCACCGGTCATCCTTGTCCAACTCCTGGTTAAGGGCGGTCGTTTGTAGCCTGGCGTTTGTTGTTTTGTTGCTGGCCGTTCAGTGGCCTTTCGCCAACGTGCTCATGGCCTCGAAGGGGCATTGGTTCTTCGGCACATCGAAATGGTATTTTGGCAGCGATGCCAACTGGGAATTCCGCTATGCTTTTGGTCCCTGGATGATCTCGTCGGGACTCGACCTCGTGAAAGGACTGGCCATCGCCCTGGTCTTGGGCGTGCTCACGTCGCGCGTGGGATTGGCGTGGGGTTCGTGGCTAAAACGCATTGTGCGATGATGGCGCGGCGCAAGCGGAAGAGGCTCCGCATACTGATGGCAACCTGCCTG
>Ga0209050_1003852_pt1 | contig 10683 bp, 9 predicted proteins | sample Araplavi_mTSA_r2_FD_184276 | JGI IMG/M metagenome (GOLD analysis project Ga0209050, IMG submission 184276) | Arabidopsis root microbial communities from North Carolina, USA - plate scrape MF_Cvi_mTSA_r2 (SPAdes) (version 2) | ecosystem: Host-associated > Plants > Roots > Endosphere | place: USA...
CTGCCGCCGGTGGTGCTGGACGTGCTGTTCACGTTCAACATCGTGCTCGCGCTGATCGTGATCCTGGTCAGCGTCTCGGCCAAGCGGCCGCTCGACTTCTCGGTGTTCCCGACCGTCATCCTGGCCACCACGATGCTGCGGCTGACGCTGAACGTGGCGTCCACCCGCGTCGTGCTGCTGCACGGCCACGAAGGCACGCATGCCGCGGGCAAGGTGATCGAGGCGTTCGGCAACGTCGTGATCGGCGGCAACTTCGTCGTGGGCCTCGTCGTCTTCATCATCCTGATGATCATCAACTTCGTCGTGGTGACGAAGGGTGCCGAGCGGATCTCCGAGGTGTCGGCGCGGTTCACGCTGGACGCGCTGCCCGGCAAGCAGATGGCCATCGACGCCGACCTGAACGCCGGCCTCATCAACCAGGAAAAGGCGCAGGTGCGCCGCCAGGAAGTGGCCGCCGAGGCGGACTTCTACGGCGCGATGGACGGTGCGTCGAAGTTCGTGCGCGGCGACGCCATCGCGAGCATCCTGATCCTGCTGATCAACATGATCGGCGGCGTGGCCATCGGTTCGCTGATGCACGACCTGTCGTTCGGCGAGTCGTTCCGCCAGTACGCGCTGTTGACCATCGGCGACGGCCTCGTCGCCCAGATCCCCGCGCTGCTGCTGTCGGCCGCCGCCGCCATCCTCGTCACCCGCATCAGCGATTCGGGCGACTTCGAGGAGCAGGTCAGCGGCCAGCTGCTGACCTCGCCGGTGGTGATGTTCAGCGCCGCCGGCATGATGGTCGTGCTGGCGATCATCCCCGGCATGCCGTGGCTGATGTTCATGACGTTCGCGGCCGTGGTCGCCTACGTCGGCTGGCGATTGCAGGGCCGGGTGGCCAAGCCCGCGGCCAACCCGATGGCCGCGATCGAGGCCGCGCTGCTCACCGACAAGCCGCCCGAACTCGACTGGCACAGCCTGCCCGTGGTGGAACCGCTCTCCATCGCCGTGGGCTACAAGCTCGTGAGCCTGATCGACACCGCGCAGGGCGCGGTGCTGGCCAACCGGGTCAAGGGCGTGCGCCAGAGCGTCAGCGAATCCATGGGCTTCCTGCTGCCGCCCATCGGCGTGCGCGACGACCTGGCGCTGAAGCCTTCGCAGTACTCGGTGCTGCTGAGCGGCACCGTCGTGGCCCAGGCCGAGGTCTTCGCGGACCGACTGATGGCCATCCCGTCGCCCAAGGTGTACGGCGAACTCGACGGCATCCCGGGCCTCGAGCCCGCCTACGGCATGCCCGTCACGTGGATCGCGCCGGAAGAGAAGGCCCATGCGCTGGGCCTCGGCTACCAGGTCATCGAGACCCCGAGCGTGATCGCGACCCACCTGTCCAAGGTGCTGAAGGACCACCTGGCCGAACTGCTGCGCCACGAGGACGTGAACGCGCTGAACGAACGCCTCGCGTCCCTCGCGCCGAAGCTCGCGGCCTCCCTGGAGAAGGCGCTGACGCCCACGCAACTGCTGAAGGTCTACCGCGTGCTGCTCGCCGAGAACGTGTCCCTGAAGGACATCGTGCCCATCGCGACCACGCTGCTCGACGCGTCGGAGACCACGAAGGACCCGATCCTGCTGGCCGCCGAGGTGCGCTGCGCCGTGCGCCGCCAGATCGTCGCCTCGCTGTTCGGGCAGCGGCCGGAGATGAAGGCGTTCAACCTGGGCGGCGAGCTGGAGAACATGCTGCTCGCGTCCCTGAACCAGGCCCGCCAGGCCGGCAAGGTCGCCCTCGACAACTACCCGGTCGACCCGCACCTGCTGTCGCAGCTGCAGTCGAACATGCCGATGGCGCGGGAGCAGATGAAGCAGCAGGCCACGCCGCCGCTGCTGCTGGTGATGCCGCAGATCCGGCCGTTGCTGGCCCGCTATGCGCGCCTGTTCGCGCCGGGGCTGCATGTGCTCTCGTACAACGAGATTCCGGAGCAACGGGAGGTGAGTGTGATCGGGACGTTGGGGTGACGGTGTTTCGCATCGCGGCAATGCGCTGACGCTGGCATCGAAACGATGCTGGTATTCCGCCCGTGACACGGGGCATCGCTCCCGGACCCACCTGCACCGGCGGCCGGCTGCTAGACTGCCCACACCACGCTTTACCAGACAACCATGTCCACTCGCAACCGTCGGAGCGCCTTGACCGAACGAGGCATGCAGATCGCCGAGCAGCGCATCCCGCAGCTCGCGGCGAAGGCGGGTCATGTGGCTTATCGCACGGCGCTGGAACAGACCGGCGCCGTCACGGTCAAGACCAGCAGCGGCCAGATGGTCGAACGCAAGCTCGATGGCAGCTTCACGGTCATCAAGGACCTGCCGATGGGCAAGCGGGTGAAGCCTGGCACCGTCCTGAAGCGTGTCAAGCAAGTCGGCTGACGACGAACCGCCGGCTCATGCCGCCAGGCGGCGCCGGCCGGCAACAGCGCCACCCGCACAACCTCGCCTTCGGATTCTTGCTGGCCCCAACGGCTCGGGCAAGAGCACCATCAAGTCCGAACTCAAGCCAAAGTGGATCGGCGTGTTCGTCAATGCGGACGAGATGGAGCGTGATCTCAAGGCCTCCGGCGGATTTCTCGATCTGAAAGGTCTCGGCATCGGCGGCGAGGCCGCCGATGTTCTCCGGCGCATCAAGCGAAGCCTCGCGACGTCCGGACTGGAAAAGCGGCTGGAGGTGCCGGCCTTGCTCACGGGCCTCACGCTGGACGACGCCCTGACGTTGTGGGTGCCCGGCCCGTACGACTCATATCTGGCCGCAGCGCTGGCGGAGGCGGTTCGACGGGAACTCCTCGACGAAGGACAGACCTTCACGTTCGAGACCGTGATGTCGCATCCGTCGAAGATCGAGTTCATGGAGGCGGCCCGGGCGCGCGGCTACCGCGTCTACCTCTACTTCGTGGCCACCGACGACCCGGACATCAACATCGACCGTGTGCACCGGCGCGTGCTGCAGGGGGGCCATCCTGTCGCCGATGAGAAGGTCGTCGAGCGGTACCACCGGTCCATCGACCTGATGACGCGCGCTTGCGCGGTCGCGCACCGGGCCTACATCTTCGACAACTCGGGTTCGAAGCACAAACTCCTCGCCGAGGTCACCGACTTCGAGACGATCCGGCTCGACGCCAGCCTGCTCAACCCGTGGTTCCTCGGCACCGAGCTCTGGCAGGCCTTCTCCTGACACCCCGAAGGGGGCGGGGCGTCCGTCGATCGGGATCTGCACGCTGAAGTGGAAGGTGCGGCTGCCGCAACCGAGCCCACCCTCGTCCTCGGCCAGGAGCACGGTGCCGACACCATCGGGTCGAAGCGGGAGGGGGCCGAGAGCGCGTGGCGAGTTGCACCAGCACCGCACGGCGAGGCGACTGGTGGTCGTACGACTGCATTGCAGTTGATCGTCGATTCGCCGAAGCACACCCGAAAACTCGCCGCCATTCGGGATATTCCGCGCAAAGTTCACGGGTTTGCCCGCATTCGAGCCTGAAAAAGTCAGTCGTACGATGTCGCATCTCTTGACCCGGGGCGACGATTCCGCGGCGAGTGCGACAGACAGGGAGCCACACGATGAACAAGCAAGACACCGCCGCCCTCGCGGCAGCCTTTGCCACCGCCGCGCCGAAGGCCCCTTCGGCGCCAGGACATGTGTGGCGTGCCGGAGGCCATCGCTTCCGGGCACACCGCAGCGCCCTGCGCCAACCCTGAACTTCCGCGCGCCGCGCGGCCGTTTCTCCCCCGTCCCGGACCGCGGGACGTGCCCTCGTGTCCGCGATGCCACGCGTCGCGGCTCGTCTTCACCGCTGCATGTGCAGCCACTCCTCCGAGGCCCTCGCCATGAACCGACCCTTGTCTCGCCTGTCCCTCCGCGCCTTGCGCCCGGCCCTTGCCGCAACCTGTGCGCTGGGCGCTCTCACTGCGTGCGGTGGCGGCGACGATGACGCCGTGTCCACGCCACCGGTGGCCCGCCCCGCCGGGGCGTTGAGTTCGCTCGGGGCCGATGGCTGGGCCGCGGCCGCGGTGGGTGGCGGGCCCTTCACCGTGACCGGCGGCGACCAGCAGGGCACGGTGGTCCACATCGTCGAGAACCGCGCCCAGCTGGTGCGGGCGCTGTACGGCCGCGCCGTCACCGACACACTGGCACAGGCACCCGACGACACGCCGAAGCTCATCTATGTGAAGGGCCGCATCGACCTGAACGTCGACGACACGAACGCGCCGATGACGAAGGAGGCCTACATGGCCCTGTGCGGCCCGACGGTCACCGCGTACACCAGCTTCGCGGCGTTCGATGCCGACTACAAGGTCGCCTACAACCCGAACGAATGGGTCAAGCAGTCGCTGGAGTCCGACGGCCGCCCTCCGGCGCTGCCGCTGAAGGCGGCTGACGGCTCGCTCACGCTGGAAGGGCAGCGCGCGTGTTTCGGCGCCCAGCAGGCGAAGCGGATCGCGCTGCGCGTCGGCTCCAACACTTCGATCATCGGTGTCGGCACCGATGCCGGGCTGACGGGCGGCAGCCTGCGCCTCGGCGACGCCACCCTGACGAGCGATGTCAACGCCGCGGGCCAGACGCTGGTCAAGGACCACATCCAGGCGAAGAACATCGTGCTGCGCAACCTGCACCTCTCGGATTCGTACGACCTGTTCCCGAGCTGGGATCCGAAGGATTCGTTCAGCATCGCGACCGCCGACTTCGGCGTCGGCCTGTGCAACCGGGTCTACGACGCGTCGACCAACCAGGGCCCGCACCAGTGCCCGTCCCGCAAGGGCGGCCGCTGGAACTCGGAGTACGACCTGGTCTCGGTGTTCAACGCGACCAACGTGTGGATCGACGGCAACACGCTGGACGACGGCGACCGCCCCGACAAGCTGGACCCGCCGGTGCCCGGCTGGGCCGCGCCGTTCAACGTCCCCGAGCAGAAGGTGCAGCACCACGACGGCCTCGTCGACGTAACGCTGTTCGCCACCCACGTGACGGTCTCGTACAACCACTTCCGCAACCACGACAAGACGCACCTGATCGGCGGCATCGACGTCGCGGGCCGCTACACCGATGGCACGCAGGCGCTCGGCTACGGCCCCGACAAGCTCGCGCTGACGCTGCACCACAACCGCTACGAGAACACCGTCCAACGCCAGCCGCGCGTGCGTTTCGGCAAGGTCCACGTCTACAACAACTACTCGACCGGCGCGCTGAAGCCCACGTCGGGCAGCACCGCCGTGGCACCCGACTACGCCTGGTCGGTCGCGTGGCAGATCGGCACCGCATCGAAGCTCTACGTCGAGAACAACGTGCTCGAGATCGCCCAGAACGGCAACACGAAGACCGCGGCGCAGCTGACCTTCGGCGACTCGACCTCGTCGACCGTCGCCAACCAGACGAAATGCACCGACGCCGCGTACGCAGTGGCCGACTGCGGTACCTACTTCTTCGAAACCGGCACCTTGCTGAACGACACCGCACTCGTCGAAGGCGACCTGCTGACGGCAGCGCAGAAGAAGGGCACCGGCAGCAACGCAGTCATCAACAAGCTGGATGCCACGTACTGGGTGCCGTCCGCGAGCTACACCTACACCGCGCAGCCGGCGGCGGCCGTGAAGGCCGAGGTGCTCGCGAAGGCGGGGGCCGGCAAGCGATAGGAGCGCCGTCCTGAAGGCGGGCCGGGGCCCCGGTTCTCACGTCCCGCTTTCAAAAGGCCCCGGCAAGTCGCATGATGCGTTGCTTCTGCTTTGGAGGCGGCGCGCATGGACACCCGTCGATCGACTCTCGTCCGCCTCGCCGGACTGTTCACCCTGGCCCTCACCGGCTGCGCCGGCTGGCCCGGCAGCGAGCCGTTGCGGGTCACCCTCGCGGGCGTGGAGCCGCTGCCCGGCGAGGGCCTGGAAGTCCGCTTCCGGCTGAAGCTGCGGGTGCAGAACCCCAACGAGGGCGCGATCGACTACCAAGGCATCTCGGTGACGCTGGACCTGCGCGGCTCGACGCTCGCGAGCGGCGTCAGCCCCGAGGCGGGCAGGGTGCCCGGGTTCGGCGAGCAGGTGATCGAGTTGCCCGTGACGGTCAGCGCGATGGCGGCGTTGCGGCAAGTGTTCGGGTTCGCGACGGGCAGCAGCCGGTCGCTCGACTACGTGCTGCGGGGGCGCTTCGGCGGAGGACTGGGCGGGCAGTCGTTCGAGGCGAGCGGCAAGGTCGACTGGCCGGCCGGAACCTTGCCCTGATCCGCCGGGGGCCGTCAGGGGCCCGGGTAGGGCGTTCCCTGGTCCCACCGCGACTGCCAGTGCGCGACGTACCGGCGCGCCACGTCCGGCATCTCCCGGAGGACGCCCCCGTTCTCCGAGTTGCGCGTCTCCGCGGACGGCCTCACCGGAACAACGGACACCATGAGGGCGCTTGCGGGTTCGCGGGCTTCGCGGACAATGGGGTCCATGGAGTCGCAGTTGCGTGCCGGGCCGGCTTGGCGACAAGCCATCGAACGAGGAGACCTGGGCGTCTGGGATCTGCGTCCGCTGCAGGAAACCGTTCACCACTCGCCGCGGTGGAAGGAGCGGTTCGGCTTCCCCCGCGTGCACGAGGCCGACAGCACGGACTTCTGGCGCTGCCGTGTCCATCCGGCCGACCTCGAGGCCATGCTCGGGGCCATGCGCGCGCACTGGGCCGGCGACACGCCGACCTACGAAGCCCGGTTCCGTCTTCGCAGCAACGGCTCGGGGTATCGCCTGCTCCATTCACGAGGCCGCGTGGTCGAGCGCGACGACGCCGGCCGGGTGTCGCGCATGGTGGGCACGATGGTCGACCTCACCGAGCGTCCCTGCTCGCCGCGCGGAGGTCTGGTGGACGAGGTGCCTGGTGTCGACGCGGCCCCGTCGCCGGTCCAGCCGTTCCACCTCCTGCTGACGGCCCCCGAGCCGACGTCCGAGGCGGCCCTGGCCGAGGCGAACGAACGGCTCGTCGCCTCGGTTCTGGATCTGCTGGAGGAGGGTTGCAGGGAGCTGCAGGACGTCGGGGGAAGCGGGGCGGGGACTGTCACGTAGTGCCTTCGTGCGGGGCACGGGTCCGCTGCTCAGCGAAACGCCTTTTCCGCGCCATGCGGCGCCAACGCCCCGGAAAACACCACGATCACCTCGGCCGCCGCCCGGAACAGCGGCGGTGACAGCCACGCCGCCGCCGGCACCGGCGTCGACTCGTTCATCAGCACCGGCGCCCGCGCGGGCGCCGGCTGCCCCTGCAACAGCCGGCAGCGCACGAGCTGGAGGTCGGCCAGCTCGAGGGCGGACGACAGCACGGGCAGCACGTCGCGCACGCGCGGCAGCGCATCGGGTTCCTCGACGAAGATCAGCAGCTGCACGCCGTCGTCGGCGAGCTGCACGAGCACGGCGATGCGGCCGAGGCCGGGGATGTCGACCTCCAGCCGCAGCGCGAGCGACCGGCCCTGGCGGCGCCGGGGCGGGGGCGGCGGGTCGCTGTCGGCTTCGAGCACGCGCAGCATCGCGTGCAGGCCGCCCCAGGCGTAGGCGGGGTACAGCCAGCGGTCGGGGATCGGCAGCAGCGGGGGCGGGGTGGCCTCGCGCACGGCGGCCTGCAGTGGCGGTTCGGTGAACGGCGTGGTGGCCGAGGCGCGCGGGTGGGTGGGGGCCGCCTGCGCGATGGTGCTGAGCACCAGCAGCCGCCACTGCGTGGCGAGCGCCAGGGGTTCGGGCAGCCGCCACGTGAGCTGGCGCAGCGCCAGCTGGTCCGAGCGCATCGCCGCGGGCAGCGGCTCCTGGGGTAGGGCGGAGAGGGTGTCGAAGAGCGCGGAGCGGCCGGCGACGGGCCGGGCGATCACGTCGAAGAGGCCCAGTTCGAGGCGTGGCGTGGTGGACTGCACCTGCACCAGCAGCACGTCACCGCGGGAGAGGCCCTGGCCGCCGTTGACGAGGCCGCCCACGGCGACGGGCACGCCTTGCGGGGAGACACCGTGGAGCGTGGCGGGCGCCGGGGCGGGCGGGGCCTCGAAGCGCGAGGGCATCGCCAGCAGCGGGTCGATCTCGGCGGATCGCACGACCGCGGGCACCGCGGTGTTCGTGGCCTGCCCGGCCGGCGGCCGCACGAGGGGCGTGCTGCCGATGCGGGGCCAGGGGGACGCCCCGGAGGAAGGGACCTTGTCGATCGCCATGTCAATCTGCCGGCAAGAGGGTCCGCGCGAGCGAAGCGAAGCACTTCAAGCAACTCGCGAGGCCCGGGTCTCCCGGGCTAGACGCGAGGCGCCCCCCCGGGGGGCAGGAGCGAAGCGACGTGGGGGCTCATCACTGGATCAGGGACATGACCAGCTGGGACATGCTGCTCGACTGCTTGAGCATCGAGGTGCCGGCCTGCATCAGCATCTGCTTGGAGGTCATGTTCGCCGTTTCCGTGGCGTAGTCCACGTCCATGATGCGGCCACGCGCCTGCGTGGTGTTGGTGCTCATGTTGGCCAGGTTGTTGTAGACGTGGTCGAGGCGGTTGGAGGCGGCGCCGAGCTGGGCGCGGACCTTGCCGACCGAGTCGATGGCGTTGTTGATCTTGTCGATCGTGCCGTTGGCGTTCGTGACGTTGATTTCAGCGCCGCCCGTGCCGGTGCCGCCGTAGCCGTAGGCCGAGGCCGTCGTGATGCTGGCGGTCAGCGAGGTCATGTCGGCCGACAGGTCGACGGACATCTTTTCGGCCGACGTGGCGCCGATCTGGAAGGATACGGCGGCGGTCAGCGAACCCCCGACCAGCAGCTTGGCGCCGCCGAACGAGGTGTTGTCCATGATGTTCTTGATTTCCTTGCCGAGTGCATCGAACTCGAGCTGCATGGCGTCCTGGTCCTTCACGCTGGACGTGCCGTTGGCGGCTTCCGTGGCCAGGTCCTTCATGCGCATCAGCATGTCGGTGACTTCGTTGAACGCGCCTTCGGCGGTCTGCATCATCGAGATGCCGTTCTGGGTGTTGCGCTGGGCGACGGCCTGGCCGCGGGTCTGGGCGTTCAGGCGGGTGGCGATCTGCAGGCCGGCGGCATCGTCCATCGCGGAGTTGACGCGGTAGCCCGTGCTCAGGCGGGTCATCGACGTCGACAGCGACTTCTGGGTGCTGCCCACCGAGCTTTGGGCGGACAGGGCGGCGGCGTTGGTGTTCAGGCTCAGCATGGCGATCTCCAGGTTGTTGCGGTGGCACCGGTTTCGGCGCCGTCATCAGTACAGGACGACCGCGGTTCCGGATTCATTAAATCCATCTGCAATGACTTCAGTCGCGGCCCCGAACGGCCGACAACTGCAGAGGGACAGTCGGTCCCGCCGTCGGCACGTCTGCGAGCAAGCATGAGAATTCTGATCACGGGGAACCTGGGGTATGTCGGTCCGGTGCTGGTGCGCCACCTGCGGGCGACGATGCCCGGCGTTCGCCTCATCGGGTACGACAACGGCTATTTCGCCCACTGCCTGACCGGCAGCATCGACTTGCCCGAGCGCCTGCTCGACGAACAGGTCTACGGCGACGTGCGCCACCTGCCCGACGCGCTGCTGCGCCGCGTGGACGCGGTGGTGGCGCTGGCCGCGGTCTCGAACGACCCGATGGGCTCGCGCTTCGAGGCCGTCACCCGTGAAATCAATCACGAAGCCCACGAGGACATCGCCCGCCGCGCGCTGCAGGCCGGCGTGACCCGCGTGGTGTTCGCGTCCAGCTGCAGCATGTACGGCGCCGCGGACGGCCCCGCGCGCCGCGAGGGCGACACGCTGAACCCGCTCACGGCCTATGCCCGTTCGAAGGTCGCCTGCGAGACCGCGCTGTCGCGCCTGCCGGCCGATGGCGCCGCCGTCACGTCGCTGCGGTTCGCCACCGCCTGCGGCATGTCGGACCGCCTGCGCCTGGACCTCGTGCTCAACGACTTCGTCGCCTGTGCGCTGACGCGTGGCGAGATCACCGTGCTCAGCGACGGCAGCCCCTGGCGCCCGCTGATCGAGGTGCGCGACATGGCCCGGGCCGTCGAGTGGGCCCTGGTGCGGGACCCGGCCGAGACGTCGCCGTACCTCGCGGTGAACGTGGGCTCGAACCGCTGGAACTACCAGGTGCGCGACCTGGCGGCTGCCGTGGCGCGGGCCGTGCCGGGCACGCGGGTCAGCATCAACACCGAGGCCCCGCCCGACAAGCGTTCGTACCGCGTCGACTTCTCGCTGTTCGAGCAGGTGGCTCCGAACCACCAGCCGCAGGTGGACCTGGCCGAGGCCATCGAGGGCCTGAAGACCGGGCTGCAGCGCATGGGCTTTGCCGACGCGGACTTCCGTTCGTCGCAGCACATGCGGCTGAAGGTGCTGGAGCGCCACATCGCCACGGGCGCGCTCGACGAGCAGCTGCGCTGGCGCCAGGCCGCTGCGGCATGAGTCCCGATCCGGTCAAGCTGGCCGCATTCGTCTGCCGGCAGCTCGAGAACTTCTACCCGGACGACCACGACAGCCGCCCGTCGGTGACGGCCGCGATGCCCGCCGCGCTGGACCGCATCCGCCGCTGCGTGTCGCAGGTGGTGGCCTGGCCGCAGGGGTTCGATCCGCAGTACTCCGGCCAGTACGCGAGCTTCCTGTACTTCCTGTCGAACGAGATCGGCATGAACCTGAAGGACGGCGTGACCGCCACGCGCCTGTTCCTGCTGAACAAGGCGCTGCACGGCCTCGAGCTGTTCTACGAGG
>Ga0209050_1003853_pt1 | contig 10681 bp, 8 predicted proteins | sample Araplavi_mTSA_r2_FD_184276 | JGI IMG/M metagenome (GOLD analysis project Ga0209050, IMG submission 184276) | Arabidopsis root microbial communities from North Carolina, USA - plate scrape MF_Cvi_mTSA_r2 (SPAdes) (version 2) | ecosystem: Host-associated > Plants > Roots > Endosphere | place: USA...
CCACAAATAGATCGTCCCCGTCGTCGCGAGCCACAGGACGAAGGGCATGCAGAACAGCCCGGCATAGAAATGCCAGCGCCACACCGCATTGTACCAGCGCGTGCCCGGAGCGGCCGCCATCAGAAGGCCGCCCGCACGCCGGCAAACACGCTGCGCCGCTCGACCGGAGTGAAGATCGCGCTAGCGGGCGCATATTGCACCACTGCCGAGATATCTCCCGCTGCCTTGCGCGCACCGAGGTTGCGCGCATCGGCGAACAGCGTGAAGCGACCGTCGACCTGCGCCTCGGCGCTCAGTCCGAGCAGGACATAGCCGCTGGTGCGAAAGCTGTTGGCATAGTCGGCCCATCCGCCGCGCGGCGTCCATTCCAGATTGGGCGCGACGTGGAGCGTCTCTCCGCCCAGCCGCAGCTCGGCGCGGTAGAGATGCTCGGGTACAACCGGCAGGCGATTGTCGCCGAACTGGGCATCGCCGCGGAAGCGGAAATCGCTCCACATATAGACCTGCCGCAGCCGCGCCCATGCGGCGAGATCGAGATCGAGCCCCAGCTCGACGCCCTGATGCCGCGTCTGCCCGGCGTTGAAGGTGGCGGCGGGAATCGTCGGCGGCGCGATATTGTACTGGAGCAATTCGCCGTCGAGATCGGCGCGATAGTAGCTCAGATCGAAGCGCAACGGCCCGATCCGGCCGCGCCCGCCGATCTCGACGGTCCAGCCGCGCTGCGCGTCGAGCGGCACGAAGCTCGAAATCTGCGCGAGCTCGATGAAGCCCGGCAGCTCGTGGCTGCGGCTGAGATTGGCGTAGAACTGCACATTGCGCACCGGCTCGTAGAGCAATCCGAACTTGGGCGAGAGCTGGTCGAACGTTGCACGGCCGCTCGCGACGGTCGGGAAGATTTGATCCTGCCGCCGCAGCCCCGACGTATAGATCGCGCCTGCGATCAGCGTCAGCGCCGGTACCGGCCGCATGCGCGCCTCGGCATAGGCATCGATCGTCCGTGCCTGCTGGTCTGCCGCGAAGGTCTTTGCGCCTTGCTCGCCGTTGACGTTGACGAAACGGCGCGAGGCAACCTTGCCGAAGCGCGCGGTCACGCCGGCGGTCAGCCCGAACGCGCCGAAATCCTGGTCGAGCCGGGCATAGCTGCCCCAGTCGAGCGATTTCTGGTCGACGAGCTGATAGATCGGGTGATGGAGCTGCTTGGCGTTGAGGAACAGCCCCACGTCCAGATTGCCCCTGCCGATCGCGATGCTCGTCCGGTTCTGCAGCCGCAGCGAATCCACGTCGCGCGCCTGGTCGAGCGCGAAATTGCCGGTTTGCGGAGTGCTGGTCACCTGCGCATAGGTCAGCGCGCCGGGCAGTTCCTGCCGGATCGACTGCGCGCTCGCGTAGAAGCGCGTCTCGACGCGTCCGCTCAGCCGCAGCCCGACATTGCCATTGATTCGCAGCGCCTTGCGGCGGGCGTGATCGCGGTCGCCATCGGAGCGATCGCCGGCGATCGCCAGCCACGCATCGCCGCGCGCATCGGCGTAGCCCGCGCTGGCGAAACCGCGGATCGTGTCGAAGCTTCCGCCGTCGAGGCGCAAGTGTACCCCGTTCGACGAACGCCCGGTCGGCGTTACGCCGTTGATCGCGCCGCCGAGCGTCGATGCGCCGAAGCGCAGCGCGTTCGCTCCGCGGAACACCTCGACATGCTGGAGGAAAGCGGGATCGAGTTCCTGGAAGTCGCCATTGTCGTCGGCGAGGTTGATCGGCACGCCGTCCTGCAGCAGCGTCAGCCCGCGCATGTGAAAGCCGCGGCTGATCCCCGATCCCCGGATCGACAGGCGCACTTCCTGCCCGAAGCGCGGCTGGGCATAGACACCCGGCGAGAAAGCGAGCGCGTCGCGGAGCGAGACCGCGACCTTCTCGTCAAAGTCGCCGGCGGGGACGACATTGGCGCCGCCCGGCGTCTCGCCGACGCGCTGGATGGCTTCCTCGACCAGCCGTTCGGCGGTCACGACGATCTCGGTGTTGGAAGGCGTTTCCTGCGCCGCCGCGGGCGCGGCCACGAGCAACGGTGCGCCGAACGCGGCGCGAAGTATCAACGACATTATGGATTTCCTCGACTGAACGAACAGCGCGCAGGCGCGCGGACAACGTCAGGCGAGGAGGGGCGGGCCGGTGGAGAGCGGGGGCGGGGCGGCGAGGCCGCGGCCGGGGAAAGCCAGGAAAGCGGGGAGGGCCGGCGCATCGGCCTCGGCGGTCGGCGGCACCACGACAGGCAATGCGGCCAGCGTATCGGCGGGATGCGCGGCCGCTGCGAAGGCACAGGGCTGGTCCGGCGCGGGCTTGTGCTTCGGAGCCTTGTCGCCCAGCGCCGTGGCCAGCATAGCCTCGGCCTCGGCGGGCACGGCATGGCTCACGCCGCTGCACCAGTTGAGCGTCACGCCATGGGCATTGGCGACCGGCATCCAGCCTGCGGGCACCAGCAATCGCAGCATCAATGCGCACGCCACGAGGAACAGCGCCATGCGCCGTCCGCTCGAATGCACGATGGAGCTGCCGGATTTCATCGCGCGGGCCTTCGCGCAGTTGGTCCGCCGCGGCAAGTGGACATTTTGTCCGCTTCAGCCGGTAACAGGGAGCCGCAGGCTGCCGTCGGGCTCGTAATGCAGCTCGCTATAGGCGGTCACCGCATCGAGCGGCAGCGGCCCATAGATATGCGGGAAGAGCTGCCCCCCGCGCGAGGCTTCCCATTTCACGGCCTCGCCCAACGCCTCGAGATCGACCGCGGCCAGCCACAGCCCATCCTGCCCGGCGAAATGCTTGTCGATCGTCTCCTGAAGCTGGGCCTCGGTGGAGAGGTGGATATAGCCGTCGGCCAGATCGACCGGCGCACCTGCGAAGCTGCCGTCGCGCTCTAGCGCGATCATCTGGTCGGCGGTGAGTACCTTATAGGCGATGGAATCGGGCATGCTTTCCCCTCTTGGTCTCAGGCGACTACACCGGCGTTACCCATATTGTTCCCCGGCGAAGGCCGGGGCCCAGTATCGATGTCCCATGAGGCGCGCTGCCCGGCCAATTTCGACCGCGCTGCAACTGGGCCCCGGCCTTCGCCGGGGAACAGCATGTTGCCAATCTTACTGCCCGTCCTCGGGTCCCGCGGCCAGATCCTCGCTCGTCGTGGCATCGGGCGTCGGATCGCCCGCAACCGCGCCATCGGCAAGGTTGACCTCGGCCTCGTCCTCGCTCTCCTCGATCCGCGCGGCCGAGACGACATGCTCGTCATCGGCGACGCGGAACAGGATCACGCCCTGCGTATTGCGCCCGGTGACGCGCACCGAGCCCACCGTGGTGCGGATCAATTTGGCCTGATCGGTGACCAGCATCAGCTGCTCGCCATTATGCGCCGGGAAGCTCGCCACCACCGGGCCGTTGCGATCCGAGCTTACGATGTTGGTGATGCCCTGGCCGCCGCGATTGGTGCGGCGATATTCGTACGCCGAGGTCCGCTTGCCATAGCCGTTCGCAGTGACGGTGAGGATGAACTCCTCGGCATCCTCGAACTCCTTCATCCGCTCCGGCGAAAGCGTGACTTCGCGGTCGCCTTCCTTCCACGGCGCGGCCTTGAGGTAGTCCTCGCGCTCCTGCGGCGTCGCGTCGAAGCCGCGCAGCACCGAGAGCGAGATGACTTCGTCGCCCTCGGCCAGCCGCGCACCGCGCACGCCGGTCGAATCACGGCTCTGGAACTCGCGCACGTCGGTCGAGGCGAAGCGGATCGCCTTGCCCTGCTTCGTCGCGAGCAGGACGTCGTCCTCCTCGGTGAGCAGCGACACGCCGATCAGGCGGTCCTCGGATCCCTCCTCGAACTTCATCGCGATCTTGCCGTTGGTACGGATATTGGCGAACGCATCCATCGAGTTGCGGCGCACCGAACCCTTGGCCGTCGCGAACATCACGTGGAGATCGCCCCAGGCATTCTCGTCCTCCGGCAGCGGCAGCACGGTCGAGATCGTCTCGCCGGTCGCCAGCGGCAGCAGGTTGATCATCGGCCGTCCGCGCGTGGCGGGCCCGCCCTCGGGCAGGCGCCACACCTTCATGCGATAGACCTTGCCCTCGGTCGAGAAGAACAGAACCGGCGTGTGAGTCGACGTGACGAACAGGTGCGTGACCGCATCCTCATCCTTGGTCGCCATGCCGGCGCGGCCCTTGCCGCCCTTGTTCTGCGCGCGGAAGGTGTCGAGCGGCGTGCGCTTGATATAGCCTTCCATGGTCACGGTGACGACCATGTCCTCGCGCTCGATCAGGTCTTCGTCCTCGATCCCGTCGGCGGCGGCGGCGATCTCGGTGCGGCGCGGCGTCGCATATTGGTCCCGGACCGCGGTCAGCTCCTCGACGATGACTTCGTAGAGCTTGGCGCGGTTGCCGAGGATCTCGAGCAGTTCGGCGATCGTCTCGGCGAGCTTGGCGAGTTCGTCGCCGATCTCGTCGCGGCCCAGTGCCGTCAGGCGATGGAGGCGCAGATCGAGGATCGCGCGAACCTGCACTTCGCTCAGCCGATAGCTGTCGCCGGAGACTTCGGTGTCGATCGCCTCGACGAGGCGGATATACGGTGCGATCTCGGCGATCGGCCATTCGCGGGTGAGCAGCCGGTCTCGCGCGACGGCGGGGCTCGGCGAGCTGCGGATGATCTTCACCACCTCGTCGAGGTTCGTCACCGCGATGACGAGGCCGAGCAAGATGTGCGCACGGTCGCGCGCCTTGGCGAGCTCGAACTTCGAGCGCCGGGTGATGACCTCTTCGCGGAACTTGACGAACGCCTCGATGATATCGCGCAGGTTGAGCAGCTCGGGGCGCCCGCCGCGGATCGCGAGGATGTTGGCCGGGAAGGAGGATTGCGCCGGCGTGTTCCGCCAGAGCTGGTTGAGCACGACTTCGGGAGTTGCGTCGCGCTTCAGGTCGATGACGATGCGCACGCCTTCGCGGCTCGATTCGTCGCGAATGTCGCTGACGCCTTCGATCCGCTTTTCCTTGGCGGCCTCGGCGATCTTCTCGACCAGCGCGTTCTTGCCCTGCTGGTACGGAATTTCGGTGAGTACGATCGAGCGCCGCTCGCCGCGCTGCTCGGTGGTATGGCGGCTGCGCACCATGATCGATCCGCGGCCGGTCTGATAGGCCGAGCGGCAGCCACTGCGGCCGAGGATGATCGCGCCGGTCGGGAAGTCCGGACCGGGGACGATCTCCATCAGTTCCTCGAGCGAGATTGCGCCGTTCTCGATATAAGCGAGGCAGGCGTTGATCACTTCGCCGAGGTTGTGCGGCGGGATGTTGGTCGCCATGCCGACCGCGATGCCGCCGGCGCCATTGACCAGCAGATTGGGATAGCGGGCGGGCAGGACCGTCGGCTCGCTCTCCGAGCCGTCATAATTGTCCTGGAAGTCGACCGTGTCCTTGTCGATGTCGTCGAGCAGGGCCGAGGCGACTCGGGCGAGCCGCGCTTCGGTGTAGCGCATCGCCGCGGGCGGATCGGGATCCATCGAGCCGAAATTGCCCTGGCCGTCGATCAGCGGCACGCGCATCGCCCAATCCTGGGCCATGCGCGCCATCGCGTCGTAGATCGAGCTGTCGCCGTGCGGGTGATATTTACCCATCACGTCACCGACGAGGCGGGCAGACTTGCGATAGGCGCGGCCGGCGACATAGCCGCCTTCCTGCGCGGCGTAGAGAATGCGGCGGTGGACCGGCTTGAGACCATCACGAACGTCAGGGAGGGCGCGCGCCACGATCACGCTCATCGCGTAATCGAGGTACGAGGTCTTCATCTCGTCGACGATCGAGATCGGGGTAATATCGGAAGGGTCGGCGAGCAGGGTCTCGTCGGTCAAAGGATCATGCTTTCGGAGTTTGTTACGTTACATGTGGCTCTAGCGTGCCCGATACCACCTGCCAACCCGCGCGTGCGCGTGTACGCGCGCGTGAGGCATGGATTTGGCTTCAGCTCAGCGTGACGCCGCAGGCGGCCGCGACGGTCATTGGATTGCCGACCGGCAGCGACGCGAGCATCTCGTCGCCCAGCGCCTTTACGAAGGCGCCATCGCTGGCCAATCCGCGCTTCTTGAGAGCATCGTCGGTCATCTTGTCGGTCAGCGGCGTGAGCGCCGCCCTGATCTTCGTCAGCTGCGAATCGCTGCCGGCCTTGGCGATCTCCTCGGCGGCGCCCTGGAGCACCGAAAGTGTGCCGAAGCACAGCATGTCGCGGCGGAAGGGGTCGCTCGGCAATCGCGCCGGCGCGGGGCTGCGCGCGATCGGAAAGCGCTTGTCGCAGAGTGGGGCGAGCGTCTTTGCCTGCTCGGGTGTGAGCGCTGCGTCCTTACCCACCTGCTCGGAAAGCGCATTGAGCTGGTCGAAGAACGAGCCGGCGCCAGGCTTCGCCTTGGCCGATTGCATCGCGAGATAAGTAAATTGCGAGGTCAGCTGCAGCGGCGACTTGCTCGACGAATCCACGATGGTGACCGCCTGCGCGCAGGTCATGGCGGCCTTGGCGTTGTCGGCATACAATGTGGCGGTCTGGAACATGAGCGCGAGCACGGTCAGCATGAAACGAACTTCCCCCCGGTAAACCGGGCCAGTTTAAGCGGTATTGGCGATCGAACGCCAGTCGCGGAACGATTACGGGCGTTCAATCGTCGTTCAGGGCGCGCTTGCCATCGCTAACTCATCTGCGTCCGCTTGAACGGCGCGCGGCAGACATTTACAGGGGCCGCCGACCAGTATGCCGTTCCCACGAGGAGAGTTGTACATGAAGTTCGTTTCGAAGCTCGCGCTGGCCGCCGCGCTGACGCTGGGCGCCTCCGCTGTGGGCATCACGCCGGCGCTGGCGCAGAAGGCGGACAAGAAGGCGGAACCCCAGCTCAAGGTGAGCGACGCGTTCCGCAAGGCGGCCGTTGCCGCGGAGACCGCGCTGAAGGCCAAGGATCTCGCCACCGCGGATACGCAGCTCACCGCTGCCGAAACCGTCGCCGCGAACGACGATGAGAAATATTATTCGGGCTTCCTGCGTCTCCAGCTCGAACTCGAGAAGAAGAACGAAGCGGGCCAGATGAAGGCGCTCGGCGCCCTCGCCAGCAATCCCAAGACGCCGCCCGATCGGGCCAAGGTCTATGGTGCGATCTACAATTACATGGTCGGCTCGCAATATCTCGCCCAGAAGAAGCCGGCGGAGGCCATCGCGCCGCTGCTCAAGGCGCGCGAGCTTGGATCCACCCAGGAAGATCTCCCCGTGCTGCTCGCCAACGCCTATGCCGCCACCGGCAAGCCGGTCGAATCGATCGGCGAAGTGAATCGCGCGATCCAGGCGAGCAAGGCCGCGGGCCGCAAGCCGCCGGTCGATTGGTACAAATTCGCGATCCCGCGCGTGAACGCCACCGGCGATCGCGCCGCGATGGCCGATTGGCTGAAGCGCTACATCGCCGAATATCCCACCGTGCAGAACTGGCGCTGGGCGATCCAGGTCTATCGTCAGGGCGCTCCGGCCACCGGCAAGACCGAGAAGATGAACCTGTACCGGCTGATGCGTGCCACCAATGCGCTGGCCGATCGCGGCGACTATGCCGATTACGCCTTCGCCGCGCAGCAATCCGGCCTGCCTTGGGAAGCGGTCGCGGTGATCGACGAGGGCCGCAAGTCGGGCAAGATTCCCGCTGCCGACGCCGATGTGCAGCGCACCTACACCGCATCGCAAACCGCGGTGAAATCGGAAGGCTCGCTCGAAGGTCTCGCCAAGCAGGCCGCGGCCGGCAAGGACGGCAAGACCGCGCAGCAGACCGCCGACGCCTTCCTCGCATCGGGCAATTACGCTCGCGCGCTCGAGCTCTACGATCTGTCGCTCCAGAAGGGCAGCGTCGATGCCGACGAAGTGAACCTCAACCGAGGCGTCGCGCTGCGTGCGCTCGGCCGCAAGGACGAGGCGCGCACGGCCTTCCAGGCGATCAAGGGTGCACATGCCAATCTGGCGCTGCTGTGGCAGGCCTCGATCGACTTCCCGCCGCTCGCCTGAGCGAAACGGCCAGTGCAAACAGGGAAGGGGCGGCAGCGATGCCGCCCCTTTTCACATTTCGGGAACGGGGACGCCCGGCAGCGCCTTCGACGTGCGAATCGTCAGCGACGTCTTCACATGCTCGACATTGGGCGCGGTGGTCAGCTTGGTCGTCAGGATCTGCTGGAAGCTCTGCAGATCGGGCGCGACGATCTTGAGGATGAAGTCGATTTCGCCGTTGAGCATATGGCATTCGCGGACCTCGGGAATGTCCGCCACCAGCTGCTCGAATGCGCGCAAATCGCTCTCGGCCTGGCTCTTGAGGCTCACCATCGCGAAGACGGTGAGGTTGTAGCCCAATGCGGCCGGATCGAGCGCGGCGTGATAACCGCTGATCGCGCCCTGCTGCTCGAGCGCGCGCACGCGGCGCAGGCAGGGCGGCGCAGTCAGCCCGACACGCTCCGCCAGCTCGACATTGGTCATCCGGCCATTATCTTGCAGCAGCCCCAGGATCCGTACGTCGATATCGTCGAATCGCATGGGTTCGTCTCTTTCATTGTGGATTCGTTGCATGCAGGGGTTGCTAGACTATAAGATAATTACAACGCAACGCAATTGTCCCACAATGCGACGTGCCGAAATGGACTGTATCTAGGGCCTCCCCTGAGCATTAAGAATTTATTGAAGGCGCACTTCCGCGCCGGGGGATCTTGGCAGGCGCGTGCGCTTCGACGACACTCTCGAGACCGTGCTAGCGGCTGATTTGGGTACGCCTTATGGCGTCCAGTCGGCGTGGCGCCAGCTCGTCGATCTGATCGGTCGCCGCCGCGTGCCCCCTGCCACGAGGGCGATGGCGACTCTGCGCGCGATCAGGAGCGAAGTGCCGAGGCAGGTGCGTGTCGCCAGCGCGCGCGCGCTCGAATTTTCCAATCCACCGGCACCTTTGGTGCGGCTGTTTGCGCGCGATGATCTGCCGATCGCGATTCCCGTGCTGCGTAGCGCCCGGCTCTCGGCGTCCGAGTGGATCCAGCTGCTTCCCGACCTCACCCCCGCCGCGCGAACGATCCTGCGCAACCGGCGTGATCTGCCGCCCGCGGTCCAGCGTGCGCTCGAAAGCTTCGGACCGGTCGATTTCGTGCTGCCGAACGACGCCGGGGTTTCGGAAACCGGTGTCGAGCACGCCCGCGTGACAGAAGTTGTGGATAGTTCTGCCGGATCGATTGCGGAGGCGGAGCCGGACGCGCAGAACCTGACAATGGACCACAGCGAGAGGATCTCGGCCGCGGCGTCCCGGGACGCGCTGGCACGGCCGGCCGCGCAACCGGCGCGGATCGAGGACGAGGGTCCGTTCGAAATCGCCGAGGTCGTCGCGCGAATCGACGCGTTCTGGCGCAATCGCGAAGAGGCGGGCCCCGTGCCGACGCCCGCGCCGCCAGTCGTCGAGCAGTTCCGCTTCGAAACCGACGAGAAGGGCGTGGTCCGCTGGGTCGACGGCGTCAGCCGTGCGGCGGTGATCGGCCTTTCGCTCGATCTGTTGGGGATCGACGGCTCGCAGATCGACGGCATCGCCGCGGGGGCGTTCCGTCGCCGCGCCGGCTTCTCCACCGCACGGATGCACATCGAGGGCAGTTCGGATGCCGCCGGGGACTGGCTGATTTCCGCCATCCCGGTGTTCGATCCCGCCAATGGCCGCTTCACCGGCTATCGCGGCACCGCCCGTCGCCCGCGCACCGACGAGCGCGCGGAGCCTGTGCGCATGCCGGTCGGCTCGCCCGCCGAATCGCTGCGCCAGCTCGTCCACGAATTGCGCACGCCGACCAACGCTATTGCCGGCTTCGCCGAGATGATCGAGACGCAGATGCTCGGCCCCGTCGCCGGGATCTACCGCGATCGCGCCAATGTCATCCGCAGCCAGGCGCGTGAGTTGCTCGGTGCGATCGACGATCTCGATCTCGCCGCCCGGATCGACAGCGCGGCGCTGTCGCTGGTCCCCGGCCGGGTGCCGCTGCGCCCCCTGCTCGCGACGATCGCCGACGATCTGGCGGCGTTGCTGGAGCTGCGCGGCTCGATGATCGCCTTGCCGATCGAGGACTTGACCGTCGCCGGTGATCGCCGCGCGGTCGAGCGGTTGCTCGCGCGGCTGATGGCGACTTTGGTGTCGGCCAGTGCCCCGGGCGAGCGGATCGGCGTCAACATGGCGCTGGAGAGCGATCAGAAGGTCGCAGTGGCGATCGATCGTCCCCGGGCGCTCGCCGATTATCCCGGCGATTCGGTGCTCGGCATCGACGACGAACGCGAGGATGCGACGCTGCTCGGCACCGGCTTCGCGCTGCGCCTCGCCCGCAATCTCGCGCGCGAGCTCGGCGGGAGCCTCGTGATCGAGCCGTCGATCTTGACTTTGCGGCTCCCCGCCGCCGTAACCAGCCAGGTGGGCCAGGCGATCTGAACTGACGGTGGGGGACCGCCATTCCGGCACGGGCTATCGCCCGCCAGCGCCACTGCCCGATGCGCTGGTGCAGTGGCCCAAGGGCTTCGGCACGCGCTTCACGGTCTTCGTCGATACCGAGGAAGAGTTCGACTGGAGCACCTCCTTCAGTCGCGACGCGCGCGGCACCGGCCACATGGCTGCTATGCCCGAAGCGCATGCCCGCTTCGCCGCACACGGCG
>Ga0209050_1003854_pt1 | contig 10676 bp, 6 predicted proteins | sample Araplavi_mTSA_r2_FD_184276 | JGI IMG/M metagenome (GOLD analysis project Ga0209050, IMG submission 184276) | Arabidopsis root microbial communities from North Carolina, USA - plate scrape MF_Cvi_mTSA_r2 (SPAdes) (version 2) | ecosystem: Host-associated > Plants > Roots > Endosphere | place: USA...
CGTGGCCTCCGGGCCGTCGTCGTGGTGGCTCCGCTCGCGGATCGCCTTCAGCCCGTCGCGCACGCCGCGCCGCACCAGCACGAAGAACAACGGGATGTAGAAGATCGCGAGGATCGTCGCGGTCAGCATGCCGCCGATCACTGCGGTGCCGATCGCGATGCGACTGTTCGCGCCGGCGCCGGTCGAGATCGCCAACGGCAGCACGCCGAAGATGAAGGCGAGGCTGGTCATCAGGATCGGGCGGAGACGGATGCGGGCCGCTTCCAATGCCGCGTCGATGACGCGCTTGCCTTCCTTTTCGGCGCGTTCGGCGAATTCGATCATCAGGATCGCGTTCTTGGCGGCGAGGCCCATGGTGGTGAGCAGGCCGATCTGCAGATAGACGTCGTTCTGCAGCCCGCGCAGCGTGACCGCGAACACCGCGCCGACAAGGCCCAGCGGGATCACCAGCAGCACCGCGACGGGGATGCTCCAGCTCTCGTAGAGCGCCGCGAGGCACAGGAACACGACGAGCAGCGATACCGCATAGAGATACGGCGCTTGCCCCGAGGACAGCCGCTCCTGGAACGACAGGCCGGACCAGGCGACGCTGGTGCCCGGGATCTGCGCCGCGAGCTCTTCCATCCGGCGCATCGCGTCGCCCGAGCTCTGGCCGGGCGCGGCCTGGCCCTGGATCTCGAACGCCGGGATGCCCTGGAAGCGCGACATCGTCGTCGGCGCCGTCGCCCAGCTCGTCCGCGCGAAGGAGGAGAAAGGCGTCATCTGCCCGTCATTGGTGCGGACGAACCATTCGTCGATATTGTCCGGGTTCGCGCGATACTGCGCATCGCCCTGGACATAGACGCGCTTCACCCGGCCGCGGTCGATGAAGTCGTTGACGTAGCGGCCGCCCCAGGCGGTCGACAGCGTCGAATTGACGTCGCCCTGGCTCAGGCCGAGCGCGGCGAGCTTCTGCTGGTCGATGTCCACCTTGAGCGTCGCGACGTCGGGCAGGTCCGACAGGCGCACCTGCGCGAGCGCGGGATCGGCATTGGCGGCGGCGAGCAATTTGTCGCGCGCGGCGAGGAACTGGTCGCGCGGCATGCCGCTGGCGTTCTGGAGCTCCATCGTGAAGCCGCTCGACTGGCCGAGACCGCGGATCGCCGGGGGCACAAGCGCGAAAACCTGCGCGTCACGGAAGTTGCGGAACGCGGCTGCGGCACGCTGGACGATCGCGTCGGCCGCGTTCTCCTTGCCCTTGCGCTCGGACCAGTCAGCGAGGTTGATGAACCCCTGCCCGGTATTCTGGCCGCTCGCGCCGCCACCACCGCCGCCGCCGGTAACCGTGAACATCACCGAGGCGTTCTTGCCCTCCTGCTCCATGAAATAGCGTTCGACCGCTTTCTGCACTTCCTGCGTGCGGCTCTGGGTCGCGCCCGCGGGCAGGCGGAACTGCACCGATGCAGCGCCCTGGTCCTCGGTCGGCAGGAAGCCGGTCGGGAGGCGGGTGAACAGCACCACCAGCAACGCGCAGACCAACGCGTAGATCAGCAGGAACAGCCATTTGCGATTGACCACGCTGGTGACCGCGCCGGTATAGCGCCGGACTCCGCGATCGAAGTTGGTGTTGAACCAGTCGCGGGCATTGCCGAAGAAGCGGCCGACCGCGGGGAAGCGCCGCTCGACCCAGCCATTATGCTCCTCGCTCTTCTTCTTGAGCAGGGTGGCGGTGAGCGCTGGCGTCAGGATCAGCGCGACGAGTACCGAGAGCACCATCGCCGACACGATCGTCACCGAGAATTGCCGATAGATCACGCCCGTCGATCCGCCGAAGAACGCCATCGGCAGGAACACCGCCGAGAGCACCAATGCGATGCCGACCAGCGCCATCTGGATCTGCTCCATCGACTTGATCGTCGCCTCGCGGGGCGTGAGTTCGGGATCCTCCTCCATCAGCCGCTCGACATTCTCGACCACGACGATCGCGTCGTCGACGAGCATGCCGATCGCCAGCACGAGTCCGAACAAGGTGAGCGTGTTGATCGAGAAGCCGAGCGCGTAGAACACCGCGAAGGTGCCCAGCAGCACCACCGGCACCGCGATGAACGGGATCAGGGTCGCGCGCACGCTCTGCAGGAAGATGAACATCACGATCACGACGAGGAGGATCGCCTCGACCAGCGTCTTCACCACTTCCTCGATCGAGAGCTTGATGAACGCCGTCGTGTCGTTGGCGTAGGCGAACTTGAAGCCGGCGGGGAAGCCGCGCGCGATCTGCTCCACTTCCGCCTTGACCAACTCGGCGGTCTCGAGCGCGTCGGCGCCCGGGGAAAGGCTGATCGCGATGCCGGCGCCCGGATGGCCGTTGACGCGGGTGACGGCATTGTAGCTCTCGGCGCCGAGCTCGACCCGCGCGACATCCTTGAGCAGCACCCTGGCACCGCTGGTCTCGGTCTTGAGGATGATCTGCTCGAATTGCGCCGGGGTCTGGAGGCGCGATTGCGCAGTCACCGTCGCGTTGAGCATCTGCGTCGGCGGCTGCGGCTGGCCGCCGATCTCGCCCGCCGCCACTTCGGTATTCTGGTTCTGGATCGCAGTGATCACGTCGCTCGGCATCAGCGCATAGCTTGCGAGCCGATCGGGGTTCAGCCAGATCCGCATCGCATAGGGCGCGCCGAACACATTGGTGTCGCCCACACCCGGCGTGCGCGCCAGTGTGTCCTGCATGTTGGACGCCATCCAGTCCGAAACATCCTGGTTGGTGCGCTTGTCGGTCTCGTCATAGACGCCGACGATCATCAGGAAGTCGGGGTTGGACTTGGTGACGCGCAGTCCCTGCTGCTGCACCTGCTGCGGCAGGCGCGACAAGGCCTGCTGGACCTGGTTCTGGACCTGGACCTGCGCAATGTCCGGATCGGTGCCCTTCTCGAAGGTCGCCGAGATGTTGACCTGACCGCGCGACGTGGAGGACGAGCTGAAATAGAGCAGCCCGTCGATCCCGCTCAATTGCTGCTCGATGACCTGCGTCACCGAATTCTGCACCGTCTCGGCAGAGGCGCCGGGATAGGTAGCGCGCACATTGACCTGCGGCGGCGCGACGTCGGGGTACTGCGCGATCGGCAGCGCCATGATCGCGCCAACCCCTGCCAGCATGACGATGATCGCGATCACCCATGCGAAGATCGGGCGATCGATGAAGATGCGCGACATGGGCGGTCAGTCGCCCTTCTTCGCCGCGCCGCCCTGCGCGTTCTGGCCGTCCTTGGGCGCCTCGATTCGCTGCGGAGTGGTATAGGGGACCGGCCGGATCTCGGCATCGGGCCGCAGATTGGCGGTACCCTGCACGATCACCTTGTCGCCGGGCGCGAGGCCCTGCGTCACCACCCAGTTCGGCCCCTCGGTACGCGTCGCGACCACCGTGCGGGCGACCGCGCGATTGCCCGGTCCCACGACGTAGACTGTCGCATTGCCGCGCGGATCGCGCGAGAGCCCCGCCTGGGGCACGAGGAACGCCTGGGTATCGATCGCCTGCGCGAAGGATGCGCGGACGAACATGCCGGGAAGCAATATGCCCTGCGGATTGGGGAAGCGCGCCCGCAGCGTCACCGTGCCGGTATTCTCGTTGACCATCACTTCGGAGAATTCGACGCTGCCGGTCTGGCTATATTCGGTGCCGTCCTCCAGTCGCAGCCGCACCACCGCCGTCGTCGGCGTGAGCCCGCCGCGCGCCAGCGCCTTCCGGAGCGACAGCATGTCGGCGCTCGATTGCTGGATGTCGACATTGATCGGATCGAGCCGCTGGATCACCGCCAGCGGATCGGTCTGGTTGGTGGTGACCAGGGCGCCCTCGGTGACGAGCGAGCGGCCAATCCGCCCGGTGATCGGCGCGGGGACGCGGGTGAAGCGCAAGTTGATCTGCGCGGTGCGGAGCTGGGCGCTGTTCTGCGCAACCGCCGCGGCGGCCTGGCGCGCCTGCGCGGCGGCGTCGGTATAATCCTGCTGGCTGACCGCTTCCATCTTGGCGAGCGGGCGATAGCGGTCGGCGCGGATCCGCGCGGCCTCGGCAGTGGCGCGCGCGCTCTGGAGGTTGGCCTCGGCCTCGGAAGCCTGCGCCTGATAAAGGCTCGGATCGATCTGGTAGAGCGTCTGGCCGGCGCGGACGATCGAGCCTTCGGTGAAGAAGCGGCGCTGGACGATCCCCGCGACCTGCGGGCGCACCTCGGAGGTCTGGAACGCCGTCACGCGGCCCGAAAGCTCGGTGACCAAAGGCACGTTGCTCGGCTGGACCACGACGAAGCCGACCTGCGCCGGGCCGCTCTGGCCCTTTTTCTGGGCGGCGTTGCCACCGCTGCCGCAGGAAGTGAGGAGGAGAGCCGCGGCCGCCAGTGCCACACTCGATCGACCGACGCTGTTCGATGGGATCAGGTTCAATTGGCAGACCCGTTCTTGCGCTGGGCGGCGCGCTCAGTTCCGGAATCCGCCCATAGGCAGGCGGTCGCGCGCCTACTAGGGAAGAAATGTATCAGAATGTGTCAGACATGTACCAGACACACGAAAGGCCGCTCCCTAAGGGAACGGCCTTTCCATTGTCAGCCGCTGCGGCGAGCGACTTATAGTCAATGCCTCAGGCGGCAGCTCCGATGGAGCGGACCGAACCCTGAATGCGCGCCGCAGACGGCGTTTGACAATGAGACATTCGATCACCTCCTTCCATGTTGTTGAACTCGAAGCGGAATATGGGGGATCGGAACGCGATTTAAAGGGGAGTGGCGCAAGCGTGCCTAACGCCCTAGAAACCCGCGCGAAATGGCACGTATCGAAACCCCCAAGCGCATCCGGGGCACCCAGGACATCTTCGGCGACGAGCAGCGGCGCTTCGCGCATGTGCTCGACACGTTCGATCGCGTCCGCCGCCTCTATTGCTTCCAGCGGCTCGAGATCCCGATCTTCGAGGCGACCGGCGTCTTCGCCCGTTCGATGGGCGAGACTTCGGACGTCGTCTCGAAGGAGATGTACACGTTCGAGGATCGCGGCGGCGATTCGCTGACGCTGCGCCCGGAGTTCACCGCCGGCATTGCCCGCGCCTACATCACCGAGGGCTGGCAGCAATATGCGCCGCTCAAGCTCGCGACATCGGGGCCTACGTTCCGCTACGAGCGCCCGCAAAAGGGCCGCTTCCGCCAGTTCCACCAGATCGACGCCGAGATCATCGGCGCGGCCGAACCCGCGGCGGATGTCGAATTGCTCGTCCTGGCCGACCAGCTCCTCCACGAGCTGGGCATCGCCGAAGGCGTGACGCTCCAGCTCAATACCTTGGGCGACGCCGAGACGCGCGATGCGTGGCGCACGGCGCTGGTCGCGCATTTCCTCAAGCACAAGGAGATGTTGTCGGAAGACAGCCAGACGCGGCTGATCAAGAACCCGATGCGCATCCTCGATTCGAAGGACCCGCGCGACCGCCCGATCGCCGACAGCGCACCGGACATCGACGCCTATCTGACCGAAGAGGCCGCGGCCTTCTTCAAGGCGGTCACCGACGGCCTCGACGCTGCGGGGGTGAAGTGGACGCGCAACAGCCGCCTCGTCCGCGGCCTCGATTACTACCGCCACACCGCGTTCGAGTTCGTCACCGACCGGCTGGGCGCGCAGGGCACCGTCCTCGCGGGCGGCCGCTATGACGGACTGATCGGCTCGCTAGGTGGTCCGGAGACGCCGGGCGTCGGCTGGGCGGCCGGTGTCGAGCGGCTGGCGATGCTGATCGAGGAGCCGGCGGTCGAGCGACCGGATGTGATTATCGCTGTTGAGGAAGATTCTGCGCTCAATACCGGGATCCGGGCTTTGAAGCTGTTCCGCGAGAATGGCCTCTCCGCTGACATGATTGCGACGGGGTCACCTCGAAAGCGATATGATAAGGCCGCGAAAGTAGGTGCGAAAGTGATCGTATCTATTCGGGGTGATGGCGATTCCTCGACTATCGGCACGCGTGCCGACACCGGCCTTGAGGAGCACGACCGCGTCAAGGAACTGATTTTGGTGCTGGTAGGCGCATGACCTCCATCCCCGCCGACCGCATCGCCGCGATCGAGGCGCGGCGCGACGAATTGCAGGCGCTGATGGCGACCGGCGACCTGTCGGGTGATCGCTTCGTCCAGGTCTCGAAGGAATATGCCGAGCTCGAGCCCGTCGCGCAGGCCGCAAGCGAAGTGCGCCGGCTGCGTGCCGAGGCGCAGTCGCTTCAGCACATGACGCACGACGCCGATGACGAGATCCGGCAAATGGCCTCCGAGGAGCTTCATGCGAACGGCGAGGCGCTCGCCGCGGCCGACCGCAAGCTCGCGCTGGCTTTGCTCCCGCGCGATGCCGCCGACGAGCGCGCCGCGATGCTCGAGATCCGCGCCGGCACCGGCGGCGACGAGGCCGCGCTCTTCGGCGGCGACCTGTTCCGCATGTACCAGAAATATGCCGAAAAGCAGGGCTGGAGGGTCGAGCTGATCTCCTCCTCCGCCTCCGATGCGGGCGGGTTCAAGGAAGCGATCGCCTCGGTCGAGGGCAAGGGCGTGTTCGCGAAACTGAAGTTCGAGAGCGGCGTTCACCGCGTCCAGCGCGTGCCGGCCACCGAGACGCAGGGCCGCATCCACACCTCCGCCGCCACCGTCGCGGTGCTGCCCGAGGCCGAGGAAGTCGACATCAAGATCGACGACAAGGACCTGCGGATCGACATCTATCGCTCGTCGGGCCCAGGCGGCCAATCGGTCAACACCACCGATTCGGCGGTGCGCATCGTCCACATCCCCACCGGCCTCGTGGTGATCCAGCAGGACGAGAAGTCGCAGCACAAGAACAAGGCCAAGGCGATGAAGGTGCTCCGCACCCGCCTCTACGAGCAGGAACGCGAACGCCTCCACGCCGAGCGCGCCGGCGCGCGGAAGTCGATGGTCGGCTCGGGCGACCGCTCGGAGCGCATCCGCACCTATAATTTCCCGCAGGGCCGGGTGACCGATCATCGCATCAACCTGACGCTCCACCGCCTGCCCGAGATCCTCGAAGGCGAAATGGACGAGCTGATCGGCGCACTGATCGCGCAGGACGAAGCCGACCGGCTGGCCCAGCTGGATGGGTGATCATTTCTCCCTCTCTCCGCTTGCGGGGAGAGGGTAGGGGAGAGGGGCATGTCCGATCCTTCAGACGAATCGTTTGAGGTGGGCTCAGCCCCCTCTCCCCAGCCCTCTCCCCGCAAGTGGAGAGAGGGAGTCAGGGCGGCGCTTGTGGAGGCCACTCAGCGCCTCGCCCCCATCACCGACACCCCCCGCCTCGACGCCGAACTCCTGATGGCGCACGCCCTCGGCATCGCCCGTAGTGACCTGCTCCTCCGCCACCTCGACGATCCCGCACCCGAGACCTTCGAATCGCTCCTCCAACGCCGCCTGACTCACGAGCCCGTCGCCTACATCACCGGCACGCGCGCCTTCTGGACGATCGAGCTGCAGGTCGGACCGGGCGCCCTCATCCCGCGTCCCGACAGCGAGACGCTGATCGAAGCCGCGATCGAGCATTTCGACGAGCGCGCACCCGCGACGATCCTCGATCTCGGCACCGGCCCAGGCACGCTGCTGCTCGCCGCGCTCGATCAATGGCCCGAAGCACGCGGACTGGGGGTGGACGCATCGGAGCAGGCGCTCGATTATGCCCGCGCCAACGCCGGGCGCCTCGGCATGGCGAATCGCGCCGAGTTCCGGATCGGCGACTGGGGGCAGGGGGTGGAGGGCGCGTTCGATCTGATCCTCGCCAATCCGCCTTATATCGGCACGCACGAATCGCTTCCTGTCGAAGTCCGCGATCATGAACCCGCCTCGGCGCTGTTCGCCGGCCTCGACGGTCTCGACGATTATCGCCGGATCGTCCCCGACCTTCCTCGCCTGCTCGCCCCCGGCGGCGCAGCGGTGCTGGAAATCGGCTGGACGCAGGCGAAAGCGGTCTCGGCGCTGGCGCTCCAGCATGGTCTGTTGCCGGCGGTCCACAGCGATCTGGGGGGGCGTCCCCGTGTGATACTACTTACTTGAAACCGTCGCGCCGGTGCCCCATATTTCTGCTTGGAGATTGTTGCTCCACGGGCTAAGACAGCGCCGGGGCGAGGCACTTTCAACCAAGTTGTTGAAACATAGGGCTAAGGCTCACTCCATGTCATGTGGCTGCTGCAGTCCGGCGGCCATGGCGAGCGGAAGCGCCGGTTTCGGTGCTGTCCGCAATTGCAACGTGCATCCGGGACCCCGAATGGATCGACGGACGGCTTAAGTAGACAGGACATACAGACCTTGATGAACAATCGTCAGGCTAATAACGGCCGCCGTCGCGGTCGTGGTGGTCAGCAGCGCCAGGGCGGCAACCCCAACCAGGGCAATGGCAACCGCATCGACAATCGTGCGCGCGGCAATGCGGCGCAGCTTCTCGAGAAGTACAAGAACCTTGCTCGCGATGCGCAGATGCAGGGCGATCGGGTCAACGCCGAATATTATCTCCAGTTCGCGGATCACTATTTCCGGGTGCTGAGCGAGTCTCGCTCGCGCTTCGAGGAGCAGAACCCGAACCAGCGCCAGCCCCGCCCGAGCAACGACATCGACGGCGATGACGAGGATTTCGAGTTCGAGGCCGAGGGCAACCGCGGCGACGATCAGCGCGACGACCGCCAGCAGCAGCAGCGCGAGCCGCGCTACGAGCGTGAACCCCGCCAGGATCGCATGGGTAATGATCGTCAAGATCGCGAGCCCCGTCAGGACCGCGAACCCCGCGAGGGCCGTGACCGCGATCGTGACGGTCGCCGCGATCGTCGTCCGAACGGCAATGCCAACGGTTACGCCAACGGTCACCAGGCCGAGGTGCAGGAAGCGCCGGTTCCCGAGCTGTTCGCCGAACAGCGCGACGCCGGCGAGGAGCGCGCCCCGCGTGCCGCCCGTGGCCGTGGCCGTCCGCGCCGTGAGGAAGCCGAGGTCGAAGCGCCGCAGGGCATCGACGCCGCGATCCTTCCGCCTGCCTTCGGCGACGCGAGCGCCGCCAACGATGCCGACGAAGCGCCCAAGAAGCCGCGCCGCCGCCGCACCGTGAAGAGCGACGAAACCGAGGTTCCGCCGGCCGCCTGATCCCTTCCGTGAAGGGGCTGGCCCTTCGCGATCAACCTGCTAGCATCCTCTCCTGAGACGCCTTGGGGGAGGATGCTTTGCGTTTGACGGCTCTGATTCTGGCGGCGACTCCGCTCACCGCGCATGCCCAGACCCAGCCGGCCTCCGTGCCCGCCCCGGACCAGAGCGCGCAGGGCGACGTGTCGGTCACCATCTACCAGAATGGCCAGTCGCTGGTGCAGGACGTGCGCCAGCTCGATCTGCCCGCCGGCCGGACGCGCCAGGAATTCCCCGACGTCTCGGCGCAGATCCGTTCGGAGACGGTGACCTTGTCCGGTCCCGGGCTCGGCATCGTCGAGCAGAATTTCGATTACGACCTGCTCTCCCCAGACAAGTTGATGGAAAAGGCAGTGGGTTCGGTCGTCACGATCGTCCGCACCAATCCCGCCACCGGCGCCGAGACGCGCGAGCAGGCGCGGGTGCTCGCCGCCAATGGCGGCATCGTCCTCCAGATCGGAAACCGCATCGAAGTGCTCCGCGATGACGGACTGCCGGTGCGGGTGATCTTCGATAAGGTGCCCGAGAATCTCCGCGCCCGCCCGACTCTGTCGGTAACGCTGCAGGCGGCGCAGGCGGGACGCGTGCCCGCGACGCTCACCTATCTCACTCCCGGGCTCGGCTGGACCAGCGACTATGTGATGCTGTTCGATGAAGCTAAGGGCGCGATCGACATGCAGGGCTGGGTGACGCTCACCAACAACACCGGCACCAATTATCGCAACGCCGATGTGCTGCTCGTCGCCGGCAACACAAATCGCAGTTTCTCGCGCTTGGCCGAATCGACGATCGAACAGGCCGGCACCGAAACCAGCCCGCGCGAGAAATTGGGCGACTATTATCTCTATCCGCTCGGCGAGCGCACGACGATCGCCAACGCCCAGCAGAAGCAGGTCAGCTTCCTCGACGTGAAGAACACGCCCGCGCGCAAGACCTATGAATGGACCAATGGCTGGCTCGAGACCCAGACCGATCCGCGCAGCGCGGCGACCGTGCTCAAATTCTCGACTTCGAAAAATGGCGGTCTCGGCGATCAGCTGCCCGCAGGGACGATCCGCGTCTATATGCGCGATGCCCGCGGCGATCCGCAGTTCATCGGCGAGAGCCGGGTTGCGGCGGCGCCGATGGGGTCGGCGATGTCGATCCGCACCGGTGAGGCGTTCGACGTGAAGGGCGCCGCGGTGCTCGTCGAACGCAAGCGGATGTCCTCCTCGCGCTGGCGTACCTCGATGCGCTATGATTTCACCAATGCCCGGCCCGAACCGGTGACGATCGATCTCGCCCAGAACGGACTATGGGGCGACGTGCGACTGGTCGAGCAGAGCCTGACCGGCGAGCGCGTCTCGGCCGAGAGGATGGAGTGGAAGGTACCGGTGCCCGCCAATGGCAAGGCGTCGGTGACCGTGGTGTTCGACACGCGCTATTGATCGATGCGCCGCATCGTCTTCGCCTTTTCCCTGCTGCTCGCAGCCGCGCCCGCGGCGGCGCAGGCGCTCGTCGAATCGGACCGCATCGATTCGGTGTCGG
>Ga0209050_1003855_pt1 | contig 10672 bp, 10 predicted proteins | sample Araplavi_mTSA_r2_FD_184276 | JGI IMG/M metagenome (GOLD analysis project Ga0209050, IMG submission 184276) | Arabidopsis root microbial communities from North Carolina, USA - plate scrape MF_Cvi_mTSA_r2 (SPAdes) (version 2) | ecosystem: Host-associated > Plants > Roots > Endosphere | place: USA...
TTGCCCGGGCGGCACGCAGGGGTGTTCCATTGTGAGGACTACACCTAAAGACGTATATCCATGACGGAAATTATAGACCACTTGCTCGGGAAAACAAAACCTAAACCCAAGGAGGGACGATGGAGGGCTTTCAACCGCCACGCCGTCCTGATCGCCGAAGGTTGCTACGTTCACGACCTGAAACATGGGCCCTGGCGCGAATATTATGACACCGGCGAATTGATGCTGGAGGAGCATTACGAGAACGGGGTGCCCCATGGCCGGTATGCTTCTTATCATCCTTGTGGCGCGCTGGTGAGCGAAGGCATCTACGTAAAGGGCAGTCGCGAAGGGTATTTCAAGGTCTACGATAAAGCAGGGAGGCACATAAAGTCGCTTCTTTTTATAAATAACGAATTAATAAACGAAGTTCATGTTCATAACCCCACAGTCCAAAAAGCAGAAAGAAGAGATGGAAGTTGACTATATGTTAATTGCCATTATTGCGGTATATTGGTTGTCCGCCTTGCTTATGGGGACCCTATTCTATGCATGACACCACTATTCTCTGGATCGCTTTCAACCTCTTTGTGCTGGCGATGCTGGCCCTTGACCTGGGTGTATTTCATCGCAAGTCGCACGACGTCACCGCCAAGGAAGCGCTCACCTGGACGGCGGTGTGGGTGACGCTGGCCCTGCTTTTCAACGTCTTTCTGTATTACTATTTCGACAAGGAGACCGCAGTCCAATTTTTCACAGGATACCTGATTGAAAAGTCGCTCAGCGTGGACAACATCTTTGTCATCATCATGATCTTTTCATACTTCAACGTTCCCACCGCCTATCAGCATAAAGTATTATTCTGGGGCATACTGGGCGCGTTGGTGATGCGGGTGATCTTCATTCTGTCGGGGGTGGAACTTATCCACCGGTTCCATTGGCTTATTTATATTTTTGGAGCCTTCCTGGTGATCACCGGGATTCGCATGCTCGTTGCAGGAGATGCCAAATTGGAGCCCGAGAAAAATCCTTTGGTCAAGCTGGCGCGCAAGCTATTTCCTTTCACGTCGACCTTTGAAGGGGATCAGTTCTTTGTGCGGCGCGATGCCAAACTGTGGGCCACGCCATTGTTCCTGGTGGTGATCCTGATCGAGGCGACGGATCTTATTTTTGCCGTCGATTCCATACCGGCCATAATTGCCATCTCCGACGATCCCTTTATCGTGTATACATCCAACGTGTTCGCTATCCTCGGCCTGCGTTCGCTGTACTTTGCCCTCTCGGGAATAGAAAAGTATTTTGAGTATTTAAAATATGGGCTTTCGGCCATTCTCATCTTTGTTGGGATTAAAATGAGCATCACCGATCTTTATAAGATACCGATCAACTTGTCGCTCATTGTCATTGTCGTGATACTCGCCGTGGCCATGGTGGCGTCTGTATTGGCGCAGAAGAAAAAGCGTGACGCGCATACATAGTCGCAAAGAATTCTGAAGATATCGTATGCGCTAGTTCCGCAGATCTATTTCGTTTCGAACGTTGTGGGCTGGCTTATATAAGCTTGTGATGATCCACGAACGTTGGCCTACTAAAAATGGAAAAATCGTTCATTAAAAAAGCAATCTATCTCTGATAATGGACCCTACATTCCGCCCGAACCATCCCACAACCGGACGGTCTATTCTTTTTTTTAGATTACGCTTGTAACTTTTTGACCGTACCCGGGTACCCCATATATTGAATTATCCCAACCATGATCAAAAACTACCTCACCTCCGTCTTCCGCTACGTCTCCAAGAACAAAGCCTTCACATTTATCAACGTCTTCGGTCTGGCCATTGGCATGATGGCGTGTATGCTCATCGTGCAGTTTGTCATCCACGAGTTTAGCTACGACACATTCCTCGATCACAAGGACCAGATCTTCCGCGTGCAACTGGACCGCTATAATAAAGGAGAGCTATCCACCCGTTGGGCTTCCGGCTGCGCAGGGATAGGGCCGGATTTGAAGACCGAGTTCCCAGAGGTGAAGTACTATACGCGGATGCGATGGGGCAATGCCATGCTGTCGCACGGCGATGTGTTCTTTAAGGAAGATAATGTGAAGTTCGCCAGCGAGGATTTCTTTAAAATATTCTCCATCAAAATGCTGCAGGGCGACCGGGAGACGGCCTTGAAAGAACCTTATAAGATGGTTATCTCCCAGTCGTTGGCCAAGAAGTATTTCGGCAGCGAAAACCCGATGGGCAAAGTGATCCGCAACAATGGTAAAACCGACTACGAGATCTCGGGCGTCTTTGAAGACCTGCCCGTCAATTCGCACATGGCCATCGACGGATTGTTCTCGTTTGCCACCTACCAGGCCATGAACAACAACGATCCCATGACCACCTGGATGTGGGACGGGTTCACCACCTATATCCTGCTGGATGAAAAGGCGAATCCCAAGACTTTCGAGTCCAAGTTGCCGGCGTTGGTAGAGAAGAAAGTGGGAAAGGAACTGAAAGACAGCAACTCGGGCATGGTCTTCCATCTGCAGCCTGTCTCGGCCATTCACCTCGATTCGGATTTCATCGGCGAATTCAAAACCAACGGCAACCGTCAGTCGGTTTATTTTCTTTCGGTAGTGGCCATCCTCATTTTATTTATTGCATGGATCAACTACATCAACCTGTCCACCGCCAAGGCCATAGAGCGGGCGCGCGAAGTAGGGGTGCGCAAGGTGATGGGAAGTTTCCGGTCGCAGTTGGTGCAGCAGTTCATGCTGGAGGCGTTGGTCCTCAATGCCACAGGGGTATGCATTGCCGTGGGATTCGCGTGGTTGCTCACGCCGTGGTTCAGTGATCTGACCGGCCGGCCCCTGGGCTATGTGCTGTTTCAACAAAGTGCGTTCTGGCTTGGGGTGGGCGGACTCATCCTGGGCGGTGCATTGCTCTCGGGATTGTACCCGGCTTTTGTGTTGTCGTCGTATAAGCCCGTTGAAGTATTGAAAGGACGGTTTAAAAATACGAGCCGTGGTGCATACTTCCGCAAGGGCATGGTGATCACGCAGTTTGTGGCCTCCATCACCCTCATTGTCGGCACGTTCACCGTCTACCGGCAGCTGCGGTATATGCAGGAACAGAAGCTAGGCGTGAACATCGACCAAACGCTCATCCTAAACTCGCCCAGCGTGACGGACTCGACCTATCAGCAAAAGTTCCAGGTGTTCAAGCAGGCGCTCTTGCAGTATCCTGAAGTCTCCTTCGTCACGGCATCGACGTCGGTGCCGGGGACACGGCCGGGATGGAACGCGGGAGGTATCCGCCGGCTGAGCCAGCGCGAGGATGAAGCCAACCAGTATCGGGTGATCATGATGGACCACGATTTCATCAAGGCCTATGGCCTGGAGATGGTTAGCGGCCGGCCTTTTTCGGGCGACGTGGTGAACGAAAACGAGTCGGTGATCCTCAACGAATCGGCCGTACGCCTGATGGGCTTCACCAAACCCGATGAGGCGTTGAACGATCAGATCTTTTTTTGGGGCGACACCTTTAAGATCGTGGGTGTGCTGAAGGACTATCACCAGGAGTCGCTCAAGAAAGCATTCGATCCGCTGGTCTTTCGCTACGACAAATCCCCCGGTGGATCTTACTCCATCAAGTTCAACACCGCCAACGTGAAAACCTCCATGGCGCACTTTGAGGAAGAATGGAAGGCCGTATTCCCCGGCAACCCCTTCATCAGTTTCTTCCTCGACGATCATTACAATCAACAATATCAATCCGACCAGCAGTTCGGCCGCATTTTTGGTATCTTTTCTACGCTGGCCATTTTCATCGCCTGTCTTGGGTTGTTCGGTTTGTCGTCGCTCACCGCCATCCAGCGTACCAAGGAGATCGGGGTGCGCAAAGTGTTGGGTGCTTCCATCTCCGGAATCCTTGGCCTGATGAGCCGCGACTATCTGTGGCTCATGGCCATCGCCATCACCCTGGCCGTGCCGTTGGCTTGGTGGACGATGAACAACTGGCTCCTCAACTTTGCCCAACGCATCGACCTGGCCTGGTGGATCTTTGCTCTTCCCAGCGCCGCCGTCGTGCTCATCGCTTTGTTGACCGTAAGCATCCATACGTTAAAAGCCGCCCGCACGAATCCAGTGAAATCGTTGCGTTACGAATAGGGAGGGTAAAAAAAATACGACGCATTGTCGGGGACGATGCGTCGTATTTTGTAGGAGTCAGCATCCAGGAGCCAGCATTCTGATTTTATCTTGTGAATGCTGGCTCCTGAATTTTATGCTCTTGGGTCTGACGTCTGACCCTGAATTTTATGTCTGGCTTCTCTTAAATTCTGGCTCCTGGCTTCTGACTCTGAATTTTAAATCCTGAATTCTGGTTCCTGGATGCTGACTCCTGGCTCCTGAATTACTTTCCTTCCATTTTAGTGAGTCCCTTCGACGATTCCAGTTTCGCTTCCGGAGTATATCTCACTTCAATCTTGTCACTTCCCTTTCCCTTCGAATACTGATACCAGATCGGCTTCGCAGAAGTGCGGTTGCCATCGGTGACCATCGTGTAGGAAACGGTCCAGAAACCTTCGTCGGGAATCTTGCCGAAGTCTTTTTCGAACGCCAAGCGTACGGAAACGGGCACTTCATCGGCCTGAATCTTTTCCGTCTTTTTCACTTGCGCCATCACCGAAACGCCAAGGGCGGCGGCGAAGATGAGGGTGAACATTAATTTTTTCATCGTCTGATTGTTTTGGTTTAACCGTAAGTATATACGGCTGTCGCCGAAGGATGGCTACGTAATTATGTAACGTAACGCGGAGGATTTTTTTGAATATGTTTTCACGGGATAGAAAGCGGCAGAATAGGGTGAGTGGTTCTATTTTGTACTTTTAGGAATTGCACAACAAAATGAATTACATGAACGGAAAATGGAAATTACTGCCCATCCTAGGTTTACTGGCCTGCACGACAAACCCTAAACCGGCGGCATCCACGGCGCTGCCCATAGAAGGTACGTGGCAACTGCTCTCATCGGCCTACATCAAGAAAGATACCACCCTTCGCAACGACGCCCCGGGTACGCGCATGATCAAGATCCTCAACGGGTCGCACTTTGCCTTCCTCTTGCACGAGGTGCGGACACCGGGCGATACGCTCGCGCCCCGTACGTTTTCGGCTGGGGGTGGATCGTATACGCTGGTGGACGACCACTACACCGAACACCTGGAGTATTGCAGCGCGCGCGACTATGAAGGCAAAGATTTCGAATTCACCGTGGCGCTCCATGGCGACACGTTGATCCAATCCGGTGTTGAAAAGTTGAAGGAATACGGCATCGGCGAAGAGGACTTGCCGCTGGTCGAGAAGTATATCCGTGTTAACCCTTAGAAGGTTTAGGGGCCTTCGGCGTTTTGGATGCTTTGCCGGTGACTGCGGCGGCGATCTTACTCTCTTTTTTTTCCGTGTCGTCGCCCAGTAACATACCCCAGGGCTTGAGGCTTTCCACGCGATCGAAGATGACCTTCAGCACGGCAATGCCCGGGATGGCCAGGAACATGCCGCTGACGCCACAGAGCGCTCCGCCAATGATCACGCCCACAATGGTGACCAGTGCATTGATGCGCACGCGGTTGCCGACGATCAGCGGCATCATAAAGTTGTTGTCGATGAATTGAACGATGGCCAGAATAACGGCTACCCAAACCACATCACTCAGGTTCTCGGAGGTGATCAGCGTGATGAGCATGCAAAACACATTGGCCACCAGCATGCCGATGTAGGGCACGAGGTTCAGCAAAGCGCCGACCAAGGCCAGGAAGATCGGATACTTTATGCCCAGGATCAAAAAGCCGACGGAGTTCAACGCAAACACTAAGGTCATGTCCGTCAACAGGCCGAGAATGTAGTGCTGACCGATCGTGCGTGATTCATGTAAAATGTCAACGACGTTTTCTTCTTTCGTAGACTGGAACACCGATACGATGAACCGTTTGATCAAATCCTTATAAAACAACAATAGAAATGTATACACCGGCAGGAACACCACGTAAGACAGTGCCTCGGTGATGTTCACTACAGTCTGTCCGACAAAACCCGCGCCCGAGTCCTTCATGTTCTCGGCCGTGTCTTTGAGATATTGATTTTGTTTGCCGGTGCTGATGTGAAAGGTGGTGTTGATCCAGCCCTGCAACGAGTGGATGAGCGAATTCAGCCGCGTCTTGATGGCGTCGCTGTCTTCGAGGAAGTTGGCCACCTGTGTGGAGAGCAGGTAGATGACGCCCGCGATAAGCGCCAGCGATATAAAGATCGCCAGGATGATGGCGGGGACTTTGGGCAAGCGTATGCGTTGCAGAAAATTGGTGACCGGCAGCAGCAGGGTCGCCAGCAGGATGGCAAAGAAAAGGGGGACCAATATGCCTTGACCAATATAGAGGGCCGCACCCAGCAAGGCGAGGCTGATCAGGTTGAGGCTAAGCTTTTTATAGAACGGTTCGGTTTGTGAAGTCATCGGGTCAAGTTAAAGAAAAGGCAGCATTTTTTTTGGGACCCGGTGTGTTTTTAAATACTGGTATCCATTGCCCTCCGCGAAAAAAAATGTTTCGTGGAAGCGATGAGATTAACAACACAAGGAAACGAATGTTACCTTTCGCGCTGGTGATATTGCGTATTTGTTTATCCGTATGAAATTCAACGCTCTTTGCTCCGATATCGATGGCACCTTGCTGGACAGCCATCGTGCCCTATCCCTTCGCACGATCGCGGCCATCCACCGGCTGCCGGCATCCGTGCCGGTCATCCTGGCTTCCTCGCGCATGCCCGCGGCCATGCGTCATTTACAGGTTGAGTTGGGTAGACCTCATGCGCCGCTCATTTGTTTCAATGGTGGTTATGTGCTGTGGGAACGCAATGGAACGGAGGCCCCGGAAGTGTGGACATCGATCTACATTCCGCTATCCATCTGTCAACAGATAGTAGCCCTGACAAGGCAGACGCCGCTCCACGTCAGCCTTTTCGAGCGGGATCATTGGTATGCGGCCGGAGAAGACTCCTGGACCCTGCGCGAGGCGGGGATCACCAAAGCGCAGCCCACCTTCAAAGCGCCGGACATGGTTTTAAAGGATTGGGAGGAACAAAAACGGGGCGCTCATAAGATCATGTGCATGGGCCCCGAAGCCGATATCGAGACGATGTATCACACGCTCACGGAAACTTTTCCCGACGACCTGCACGTATACCGCTCCAAATCCACCTACCTGGAACTGGCGCCCAAATCCATTTCAAAAGCCACCGGCCTGGCACTGGTCATGAACAAACTGAACATCGATATGCAGACCGTCATTGCCTTTGGCGACAACTACAACGACATCGAGCTGTTGCAGTCGGTAGGGTGGGGTGTGGCCGTAGCCAACGCCCGCGACGAAGTGAAAGCCGTGGCCCGCGAGATCGCTCCCCATCATAAAGCCGATGGCGTGGCCATAACGGTGGAGAAGTATTTTTAGCGTAAAAGCCCTACGGTTGGGGCGGGAATTCCTCAGCGGCAGGTCGTCATAAAATGTTATACCTGGGTAAATCTGTCATTTTCAATCGCTTCCGCGGCAAACAGCCCTTTCAAAAGTTGGCCTGATTTTTTGGTGCTTCTGGGACAGATACAAATTTTGATCTTTTATGAAACTCAGAAATCTGAATGCTTTTGTATTCTTTATTCTCCTGCTGGTCACCGTCACCAGCTGTCAGGTCATCGGCGACATCTTTGGGGCAGGGGTATATACAGGCATTTTTATTGTGATCTTTATCATTGTCATTATCTTCATTCTCCTCTCCAAAGTATTTCGCAAACCTTGAGGTCAGGATTTTACCGATAGATCCAATTCATAGCGTTGTTCAATCAGGGGTTTACCAAAAGCCGTGGAGGGAATCTCCTGCGTGAGCTTGAAGCCATAGCGATGGTATAAAGCAGCGGCGGCCAGCAGGCCGCGCGTTGTCATGAGGTAGCATGACGTGTAGCCTTTTTCTTTCAGGAATTCCATAAACAATTCCATGAGCAATTTCCCCAGTCCGATGCCACGATAGTTGGGATGGATCACAAAATAGCGCAACTGCGCCGCTGTTCCGCGATCGACTAATAATAGAAAACCGATGATGCGTCCTTCATGCTCGCAGACCCAGGCGCGCTCGCGCTCGGGGTTGTAGTGTTGGTAAAACTCATACAGGCCTTGCGCCACGTAGGTCTCGAAAAGAATGCCGAAACCGTGCTCACGTCCATAAAAATGTCCATGCATATAAATGACATAGCCGATATCGCCGGCCTTCAATTCGGTGCGGATCGTGATCTGTTCGAGCGTAACTTTCGTGGGCATCCTACAAGTTATAAAAACCTCTGAATCTTTCTTTTTTCGGCGTTTTTATATTTTTTCCGGGTCTCGAAAAAAAAATCATGGGGGCATAGGGGTATGTCGCGGGGCGGTTGTCTAAGCTGCATATGAAACAAATGAACCGTATGAAAACCCTAATTAAATCCCTTGCATTTGCCTCCCTGGCCACACTGAGCGTAACGGCTTTCGGACAAGACAACGAGACCCCGACGCAACGCGATAACGAGATCCAAACTGTATTCAGAACACCCACGGGAAGAGCTTCCGGTGGCTACGGCGCCCTCACCAACAAATTCACCCGCATCGGCGGCGACTTTGCAAACCTGGCCGGTGTCTATGGGGGTTGGTATGTGAACCACAAATTCCTGCTGGGGGTTAGCGCCGCAGCTGCGACGAACAACATTCCTGTTCCCAACCAATACAGCGTAGATCCCCTTCGCAACATGAGCTATGAATATGCCCAGTTTGGATTGGTCACGGAATATGTATTAGGTTCCAACAAGCCCGTACACCTGGCTTTCAACCTCTTCTCCGGCGCTGGGTTCACCGTCCAGTATGAGCGGCACAATTGGGAACACAACGATTTTGATCACCACGACAATAACGACGAGAACTGGTTCTTTGTAGCCGAGCCCGGGGTGCAAGTGGAAGTGAACCTTTTCAAATGGATGCGCTTTAGTCCGGGAGTATCGTATCGCGCGGCCTTTGGTAGTGATGCTGCCGGGCTGAGTGATAGTGATCTTAGCAATATCTCTTATAATGCTACGTTGAAGTTTGGCAGATTTTAGAAGTCAGAATCCAGTAGCCAGTAGTCAGTAGCGAGTAGTCAGTAAGGATGGTTAGCTGTCGTGGTTTTTTGGATGGAGAAGGTGATGAGGTGTTTAGTGAAAAATTTTATGAACCAACCCTACCGTTAACGCAGGATGCACGTTGAATTTCTGGCAAGGAGAGGCTGTCTCGTGAGAGCGGCCTTTCTTTTTTTTATCAGCGGGCTCGTTTCTTAGGTGAGCTTTCAGGACTGAATCTTCAGGAAGAGGCGCGGAAAGCGATGCCGTCGTCGGGCTGCGTGCCGGCGATCCGCAGCATGGGCCATTGAGGTAGTCGCCTTACATCCACCGGAGTCGCTGCTCATAGGCACTCCTGACCGGTTACACTAAAATTCAAGGGTTGTGTTTCATGGCGTGGGGCTATTTCCCCATTTTCTTTATTATCTTTCGATTCATAATCTCCTCTATATGAAGAAATTTTTCCTGCCTGCCCTGGCGGTGCTCCTCCTGCTAACTGCGTTTACTTCCATGCAAAAAAAGAAAGTGGTATTCTTTGGCGATTCGATCACCGAAGCGGGCGCCAAACCCGGTGGTTACATCATGAAGATCGGTGAGCACGCCACAGCCGAAAAACTGGCCGATCAATATGACCTTGTGGGCGCGGGCATCGGCGGCAATAAAGTGTATGATCTTTACCTGCGCATGGACGACGACGTGATGGCAAAAAATCCAGACGTTGTTTTTATCTATATCGGCGTAAACGACGTGTGGCATAAACGCTCGTATGGCACGGGCACGGACGCCGACAAGTTTGAGAAGTTTTATACGGCCATCATCAAAAAACTGCAGGCCAAAAACATCAAGATCGTGTTGGTGACGCCGGCCGTAGTGGGCGAGCGTCCCGACGCCAGCAACGAACTCGATGGTGATCTGAATTTCTATAGCAACATCGTGCGCAACCTCGCCAAAAAGAACAACCTGCCCCTGGTGGATTTGCGGCAGGCTTTTCTCGATTATAACAAGAAAAATAATCCCGACAACAAAGACTCCGGCATACTCACCACCGACCGCGTACACCTGAACGAAAAGGGCAACCAGCTGGTGGCCGATGAGATGTGGAAGGTGCTGAAGACCCTCTAACCACCCGCTGTGATCACCTTATTCTCCTTTCAGTTTGCCTACGCGCAGGTGGCCCTCGTGTGCCTGGTGGCGATTTTCATCGGCATGTCCAAAACGGGTGTGCACGGCGCAGGCATGCTGGCGGTGCCGTTACTGGCCACCATTTTTGGAGGACAGCATTCCAGCGGCGTGCTACTGCCCATCCTGGTCCTGGCCGATGTGATGGGCACCTGGTATTATCACCGCCACGCTTCCTGGGAGCACTTGAAATTATTGTTTCCCTGGGCCGCATTGGGTGTGGTCGTGGGCACCGTGATCGGCAGTTATATCGACGACAAAATGTTCCGGATCATCATGGCCACCGTCATCGTCGGCAGTGTGATCGTGATGTTGTGGCTGGAACGGGGACACAAAGAAGCCGTGCCCCACAACAAAGCCTTTGGCGT
>Ga0209050_1003856_pt1 | contig 10672 bp, 4 predicted proteins | sample Araplavi_mTSA_r2_FD_184276 | JGI IMG/M metagenome (GOLD analysis project Ga0209050, IMG submission 184276) | Arabidopsis root microbial communities from North Carolina, USA - plate scrape MF_Cvi_mTSA_r2 (SPAdes) (version 2) | ecosystem: Host-associated > Plants > Roots > Endosphere | place: USA...
CACGGCCGGCAAGGAATTGCACGTCGTCGAGAATGAGGAGGTCTACTTGCTGATAGAAGTTCTGGAAATCCTGCAGCTTGTGATTTTGCAGCGCGTTGAGAAACTGGTTGGTGAAATCGCTTTGATCGACATACAACACCACCTTGTTGGGCATGTTGTTTTTGATCTCGTTTCCGATGGCTTGCACCAAGTGTGTCTTTCCCACACCGACACCGCCATACAACATCAACGGGTTGAATGATGTGATACCGGGTTTCTTTGCTACTGCGACCCCAGCCGAACGCGCCAGGCGGTTACAATCACCTTCTACAAAATTATCGAAGCTATAGGCCGCGTTGAGTCGCGAGTTGACGGTGTGCGGATTTAAGGCTTTAATGGAGAAAGGTGAATAGTCGTCGGAACCAAAACCGTTCACAGCACTGCGGCGGTTGCCTGCACCATTGGCGGGATAGTTAACCGATACGGCAGGCGCTTGCTGATTGCCACTGTCGACCACCACGGAATACTCCAGCCGGCCGGTAGGTCCCAGCACGGTGTGTATGGCACGCTTCAGCACGGGCACATAGTTGTCCTCCAGCCATTCGTAGAAAAATTGGGAAGGAACTTGTATGGTCAGCACATCGCCGTCCACCCGCAAGGGAGCAATCGGCCTGAACCAAGTATTAAAGTTCTCCTCTCCTACATTTTCCCGAATCACTTCAAGACAATCGTTCCATACTGTACTGCAGCTAACTTCCATGGTTGATCTCCAAATTCAGTGTGATTTCAGACTCCGTTTGAGAAAGGGAGACAAAGATGTAAAAAAATGGATTAACAAAACAAGCCGACCTAACCTTGATTTTTCAGAAAAATATGTGATTAGAAAAATTTAAAAATTAAACACCACCAGTTCGGAAAACTTGACTAAAATTGGATTATAATAAAGAACCCCGCATGTCTGAATCCGCTATCCACAGCCTGTTACGGCAGTCTTTTCCCATTTCGAATAAAGCCGATTGGTTGCGGACCGCTGCTGCGGAAATAGACGGAAAAGATCCCGCTGAAATATTGGCCTGGAAGCTTGATGGCCTAACTTTTTCTCCGTATTACGACCGCGCCGATGCCGCGCAACTCCAGTATCTCAAAAATTTTGAACTATCCCCATCGCCACACGTGCATGCGGGTGCTCGCTTTTGGGAAAACCTGCCACAACTTGTCGTTACCGACGAAAAGAAAGACAATGCTACACTCCTGCATCAATTAAATAATGGTGCCGACGGCATTATCTTGGATCTGCGAAATCGTCAAACGGTTGATATAGCCGCCCTGTTGAATCAAGTTGACTGGCCTTTTTGCAACGTCTCTTTTTTCGCGACGGATGCTATCCTGGAAAACTTGTTGGCCACCTATGTCCGGGAAAAAAATTACGAACCACATTCCCTTTCCGGGACGATTTGGTGGAATGATCTCCCTGAAAAAAATATTCCCAAGCTTTCATCCCTTGCGCACCTCACCCATTTCCGGCGCTGGGGCATCCTAGCAGAAGCTTCGTCGCCGGTAGAAGAAATTGCGAACGTCTTAACAAAAGCAGCCCGGTTGATGGATGCGCTCACGGAAGAAGGCGTTGAAAAAGAAATGGCCTGGCGCAACCTCGCATTGTCTGTACCGGTAGACACCGATTTTTTTTGTTCGATTGCAAAACTAAAGGCCTTGCGGTTGTTGTGGTTTCAACTGGCACATGCGTTTGGCATACCGCCTATCGATAGCATGGCCCTGCATTTACACGTGCGTTCGTTGCCGTGGATCAACGAAAAATTTCAACCGCATGGAAACCTGTTGAAAGCCACGACGGCGGCTATGGCGGCCGTGATGGGTGGCTGCAACGCACTGACGATCCACGCCGAAGAGGCAAACAACATCACGATGACCCGCATGGCGCGCAACGTTTCTTCCATCTTGCGCGAAGAATCGCATCTCGACAAAGTGGCCGATCCGTTGGCCGGCACCTATGCCGTGCAAGAAATGACCCATGCCCTGGCACACGCTGCCTGGCCTTTGCTTCAACAAAAACTGCAACAACGATGAAGCCCGATTTCTCACGCATCCCCGCCAACGCTTTTGTGCTTCCTCCCGCACCGGACAACACGCGCACCGGCGCATGGAACAGTCCCGAAAAAATTGCCATCCCTGCACGCTACACGTCAGCCGATCTCAACGGTGCGGCGCACCTCGATTTCTCCGCCGGCATACCCCCCTTTCTTCGCGGGCCGTATGCCACCATGTACGCCACCAAGCCATGGACCATCCGTCAATACGCCGGCTTCTCCACGGCGAAAGATTCCAACGCATTTTACCGGCGCAACATTGCCGCCGGGCAGCGCGGTCTTTCGGTAGCTTTTGACCTGGCGACACACCGCGGCTACGATTCCGATCACCCGCGCGTGTCGGGCGACGTAGGGAAAGCCGGGGTGGCCATTGATTCTGTGCTGGACATGAAGATCCTTTTCGATCAGATCCCACTCGACAAAATGTCGGTGTCCATGACCATGAACGGCGCGGTCATTCCCATCATGGCCTTTTACATTGTTGCCGCCGAAGAACAAGGCGTGAAACCCGTACAACTGAGCGGCACCATTCAGAACGATATCCTGAAAGAGTTCATGGTGCGCAACACCTACATCTATCCACCGGCCCACTCCATGCGCATCGTGGCCGATATCTTCCGGTACACGTCGCAGCACATGCCGAAATTCAATTCCATCAGCATCAGTGGCTACCACATGCACGAAGCCGGTGCGCCGGCCGACGTGGAGCTGGCGTATACACTGGCCGATGGATTGGAATACATACGCGCCGGTTTGGCCGCCGGCATTGCCATCGACGATTTTGCACCGCGTCTTTCTTTCTTCTGGGGCATCGGCATGAACTTCTTTATGGAAGTCGCCAAGATGCGTGCCGCCCGCATGTTGTGGTCAAAGCTGGTGCAATCATTCAACCCAAAAAATCCCAAGTCGATGGCCTTGCGCACGCATTGCCAAACGTCGGGTTGGAGTCTTACCGAACAAGATCCTTACAACAACGTGACGCGCACCTGCATCGAAGCGATGGCCGCCGTGATGGGTGGCACACAATCGCTGCACACCAACTCGCTGGACGAAGCCATTGCGTTGCCTACCGATTTCTCGGCACGCATCGCGCGCAACACACAACTGTACCTGGAGAAAGAAACCGGGATCACTCGCCTCGTTGACCCGTTGGCCGGTTCGTATTACGTGGAGCGCCTCACGGATCAACTGACCACCCATGCCTGGCAATTGATGGAAGAAGTCGAACGGCTTGGCGGTATGACAAAAGCCATCGAAAGCGGTGTTCCGAAAATGCGCATCGAACAAGCAGCAGCCGCCAAACAAGCGCGCATCGATTCGGGCAAAGATGTGATCGTGGGAGTGAACAAATATGCTACCGACGAGAAACCCGACTTCGATATCCTGGAAGTGGACAACACGGCCGTGCGGCAAGAACAACTCGAGCGGTTGATCCAATTGAAAGCGGAACGAAACGCCGTCGCGGTAGAAACTGCGCTGCAAGCCCTTTCCGACGCCGCAGCCAACGGCACGGGTAACCTGCTGGCGCTCGCCGTGGACGCCGCGCGCCTGCGCGCCACGCTGGGGGAAATATCGGCGGCCATGGAGAAATCGTTTGGTCGCTACAAAGCCACCATCCGTTCGATTTCAGGTGTATATTCGGGGGAGATGAAGGATCAAAAGATTTTCGAAGAAGTGCGCGACCTCGCCGACCGCTTTGCCGAACGCGATGGCCGCCGGCCCCGCATCCTGGTCGCCAAGATGGGTCAGGATGGTCACGATCGCGGCGCCAAAGTGATCGCCACCAGCTTTGCCGACCTCGGCTTTGACGTGGACATCGGTCCGTTGTTCCAAACACCGGAAGAAGTCGCCATGCAAGCAGCGGAAAACGACGTGCACATCGTGGGGGCTTCCAGTCTTGCGGGTGGCCACAAAACACTGATCCCGGCACTGATCACCGCCCTAAAAAAAATCGGACGACCCGACATCATGGTTATCGCCGGAGGCGTTATTCCCGCGCAAGATCACGCGTTCCTCCACGAGGCCGGCGTCGCATTTGTCTTCGGTCCGGGAACCGTGATCACCACCGCCGCCCGCGACATCCTGGAACGCCTCATGCCGGAATAGCATAACCCTTTTGGGTCAGCGCTCAAAGCGCCTTCCCTCGCTGTCGAAAATTCATTACATTAGTAGTCCAATTCAAATACTTGCTCCATGAAACTTGCCAGGTTGCTCCTGTTAGTGGTGATGTGTGTAACCGCCGCTGAGCCCTTGTTTTCCCAAAACAAAAAGTTTGACAAAAGCCTGAAAAAGGTCGATGCCAGCTATGCCTCCGGAAGTTTTGCGAAGGCTGCCAGCGGACTCGAAAAACTAAAAAAATCCATCGTCGCAAAAATGGGGCAACAAAATGCCTACATGCCCGGCTTGTTGTTGCGCGAAGCCCGCATCAACCTCGCCTCGGGGATGCTCACCGACTTTGACAAAACCCTGACCGACGCGTTGGCCAACAGCCAGACGATGTATGGCGATAACAGTACGATCTATGCCGGCACCCTCATCGACGTAGCCGAGATCTACAATGAATATGGCAACTTTCGGGTGAGCCGTGAATACCTGGAAAAGGCAAGGGAGCTGCTCACAAAAACCAATCAATATTCGGACGCGCTGAAAGGACGCGTAGCATTGGCCGAAGCCGAGGCCATGACCGGCCAGGGCTTTTGCAACGACGCAGTGACCACGCTGCGTAGCGTTGAGAGCTATTTTGCAGGCCGCGCGGTAGAGAAAGAAACAAAGGTGGATGGCGCAACCATCAAGACGGTACGTGTACCCGACGAGGAATTGTTGTCACGCTACACAAGCTATGCGCACCTGCTCACCCTGACCGCGAATGCCTACGCCAAAAAAGGAAATCTTCTCTCGGCCGACTCCGCCTTTAAGGCCGCACAGGTGTGGATCCGCAAAAACCAACGCTTCATGGGTGAGACCAGTTTGTATCTGGTGCAAAATAACTTCCTGTACGCCCGCATGCTCGTGGACAACGGCAACGAGCACCGTGAGAATGACCTCGAATTCGACAATTTACTGAACGATCTGAAACGCCGCGCCAACCCCACCAACACCCTGGGCCACGATATTTATCTCGCTTATCTCCACCAAATGCTGGAAGAAGAAAATCGCGCCCGCTACCTGAATGTGAAGCTGGAGTACGAGAAGATGATCGACAAGTATTTTCCAAAAACAAGCCTTGTGCGCATCAACCTGAAAGCGGTAGAGTTTGATTCGAAATTTCAACGCGACAGAACCAAGGACCTGGAGACCGACGCCATCGCCCTTATCAAATCGAAATCACTTCCTAAAAATTACCGCACCACCGAGCGCACGTTGAATTTTTTATATGAAGTGGCGCTGCGCGAAAAACGTTATACCAATGCCGAAGGCTACCTGACACAGATCTCGGAAATTCAGAAAGAACTTTACGGCGAAACGTCGCCGGAATATCACCTCTCCCGGATCCGGCTGGCCGGTTTCTACCTGGACTATACCAACAAGATCGACGAAGCTTCCAAGATCTATGATGAAAGCTATACCAAGATCGTCTCGAAAGAGATCGGCCCCTGGCACAAAGACAACCTCAACATCCTGAACCACCTGGCAACCCTGTATGAGTACGCCGACAAATACGCGCAAGCCACGGCCACGCTCGACAAAGCATCGGATGTGGCGCGTTCCAAGTTCGACGACAAGGATCCTGAGTACGGTGTGGAACTCGACCGCATCGCCGGCTTGCAGATCAAACTCGGGCAGTATGAAAAAGCGGAAGGGAACCTCGCCAAAGCCTTGACCATTCTGGAAGAATATCGCAAAGACGATGCGCGCATCGGCGACTACGTGCACGTAATCGAAACGCAAGCCAAGCTCTTCGGGATCAAAGGCCTCTTTGACGAAGCGGAAGACAACCTGGAGCGGTCGCGAAGGCTCATCGAGAAATCAAAAGTGGTCGTAGGCAGCGAGCTGAGCACTGCGGAAGAGTTGACAGCCCTGTTCATTCAACTGGGCCGCTATTCGGAAGCCGATCGTTTGTTAAACACACAAATCCCCGAATACGAACAGCTCTATGGCAACACTTCGTTGCGGCTCATCGAGCCCCTCGTGAATAAAGGACGGCTCTCCCTGGCGAAGGGCGACTACACCGAAGCCGAACGCATCGCCCTGCGCGCCAACCAGCTCGCCGCGAAATCTTATGGCGAGATCTCGACCAAGACCGCTCCGACACAAAAATTGCTCAGCGACATCTACTACACCCTGGGCGACTATGACAAGGCCGAAAAGAATGTGATCAAGGCTGTCGCCAGCCAGGAAAAACAATTCGGCAGGAATCACGTGGAGGTGGCCAAGTCGCTCTCGCAATTGGCCCTCATCAAGTTCTACAAGGGCGACAAGCCGAAAGAAGTTGAAAAGCTCATGATCGAATCGCGCGACATCATGGCGGCAAAACTGGGCAAAGACAACCCGCAGTATGCCGAGATCCTGAAAAACGTTGCCGTGCTCTACATCTCCGAAAAGAAATTCGACCTCGCCTTCAATTCTCTCACCGTGGCCGAAGGCATTTGGCGCACGAAGACAGGCACCAAGAACAACATCAACGCCGCAGGCATCTACACACTGACCGGCGATGTCTACTATCAACTGAAAAACTACAAGAAGGCGGAAGAATTCTACAACCAATCGAAGAACCTGTACGAAAAATTTTTCAGCATTACCCATCCCGAGTATGTCAAAGTGCTGTCGAAATTGAGCAAGGTGGCCTACATGCAGAAGGATTACAAGCGCTCGAAACGCCTCATCGAAGAATCGCTGACCAACTATGAAAGCTTTATCAAACAATATTTCCCTGCGCTGAGCGAACGCGAAAAGGCAAAATACTGGAACACCATCAAAGGCGATTTCGAATTCTACAACACCCTTGCTTTGAGCAACCTCGACGACTTCAAGGATTTGTCGGGCAAAGTATACAACTACCAATTGCTCACGAAGGCGTTGCTGCTGAGCTCATCGATCAAAATACGCGAACGCATCCTCAACAGCACCGACGACCAATTGAAAACGCAATACAGCACGTGGGTACAAAAGAAGGAACTCCTCACCCTCGCCCTGTCCATGAGCGCCTCGCAATTGATGGAGAACGGCATCGACCCGGCCGGGTTGCAGCAGGAAGTAGAACGCCTGGAGAAAGACCTGAGCCAGCGTTCGGAGTTGTTCGGTCAGAGTTTCGAAAACAAACGCGTCACTTACGATGACGTGAAGAAAGCGTTGAAGCCCAATGAAGCCGCCATCGAGATGGTGCGCTACCGTTATTTCAATCACGACTTTACCGACTCGGTTATTTATGCAGCGCTTTACCTGAAACCCGACTTCTCCAGACCCAAGGCCATCCTCATCAAAGACGGCAAAAAGCTGGAGACGCGCTATTTCAAATTCTATCGCAACGCCATTACCGGCAAAGTACCCGACGAAGTTTCGTATGGCGTATTCTGGAAACCCATCCAGGATGAGATCGGCCAATCGGCCACCATCTATCTTTCTGCCGATGGCATCTACAACCAGATCAACCTCGAAGCCATTCCCACACCCGATGGCAAGTATGTGATCGACAATGCCAACATCGTCCTGGTGAGCAACACCAAAGATCTTTACATCCGGAAGATAAAATCAAAACAAAGCCCTTCGGAAAACACCGCTTCCATGTTTGGCAACCCTACCTTCTACGCTGCCGCAACGGGCGACCAATCCATTTCATCGCTGCCCGGCACCGAAAAGGAAGTGACACAGCTGCAATTCATCCTGAAACAAAAAGGATGGATCACCGCCGAATATGTGGAACAAACCGCGTCGGAAGAAAACGTGAAGGAGATGAACAGTCCCAAGATCTTTCACATTGCCACACACGGATTTTACCGGCCCACGGCGCAGGTAACATTGGAGGATGAACTCCAGGGCAGTGAAGCCGCCCTAAACCAAAACCCGCTGATGCGCACCGGCCTGCTGCTGCGCGGCGCCGGCGACTTGATGGACAAGACGGAATACAACTACAACATGGAGAACGGCATCCTCACCGCCTACGAGGCCATGAGCCTGAACCTGGACAAGACCGACCTGGTGGTGCTGAGCGCCTGCGAAACCGGTCTGGGCGATCTCGAGGCGGGCGAAGGTGTGTATGGATTGCAACGCGCATTCCTCGTGGCCGGCGCCAAGGTACTTATCATGAGCATGTTCAAAGTAGACGACGACGCCACGCAAAAGCTGATGCTGAAGTTCTACCAGAAATGGCTCAACTCCGCTAACCTGCGCCAAAGCTTTATCGATGCAAAGAAAGAAATCAGAGTGGAGTATCCCGAGCCAATTTATTGGGGCGCCTTCATGATGATCGGGCTGGATTGATCGGCACGTTACGTTCAAGATCGAACCGCAAAAATGTCTGTGCGAACAGTCTCTATACCTGCTCCTGCGGCCACGGCGCGAACTCATAGCCGTCCTTGAAGAAGTTAGGAAAGATCTGTATGTGTTTCTGCTTGATCTCTTCAAACATCATGCGCTTCAATGCCGTGATGTTTTCATTTTTTGTAGCCGATACGAAAATGACATGCTCATATCCCATCTCGCGATAATAGCCTTTCCGTTCTTCGAGATCTACGTCGGGATGTTGCTTCAAATACAGATCGATCTTATTCAATACCAGGATGGTGGTGATGTTCGCCGCGCCGATCTCCTGCAAGGTCTTCGAGACCACTTCGATTTGATTATCATGAAATGGATGTGCAAAGTCTACGACGTGGAGCAACAAATCGGCCTCGCGCACTTCATCCAGCGTGGATTTGAATGACTCAATCAAATGGTGAGGCAGCTTGCGGATGAAGCCTACGGTGTCGGAAAGCAGGAACGGCACGTTGCCGAACGTTACTTTGCGCACGGTGGCATCGACGGTAGCGAATAATTTGTTTTCGGCCAGCACCCCGGAGCCTGACAACAGATTCATCAGGGTGGATTTGCCCACGTTGGTATAGCCCACCAGCGCCACCCGCACGACGTTGCCGCGCGATTTGCGTTGGGTGATCTTTTGCTTTTCGATCTTCTCCAGCTTGTCTTTCAGGATGCTGATTTGGTTCCGGATGTTCCGGCGGTCGGTCTCGATTTCGCGTTCCCCCGCGCCCCCGCGAGTGCCGGTTCCCCCGCGCTGCCGTTCCAAGTGGGTCCACATCCGGGTTAGGCGGGGCAGTAAATATTGGTTTCGGGCCAATTCTACCTGGGTACGGGCCTGGGCGGTTTGGGCGCGAAACAGAAAAATATCCAGAATAAGAAGACTGCGGTCGTAGATGCGCACCTTGGGCTCGTCTGCGTCGCTTGTATTGAATTCTTTTTCCAGGTTACGAAGCTGGGATGGGGTGAGGTCCTCGTCGAAAATGATATTGTTTACCTTTTTTACGGTCACAAATTCCTTGATCTCCGCCAGCTTGCCTTTACCAACAAACGTCCGCGAATCGGGGTGTGGAAGATTTTGCACAAATTGTTTAATGGTCTTCACGCCAGCCGTTTCGGCCAGGAAAGCGAGTTCATCTAGGTGCTCTTGCGTAACCTCCTGATCCTGTGCCCCTCCCAGGGCAACCATTACAGCTGTTTTTTCCTTAACTGTCATTCGTTTTTTACTTAGCGTCAAACATAACGGATAAATTTTAAAGTAAGTTTTAGGGGCCCTGTTACTTTTCATACCTTTGATGAATCTAAACCAGAGATATTTAGAGAAAACCTGATTTTTCGACCATTAGTCGGATTTAGGATCGGATAAAATTCTCACAATCAGAGCCCAGAGAGGATGAGAGTCGCGATCGTATTAAACACATCCTGGAATATTTTTAATTTCCGGATGAATTTTGTGCGCGCCCTGCAGGAGCAAGGCCACGAAGTACACACCATAGCCCCGGTGGATGAATACACACACCTGCTTGAAGAAGCGGGCTGCATTCACCACCCGGTTAAGATGGATAGCCGGGGTGCCAACCCCATAAAAGATTCGGCATTGATCGCCGAGCTTTTTTTTATCTATCGCAAGGTTAGGCCGGAGATTATCCTCCATTACACCATCAAACCCAATGTTTACGGCACCCTGGCCGCCAGCATGCTCGGAATTCCCGTCATCAATAACGTTTGCGGTCTGGGCACGGTCTTCCTGAAGGACAACATCGTGTCGGCCATCGCCATGTTGCTGTACAAGATCAGTTTCCGGTTCGCCGGCAAGGTATTCTTCCAAAACCCCGACGATCTGAAGCTCTTCCTGGACAAAAAACTCGTCCCCGCCAAAGCCGTGGACATCCTGCCCGGCTCGGGCATCGACCTGAAACGGTTCCAGCCCTCGCCATTCAAACGAAATGAAAAGTTCACCTTCCTGCTCATCTCGCGCCTGATCACCGACAAAGGTGTGATCGAGTACATCGATGCGGTCCGGAAATTAAAAGATAAGGGCGTCGAAGCACACTTCCAGGTGCTGGGCGCGAAAGATCCCCTGCATAAGCGTGGCATCCAACTGGACGTTATCCAGGAATGGATCGACAGCGGGA
>Ga0209050_1003859_pt1 | contig 10669 bp, 12 predicted proteins | sample Araplavi_mTSA_r2_FD_184276 | JGI IMG/M metagenome (GOLD analysis project Ga0209050, IMG submission 184276) | Arabidopsis root microbial communities from North Carolina, USA - plate scrape MF_Cvi_mTSA_r2 (SPAdes) (version 2) | ecosystem: Host-associated > Plants > Roots > Endosphere | place: USA...
CCGCATCGTCGCCTTCCCCAACCTGTCGCTGGCTTCCGGCGCGGTGAAGGGCTGGGACCGCCGCAACCAGTTCTACTACTCGATGCTGGCCGCGCTGGCCGCGTACTACGACTTCGACCTCGACACCCCGTTCGAACAGCTGCCGTCCAAGGCGCAGGACGTGGTGCTGCACGGTTCCGGCAAGACCGCCATCCCGTTCACCTACATGAATGAACGCGGCAAGGCGGTGGTGAAGGAACATACCTTCGAAGGCATCGTCAACAACCTGCAGCGCCGCTACCGCGAAACCGATTCGATGGCGGTGAAGGAGGAACTGGCGAAGTTCATCAACGAGAAGAAATGCCCGAGCTGCGAAGGCGCGCGCCTGCGCGTGGAAGCACGCCACGTGAAGATCGGCACCGGCAAGCAGGAACGCGCGATCTACCAGATTGCCGACAAGCCGCTGCGCGATACGCTGTCCTACTTCGAGCAGCTGAAGCTGAAGGGCGCGAAGAAGGACATTGCGGACCGCGTGATCAAGGAAATTGTTTCGCGCCTGACCTTCCTGAACAACGTGGGCCTGGACTACCTGTCGCTGGAGCGCAGCGCCGATACCCTGTCGGGCGGCGAAGCGCAGCGTATCCGCCTCGCGTCGCAGATCGGCTCCGGCCTGACCGGCGTGATGTACGTGCTGGACGAGCCGTCGATCGGCCTGCACCAGCGCGACAACGACCGCCTGATCGACACCCTGAAGCACCTGCGCGACATCGGCAACTCGGTGCTGGTGGTGGAACACGATGAAGACGCGATCCGCACCGCCGACTACGTGGTCGACATGGGCAAGGGCGCCGGCGTGCACGGCGGCGACGTGATCGCCGCCGGCCCGCTGAAGGACATCCTGAAATCGAAGGAATCGCTGACCGCGCAATACCTGAGCGGCAAGCTGCAGATCGCCGTGCCGAAGAAGCGCCACGTGGCCGACCCGCAGCGCCAGCTGACCATCACCGGCGCCACCGGCAACAACCTGAAGAAGGTCAACCTGTCGCTGCCGGTGGGCCTGATGACTTGCGTGACCGGCGTGTCCGGTTCCGGCAAATCGACCTTGGTCAACGACACCCTGTATCCGGCCCTGTCGCGCCACCTGTTCGGCTCCCAGACCGAACCGGCGCCGCACGACTCCATCAGCGGCCTGGAGCACTTCGACAAGGTGATCTCGGTCGACCAGGCGCCGATCGGCCGCACGCCGCGTTCCAACCCGGCCACCTACACCGGCCTGTTCACGCCGATCCGCGACCTGTTCGCCACCGTGCCGGTGGCGAAAGAGCGCGGCTACTCGGCCGGCCGCTTCTCCTTCAACGTCAAGGGCGGCCGCTGCGAAGCCTGCCAGGGCGACGGCGTAATCAAGGTCGAAATGCACTTCCTGCCGGACGTGTACGTGCCTTGCGACGTCTGCCACGGCAAGCGCTATAACCGCGAGACGCTGGAAGTCCACTACAAGGGCAAGAGCATCACCGAAGTGCTGGACATGACGGTGGAAGACGCGCACGAGTTCTTCAAGGCCGTGCCGGTCATCGCACGCAAGCTGCAAACCCTGCTCGACGTGGGCCTGGGCTACATCAAGCTGGGACAGAGCGCCACCACGCTGTCCGGCGGCGAGGCGCAGCGCGTCAAGCTGTCGCTGGAATTGTCCAAGCGCGATACCGGCCGCACGCTGTACATCCTGGACGAGCCGACCACCGGCCTGCACTTCCACGACATCGACCTGCTGCTGAAGGTGATCCACCGCCTGCGCGACCACGGCAACACCCTGGTCATCATCGAGCACAACCTCGACGTGATCAAGACTGCCGACTGGATCGTCGACCTCGGTCCCGAGGGCGGCGCCGGCGGTGGCCAGATCATCGCCAGCGGGACGCCGGAGCAAGTGGCGGTCAATCCGGCCAGCGTGACCGGCAAATACCTCGGCCCCCTGCTGAAGAAGAAGTAATGAGCCTGCATTCCGTCAAACACTTCCTGGCGCAGCACGCGCCGGACCTGGAAGTCATCGAACTGGCGGAAAGCACCGCGACCGTGGCCCTGGCCGCGGCCGCGCACGGCGTTGAGCCGGGCCAGATCGCCAAGACCCTGTCGCTGCGCATGAAGGAAGGCATCGTCCTGGTGGTGACACGCGGCGATGCCCGGCTGGACAACAAGAAGTTCAAGGCCCACTTCGGCGCCACCGCGCGCATGCTGGGCGCGGATGAAGTGGAGGCGCTGACCGGGCACCCGGTCGGCGGCGTCTGTCCTTTCGGCCTGCCGGCGCCGATTCCGATCTACTGCGATGTGTCGCTGCGCGGGTACAAGGAAGTTCTTCCTGCGGGCGGCGCGATCAACGCCGCCGTGCGGATTTGTCCGGAACGCATGGCAACGCTGACCGGCGCGCAGTGGGTGGATGTGGCGCAGGCGCCTGGTAGTACAATCTAAGCCATCCCCACCCCTTGCGCGGAGGGCGCCATGCCAGCGCTGCATCGCCTGATCATTCTTTGCGCCCTGGCGCTGTCCGCCGCCGGCGCAGCGGCAGACACCATCTACTATCCCGCCCCCGAAGTTTTCGAAAACGGCAAGTCCGACTACGCATTCGAACTGCTGCAACTGGCGCTGGCCAAGGCCGGCAGCCGGCACCGGGCCGAACTCGCGCCGGTCTACCGGCAGCAAAACCGGGCAATCGCCGAACTGATGGCCAACACCGGCAAGATCCATGTGGTCGGCACCATGACTTCCGTCGAGCGCGAATCGCAGATGCTGCCGGTACGAATTCCCATTTCAAAAGGCTTGATCGGCTGGCGCATCCTGCTGCTGCGCGAAGACAAACGCAACGCGCTGCGTGAAGTACGCAGCGTGAGCGATTTGAAAGGCATACGCATGGCGCTGGGCCAGGACTGGCCGGACCTGGCTGCGCTGCAGGCAGCCGGGCTGGCGCCCGATACTGTACCCGCATATAGCCGGCTGTTCGGCATGCTGAAGGCGCAGCGCATCGACGCGATACCACGTTCGGTGAACGAGATCTGGTCCGACGCCACGCGCCATCCCGGCCTGGCGGCCGATCCCTACCTGGTGCTGCATTACCCCGCCGCCGACTATTTCTTCGTCCATCGCGACAATGCCGCACTGGCCGGCGACATCCGGCGCGGGCTGGAAGCGGCGCAGGCGGACGGCTCGTTCGACCGCCTGCTGCTTGGCTATTACCGCGCCATGCTGGACAAGGCGGCGCTAGGCAAACGCCGCGTCATCGAATTGCCGAATCCCGGGCTGCCGCCCGACACGCCGCTGGCGCGCAAGGAGCTGTGGCTCACGCTCGAACAGCTGCGGCGTTAAGCCGCACGGCGCGCGGCGGCCAGCCAGCGCTCCAGCTGCGGGAAACGGTCATAGCCCCAGAACGGCTCCCCATCCGCCAGCACGAAGGGCACGCCGAACACGCCCTTCGCCAGCGCATCCTCATTGCCCTGCTTGAACTGTGCCTTGATCCCAGGTTCTTCCATGCCGGCCAGGAAGGCCGAACCGTCGATGCCCTGGCTTTCCGCAATCCCGAGCAGCACAGCCTTGTCAGCGATATCCACGCCATCGGCGTAATAAGCCTGGAAGCAGGTGCGTGCAAACGACACCGCCGCATCGTCGCCATGGTTGGCGCGCACCCACAGCATGGCGCGTCCCGGCGCCATCAGCATCTGCGGGAAAGCGCCGGAGGGATTGAACGGAATCGCCTCCTCCTGCGCGGTGCGCTGCATGTCGCGCGTCACGTACTTCCATTTGACCGGCACCACCGGCGACGGCAACACGCCGGTGACCTGGGTCAGCGCCGGCAGCAGCACCGGATGCCAGCGCACGGTGGCGCCGTTGGCAGCCGCCAGCCATTCGATACGGCGGGCGGCGAAGTAGGAGTAGCCCGATGCGAAATCAAAGTAGAAGTCGAGGACCATGGCTGCTCCTTAATAGTTTTCGCCGAAATCGCTGTTGTTTTTCGGCAGTCCGCGCAGGATGCCCCACAAGCTGCTGTGGCTCACGAAGTAGATGCCAACCGGCACCAGCAAAAGTAGGAATCGCATTTTCTTCTCCAATTTCGCACACCCGTGCGAACTCCGCTTAAAAAAAGGCCGCAGGCGAACCCGCGGCAACCCAAAAATCACAAGTCGTTGAAACTCTTGTACGTCGAAATCAGTCGGTTGTACGCACGCTGCGCATGGCGCGGCGAATGCTCGTCACGCAGGAAGCGGGCATCGTGCAACAGGCCCACCACCAGGCTGTAAATCTCGAACACCAGCTGCTCCGGCTCGGTGTCCGGCCGCAGCTGGCCTGCTTCCATCGCCTGCAGGATGGTCTTGCGCAGCGAAGCACGCCAGGCCAGGGCGCCTTGCGCCAGGCGGTCGCGCACAGCGCTGCCTTCGTAATCGTCAAACTCGAAAGCGCCCGCCGTATAAAGGCAGGAAGTGCGCAACGCCTCGTCGGCTGCACGCTGGAACCAGGCCGACACCTGCGCCTGCAAGCGGGGCAGTCCGCGCGGCAGCGACAAGGAGGGCATGAAGACTTCGGCCGCAAAACGGCGGTCGTATTCGTCCAGCACCGCGCATTGCAGCTGCTCCAGCGAACCCACGCGCGAAAACACCCCGCTCTTGCTGATGCCGGTGCGTTTGGCGATCTCGCCCAGCGACAGCTTGCCGATGCCTTCCGCGGCAGCCATTTCCATGGCGGCGTCGAGGATGGTGGCAAAGGTCGCCTCGCTTTTTGCGGTCAGGGTGTCCATGTGGCGAACTTTAGCACACATGTGCGAAATGTCAAATGCAATTATTTCCTTGCCCAGCCGGTCCGTCGCTCAGTAAGGATCGGGGCTCCAGACGGCGTACATCTCGCCGTCCTCCTCTACGCCGGCCTCGATGAAGCTGCAGGCAGCATAGAGCTCCTTCGCCACAGCATTGTCGGGATGGTAGCTGGTCCAGATGCGCTGCACATCCCCATGCTTCTGGATCTCGGCCAGTGCCAGCTCGACGGCTCGGCGGCCATGGCCACGGCCCTGGAACCGGCGGCCCACCATCAGGTGGTAGATCGCGTAGTCGCCCGGTTCATCCTCGGCGCCGGGAGCGGCGTACATCAGGAAGCCCACCACGCCGTCCTTGTCGGCGATGGCGCGGCAGTGATAGTTCGGGTGGAAGCTGGCTTCCGCAATCGCATACATGGTGGCTGCCGCGTGGTCCTGCTGGTGCTCATGCAGTTCCAGTTCGGCGATGTCGGTGAAATTCTCCTTGGTGACTACGTGCAGGTTGGTCGTAATCCATTTCCTCAGGAAGCGTTGATATGGCCTCATTCATGACTCCTTCTTCTTCGTTACATCTCTAGTACTGCGTTCATCTCGCCATCCTCGTCGAGGTCCGTTTCGACGAAGCCCATGCTGGCGTAAAGATCCTTGGCCCTGGTGTTGTCCGGCTGGTAGCTGATCCAGATCTTGCGCACGCCGCCGCGCGCGCGGATCTCGGCCAGCGCCACCTGCAGCGCCTCGCGGCCGTAGCCCTTGCCCTGGTGGAGCAGGTCCACCATCAGGCGCCACACGCCAAACTCGCCGGGCTGGCCTTCCAGTTCCAGGTCGACGTACATCAGGAAGCCAACCAGTTGCTCGCCCGCGTAGATGGCACGGGCCTGCATCTCCGGATAGAAGCTGGCTTGCGCAATCGAATAGGCATTGCTGGCAATGTAGTCACGCTGGTGGTCCAGCAGCCGCAGGTCGGTGATGTCGTCGAAGTTCTCACGGGTGACAGCCCTGAGTTGGATCTCCATGATTCCTTTCCTCCTTGCGCCGTGGCCAAAAAACAAAAACCCCGGCAAGTTTCCTTACCGGGGTTTTCGTCGTGGGACGTCCGGCTCGGGGATGGCGATTTGCCAGCAGCCCCGAGCGCACGCGCATCAGGGCTATCTGGTGTGCTTAATGCAGGTGATAGCGAAATTGCGCATGACTGTCCTTTCTTAATCTGGGTTATACAAAACTAACGAGCGCTGATTCTGCGCTCTCCCCGAATGTGGTGTCAAGAAAAACTTTATATAAATATTCACTCGGCGTTCTTGTACAGGACATCGATGCGCTTGATGATCTTTTCGCTGAGCTTGGCGGCATTGGCGTAGCGCTCATGCAGCTGCGCACCAGAGATCGCATTGCGCAACAGCCGCTTGCCGTTCGGGGTCGCGAGGGCATGGTAGCGTTGCTCGATGCTGTCCCCCTGTTCCAGCGCGGAGTCCAGGTAGTTGCGCAGCTTTTCATGCCGGTTGCGCCAGCCGCCCTCCGACGTTTCGATCACGCGGTGGTACTCCTGGTACAGCGTGAGGATATCGTTCAGCAGTTCCTCGTCCTCAATATTGATCAGCTTCCCGCTCGACTTGAAACCTTCGAAGCGGCTGCTGGTGGGGATGAAGAAGCGGTTGGAATACACATTGATCCAGGCGGGTTCAAATTTTTCCGCGTCCGGGCTGCCTTTGGGATCGAGTTCGGCCAGGTAACGGAACTGGGCATCGGATTCGCGATAGGCGCCCGGCAGCCAGCCCAGCTGCTTGAGGTCGCCTGCCAGGTCGCGCTTCAATCCCAGCAGGAAAGTGCGCACCTGCTTCTGCTCATGGCGATGCTCGCTCATGCTGTGGAACCAGATGCTGATGCTGACCGCGAATACGATGATCGCGATTTCCAGCGCGATTTCCTTCAGCTTGTGCGCCAGGCCATGATGCTTGCTGGCCGCCATATTGATCACGTTCTTGCCGTGTTTTGCCACCTCGAGTTCTGCCATGTTGTCCCCGCTAGAAAGAGCTGGAAATGATAGCCGGGATTGACTTGCAAAATGTCACTCTTTATCACGCGTGCTCCACTATTCCCGCAGGTTTGCTACCGTGAGTAGATGACGAGCATCTACAAGCATGCGCTACCTCTGCTACTGGCTTGGCATGGGCTGGCCGGTGCGGCCGAGCCAAGCCGCATCAGCGTGCAGACGCTGGCGGCGGGCAAGGAAGTCGCGCGCATCATGCTGCCGATCGGCCAGCAGCACACCGTGCAGGTGGAGGCCAACCAGGTCGAGCAGGATAGCCGCGGCACCACGCATGCACGCGGCAATGTACGCGTGACCATCCGCACCGGCGGCGCCGCCACCACCACCACCATCGTTGGCGAAGAAATCATCGTCAAGCGCAAGGTGCTCGATACCCGCGAGCTCGCTGCCATCCGCGCCCTGGAAGCCATGGGCGCGCCAGGCAAGCGCGATGGGGCGCGCGACCGCAAGGAGCTGGCGCGGTTGAAGACCATCGTAGCGTCCCACGGCTGGCCCGGCGCCCGCTTTGCCGGCCCCGAACTGTCGCAGAATGCTTTCACCGTCCTGATGCGCACGCCCGAGAAGGAGCTGGAAGCCCTGCTGCCGGCCTTGCGCGAAGCGCAGGCACAGAACGACGTGCCAGGTTCCCAACTGGCGCAGGCCGAAGACCGGCTGCGCGTCGCCAAGGGACAGCCTCAACGCTACGGCACCCAGCTCGCCAGCGGCAAACCTGTCGTCATTGAAGACGAAGGCGCGCTGGAAATCCGCCGCAAGATGATGGGCCTGCCGCCGATGCCCGTCACTTCCGGGCAGTAGCTACTCCGTGATAGTGAAAACTTCCCCGCGCGGTGCGAATGGCAGGCGACGCCCGTCGGCCAGCAGGTAGGCGTGGTCCATGCTGGTTTCCAGTTTGTCCTCGCACCAGCCGTCCGTCACTACCAGCACCGGGCCGTGCGCCGGCATTTCGCCTTTGCGCGCCAGGTCCCGCAGGTGATCGAAGCCCGGTTGCAGCACGGTTCCGCCGCGCCCGCGCAGGGTGAAGCGGTCCAGCAGGTTTTCCGGTTCGACCCAGCCGCAGTCGTAAGCCGCGGCATCGCAGCACACCAGGCGCACTGCGACGACGTCACGCGCCATCGCATAGCTGGCAATCGCGCCAAGCGCCTTGCCCAGCATGGCTGGTTCCATCGAGCCGGAAGTATCGAGCAGCACGCCGAAGACCCGGCTCTTGCGTTCCTCTTCTGGAGGCTTCGACAGCGAAGGCCGCGGGATGTCGGGCGTGGCGCCCTGCCGGCGCGACGGACGTGCGTAGCTGCGGCGCATTTCCAGCGGCGGGAAACGCTCGTCGAACCAGTGCGCCAGCCGTGCATCCCACGGAATCGGCGGCTGCGCCAGGCTGCGGATTTCTTCCAGCAGGCCGGCGGGAACGGTGCCGCGGCGGCCATCGTATTCCCAGCGGTCCATGCCTTGCGCCAGCGCACGGCGGCAATACTCTTCTGCGTCGGTGAACTGGGCACCGCTGTCCTCGCCCAGCAAATCGGGCTGGCCTGCGCCACGCAGCGTGGCCAGTTTGCGTGCGCGGCGAATATCGCGTGCCAGGCCGTCGTAGATTTCGTCGGCGGACTGCCCTGCCAGGACGGGATCGTGCAGCATGCCGATGGCTGGCGGTGAACCAACCTGCATCTCCAGCAGCCAGCTGTTGATCGCAAAATCGCAGGCGACATTCCACAGCACCGGCTCGCGCCCGCGCCGCCGAGACGCGTGGTTAAGGCCGGCATGCAGCAATTCATGGGCGAGCACGAACAGCGTTTCCTCGTCGTTGAGGCCAGCCGCAGGATTGATCCAGATGCGGCGCGCCCCGACATCGATGGCAGCGACGCGAATATCGTACTGCTGGCAGATGCGGATATCGTTCTCCAGGTCGAAACTGGCAGCCAGGGCGCCCAGCAGGGGATAACGGTCCATCATGCGGCGCCGTGCCCGGTGTTCACGGCTTTGCGGATTCGCAGCCTGCCCGACAGCTGCGCCGCCGGCGATGGCAAGCGCCCGGCCGACGCCGCGCGCGATGCCGTCCGCCAGCAATTCGTGCCACGCTGTGTGGGTCTGGCGCCGCCATGGCGCCGGCTTCTCGTCAAGCGCCACAAACAGGGAAGCACAGCCGGCAGCTTCGGCATGCCAGGCCTGCAGCGGCCCCGGGCAACCGTCGGTGCAAAATCGCTGCAGCAGGGTTTCCACGCTGGCGTCGTCGCATTCGGGTAAACGCCATTCTTCCGGCAATTCACCGAGCTTCAATTCGGCACAGAACCGCCATGCCGAGACCAGCGCAGCCACCTCCCACAACGCCGCCGGCTCACGGCGCCGCACCAGCCCAAGCCCAAGGCAGGAAAGCATGATGCCGACGACGCGCGCCCATTCATCCGGCTGCGCGCGCCGTTTCGGATGCAGCCATAGCGTGCCGCCCGGCGATACGGCGAGCCATCCCTTGGCAGGGACAAACTGATGCGTCGGGTCGGCGCGGAAATCGACCTGCCCCGCAATGGCGCCCAGCACCGGATGCGCCAGCACCTGGGCAATCCCGGCCTGGCGCGCTACCGCTGCGGGATCTGGCTTCGTGCCCTTGCTCATGCAGTTTCCTTCTGGCCGCGGCCGGCCAGTCGCGGCAGGTCGCGCGCCACTTCGACCAGGAACCACGCAGGCAGGCGGCGACCTTGCGCGTCTTCGCCGAGCAGCGATTGCGCGATTTCGACGCTGATGCGGGCCAGGTCACGCAGCATATCCTTGGCGCGGATCGACAAGGCATGGTGGGCGCTGCGCACAGCAGATTCTTCTTCCGGCAACTCTTTCAGCAAGTGCGCGCGGAACGATTGCGCCAGGAAGTACAGCACGTCGCGGTCTGCCGGAGCATCTGGCCAGTGCTGATCGCCCTTGATAATGGCATGCAGTCCGTGCTTGTGCCGCAGTTGCTTGAGGAAGCCTTTGAAGTTGCCGGCATGGTTTGGCGACAGCAAGCCGTATGCCAGCGCATCCAGCATGTCGTCGCTGGCCCCGTCGCCAAACGAATGCAGGGCATCGGACAGCATATGCCAGCTGCGCGGCGTCGAGAAAGGCTCTTCGTGCTTCGGCGGTTCGCTCCACAGGTGGTCGGGACGCAACTGGATGTACTCCAGCACCCACGGATGGATACCGCCTTCGCCGCTCGCCCATTCCAGCCACTGGCGGTGGTCGGAGCGCAGGTGGATATGCGCCATGCGGTTCACCAGCGCGGACGGCATCGGCTTGACGATGGCCGCATCCTTGGCGCGGTTGCCCGCACCGATCACGATGGTGCCTTTCGGCAGGCTGTATTCGCCGATGCGCTGGTCCAGGATCAGGGAATAGAACGCCTTCTGGATCTCGTGCGACGACGCATTCAGTTCGTCCAGGAACAGCACGAACGGCTCGTCGCGCACGATGTTCGCCGGCGGGAAGAAGCGCGAGCACTTGCCGTCGATTTGCGGAATGCCAAGCAAATCTTCCGGCGCGAGCTGGCTGCCCAGCAGCGAGACGCACTCCATCCCGACTGCTTCCGCAAAGCGGCGCACCAGGGCGCTCTTGCCGATGCCCGGCGGGCCCCACATGAATACAGGGCGGGTAATCGCAACGTGCAGCAGGAAGTCGATCGCCTGCTGCTGGTTCAACATGATTGCCGATTGCATGCGCTTACTCCTCCCGTGCCAGCTGGCGGCGCAGCTGCTGCTTCAGCGCGCGGCGCGATTGTTCGACGCGCTGGTGGCCGCCGGCCTTGCGCTGGCGCGCCAGCACGGCCAGCGGGTTGCGCGGCTTGGGTAGTTTGATGGTTACCTTCATTGCTTATCCTTTCACGCACACGACCTGCTTCAGCG